>OGPW01000414.1_pt1 | contig 34406 bp, 27 predicted proteins | sample 1553061 | NCBI WGS metagenome assembly OGPW01 (sample SAMEA2580292, study PRJEB22360) | human gut metagenome | biome: human gut; feature: human-associated habitat; material: faeces | place: Denmark | collected 2008/2010
TGCTGCGAGGTCAAATTGTGAGCCTCCATTGTTATTATTCATTATCAGATTGTAAGTCAATCCCTTATTTGCTTCACCTGTATCGTAATAATTATACGTGACACCTTTTATCTCAACACTACCGGTTGGTAATATTCCTGGCCAACTGCCAAAGAGTTCCGGTATATCATTTCCCCACGCATATATGGTTGTTTCTGCCCATCCGGACTGGTCTTCAATAAAAATGGTATAACCATCATGGATGACCACTGCATCCGGATCTATTTCCGTCCAACCGCTTTCTGTGATTTCCAAATATATGTCACGGTCAAGAGTAAAGTTCTGTGGTCCATCAAATTGTGAACCTACTCCATTATCGTTAAATATCAAATTGTAAACCAATCCCTTATTTGCTTCACCTGTATCGAAGTATTTATAGGTAATTCCTTTTATCTCAACGCTACCAGTAGGTGAAATACCGGGCCAACCTCCAAAAAGTTCCGGCAAATCATTTCCCCACGCATAAAGTGTCAGTGCATCCCAACCTGTATTGTCCATCACGAACACAGCATAACCGTCGTGGGTCACTTCACTTGGGTCTTCCGGCTCCTCAAAATAAGCATTCCAGCGGGTTACCGTTATATCAGTGCGAGTACCTACCTTAGCCGAAATTTGATGTAAAGCATCCCCATTCTGCAAAGTACGCTCTATACCTTGTGTCTTAGAAACGAAATAAAAGCCATCGGCAAGTGTCTTTCCATTAACAAAATCTTCCGGATAGAGGTATATGCCCCATTTAACATCATTGTTTGCAGCTTTCTCCATCTGCCACTTAAGGTCTCCGGAAGCAGCATCCTGACCTCCATTGAAATCGCCTGCAATATAAATTATTTCATCGGCACCAGTTCCTTGGGGCATAATCACCTCCAGCAAGATAGCATCGCTACGAAGTTCAAATTGCGGCAACTCATGGTCAAACACAATTTCCTCCTTGTCACAACTACTGATGAAAGCTACAAAAAGCAACAAAAGCCATAGCGGATTACATATATATTTTTTCATTGTTACTATTATTATAGGATGATTAATAATTAGGATTCTGTACCAGTCCCGGATTTACCATAAGGGCAGACTGGGGCAAGGGATACCACTCGTATTTGCGGTCACGTTTAGCCGGATAGCTTAAACCGTCGTCCGTGGCACGGCCAAAGAACCACCATTGCCCTTGCGTAAACTTATCGAAACGACGCAAGTCTGTACGACGACGACGCCCCTCTCCCAAGAATTCAAGTCCCCATTCACTCAACATCCAATCCATATCAAAGGATGTAAAACCAGGACCGGGCTGTTCGAGAGCCGATTTATCTGTAAAATAGCGTGTTTTAACTCTATATACCAGTTCTTTAGCACCTTCCGTATCACCTGCACGCATTTTACATTCAGCAAGAGTATAGACCACTTCACTCAAACGGAATTCCACCTCATCGATGTTTTGGAAATCAATGCCTGCACTCTCCGGATAAACCGGATATCTTACCAAACGGACACCTGAATTCGTTTCACCCCAGCGAGGTGACATGACAGTCTCCAGATTACGTCCTAAATTAAGGAATGTACCCACCTGATCCACATAAACCAAATCCTGACCGTCACGGTCGGCATCTGCTTTCAAAGCCTCACCCTTACCATAGTTGGCTTTAATAGCCCCTTTCAAAAAAATGCCTTGATAGTTTCCTGTTGTTTCATTATACACATAGTTCTGCTTACGGATATCTTTATCGTGGAAACGTTCATAAACTGCTCCTAACTTATCACCGTAGTCAGTAAGGAAGCTCTTAGGATTGTCAGTACCACCATACGGCTGTACATTTCCAGAATTATCCCATGAAGGTGCCAAGCATACACAATTCCATCCGCTCTGGCTGTATGTACCTCCAAAATAATCCCAACAATTGTAAGGCATGAAAGGCATGTTACGCATCCAACCGGTATTGACCTGACCGACTTCCATCGCCAATGCCATTACAACTTCCGGACATTCTACATTGTTTATCGAATAAATATCGCGATAGTCATCGGTAATGCTGTAAGTACCATAATCGCCATTCAGAATTTTTTGGCAAAGAGTGGCACACTCATTATAACTGTTTTGTTTGATAAACACCTCAGAATTCAGCAACAAGCGCATCTTAATCATACGATTGGCAGCTTGGTTCATGCGGTTGCGAGTCTTTCCAGAACCATCTTCTTTCATAAGATCTGTAACTGACTCATCTAATTCCTGACTGATAAAATCGTAGATAATCTTGCACCCCTTATCAAAATCAGTATCTGCAGAACCAGGAATTTCCGCACCCGAAGAAATGTTCAAGGGAAGTGCTCCACCCCAAATCTCAAAGATATTGTAGTATGCCCAAGCACGCAGGGTACGTACTTCGGCAATATAACTATTCAAAGCATCCTCAGTCATGCGTATAGATGCGGGGCTGATTGCCTGCAAATCTGTAATAAGCGTATTGCAAAGCCCAATAGTGGTCCACGCATTCTCCCAAGTTTGGCGAATAATGGTTGATTCTGACGTCCAGGTATGTGAAGACAAAGCAAACTTCAATGCCTCATCCCATCCCCAAAGTCCACCGTTCCAACTGCGCCATGCCACCTGGTCGGCAGAAAACTCCTGCAAATACCAGAAGTATTCCAAATAACTATATGCAGCTTTCGAATAGATGGCTGCCACTGCCCCCTGAACACTCGTCTCATCTTGATAATAAATTCCGGCATCCACACGATCGAACACTTCCTCGTCCAAATTAGTACAAGAGAAAAGTGAACATGACATAATCATCGCCAATAACCAACGACATTTTATATATTTCATATCTTTCATATTTTTAATAATTTGTTTCTCATTTATTTTCCCTCCGCAAGCCGATTGATCTGGGTTGCCAGATATCCTGCCCCAAATCCGTTGTCAATATTTACTACTGCAATTCCGTTGGCACAGGAATTGATCATTGTCAGAAGCGCTGACAATCCATGAAAGCTGGCGCCATATCCCACAGAAGTAGGTACCGCGATCACCGGACGTTTCACAAGACCACCCATAACACTTGCCAGCGCACCCTCCATTCCTGCTACCGCAACCACACAGTTAGCCTCCTGGATGGTATCCAGCCTGGAAAAGAGTCTGTGCATACCACTGACTCCCACATCATAGATCCTCTCCACATGTGTGCCGAAATACTCTGCTGTCTGGGCAGCTTCCTCCGCAACAGAAATATCTGCTGTTCCGGCTGTACATACTGCCACCTTTCCGATATGCTCCTTCTCTTTTTCAATCTTCAAAATTCCGGAAACAGGATCATAAACCACATCAGGAAGAACCTTTTTTACCAGTTCATACTGATGTTCTGACGCCCTTGTTCCAAAGACTTCTCCATCTTCCTCATAAAGCTTCTGATAGATATTCAAAAGATGTTCGTCTGCTTTTCTCGCACAGTAAACTACCTCCGCAAAACCGGTCCTCGCTTTTCGGGTAGTATCCAGCTTCGCATAATCCATTTCTTCATATCCCTCTTTTTTCAGAAGGTCCTCTGCATGCTCCACAGAGAGCTGGCCTTTTTTTACCTTTTCAAGGATCTGCTGTAAAGTCATCTTTTTGCCTCCCTGTTTTCTTCGTAATATAATAACACAATAGCCAGACATTTGCATCATTTCCGCAAATCGTCTGGCTATCTGCTATTCAAACCGTTCACTGTCCGGTTCTTTTTATTTATGCGACTGCCTAGGCCGCCTTCTGTTCTTTATCTGATCATCTCCGTATATTTGGCCGAGATCTCATCAATATCTCCATATGCGATCAGTTTTCCTTTTTCAAGTATCATTGCTTTATTGCACAAGCGCTGTACCTGTTCCAGAGAATGGGATACAAACAGTACCGTAACGCCCTTATCAAACATACTTAAGACTTTCTTTTCACTCTTTTTCCGGAATTTGGCATCTCCTACAGAAAGGACTTCATCCAGGATCAGGATATCCGGTGATACCAGTGTGGCAATGGAAAATCCAAGTCTTGCCTTCATACCGGAAGAATAATTCTTAATAGGGACATCGATAAATTCCTTCAGTTCAGAAAACTCAACGATCTCATCAAATTTCGATTCCAGAAACTTCTTGGAATATCCGAGCATCGCACCATACAGAAAAATATTCTCACGTCCTGTATACTGCGAATCAAAACCGGCTCCCAGTTCCAGAAGAGGGACCAGACGTCCGTTTCGGACCACCTTGCCTTCGGTAGGCTTGAATACACCGGCAATTACTTTGAGCAGAGTACTTTTTCCCGCTCCATTAAGTCCCAGGATTCCTACACGGTCACCTTTTTTCACCTCAAAATCAACATTCTGAAGAGCCCAGAATTCATTATATTTAATTTCTTTTTTTAAGAATTTAATCACGTAATCCTTCAGGCTGTCTACCTTTTCTTTACTGAGATTAAACTTCATACTTACGTTATCTACAACTACTGCAGGTTTTTCCATATTTTTCTCCTGTTAAATATAAAGGATAAACTCATCCTGTTTCTTCTTGAAACAGAACATTCCGATGGCAATCGTCACAAGGCTGAATACCAGTGCGTATGCCGCATAATGCAGGTTCATCGGCTCCCCGAACATTCCTGAACGAAAAACATCGATGGTACAGTACAGCGGATTATATTTCAGGATCCATGAAAAACCACTTTTCAGCAGTCTGGACGGATAATAAAAGATCGCACAGGTATACATGATCAGCATCAGCGCTACTGACCACAGATATTCCATATCTCTGAAAAAAACGCCAATCGTAGCAAGGATCATTCCACAACCATAAGACAACAGAAATACCAGGATCAGCGCGATCGGGATCTGGAGCATATAAAGTGTCGGCTCCACACCAAGTACTGCTCCTACCGGAACCAGCACGATCAGTGAGATCAGGAAGATCACATAGTTAAAAAGTACACTTGACAGCGGATAGAGATATTTTGGCACATAAACTTTCTTGATCATTGCCGAATTCGCTCTTACTGATTTCAATGCCGCTTTTGTGGCACTGGAATAGAATGTGTACAAAAGACGTCCTGTCAGGATATATACAGGAAATGTCCGATCCTTGTTTCCAAACAGGGTACCGAATACGATCGTCAGTACGATCATGGTAAGCAACGGCTCAAGAAGAGACCAGATGATACCAAGATAGGAACGTCTGTACTTCAGTTTGATTCCTTTTTTTACAAGCTCTCCCAGAAGAAACCTGTAACGCATAAAAGTATTTACGTATTCTTTCATAGCATCTCCAATATTCAATTTTATTTTTTCACACGGCTGTAAATCATAATATACTATTTTGAGAAATCTGGCAACCTTATTTTCGCCAAAAAAAGGCACGCCAAAGCGTACCTTTTTGAGAAATGTGTTAGTTATGATCTTATCTCTTGATATTGAATGCCCGGAATCCCGGATATACTGCTGCATCACCAAGCTCTTCCTCAATACGGAGAAGCTGATTATATTTTGCCACACGTTCGCTTCTGGAAGGAGCTCCTGTCTTGATCTGGCAGGTATTCAGTGCCACTGCAAGATCTGCAATGGTTGTATCCTCTGTCTCTCCGGAACGATGGGAAGAAATCGCTGTATAGCCAGCTTTATGTGCCATTTTGATGGCTTCCAGAGTCTCAGATACAGAACCGATCTGATTCAGTTTGATCAGAATAGAATTTCCGCAGCCAAGGCTGATACCTTTCTCAAGACGCTCTGTATTTGTAACAAACAGGTCATCACCTACAAGCTGTACTTTTCCTCCAAGTTCTTTTGTCATGATCTGCCAGCCTTCCCAGTCTTCCTCATCAAGGCCATCCTCAATAGAGTAGATCGGATATTTTCCGATCAGATTTTTCCAGTGATCAACAAGCTCCGCAGATGTAAATTTCTTTCCGCATTTCGGAAGAACATACTCCCCCTTTTTGTTTCCTTTCCACTCACTGGATGCAGCATCCATGGCAAGTACAAAATCCTTTCCAGGCTCATATCCTGCTTTTTTCACTGCTTCAAGGATGTACTCAATGGCTTCCTCATCGCTTCCAAGGTCTGGTGCAAAACCACCTTCATCTCCAACGCTTGTTGCAAGGCCTTTTTCTTTCAGAAGTGCAGCAAGAGCGTGGAATACCTCCGTACACCAGCGAAGTCCCTCTTTAAAGCTTGGTGCTCCTGCCGGCATGATCATGAATTCCTGAACATCAACGGTATTCGCAGCATGTGCACCACCGTTTAGGATATTCATCATCGGAACCGGAAGTCTGTTTCCGTTCACCCCACCAAGAAATCTGTAAAGGGGGATGTCAAGAGAAATCGCAGCCGCACGTGCGCACGCAATAGAAACCGCAAGAATGGCATTTGCGCCCAGTTTTGATTTGTCCTTTGTTCCATCTGCTTTGAGCATGGCAGCATCCACTGCATAAATATCAGATGCATCCATTCCTGCCAGCGCATCATTAATTACTGTATTGATATTTTCAATGGCCTTCGAAACACCTTTTCCTCCAAAACGGCTTTTATCCTGATCTCTCAGCTCAAGTGCTTCGAATTCTCCTGTGGACGCTCCGCTTGGTGCTGCTCCTCTTCCGACCGTTCCATCTGCCAGATAAACCTCTGCCTCTACGGTCGGATTTCCTCTTGAATCAATGATCTCTCTTCCAATGACCTTCTCAATCTCTAAATAATCCATTTGATATTTATCCTCCTGTCTGGTCTTTTCGCCCTGTCCGTAACTCCTGTTCAGGCCGCATTTTGTCAGGGGATACGGCCCGCCACAAATTTTACGCATTAGTTAGAATCCGCTAACTGTTTACAAGTTTACTATATCTAACTTTAACGGTCAAGAGGAGTTATTGCCATTTTTTTCTCAATTACTCTTCTGATATTTCCATGTTTTTTCAGAACATTCCGCAGGATGTTGCGAATTTTACTTATTGACAAGGCTTTACTACTTATGATATCATAACCGCCGGTATCAAGCGGATATTCGTAAACCGCTCTGCTGCCTGCTTACAGCCAAATAACTGCTTCGCAGTTTGATTTGGTCAAAAAACCGAATATGGTTTATGACAAAATCCTGTCATATATTGGAAACGCACATTCTCCTGAATGATTAACGAACAACACATGCTCTGAGGTTTTACATTATCACTTAATCATTTTAAAGGAGGATTTTTTATGCCAAAAAACAAATTTCAGGAAGTTATCTTTACCCTTATCATGGTATTTTTCATGGTTTACGCCATGATTTGCTACAACATTTCCCTGAACACAGGGAGTATGACAAACCGTGTGTTCCTTGACGCTTTTCATGAACTGGTGATCATGGGACCGATCGCATTTATCCTTGACTTCTTCCTTGTATCCAAGCTTGCTTTTGGTTGTGCAATGCGCATGGTAGATTTCAAAAGCTGCCATCCGTTCAGCAGGATCCTTGCGATCTCCGTTCCTTCCGTTGCTTTCATGTGCCCGTTAATGAGCCTCGCGGCAACCATTCTCTTTAAGGATGCAGGAAATCAGTTTGTAGCTGTATGGCTTCAGACAACCGCATTCAACTTCCCGATGGCATTCTTCTGGCAGCTAATCTATGCAGGTCCGATCGTACGTTTTATTTTCAGACATATCTTTCCTGAAAAGGAAAACGTAAAAGAAGCGACAGAAACTATGTAAAATTAAAGAAAGCACATTGCTATGGTTGAACCACCCCAAAAGTCATACTTTCCGGTGGCGGCTCATTCCATACAATGTGCTTTTTATTTTTCACGCGAATCTTTCTCATCGGATCTTCGAATCCTCAGACTGTTTTCTTTAATTCAGGCATCTTAAGTATCTTCACGATCAGCGGGATCACCATAATGACCCAGACTATCGGTTCTGCTACGATCACGCCGGTATATCCGAGAAGTGGCACCAGAGTCACCGCGATCACTACTTTTCCGATCATCTCCAGCGCACTGGAAACCAGAGGGATCACCGTTTCTCCAAGGCCCTGCATAGCATTTCTGAGGACACTGATCACAGCCGTTACGAAATAAAAGATCGTATCAAATTTAAGATAATTGGCGGCATTGCGGATCACCGTTTCATTATGGCTTCCTGTGACCAGATAGATCAGCTGTTTTCCAATGGTAAAACTGAAGATCACAGTCATCACGGACCAGATACAGGTATACAGAACTGCAAGACCGATTCCATGGCGTACCCGGTCCATCCTCCCTGCTCCTGCGTTCTGGCCGCAGAAGATCGCCATGGTCTGGCCGAACACGCCAAACATGATCATAAACATCTCTGTGATCTTACGGGCTGCTGTATGTGCCACAATGATATCTCTTCCCAGCCGATTGATGGAGGTCTGAAGTGCCAGTGTACCAAGATTTACAAGAGAGCTTACAAGTCCCATAGAAAGTCCGGCACTCAGCATATTTTTCATCATATTTCTTTCGAGACCGAAAAAATCCTTTTTTTTCAGCCGTAGAATCTCATACCTGCGGATCATGTAAAACCAGCATATCAGAAATGCCAGCGTCTGTGAAAGTACCGTGGCAACGGCCGCTCCCTGAACTCCTGCTTTTACTACCAGAATAAAAAACAGATCTCCTGCGATATTTAAAGTTACAGACACCGTCAGGATCACAAGAGGCGTCACCGTATCCCCAAGTGCGCGCAGAGATGCCGCGCAGGTATCATAAAGAAACGTTGCCAGCATACCTGCGATAATAATAAAGATATACTGCCTGGCAGTTCCCGTCAAATGATCCGGAACATTCAGGAACCTCAGGATCGGATGCAGAAACAAAAGTCCCAAAACAGTCAGGATCAGAGAAATCACGCTGCCCATTACAAGAGACAGCGCAAAGGATTTTCGTACTTCTTCCCGGTTTCCGGCACCGAATTTCTGTGCGGTGACAATGGCAAATCCATTTGCAAGGCCCATCAGAAAACCGATGATCAGCCCGCTTAAAGGACTGGTGGCCCCTACTGCCGCCAGCGCATCTTCTTTAAGAAAGCTTCCCACGATCCGGGTATCTGCCAGGCTGTACGTCAGCTGCAAGAGATTTCCCAGAAATACAGGAAGCGCAAAGGACAGGATCAATGTGGAAGGCTTCCCTTTTGTCAAGTCTTTCATGTCATCCTCCCTCAGTCAACGATATCATTCTGAAAACGGGAAAGATGCTCATAAGGAAGGATCATCCTTCCGCGGAACAGTCCGCAGCCATCATTGATCAGGCTGTTGTTTACCGCACCAAACATATTAACGTCCAGCGCAGCAAGATCCAGTCCAAGAAGTCGCATACCCCGCTCATAAGCCTCATCAAAATAGATACATTCCCCCTGGGGAATCGCGTCCCTTCTCCTGCGTTCACTTTCCTGTTTTTTCTCATAGCTTAAATGGTTGGCGGAACCAATCTCCGCAACATCATCCATGTCTTTGGTCCGCAGTTGTACTTCCATATAGCTTCGGGAACTGTTATCATAAAACGTGATATGCAGGGACTGATAATCATCCTCACTGTTATTACAGATGTAATCCCTATAGTAAGGCTTTGCTTCCCTGCTGAGCAGTGGCGATGTACTTTCCTGCACTCCTCTGGCCGGCTCTGCGGTAAATCCTCTTTCTTCCAGAAATCCCGGAAGTATATTGGCGATCTCATAAAGATAACGAAGCTCTTCTTCTCTGACATTCTCACCATTTTTCAGATGACATCTGGGCATGGCGATAACGATCCTGTAGGCAATAAAATCGCGGAAACAGCTTAACCGTTCCTTGATCTGGGATACGGAAGGATATTCCCCATATTCTTTATAGTAGTCATAAATAAATTCTACTACATATCCGTTAAATTTTTCCTCCGCACGGATCAGGGATTTGATTCTTCCCTTGAAGGTAAACGCCAGAAACGGATATTCCCCTGCCATATATTTATAAAATTCCCGGATCTTCTGAGACTGGGCAGTGAGGAAATCATTATGCTCCAGAAGCTCCTGGATCTGGATCAAAAAATTACAGTGTACCAGATCGATCTCATTATGTTTTTCCTTCGCCTCTATCCTAAGATCCCGAATGTATTTCTTCAGTATCCGGAGAAGAGTATCTCCGGAATACAGATAATCGTTTAATGTTATCATTTGTGTTTCTCTTTTCTATTTTAGTCTTTTCAAGATCACATATTTACAACAACTGCTGGATGATCTGTGCTCCTGTCTTTTATTTATTTCAGTTTTTCATGGAAAAACTCTGCGATCCGGTTCCATACCTCATCCTGGAAAAACTGGATATCTGCATGGTCTGCACCATCCAGTGTCAGCAAAGTAACATCACAGTCTTTTTTCTCCAGAAGTCCGTATAAAGTTTCCGACTGAACATAAGGAACGACCTGATCGCAGTTGCCATGGATGATCAGAAATGGCGGTGCATCCTTCGTAACCTTGGAAACCGGACTGCTCTGGTATGCCTTTTCTTTATTTAACATGGAATTAAATCCAAGCAGAAGGGATTCTGCGGAAGAAGCACATTTTTCTGCAGATTCACACGGAAATGCGGAAAGATCCGTAGGCGGATACCATGGGCAGGCAGCCTGTACCTTACTGGATTCTTCCAGATACTCTCCCACATCCAGAGCCGGATCATTGTCCAGCGCAGCCATACAGGTAAGATATCCTCCGGCAGACTCTCCCATAACTCCTATCTGCTCTTTGTTGATGCGGAACCGGTCTGCATGGGCTTTCAGATAACGGATAGCTGCCTTTACATCCTGCAGCGGCATGGGATACGGGCCCTGATTAGAAGTACGATACTCCACACTTGCCACTACAAAGCCACTGGATGCCAATCTGCTCAGATAAAGATTATGTGCGGATTTATCCATCATCAGCCATGCGCCTCCGCAGATCCAGAGGATGCAGGGATAGATTTTTCCATCTTTTGTTTCCGGGTAGATTATATCCAGTTTCAGATCCCGCCTGCAATGTCCGAACCAGGAATCCACCTGTGCGTAAGTAATATCATTTACTGTAATATACTGAGGCTTCTCTGCCGAAAGCTTCAGTGTCTTTTTTTCTGCTTTTATCATAATCTATCTACCTCTTTTCTTCTGATCATTTTAGTTTGTCTTTGAAATATTTTTCTTCTATTTTATCACAATACTGCTTTTTCTGCTTTTATTTTTCGGAGAAAAAGCACTCTTTTTCTGCAAAGAAATATCTGCATTCTCATTTACAGACATGCCTTACCGCAGGATCTCGTCAATGGTGGAAACGGTACTGAAAGATCCTTTATTCCTTGAAATGATCTCTTTTACTTTCTGCAGTTCAAAATAATTTACATAGCAGATCAGGGTCTTGTTCTCTCCTGCGATCACGCCGGAAGAGTTAATGATGGTACAGGTTTTATTCAGTTCCTCTTTAATATCACAGATGATCGCATCAGGATCCTTTGTGATGATCGTCACCTGTTTCAGTGCCTCAAAATGATCTGTGAAATGATCGATGATGGAAGTCGCCACAATGTATACCAGAAGACTTAAAAGTGCGGAATCTCTATCAAGAAGTACAAACACAGCTCCATATACACACGCATTAAATGCGATCAATATGTAGGAAATACTGTAGTCCTTTCCGGAATGATTGTAGATCTTTTTTACAATGATATTGGCAAAGATCTCAGAACCGTCAATACAGCCACCGTTTCGAAGGATCAGAGACAGTCCCACACCAAGGATCGCACCTCCAAAGACTACTGCAATAAAATGCTCTGTATTCAGCTCAAAAGGGATTTTTTCAAAGTAGGAAAGACCTATTGTGTAGACAACAAAGCCCACGAACGTTTTTGCAAAGAAATACTTACCGATAAGAATGACACCCCAGCTATGAGAAACGGCAGAAACACAAGCAGCACACATAACGACAGGTTATACCCTGTCAGCTTGCTTATGATAATGGCGATTCCGGCAGTTCCGTAATCGATGGCATCATTGGGAAGCAAAATACAGGCAACAGAAAAACTGGCCAGGATCGCTCCCACAATGATCATCAGATAGGAAAACAGGGTTTTGATCTTTTTGTTCATAAAGTCCTCCTCTTTGTAAGTAAAATTGTTTGTCAACAATAGCAAAAAGCTGTTATAATAGATTTTCTCTATTACAACAGCTTTGTTTTCCTACTTTTGGAATGGATTTATTATATTATAAGTTTTTTTCTCTGTCAACGCCCTCCGACAATTTCACAGCTTTTCTTTATCAGTAAACCTGTATCCTGCTTTCTCAGATCTGATACCAGCGGATCTCATTAGCTTCCAGATGAAGATCAAAGCTCTTTCCATCCCCTGTGTAAACCGTAGTGTCCTGTGGCTCATAGGTGTTGTTTACCACACAATACTTTTTATTTTTCACATAAGCATGTACTTCCACATTATAATTGGAAGAAAACCAACGGTGAAGCTCACCTTCCGCTGCCGCTGACCAGAGTACGGCTCTGTAAAGAATACGGCTGTTGCAAAAGCTGTACGGAAGTCCGCTGATGTAAACACCTCTGCCTTTTCCGAAGGTTTTTACTGCCATCTGGACTTCCTGATCTTTCTGGATAAGGATCTTCGTATCCGGAAGTGCGAAGATATTCTTTTTCCCCTCACCGAAATCTACGGTTCCGTCTGTATCCTTCAGGATAAAATGATCTTTATGCTCTTCCCAGTTGTATTTATCTGTATTAAGATTAAATCCTCTTTCTTCCTCTACACCAAGGATGTCATCCAGCTGGAAGAATTTTCCCTGCCACTGATGAGCTGCCGGTTCACCGACGCCAATAAATCCGCCGCCATTATAGACAAATTTCCGCACAGCTGTAAGAATCTTCGGATCTGCCCAGTTCTCACCACCGGACTGTGCAGTATCCGCATCACCTACATTGATGATCACATCAAAATCATTCAGCAGATCTTTATCCTGACGGATATCATCAAAGCTGATAAAGGACACATCAAAAGGCGCACCACTTAATGCCTCGATAATTCCGAAATAGGAATAATTCTGCTTGTAATAGATGGCATGATGTACCATATGGTTGCCCCAGGAGCGCATTTTTCCCCAGCAATTTAAAACTGCCACACGTTTTACGCAGTACGGTGTGGTTCCCTGGATATTGTCGTAGAGCACACGGAATTCCTGGCAGACTTCCTTGATATACTGTACAAAATCCGGAAATTCCAGAGCCAGTTTCAGATAACCGCCGTATCCAATTCTCTGGATCGGACTTCGAAGGATAGCTCTTCTTGCAGTCACCCAGTTTACTTTTGCCTCTTTTACAGGATCCCCGCCCTCATGGAAGGTGTCCGGGAAAAAGTACGGCAGAAATCTTCCCTCTGTATATTTTACATGTTTAATATCACTGAACAAACGTAAGGTCGCTCCGTTTCCGACGCTTCCCACTACCGCATCCAGCCCGATGGAAGCAAACTCATCCATAAAGGGCTCCATACCGATCCAGTGATCGCCCATGAACATCATGGCCTCTTTTCCGTATTCATGGACAATGTCTACCATTTCCTTTGCAAGCTTCGCCACTTCCCGTCTCTGGAAAGCCTGGAAATCTTTAAATTCTTTCGACGGGATCCGATAAGTGTTGTTCATATATCCCTGATCAATGATAAACTCCGGGCGGAACTTATATCCCACTTCCTGCTCAAACTGTTCCAGGATATAGGGACTCACCGAAGCAGAATATCCGAACCAGTCTACATATTTTTCCCGTGCCATCTCATCAAAGATCAGTGTGAACTGGTGAAAAAAGGTAGTAAATCGTACTACATTCACATAATCATGGGAATCCAGAAATCTGCGGAGGCGATCCATGGAATGTGCACGTGTTGCGGGCTGACGCACATCAAAAGTGATCTGAGGCTCTACATCCTTCCAGTCATTGACAACTGCATTGTACATATGTACCGGATCCCACATGATATATGCAAGAAAGCTTACCGTATACTCATGAAACTCTTTCGCCGGCCTGATCACAACATTTCCGTTTTCTTCATCGTATGACCATTCCTCTGTACTGACAGCTTCCCCTGTAGTCCGGTCAATGACTTCCCACCATCTTCTGATATCATCTCTTGTATTCACAGCCAGCATATCCGGATACAGATGATCCATCAGATGGATCTCCAGAGTATCCGACACTGCCGTGTGAAAAGATGTCATGATATACATCTGCTGGATTTCTTCCGGATGGGCCTTTGCCCAGGCATTGTCCTTTCTGGTGGTATAATAGGTTGCATAAATCTTTGCGCCGGTTTTCTTCAGTTCTGCTGGAAATTCCGTTCCGTCACAGTCACGGATGGCATCTGCACCCCACTCATCCAGCATTTTCAGTGTCTCCGGAATCACATCCAGATCTGTCGGAATAGTCACTCTTCCTTTTGTTTCGCTCATCGCTTTACCTCCATTGTAAAAACCCCTGTTTTTTATTTCTGATATTTTTTCACGATCGTCTGCATAGTATCCCATTTCTGTTCCATATCTGCCACCAGCTTAAACTGTGTGCGGCAGCGGTCCAGATTATGTTCTTCCCGGTCGATCTTAAAATAATGATCTCCTTCCAGATAATCGGTAAGAAAGCGAATGCCGCATTCATAAGTCATCACCTTAGCTCCCATGGGAAGCATCTCGATCTCTTTTGCACTGAGCTTATCTCCACAGCTTTCCAGAAAGCCTTTTACATAGATTTCATAGAGCTCCATATCACAGGAAACTTTGCTTAAATCTTTCTCATCCTCCAATGCAGTGCTGGCCCCGAAACGAATGGAATCTCCAAAATCATTCATAGCAAGTCCCGGCATAACCGTGTCCAGGTCCACTACACAGATTCCCCTTCCTGTTTCCAGGTCGATCATAACGTTATTCAGCTTCGTATCGTTGTGTGTTACCCGAAGGGGCACCTCACCTTTTGCCAGAAGCTCACCGAATACATTTGCCAGATACTCATGCTGAAACGCAAATGCGATCTCTGCTTTTACGGATGCGGCACGATGACAGCTGTCCTTCTCTATGGCATTTTTCAAAGTCTGAAAACGTTTCTTTGTATCATGGAAATCCTTTATCGTTTCATGCAGAGTCTCTGCCGGGTAATCTGCTAGCATTTCCTGGAATTTTCCAAATGCAACTGCACTTTCATAAAAATCCTCCGGTTTTTCTGCCAGATCATAGCTTACTGCATCGGTAATAAAAATATAAGCTCTCCAGCATTCTCCGTTTTCATCTGTCAGGAATGCCTTCCCGTCCTTTGTCGGAATCAGGTTCAGAACCTCCCGTTCCGGATCTCCTCCCTTCTGAAGAACTTTCTTTTTCAGATGCCCGGTGACTCCGGCAATGTTCTCCATCAGTTCTTCCGGTTTCTGAAAGATCTCCCGATTGATCTTCTGAAGGATCACCTTAATGGACCCCATCTCTCCGATCCGATATCTAAGCATATAGGTTTCGTTGATATGCCCGCTTCCGCAGGGGCCGCAGGAAACCAGTTCTCCGGTAAATGCAAACTGATCCGCTATTCTTTTTATCTCTTCTTTTGGTGTACCTGCCATTTTACCTTCTCTTTCCCAGACAGCAGTAAAAAGCATACCGTCCGAAAACAAATATGCTTTATACTTTTTGCTGTGTTTTTTACTGTGATTATTTTTTCCGCTTTAAAATCCTGGTGGCAAGCGGAGCAATATTTTCATCTGTTGATCCGTAGAGAACTTCGTAATCCCCCGAGACAGAAACTGTTTCTGTCTTTTCTCCGAAGTTCTGGATAAACAGATATTCCGTATCCTCATTTTCTCTGGTTGTCACAGAAATACCTTCCGGTATAAATGTAAGCGGCATCTTCACGCCTGCTTCCTCTGCTGCCCTTCCCAGAAAATCCTCATAAAAGGCTGCTTCCATATCTGCCGCTACATAGTAAACATGGCCTTTTCCATATTTCTTGTGAGTCAGTACCGGATACCCCTGATAGAAATCCCTTCCATAACGCAGCAGTACTTCCGCATCGGAAACCTCTGCAAGCTCGCAGAGATTTTTACAGGTATAGCTTTCTGTAAGTCTGAGATGATTTCCTGTTTCCGGGATACCTACGTTTTCTTCCCAGTCATAAAGTGCATCGATCTCTTCCGTACGGATACCAGCTGCTTCCATCAGTCCGTGAGGGGTTCCCTCCAGATAACATTTATCTGTTTCATCTACAAGTCCGGACCAGTAGGAAATTACCAAAGTACCACCGTTTTTTGCAAAAGCGCGAAGCTTTTCGGCATATCCATGATAAAACATGTAGGCCATCGGTGCCGTTACCAAACGGTACCGGGACAGATCATGTTCCATATTGATGACATCTGTATTATAGCCTTTTCTTCGGAGAGCACGATACTGTTTCAGTACAGTTTCCTGATAATGCATATCCTCGTTTCGAGGTCCCTGCGCATCCTTCAGCGCCCAGTCATTTTCCCGGTCATAGAGAACAGCCACCGGAGACTTCGTCACGCTTCCAGCAGTTTCCCGGATCTGCTCCAACGCTTCTCCTACCTCTGTCACTTCGCGGAAAATACGGGTATCATCCCCACCGTAGTGATCGATCACCGCACCATGGAATTTCTCAGAGGCTCCCTGGCTCTGACGAAGCTGGAAATACAGAACACTGTCTGAACCATGAGCAACTGCCTGCAGAGAGGCAGCCAGATGTATTCCTGGTTTTTTCAGCTTGTTGATAGGCTTCCAGTTGGTCGCAGAGGGACAGGATTCCATCAGAAGAAACGGTGCTTTCTTGATGCTTCGCATAAGATCATGCTGCATGGCTCCGTCCAACGCTGTGGTATAATTGTCTTTTTTATGCCAGCTTGGATAATTATCCCAGGATGCAATATCCATAACATCCTTAAATTTTTTATAGTCCAGTCCGTTGTAGTCATACATCAGATTGGCGGTTGCCGGAAGCTCGGAACCACCTGCACGGATCGCAGAAATCTCATGCTTCATAAAATCCACAGTCCTGTCTGTAACAAAACGTTTCCAGTCCAAGGTAAGTGCATGAAGAGCATTTTCCCCCTTTGGCGAAGGACTTTCGATCTGATCAAAGCTGTTATAGGTATGGCTCCAGAACGTTGTGCACCAGCTGGAATTTAAATTTTCGATGGTCCCGTATTTTTCTTTCAGCCATTCCCGGAATTTTTCCCGGCACAGAGGACAGTGGCATTCTCCGCCATATTCATTGGAAATATGCCACAAAAGCACTGCGGGATGTTTTCCGAAACGTTCAGAAAGCTTCTTATTAATATTGTAGACTTTTTCCCTGTATACTGGAGAAGTATAACAGTGATTATGTCTTCCACCGAAAAATCTTCTTGTGCGATCCGGATCCATGCGAAGAACTTCTTCATATTTATCTGCCATCCATTTCGGTCTTGCTCCGGATGGTGTGGAAAGTATCGTATAAATTCCTTCTTTATACAGATTATCGATCACTTCTTCCAGCCAGTCAAAGTTATATTTCCCCTCTTCCGGCTCCAGCACTGCCCAGGAAAACATTCCCATGGAAACGGTATTGATATGGGCTTTTTTGAAATATTCGATATCTTTTTTCAGAATATCCGGTCTGTCCAGCCACTGCTCAGGGTTGTAATCGCCGCCGTGCAGATAATGGCCGTATCTGATCTGCTCTGCCATTTTTTTATCTCCTTATGATTTATTCGCATCAAGCGGACAAAGTCATCCGCTCCGCTACGAAGCTTTATACCAGGCAACTGATCCACAGTTGATCTGGTATAAAAAGAATGCTGCGTGATCCAGTTAAAGCATATTATACAATATACCTAAAGATTTCAGCAGCATCCTTTTTGTTTTAAAATTATTTTACAGCTCCAGTAATACCCTCTGCGAACTGTTTCTGTAATACGAAGAATACGATCATGGTCGGAATGGAACAGAATAATACGCCGCACATCAGCATGCCGTAATCCGTTACATATCCTGTGATCAGATTGGCGATCAACATCGGCATGGTCATCGCCTTATTATCTGTCATGATTACCTTCGGCCACAGATAGGAATTCCATGCATTCATAAATGTGATAACTGCTGCCGCCGCATAAGTAGATTTCATAGTCGGGATAAACATCTGGAAAAAGATCCTTACCTCGCTTAATCCGTCAATCCGTGCTGCCTCAATGATATCGATAGGAAATGCTCTGGCATTCTGACGGAACATCATGATCATAAATGGTGTGGAAATGATCGGAAGGATAAAACCTACCGCTGTATTTAAGAGTCCGGCTTTTGAAAACATCTTAAATAAAGGAACCATCGTTGCAACCTGCGGAACCATCATTGCAAGAAGCAGGGTGGAAAACAGTCTGTCTTTCCATCTGTCATGATATACCTCAAAGCCATAACCTGCGATAGAACAGATCAGAAGGCAGATCACTGTAGTAAGAACTGCATAAAACAGAGAGTTTCCAAGAGCTCTCCACAGCGGCTGCTGTGCAGTCAGGTTTTTAAAGTTCTGCATAAAATATGTACCCGGAAGGATACGGCCTCTGGATACATCTGTGGATGTATTGGTTGCCGCAGAGATCATCCAATACAGTGGAAATACAGAGATAAATGATACGATGATCAGAAAAATATATGTAGGGATCAATCTTCTCTGAATTGCGGATTTATTCTTTTTCTCAGTCACGTGTATCACCTACTTTCAAATTGATAAAGGCCAGGATCGCTACCATGATAAATATGATAAATGACATTGCTGCCGCATATCCGAAGTTTGGCACGTTGATGAAGCATGTATTATAAACATAATGGGACATTGTGATGGTTGAGTTCGCCGGGCCACCTTTTGTCAGGTTGACAGACTCATCAAACAACTGCAGTGTACCATTGATCGACATAATAAATGTCATGATAATTGTCGGTTTCAGAAGTGGTACGGTAATTTTCCAGAAGGTCTTCCAGCCATTGGCACCATCGATCTTTGCTGCCTCGTATACAGAATATTCAATATTCTGAAGACCTGCCAGATAGAACACCATGTTATATCCTGTCCATCTCCAGATCAGTGCGATGATGATCACGATCTTTGCACTTGTGGAGTTACCCAGGAAGTTATAGCCAGTTGTTAAAATTCCAAGTTTGATCAGGATGCTGTTGATCAGACCGTCTGTTGCAAACATAGAACGGAAGATCAGAGAATAAGATACAAGAGATGTTGCACATGGAAGAAATACACATGTACGGAAAAAGCCTTTAAATTTCAGATCCTTGTTATTCAGAAGCTGTGCAAGCAGGATCGCAAGGACCAGCATGATCGGTACCTGAATAATAAGATACAGGAAAGTATTGACGATGGACTGCTGGAATACCTTATCCATCATGATACGTTTATAGTTACTGAAGATCGGATCCGCAAACCTCATGTTTGCTCCGGCACCTGTCTGTAAAGAAATGATAAATGCGCGGATCATCGGATAAAAACTCATGACAGCGATCATAATGGTTGCCGGTGCCAGAAAGATCCAGCCGGCCGCTCTTTGTTTCGCTACCAGAGACATGCCACTTTTTTTGGAATTCACAGGAACTCCTCCTTTCAAACCTCTTAAGCCTTTACATAAGACAGAGGACTGCATGCAGTCCCCTGCTTCGTATTTACTTATTCATTTCAGAATGCAGCTTTCAGATCTTACTCTGTCATCTTGAATGCCAGTGTATCCTGTGCTTCCTGAAGTGCAGACTCTTTGTCTGCGCCGTTTACGATATTAACAACTGCTGTGTTGATGCACTCTCTTGCCTCATAGTGATACGGAGTCTTTGTGAATTCCGGAATGTGTGAAGAGTACTCTACAATTGTTGAGAAGATTGGCTGGTTGTTGAAGAACTCGCTTGGCTCGTTGTAAACGTCAGACTCACCAGCTGGCAGGTAGCAGGAGATTGCTCCTGTTTCCGGAAGGATCGCATCATAGAAATCTGTACTGGAACCAAATGTGCTTGCAAGGAAGTCCTCAGCAAGCTCTACGTTCTTGCAGTTGGATGTGATATACCAGGAAGAACCACCGTTGTTCGCATAGTTTGTAGCTGTGTCAACACCGTCAACTTTCGGCATTGTTGTGATCTGCCACAGACCCTTCTGATCCTCTGTTCCCATCAGTGTAGCTGTGATCCAGTTACCGTTAACGATACCTGCTGCCTCACCGCTTGTGATTGTGGAGATGTACTCATCCCAGTTGTTTACTAATTTAACAACATCGTTCTTTACAAGGTCTACATAAAGATCTACACATTTCTCAGCTACATCATTTCCTACAATGTAAGCTTCTCCATCCTCATTTACGAAGTTTGCTCCACAGGACTGGATCATCATCATCAGAGTATCGCCGCCTGTTGCCTCACTTGTAAGGAGGTATTTACCGGTTTTCTCATGAACATCTTTACCGATCTCCTCGAATTTACTCCATGTGATATCTGTAAGGTCATCGATGGTGTATCCTGCCTCTTCCAGGATATCGGTACGGTAGCAGGCGATTGTTGCACCATTATCAAATGGAACACCGTAATGTGTATCATCTACCATGGAGTAGGACTGTTTCAGTTTTCCAAAGTCATCCCAGTTGATGTCCATGTCTTTCAGATCTGTGAAAGCGTCCGGATAGCTCTTCAGATATTTCTGGTAGCTGTTGTCCTGCATCAGAACGATGTCCGGAAGTGTGCTGTAATCTCCGGCGTTTGCAGCTGTTGTAAGTTTCGTCTGGCAGTCATCGGAAGATGTCTCAACTACATCTACTTTAAATCCTTCATGATCCTTTGCATACTGCTCACCTGCAATGTTCATAGCCTTGATGTTAAAGTTCTGGTCCCATGCCCATACGGTCAGTGTATTGTCATCGTCACCTTTTGCATATACTGCTGTAGTTGTTGCAGCGAAAGACATTGCCATAATGCCTGTCATTAATACTGCGAGTAATTTTTTCTTCATTTACTTTTCCTCCTTTATTAAGCATTTCCCGTTTGCTTATGAATGGATTATAGCATCCGTATTCCGGCCATAGTTTGCAGAACCGTTCATATAATGTGCAATTTCAACCATTTTATTGATTTTGCACTATTTCATGATTCAGGCACCTACTTTTTTATGCATTTTGAGTGTTTTTCATTTTTCTCATTGGTCATCATGGCAAAGAAAAACCTTCTTTTTCGACATTCTGCGAATATTTTTCGCCAAAAAGAAGGTTTTTGTTTCTATTTCATAAAATTCTACGTTATTTTTTATACATATTTCACAAACATTTTAACATATTATGCAAAATAGACCTTTTCCGGAAACTGTGTTTTCATCGTATGTAACATCTCCTCTGTCAGATCCAGAAGAAGTTTTATTTTCCGCCCGTCTTCCCGGATGATCATGGTATAGTATGGCACATCATCCTCATAGGAGGTATAATCGTATTTTTTCAGTTTCTCTGTACCGGAATTCTTTTTGTATTTTGCCACTTTTTCGTGATAGTGAGGTGCGGTCACTTCCATCTCCTCAAGGTTCAGCACATGTGCTGTTTTCCGGTATTTTTTGCCATAGATCACATCAATGGTCAGCTGGCCATTCTCCATGGTATATTCATAATCTCTCTGGCTGAAGATATCATATACAAAATAAAGCAGCGCCAGAAGAAATCCCGGGAGCATAAATGCCTGGGAGATGGTGATTCCCATCAGTACAAAAAGTACCGCAAAGATCACCATTACTTTTCTGAGAGCTCCTGACATATGTTTCTTTTTTCGGGAGACCTGCTCCACGATCCTGTAGTCGTACATTTTTCCCTCTTTCCATCTGTCTGATCCGACACACTACCCTGTATTTTTTCTGTTGTGCCAGATCCACAGATCTGTTTTTTTGTTCTACCAGCCTTCCTCTGAATGGATATCAAACTTAAGAAGCTGCTGTTCATAATTTTCTGGCCGTTTTCTCCACTCCAGAGGTGTCATCCCCATAACCTGGCGAAAGTTCCGGTTAAAAGTGGAATTAGTGGTAAAGCCGCACTTATGTGCCACATCCGCAATGGGCTGATCCGTCTTTTTCAGATAATCACAGGCCGCCTGGATCCGGATGGTATTGATGTATTCCAGCGGACTCATCTTCATGTAGGTCGTAAAGATCCGTCGCAGATGGGTTTCACTGATGTGACAGTATTCTGCCAGCTCATCGATCCGAAGATCCTCCATGTAATGATCGGAAATATAATCCTGGAATTTGGAGATCATATCCATGACTTTTCCTCTTCCCTCACTGTAGCGCTCTTCCCCCGAATCCCGGTTGATCCTTGCAATCTCCACAAGAAGCGATGCCAGGATCCCCTTGGCTTCTTCCAGATAAAACTCTTCTCCATTCCGCATGATATCTAGGATCTTCAGGATCTTATCCGCCATGGAACGGTTTTCTTTTTCATTCAGAAAAAGTGCTCTGGAGTTGATACGCTGAACGATCTTTTCCTTTTTCACGGAATTGTCAATAAATTTATTCAAAAATCCTTCCACGTCAATAAAAAGATACTCCCACCGACTGACAGTTCCAATGTCGCTGTTTGTGGTATGGGGATAATTGGGCGGGATCACTGTAAATTCCCGGTCATGAAACCGTACCTTATCTTCTCCAAGAATTAAGAACCCCTGACCTTCATAGCAGAAACCAATCTCCAGATAATTATGAAAATGAAGATAATCGATATCGTTTCCGTAATTCTGGATCCATTTCTGACCAAGCAATGCAAGAATCGGACTCCCTTCCGGCATTTTGTAATACCGGAGCTCCATTTTGGGTTTTCGTTTTTTTGCCAAAGATATTCCTCCGTATGTTTTCCTATGTCTGCATTTCAGGCGGATAAAAACGATCCGCGTTTAAGTCAAGTCTTTGTTATCTTACCGCTATCCGCCAAAAAAAGCAACCTGCTGAAAGCTCTGATCTGTTGATATCTGTGCATTCTGCCGATTGCTTTTTCATTTGTTTTCTCTTCTTGTTTATTGTTCTGTTCCGGTTATTCACCGATCACACGATAAGTTTTCCATTTTCCCTGGCGGAAACGGATCCAGAAGATCACTCCGCGGACCGTCCAGTCCAGACACATGGCCAGTGCGATCCCGATCACTCCCAGATCCAGGACAATTCCCAGCAATATAGATAATATCAGTCTCACGCCAATGGTTGTGAACAAAGAGATTCCCATGGTAAACATGGCGTCTCCTGCTGCCCGGAGGCCTTTTCCCAGAGGATCTGCAAATGGAAATACCACTGCATTGGCTATGTTATGGATCAGCACCAGATAGAGGATCATCTGCCCTGTCTGCCGGGAAACTGCAAAGATCTTTATAAGCAGTGGCGTTATCAGAAAGATCAGTGTATTCCAGGCGACTGAAATACAGACTGTCACTTTCGTTAATTTCCGAAAATAATATTCCGCCTGCCTGATATCTCCAGCTCCCATACACTGACCGATCACAGTAATAAATACCGGCCCCATGGTCACACTGATCAGTGCTGCCACACTCCAGATACTCTGAGAAATTCCGTTTGCCGCGATCTGGTAAGTACCAAACAGCGCAACCACACTGGAAAGTGCCACTTTTACAAACTGAAAGATCCATCGGCCCACATAGCGAACTTCCTTTTCCCGGAAGCAAAGCAGTGTGATCACCACTGCTGAAAACGTTCTGGCGATCAGGGATGGATAAGCAACGCCTGCTACTCCTGCTCGGAAAACAAAAACTCCGATCAAATTTCCTGCCACATTGATCAGATTGGATACAATTGAGATCTTCATGGTCACACTTGTCTTTCCAATGCTTCTGTAGAGTGCGGTTCCTGCATTGTATATTCCCAGAGCCGGAAAAGAATATACGGAGATCCTGAGATATGTTTTACACGCTTCCATTACATCCGGTTCTACCTTGCCAAATAATCCCTTCAGAAGAGGGACTTTCCAGATCAGTACCGGAATTGAGATCACTACTGCAAATACAGTAGCTACCATCAGAAGCTGACTGGATGATTCCGATGCCATTTTCATATCCCGCCGGCCAATATACTGGCTGACTACAACTGCTCCTCCGGATGCAAGTGCCGTAAATAGGTTAATAAATATGGTATTAAATGAATTTACCAGGGACACTCCGGAAACTGCCGCCTCTCCCGCATAGCTGACAACCATTGTATCTGCCAGGCCTACCAGCATCAGAAGAAACTGCTCCATCAGGAGCGGAAGTATCATATCTTTTAACTGTTTATTGGAAAACATTTCGGCGCCTCTTATTTCTTCTCGTCCAGAAGGATCACACCCTCTGCCGGATTTTTGTCAATTGCACCTACGATGGGATGGGGAACGTACATCTCTTCCAGATATGCAATGTCTTCCGGAGAAAGTTTTACGTTCAGTGCATCTGCCGCATCATCCAGATATTCTGTTTTCGTGGCTCCGATGATCGGTGATGTTACTCCCTTTGCCCACTGCCATGCAATGGCGATCTGGGACATTTTGCAGTTATGTTTCTCAGCAAGTTCCTGAACCCGTTTTACGATCTTGATATCCTGCTGTTCCATACGGTCGTATTTTCCCACTGCAACGCGGTCTGTTTTTCCTCTGAGAGAATCAGACTTCCACTGCGGCCTTGCCAGATGCCCGGCTGCAAGAGGACTGTATGGCATCCGTGAAACATTCATCTGGTTGCAGATCGGGATCAGTTCTCTTTCATCTTCCCTGTAAAGAAGATTGTAATGGTTTTCCATTACGGAAAATGGTGTCCAGTTATTGTCCCTGGCTGCAAGCTGCATGTTGTAGAACTGATATCCGTACATGGCGGAAGCGCCCAGTGCGCGTACTTTACCTGCTTTTACCAGGTCATGGAGTGCTTCCATTGTTTCCTCGACAGGTGTCTCGTAATCAAATCTGTGGATGATATACAGATCCAGATAATCTGTTCCCAGACGTTTCAGACTTCCGTCGATCTCTCGCATAATGGCCTCTCTGGAAAGACGGCCCGGGTTAAAATAAACCTTGGACGCGATCACCACTTTATCTCTGGCTACGCTTTCTTTCAGAGCCCGTCCCAGATATTCTTCACTGGTTCCCTCGGAATATCCGTTGGCTGTATCAAAAAAATTAATTCCCAGATCCAGCGCATGGCGGATTACTTCTCCGCTCTGTTCTTCATCCAATGTCCATTTATGCATAGTGCCGGCCTTTCCAAAGCTCATGCATCCTACGCATAATTTTGATACTTCGATATCGGTGTTCCCAAGTTTTGCATATTCCATAATGAATCCCTCCCTGTATCATTGTGTGCGCTCCATATGTTGTACTTTTATTGTAAAGGATTCTTTGAATTATGTAAAATACCCAGTTTATATAGCTTTCCATGCCTTTCAGGCATTATCAGGTCAAGCGGATATTCGCAATCCGCTTCGCTACGTAGCTCTACACCAAATAACTGCTCCGCAGTTTATCAGGAGGAGCTTGCACTCCTCCTGATACAAGCAAGTCCCCACCCACTGCTTATTGCCTTTCGCAACCCCGCAGGGGACTTACTTGATTTGGTTAAAGTGCAGTGTTTTGTGATATTTCGCATGCTGATCCAGAAGATCACTCCATTTTTCACCTTCCGGTTTCTTCTCGTTATTGTTGTAATTTTCTTCTCCTTTCAGCTCATCCATATACTGCACGTAATCCAGGATATAAATATCAACGGTGGAAATATCTCTGTCCTGAATGGCAAAATTATTGCAGTTTCCATTGGACTCATTATATGGCAGCCTGTTTCCATTGGCATCCAGCGCAACCATGAAACAGTCGCTGTTGGAACCTTCCTCATAAAGTTCATTTACCGTCAGCTCATATGGAGTCCGGATCACGGACTTAAGACCGATTCCTGCCTCATTTGTCTCATTGATCTCCTGAACTTCCGTTTCTGAATCATCGACTGTTACCGGAATGTCAAAACTCCAGTCTCCTTCGAATTTATAATATCCCGCATCCGGATCATTCGGATCTGAAGCTTCATCCGGCCGCATTCCACGGATCTCACTGATACCCAGATGCATGTTAAACTTTTCCGGAATATCGATCTCTTTGATATAAGACTGAAGTGCGCCTCCTCTGACAGATATTTTTTCTATATATTCTCCAAGAAGTGCACTGCCTTCTTCTGTCTCATCATTTATGTCATCCAGGGTGATGCCCATTTCATCCCGTACCTGCTGGCACATTTCCTCGTATTTTTTATTGTATTCACTGTAGTCTTTTGTCGCCTCTGCAAGATCTACCCGAAGGATGCAGGCATATGTATTCTCATCCAGAAATTCTCCTTCCAGATTGCTGAGCATCACCCCATCGTCCACCGGATTAAAATCCAGAAGTCTTGTTGAATACATTTCCATAGCAGGCTTCCCATCCAGTCCTTTTAACGTATCAGGAAATGGTTCCTCACTTTGAAACTGCATGGTCACATAGACAGCCTGGCTGTTTGCAAAAATCTCGGAGCAGGTGATGGTGAGGCCGCCGGATGTTTTTGTGTAGGTGGTGTCTGCGTTTGCATTATCTGATGCTGTATGATCCGTTGTTTGATCAGAGTTTCCATCTGCTGTTTTCGCTCCGGCAGATTTTTCTGTATCTTCCAGTGTCGTCGCATGATCTGCAAAATCTCCAAAGAAGCTTACTTTATCCTGTAATGTTTCAAAAAGATCTCCCACCACCGGGATATTCTTTGCCATGACCGGATTTGCCGCACAGAACAGAATACCTGCTGCCAGTACTGCTGCTGTTCCCGCCACGACCTTCCCGCCTGTTTTCATCCAGCGGAGGGCATTTTTATCATTCGTTTCTCTCTTTTGTACGGCAGTATTGTTCTCAATGTGATGATATGCCTGGTTTGCCCGTTCCCGCACAATCACCGGTATCTCTGTATCTTTCTGAAGTTTTTCCTGAAAATTTTTTTCATTATCATTTAATGTCATCATCAAACACGTCCCTCCCTGACCTTGTACTCGTACATCTTCGCAATCTGTTTTCTTCCGCGTTGAAGACGAGATTTCACTGTGCTTTCCTTCATATCCAGGATCTCACTGATCTCCCGGGTATTAAATCCTTCCATGTAGTACAGAAGAACGATCATCCGGTATTTCTCGTCCAGCGGTTCCAGCATCTGCGCCCATTCTGCCGAGGCATATTCCGCCTCATGGAAAGGCATCTCCGGCATCTCGTCTGTACAGATCATTCGATTTTTTCTCTGCAGGATGTCCTTGCATTTGTTGATCAGGATCCGTATCATCCATGTTTTGAAATACCTGTTATATTTCAGGCTTTTCAGATTTTCATAGCAGGAAAGGATGGTATCCTGGATGGCATCCGCAGCATCTTCGTCATTTTTCACACAGGAGATGGCAATCTTGTACATACTCTGCATCTGCTCATCCATAAGCCGGCAGAAAGCATCTTTGTCCCCTTTTTTCGCCTTTCGTATCAAAATCTCATTCATTGGTAATCTCCATTCTCCTGCACGGACCGGTCCTCAGGAAATGTTTTTTGAAAGCATTTGTTTCTGTGCTTCTGTTTATTAGACGTGGGAGGAGTGGGGATGGATGCAAAAAAATAAATATTTTCAGGTTCCTGTAATAAAAACGCCGGTAATCCTGAAGATATACCCAGAATTTCTGGTACATATCCAAAGATAAACCGGCGCCATATTTCAGTTATTATTTATTACTCAGAGTTGGAGTCACGCGGAAAGTTCGGATTTCATAAGGACGTACCGTTACCTTAAGTTCTCCTGTCATTTCTTCGCCATCCGGATTCTCCATCAGATCCGTCTCCTGCCAGGAGTCTACCGGAAAACCAAAATTCAGCGTTACCGGGCCACGCATGCCTGCGTACTCGTGGAAACGGATGATCAGATCTTCGGAATCTTCTGCCTTCTTTATACAGTCAATGGCTACATGATCTGTATCTGCCTTGCAAAATGCAGACTGTACCTCTGCATCCACTGCCCCTTCCACAGTCCAGAGCGGATTGTTCAGTCTCCAGGCTTCTTTCTGCACACCGGATTCCTGCCAGCTACCACTGTGTGGATAAAGTGCATAGGTAAAATCATGGATTCCCTGATCTGCCGCATAATCCGGATGGATTCCACATTTGATCAGCGACATGCCAAGAACATATCCTTTGGCACTGTAGCCATATTTGCAGTCGTTCATCAGGCTGACTCCGTATCCGGTTTCGGAATAATCCGCCCACTGGTGAGCAACGGTTTCAAATTTTGCCATATCCCAGCTGGTATTCTCATAGGTCGGACGTTTTACATTTCCGTACTGGATATCAAAAGTTGCCTCGCTGGTACGGATATCCAATGGGAAAAGAACTCTCAAAAGCTGCTGATGCTCATGCCAGTCTGCATGGGTGACAAAGTCGATCCTGCGGTTGTCATTATAAAAACGGATTTCCTGTGAGATCGTGGAATCCTGATAATTCCAATCCATTTTTACTTTTGTCATCAAAGAAGATTTTTCCACAGAAACCGTTTTCAGATCATCTACCTCGTATCCTTTTTCCTGGTAATAGATATCAATATCCCAGGCATCATACTTCATCGGACGATCTTCATAAACTACCAGGTGGTTTCCTAATTCACCTGCCTTCAGGATCTCGCGGTCATTTTCCTTATCAAAAATAGAAGTCATACGGCCCTTTTTATCCCAGACAATATGATAAAATGGCGTATCCATTTCCCCAGTCCATTCTTCTGTGCAAAAACATTCCGCCTTGGTTCCAATTTTATAAGTCAGGGTTGTAAATCCGGCAGGCTCTATACCAGAAACTTTTACAAACCAGCCATCTTCCGTATATACAGCAGGCAGCTCTTTTCCATCCGCGGAAAACCAGCTTCCCTTTCTGCCCTCGTAAGCTTTTACTTTTGCTGTTACAATACCTTCGCCTGCAAAACTGCTGTTATTTACTACAGTTACAATGGAATTTGATTCTCTTACCAGAACCTTCAGAGCATTTTCCTCGATGGTATCCAGAATTTCATTGGCTTTTGCATACTCTGCCGTGGAATCCTCATATACTTCATGAATGGAAGATCCGGGAATGATATCATGAAACTGGTTTCTCAGTGCGATCTTCCATGCTTCATGAAGCTCTTTTTCCGGATAGGAAGAAAAATCTCCGGTCCTTATGGCTGCTTCACTGGCCAGCCATTCTGCCTCCCGCAGTTTCAGTTCGGTTTTACGATTATTTTTCTTATTCCGTGCCTGAGAAGTGTAGGTTCCTCTGTGATATTCCAGATACAGCTCGCCATCCCAAGTTGGTACATGACGGTCTGTAGACGCAATGGTCTTCTGAAGATTTTCGAAATAATCATAGGCCGTTCCAGGAATTACTTCCGGAAGTCCTGGCATAGCCTTCAGATGGCGTCCCATCTCCAGCATATCACGGTTCACTCCGCCGCCTCCGTCTCCATTTCCGTAAGCCAGAAGCAGATCCTTATTGATCTCTTTATCATGGTAAAGATCCCATACCCCTTTTACAGATGCCGGATCGATAAGCCCATTATATGTATAACCACCATCATCGCCAAAAGTCGGAGTGCTCATAAAGTGCGTCAGTACTTCGGAACCATCCACACCGATCCAGCGGAAAGTATCGTGAGGCATATGGTTGTACTGGTTCCAGCTAATCTTAATGGTCATAAAATTGTCAATTCCGGAACGCTTCAGGATCTGAGGCAGTGCCCAGCTGTAACCAAATACATCGGGAAGCCAAAGAACATTGGCCGTTACGCCGAACTCTTTTTTGAAAAAGCGCTATCCGTTCAGGATCTGACGTACCAGAGCCTCACCGGAAGAAATGTTGCAGTCAGCTTCTACCCACATCGCTCCGTTTGGTTCCCAGTTTCCGGTTTTTACGGCTTTCTGTATCCGTTTATAAATATCCGGATAATCCGTCTTAATATAATCATAAAGCTGTGGCTGGGACTGGACAAAGGTAAACTCCGGATACTGCTCCATCAAAGTGCACATCGTTGAAAAAGTGCGGGCTGCTTTTTCCCTGGTGTGTTTCAGCTGCCAGAGCCAGGCCACATCGATATGAGAATGGCCCACAGTATGGACTGTTACCGGGCTGGTCCACGAGATTCTGGAAAACTCCTTCTTCCAGACTTCCAGAGCTTTTTTCAGAGATCCATAAAAGGCATCAGAACCAGGCCTTCTCCAATCTATAGCCAGATGTGCACGATCCATAGCTGTCAGAAGATCTGTTCTTATGGAATCGTTCTCATCCAGCATACGCACAGTCTCAACAGCCGCTCTGCTGCTGTAATAAAAATCATCCGCAACCTCATCCAGAACGGCAAGCTCTGCCTGTTTGAACTGATGAGTCTGTTGGTACTCCGCCGCCTTCCAGTCCTGCCCAGAGGCGGATAGCCAGCTCCACTTTCGTACCGGCAAGCTCTGAAGGAAAGATCACTTCTTCATGATAGGAGCCGGTTTCGCAATATGGCGAACCATTGACGTAGATCAGTCCCTCGAACCCGGAATTCAGGCCCTCGCCGGTTTTTCCCATATTAAAAAGCCCGGCGATCTTTTTCCCCGCCCATTCCGCCGGGATCTCTACGGACTGTCGGATCCACAGATAAGTACCTCTTCCGATCCAGAAATCACCTTTTTTCAGAGTTCCCGTGTAGACCACGCTTTCCGGCCGTTTTCCCACCGGCTCCTCCTCCTGCGTGCTCGCGTCAAATGACGGGATCTCCATCCGTTCTCTGTAACGGAGATCTTTTAACTGTTTTGTGTTTCTTTCCAGTTTTTCCAGTGTAAAAAACATTTGCTACATTCCCCCTTGTCTGCAACCTGTTTATTTCTTGTTTTTTCTTATCTCCTCATATACCCCATATCCGAGAAACAAAATTCCGACGATCAGTGCAACGAACGAAGCAATCGATAAGACCGGTCCCACATATGACAGACCAGCAGCAAATAATGTAGCATCCCAGGTATTCCCGCCGCTCATAAATATTGCAGCTGATAGGTATTTCGCAGAAATCAGGATTGCTGATATCAGGCAGAAAACAGCGCCTATGCCTTTATTGTTCATTTTTTGTTCCTCCTTTTCTTGTGATTGATAGGTAGAGCATATCATATATATGGTGGGTATTTCTACTCTATTTGGATTATTATTCTGAAAATACTATCTTTATAAAATAGCTGTACCTCCGCTAAAAAGCAAAATGTACAGGCTACATAAATTACCATCTATTTTCTTATAGAGAAAACAAGCCTTAACAGAGTTATATCATCTCTGTTAAGGCTTATATTAGTAAAAATTCTTTTTTATTAACTTATTATTTTGGAACTCTTTGATCTATTGCATTTCCAACATAATGTCTGAAGATTTTCTTCTGTTGTACATCCTCCCTTAGATACAGGAATAATATGGTCTATCTCTAATAAAAGATTAGGTTCTTTTTGAATAGAATTTCCACAAATACAACAGGTAAAGTTGTCTCGAGCCTTAATATGCTCTCGTAATTTTGTTGTCATCAAATTACGTTGTTCTTTTGCAAATGCCTTTGCAGTAAGCTTACTCTCTAAGATCTTGATAAGTTCTATTATTGTTTCTTCTGTCATTGGTACAGTAAATGATCTTTGAGCCATTCCACCACTAGATGTATATGAAAATTTATACTCTACAGTAAGTGCACTTTCATCTATATTTGCAAATCCAAGCCTTGAATAAAATCCGGCTTCATCATTTTTCATAACAAATTCTGGAACATCACCAAGATACTGTTGATACTCTTTTTTGTAATTCTCAATAATCTTTTTTGCATCTTTTAATGTTTCAAGTTCTTCCACAAGTCGATACAGTTTCTGTATTTGCTCAGGATACATCGTTTTGTTTGGGTAAAAATTCTTTACTACATATTCTAGAGAATTATTCTCTGCACTTGCAAATACTGTTGCTGAAACTTCAGCAGTAAATGGTGTAATTGTCTTTTTATATGGGCGGATATAATTATTCACATCCGTATTAAGTGTTTCAGTACGCATAACTCTAGTTCCAAAAAGTTGAGAAATCGATTGTACTTTTTCATTGATATACTCATTAAATTCTCGCTGTGTACTCATTAACGCTTCACAAGTATCTTTTATTTTCAGGAAATCCGATGATTCGTAATAATCCAGTATTCTCTGATTATTGTTTACTATCTTTTCTATGTCCGTTTCAGTTCGAGCAATAAATTCCTTTATAAGATTCCATTCTTCACTATCAATTGTCTTGATTTTTTTTATACTGTTAACCGTCCTATCAAACAGTTGAATAACCAATTCATCCATCTCTTCACGGCTTCCATTCAGGACTAGAAAATCTCTATTTTCATTTGCATAATCTACAATGCAGTTTACCTTCCCATAATACTCATGATGTTTTTCTTCTAACGCTGCTTTTTGTTTTTCTTTCAGATATTTATTGTATTCTCCTTTTCCCATAAGCAAAGATGGGTCGTCTCTAAATCTATCAATACTTGGTTTTTTTAACGCTATTTCTTTTGAAGCCAAATTATTTCCAGCCGATGTTATATATTTTACATTAATTCTATAAGCCGCTGCATTTTTTAATACTTCATTAATTTGTTTCTGTATCTTTTTATACTGAAAACGTGATTCAAACTCATTATGTTCAAGAAATCTTCTCAAAACATTTGTCACATCATTTTTCCTTGCAATAATCATTTCAGCATGTTCTAATTTTTCTTTATTTTCCTTAAAAAATTTAACAGCATCATATTTTTCTAACGTTTGACGGCTTTTTACAATTACTTGTTCATCCAAATAAGAAACTATATTCCAATTAGAAAAACCTAATTTTTTTAATACTTCTGTTTCTAATTTTTTATATTTTTGCTTACTGACGATTTGAAATGTTATAATCGCTATAATTACAACTAAAATAAACCACATTTATATATTCTCTCTCCTTTTCTCTGATCTGCATATAAGATATTTTATCTTAACACTTTTTATCGATTTTCTTTTCCAATAATTTTATTGAATTCAGATAATCTTCTTCTACAGTACTGAGCGTTCGAGCTTTATATTTTCTATATTCATCCGTTGCTTTATCAATAGCTTGTTTGTGTGATATACTTCCATTTCCCTGCAAAAGCTGTTCCCCGCTCATCGTTAGAATCCGATCCAAATGTTCTGCCCAATCTTTCATTGTCATCACCTGTTCTCGCTCTGCTTGGCGTTCTGCAAAATCAAGATATCCTGACACCAGCTGCCCCATTGCACGCAATTTTTTTTCAGACAAATAATTCTTTGCAACTACTGCTTCTTTTAGTGTCGGCTGATTGCCTTTAAAAGTAGTAAGACCCATAAATTCCTTTTCAGCATCAGCTCTGGTATAAATTATCTCTGCCGCAGTTTGTCCATGAATTGCATAGTGGATTTTGTTTTGCACCTTTTTGAAAAACGCAATGGATATTTCCGCTTTTGGATCATAATCAATACTCGTTGCATAGATTTCCAGAATCTGACGATAAAATACTTTCTCGGATGCACGAATATCACGGATTCTTTCCAGTAACTCTCGAAAATATCCGCCACCTCCAAGATTTTTTAATCTATCGTCGTCCAAAGCGAAGCCTTTTCGCATATACTCTTTCAAAATCCCTGTTGCCCAGATTCTGAACTGTGTTCCACTCTTTGATTTTACACGATAGCCTACAGAAATAATCACATCGAGATTATAATAATCTACTCGATACGTTTTCCCATCAACAGCAGTTGTTGCAAAATTTGCAACAACTGAATCTCGCTGTAACTCACCTTCTGCAAAGATATTTTTTATATGTCTGGAAATAGTTGATTTATTTCGCTGAAACAATTCAGCCATCTGGTCAATAGATAGCCATACTGTATCACCATCAAAAGTTGTTTCAACTTTCGTCAGACCATCCTCTGTCGTATAAATAATCATATCTGGTTTTTCTTTGTTCATAAAATCATTTTCTCCTTTAAAATCAGATATATTATCAGCTAACACATTTACAGTTTTTTAATAATATCTCTAGCCAAATAATTCTCTATATAAATTTTAATTATCTGTCTGTAAAAACCGTAAAAGATACCTTTTCTAAAGATTTACTATTTTTCCCATATAAATCCTTTCGCATGGCAGATATTAAATTCGCATATAAAATATTTTGTTTTTCTGCTGTATGTTCCCCATGCTGTCTTTGTTATTCCGCTTCTTCTTCAGCGTGAAAACCAACCATAAATCTTTTCAGCAGAAATGTGCAGAAGTAC
>OGPW01000419.1_pt1 | contig 34194 bp, 28 predicted proteins | sample 1553061 | NCBI WGS metagenome assembly OGPW01 (sample SAMEA2580292, study PRJEB22360) | human gut metagenome | biome: human gut; feature: human-associated habitat; material: faeces | place: Denmark | collected 2008/2010
CGGTTAATCTGATGAAGCTATGTTTGCAGAGTGACGCGATATTATTTAAGTACACCTCAAAAGATGGAGAGCCGAAAAGTATGAGGTTTCCATTGGCAGGATTGGCCGAACATTATTTAGAGCAGTTTATATAGTAAATTGCATATAAAAGTAACTAATTATCTAATTTTGAAATTCATAGAAATTTTCTTACTTTTATAAAAAATGCAATATGAACGATAATTTATCAATCCTGGGAGCAAATACGTTGGAATTACATTATTGGGTAGATGATAATTCTCACCAAATTAATGCTTACGTCCAAAATAAATGTGAGAAAGAGCTACTGGATATATTAAGCGAAATTGCTCATAATTTAGCTATTAATATTAGTATTGAAACAATGCCTTTAGCCAACGGAGGTGTACGTCGTTGGTTTAAAATTGTTTCTAAAACAGAAAATAAGAAAGCGCTAATAACGATAGCAATCATTACTGCATTAGCAACAGGAATTCTTGTAACCCCAATAACCTCCACTCTTGACGCAATAATTCAAAATGTAATTCAAGAATTATTTGAAGACAAAGAATTCATGGAACTTCAAAAGGAAAATTTGAAATTAGATATTGAATTAAAACGAATAGCATTACTCAAACGACAAAATATTCAAAATAAGATAGAAAAAAAACGTTCAAATTTTTATAATGAACTAAACCAAGGAAAAAATATTTCCCAAATCTCTATAACTGTACAAAATAACAACCATAAGACAATTATTCCAGAGGCGTTTGTTCCAAAACAAAACTTTCAAAGTTATATTATTACATCTAACGATTTAACACCTGAAATCATCGAAGGAGCTATAATCGAAATTATTTCTCCTGTATTAAAAAAAGGAACATATAAATGGCGAGGTATTTACAATGGTGAAAGTTTGTCATTTAATATGAAATCTAATGAATTCAAAACGTTGGTACAGACAGGTTCTATTGAATTTACAAATGGGTCTTCAATAAAATGTTTACTACGAGTTAATAAGAGCATTGACAGTAATGGTGACGAAAAAATTACAGAATATGATATTCTGCGAGTTGATGAATATTTCAAAAATACCCAGCCTGTAGAAACGCCTGAAGGCAGAAAATATAGACAAAGTAAAGAGGCGGAGAAAATGCAGGGAAAATTATTTGATGATTAATCAAAGCAACCACCTGTTTTTTTAAAACAGACCCTGCCGTGGGGAAAATTTTGCGGCGATTTTGAAAAAGGACAGACATTGAAAAAGGGGTATATATTAGACCCTTTGAAAATGTTTGTCCTTGTTTTTTTGAGTGATACTTATCACAGAATATCAATCAATTAACTTATTTATTCACCCTACATCGGATATACGAAACTATCAAATTGTGTAAACCAACGTGTAAACCACTTTGCTTGAAACCTAATACAGATAATTAAGGTTAATTTCGAGTGATTGTAATTGTCTGATTATTAACTTATATTTGCACTCGCAAAAGGGACGGCACCGTAGCTTAGCTGAATAGAGCATCTGACTACGGATCAGAAGGTCACAGGTTTGAATCCTGTCGGTGTCACAAGAACGATTTGCGTAAACGGTGCGGCTAGACAAGCCGCACCGTTTTTTATTTTACTTCGGTATGCCATGCGGCAATTTGTTGATTTTCAACTTGTCTGATAGTTTTTTTATATGTCTTGAGAACAATGCCCCGCACAATATTTTTGAAGAAGCTGGATGATGGGTTTGGATATGCATCGATAGCTTACGGTAGTTTCTTTTCGAAGTGCATGTAATCTTTGAGCGAAGTCCAGTTGCCGCCCCATGTCCACCCCAGCCGAATAAATTCTTTTACGACGGGCGATGTGTCGGCTAGGGGGCTCGGGATGTCGCGATCGTAGGTTCCTCCCTGGGGGATGACCTTGCCGTTGGCCAGAACCGCCGGATTGTTGTAGGGATTGATATCGATAGCCATACCGTAGGAGTGCACCGATCTGCTACCGTTGCCGGAGGTCGAGATTTGGCGGTAGTGAAACGAATAAGAGTTGTTCAAGGTGTCCATGGAGGTCCCGTCGTTCGGTTTGTCGAATCGGATCGGAATCGCGCTTTCGATTGGGAACCGTTGGTTGCGCATAAACCGGAACAGGTGGATAACATCCTCCTTCAGGGTTTTGTGCATTACGATTTGTCCCCGGTGGAGTTTTCCGTCGAACGAATAATACTCAACATCGGCAATCGCCAGACTATCCAGTACCTCTTGCGGAGCCGAAGACCCCGCCAAAGCTTCGGCCAGCGTGACCTGCGAATCGATAACGACAGTTTGTGCCTGTACTGCCGGAAAAATTCCCGCCATTGCCAAACACAGTACGATCCGTTTTTTCATCGGGTGTATGATTCTTGGCTTTATTCGTTGCTTGAAATTAAGTTTTTTGGATCGAAAAAACACAGGAAAATGATATAACAAATGCGAGCTCCCGGGTTTGTAAATTTTATAAATGAAGGCATACTCCCAAAATAAGATCGGAATCGGGGAATACCCGATTCCGACCCATAATGATTGGCTAAGTCCGATTATCAGTCGGGTTTGACCCGATGAAACGGAACTCTGATTATCGCCTGTTGAATCCGCCGCGATTGTAACCGCCGCCGCCACGGTTGAAGCCACCTCCGCGATTGAACCCGCCGTTGCTCCTTTCGGTTTTCGGACGCGCAACATTCACGCCGATCACTTTGCCTTCGAACTCCGTATCGTTCAGCGCGTCGATAGCCTGTTGGCCTTCCGCATCGTTGGCCATTTCGACAAAGCCGAATCCGCGTGAGCGTCCGGTTTCGCGATCCGTGATGATATTGGCCGAAGATACTTCTCCGTATGCCGCGAATAAATTCTGTAAACTGTCGTTCTTAGTGGCGAAGTTCAGATTTGAAATGTAAATGTTCATTTTTTGTTTTTGTTAAGTGAATCGTATTGTTATTTTGTCAATGTTATGCTTACCGCATTCATGCCCCGTGCGCTCTTTTCCGTTTCAAAAGTGACGGTATTGCCTTCCGCAATACCTGCGGGTGCGGACGAAACGTGGAAAAAATATTTCTCGGCCGATACCAGATCTTTAATGAATCCGTATCCTTTCGCCTCGTTGAAGTGTTCGACCCTGCCTTTCAGGATTTCGGGTTCCATCTCGTCTTTTTTAGGGGTGGCGATGGCGATATCCTCTAATTTGACCGTCTCTTTTTTGCGTTCTTCAGGCGGTATGTTCGTAAAATTACCGTTCTCGTCCACATAGGCGATCATGTCGTCGAACGAACTGGTGCCGGCTGCCTGGCGTTCTTCCTTGCGTTTCTGTTTCTCGAGGCGCTTAGCCTGCTTTTTCTTTTCGTTCTCTCTTTTTCCGAATGATTGTGATCCTGCCATTTAATATTTTATGATTAATAAATAATTACGCGGTGTACTGCACAGTGGCCAGTTTCCGGCCGGTCAGCTTCTGGATGTCTTTCACCATCACGTGTTCATCTTTGGAACAGAATGAAAGGGCTGTTCCCGAACGGCCTGCACGGCCGGTTCTTCCGATCCGGTGCACGTATGTCTCGGCTACATCGGGCAGATCGTAGTTGATCACCATGTTCAGTTCGTTGATGTCTATGCCGCGTGCTGCGATGTCCGTGGCCACCATAACTTGTATCTTTCCCGACTTAAAGTCGCCCAGAGCCCGCTGGCGTTGCCCCTGGGATTTATTCCCGTGGATCGCTTCGCTCCGGATGCCGGCCTTTTTCAGGATACGCGAAATGCTGTCGGCACCGTGCTTTGTCCGTGAAAATACGAGCACCGATTTATCGGATTCTTGCTTCAGTAGCGATATCAGCAGCCCCTTTTTTTCGGGTTTTTCGACGAAATAGATGCGCTGGTCGACCGTATCGACCGTCGATGAGACCGGGGTCACCTCGACCCGTGCCGGATCGTGCAGGATGGAGCCCGAAAGGGCGACGATATCCTTGGGCATGGTCGCTGAAAAGAAAAGCGTTTGCCGCTCTGCCGGAAGCATGGGCAGCAACCGCCTGATGTCGGCGATGAATCCCATGTCGAGCATTCGGTCGGCTTCGTCCAGTACGAAATGCGTCAGGCTTTCGAGTCTCACTTCGTCCTGTCCGATCAGGTCGAGCAACCGGCCCGGGGTCGCGATCAGAATATCCACGCCCTGGCGCAGCTTTTCTGTCTGGGGATGCTGTTTCACCCCGCCGAATATCGCCGTATGCCTCAGTCCCGTGTATTTGCCGTAGTCGGTAAAACAGTCGTTGATTTGCAGGGCGAGTTCCCTCGTGGGCGTCAGAATCAGTGCCCTGATGGCGCGGTACTCTTTTTTTCCGTGCGACCGGCCTCTCCGGTTGCGGCGGGGCCGGCCCGGTTCATTGGTGGAAGCCGGTTCAGCAGCAATGTTTTGTTCGTTTTTTTTCAGCAGGTGTTGCAGGATAGGGATGGCGAATGCCGCCGTTTTACCCGTTCCTGTCTGCGCGATGCCGAAAATGTCTTTTCCCCGAAGAACTACCGGGATTGCCTGCTCCTGGATGGGAGTAGGTTCGTTATATCCTTTTTCGCAGACGGCCCTCGATATGGGTTCTGCAATGTTCAGTTCGTTAAATGTCATAATAATGTTTCCGCATGTGCGGATGTTTTTGATGATTTGAGCCGCTTGTATTTTATAAAAGGGCTTTGGAGAGGAAGAAATCGGCTTTCAGTTTTTCGATCACTTCCTTTACGCTCCTGATCCTGTCCGAGAGGTAGGCGTTGCCGCCGGCAAAGGCATAGCCTTTTTTCATGTTGCCTCTGGCGGCATTGTAGAGCGCTTTGATGATACAATAAGGACTTTTGGTATAGTCGCATGTTTTGATGCAGTGGAACGGGCAGGACCGGGGTTTTTCCTTGCCTTCGGCCACGTTCCGGATGAACTCCCCGTCGAAAGCGCGTCCGGGCATGCCTACCGGGCTTTGAATGATGCGGATATCCTCCCGGTGGGCGTTCAGGTACACTTGCTTGAATTCGACCGAAGCGTCGCACTCCTCGGTCGGGACGAAAATGGAACCCATTTGTACCGCCGATGCGCCCAGCGCCATAAACCGTGCGATATCTTCGCCGGTCGCTATGCCGCCCGCTGCGATGACCGGGATGCCTTTCCGCCCGGCGTAACTCCGGGCTACCTCGACCACCTCCGGAATCAGGTGTTCCAGCGAGTAGTGTTCGTCCTCGATCTGTTCGTTTTTGAAACCCAGGTGTCCTCCCGCTTTCGGACCCTCCACGACGATCGCATCCGGAAGGTACCCGTAGTTGGCCGACCATTTCTCGCAAATCAGCCTCGCCGCACGGGAAGAGGAAACGATCGGAACGAGCTGCGTCTTGCTGTCGGTCGTCAAATAGGAGGGTAAATCGAGCGGAAGTCCTGCACCGGCGAATATCACGTCCGCTTTCTCTGCAATGGCCGTACGTACCATATCGGAGAAGTTGGAGAGTGCCACCATGATGTTGACGCCGATCACGCCGTACGTTTTTTCGCGGGCTTTGCGGATCTCCTGACCGAGTCCGTAAATGCACTTTTCGGGGTAACTTCCTCTGTATTCGGGATAAAGCAGCCCCAGTCCTGCCGCTGAAATAACCCCGACTCCCCCCTCGTTGGCGACGGCCGAAGCCAAGCCGTTGAGGGATACGCCTACACCCATACCGCCTTGTATGATAGGCAGTTTAATTTCGTACTTGCCGATAAAAAATGATTTCATATCCGTAACACCGTTGAAATTTGACACCTGCCGTCTTCAGTTTGCGTAACACACCTACTCGGGCAGCGGATTGCCGAAACAAAGGAAGCTTATAAAGGTCGATTTCAACGATGAAAGAGACCGGACGGACCCGTCCGGGACAATGCAAAGGAGATAAAGATCAGAATGAACCTACGTTGTTTACTTGACAAAGGTAATATTATTTTCCCATTTACCCTATTTTCTGTAAAAATAACGGAATTCCGCCCTTTTTATTTTTGAACGGGCGGAGGCCGCCGGTTTTCCGGAGTATCGCGCTCTCTTCCGGTGGCCGGGAGCAGCACGTTGTCAATATCCTGCGGTGAAGCGTTCCCGGTGGTGTGCGGGGTGTTCCATCTCGTCGATCATAGCTGCGGCGTAATCCTGGACGCTGATGCGGCTTTGTCCCTGTCCGTCGACGATCAGATCATCCTTCCCGAGGCGGAAATTACCCGTTCGTTCGCCGGAGAACAGCTCAGCAGACGGGGAAAAGAAGACCCAGTCGAGTTTCTTCTCGGGGATCAGCAACCGCGAATATACTTCGGCCTGCCCTTTGACCCCGGGCAGCAAAGATGCCGGAATCTGTCCCGATTCGATCAGGCTCCTGCCCGGTGTGACGTTCAGGCTGCCGGCTCCCCCGACGACGAGCAGGCGTCCGACACCGGCCCGTTTCGTCCCTGCGATGATGGCCGGGTAAGTGGCGAGTATCTCCTGGTAGATATTGGGGTTTTTCCAGCCGGGGTTGTACGCGCTGATCACGACGTCCATGCCTTTGGCCGTGCATGTGATTTCGTCCGCTGAAGAGGCGTTGCCGGAGACCACGTTCAGGTTGGGATGCCTGATCGTCAATTTGGCCGGGTCGCGTATCAGGGCGGTGACGCTGTGCCCCCGCTCCAGCGCCTCTTTCAGGATGGCCGAACCGACGAATCCGCTGGCTCCGATCAATAGTATATTTTTCATGTTTTCAGTTTGTTATGTCGAAGTGGAGGTGCTCAAACGGAAGCTTCCCGGATGCTATCCGCAAAGATGCTGCCACCCCTGCGTTATTGTCCTTAATTTTGTTCGGAGAAAATAATCGCTCAAAAAGTAGCGTTATTTTTGTACCTTTGTTCCTTTCATACCGAAACCTGAAAACGATGGGCAGAATAGTGGCGATTGACTACGGACGCAAGCGGACGGGCCTCGCGGTTACCGATCCGTTGCAGATGATCGCCGGGGCGCTCGACACCGTGCCGACCCATACGCTGATGGATTTTCTGAAGAAATACCTGCCCGCGAACGGAGTGGAAACTGTGGTCGTGGGCATGCCGCGCCAAATGGACGGGACTCCTTCGGAATCCTACACGTATATCCGTCCGTTCGTCACCCGGCTGCAAAAGGAGTTCCCCGACCTGCGGATCGAGATGTTCGATGAACGGTTTACTTCGAAACTCGCGTTTCAGGCGATGATCGAAGGGGGAGTGAAGAAGAGCCGGCGGCGCGGGGACAAAGGATTGGTGGACCGGGTGAGCGCGACGATCATCCTGCAAGGGTATTTGGAGAGCCGCCACTGAGCCTGATGAGTGAGGAGGGGAAGGAGGCCGGATGAATCCGGCATCTCTGGGCTTTTCCCGGCATGCAGGCGATGGTGCCTGAAATTGGAACGGCAACGAATATTAAGAGAAACGTTTTATGATATTACCGATTTACATTTATGGTTCGCCCGTGCTGCGCAAGACAGCCGCAAACATTACCCCGGATTATCCCGGCCTGCAGCAATTCATCGCCGACATGTGGGAGACGATGTACGATGCCGATGGGGTAGGGCTTGCCGCACCGCAGGTGGGTAAAAGCATCCGCATGTTCGTGGTCGATGCTTCGCCTTGGGCCGAGGAAGAGCCTGAATTGGCCGATTTCAAGAAAACTTTTATCAACGCTGAGATTTACGAACGCTTCGGTGACGAATGGCGTTTCAGCGAAGGGTGTCTGAGCCTGCCCGGGATCCACGAGGACGTGATGCGTCCGTCCGGTATTAAAATCCGTTATGTGGATGAGAATTTCGTCGAGCACGACGAGGAGTACAGCGGTTATGCCGCCCGCGTCATCCAGCACGAGTACGATCACCTCGACGGCAAACTCTTCGTCGATCACCTTTCCCCCCTGCGCCGCACGCTGCTTAAGAGCAAGCTGGTCGGGATGACCAAGGGGAATTTCAAAGCGCATTATAAGTGTAAACTCGTTAAGAAGTAACGGCATGGAACTGCGTTGTGACGGTATTATTTTCGATTTCAACGGTACGCTCTTTTTCGATACCGAAAAGCAGGAGCAGGCGTGGAATACCGTGTCGTTCAGCCTGCGCGGCCATCCTTTCGATCCGGAAGAGATGGACGAACATGTACACGGGCGGAACGGCAAATCGATTTTCGAGTACCTGCTGGGTCGCGAGATCGATTTGGTCGAAGAGAGGCGCCTGGTCGAGCAGAAAGAGCAAATTTACCGTGCACTTTGCCTCGAAGACGATGTGAACTTCCATTTGGCGCCGGGAGTCCACGAATTGCTCGATTTTATTACCGAACATCATATTCCCACGACGATCGCCACGGCTTCTGGGCGGACGAATCTCGACTTTTTTATCCGTCAGTTCCGGCTCGACCGTTGGTTTAAGCCTGAGCGGATCGTCTATGACGACGGGACGCTCAAAGGCAAGCCCGATCCCGATATCTACCTGCGTGCCGCGCAGCGGATCGGAGTGGTACCCCAGTTTTGCATGGTGATCGAGGATGCTTTCTCGGGTATAGAATCGGCCCGGCAGGCCGGTATAGGCCGGATTATCGCCATTGCCCCTGCAGAGGAGCACGAATTTATGCTGAGTATTCCCGGCGTGCATGACGTGATTATCGATTTCGCAGAGTTCGACACCTCAGTCTTCAACCTGCCGAGTTGATCGGGGATCTCGGCCGGGAGCGGAACCTGTAACAATAGAAAAAGCAGGGAACCTCACGGTTGCCTGCTCTCCTTGGGGACTTTCACCCCTAAACTACTAACCCAAACTTAAATAAATGAAGAAACCTTTGCATGCGTGCTTCGTTTCCGAAGCGGCACCGTGTCCGTTTGCTGCAATGGCATTTCTTTTACTATAGAAACCTTCAAAATCTGTGCCACATTCTCCGGTTAAGGTATAGAGCCTTTTCCTATCCGGCATCCCGGAGTTCATTCTGGTAAGATAATAAGCAAATCCCGTGCCAAGGCAAAATAAACCCTTCCGGAAATAAGGTCCGGAAGGGTTTTATTGATTCTGACGCTGTGTTACAGCAATCGATAGCGCTGCGTGACGGCCGACCGTTCTACGGGTCCCGGGCCATTTATTGGCTGAGAACGCCAGAGGTTCAGACGAACAAGATCAGCAGCAATGCGATGGTATAGCCGCCTGCCAGTCCCGCCGCTATTTGTGCGAGGTTGTGGCTCCCGAGCCAGAGCCGGGCGCTGCCGAGCAATCCCGCCAGCAGGATGAACAATACCAGCGTGTACGGGAATTGTCCCAATCCCGATGCGTTCAGTGCGGTCAGTAGGGCGAGCAAGCCCCCGATCGAGGTCATGTGGAGGCTGATTTTCCAGAAAGGCGTTACGATCAGCGTCAGTACCACACAGCCCATCGCTGCGAAAAGGAACCTGCGGATCAGAAAAGCCATCATCACGTCCGAGAGCATCATCAGGCAGCTCACGTAACTCAACAGCACGATCAGGATCGGAATCAGCCGCTGCCGCGGTTCGGACAGCCGCAGGTCCGGAATAAGCCGGAAGGCTCTCAGCAATCCGATGCAGAGAGCCGGTGCGACCAGCGTATTGAGGGCGAGTACGGCCAGGAAAAACCATTTGATGCTGAGCGGCATCGTTGCCATCAGCGTATTGCCGAACAGCATCAGGATGCCGGCCCAGAGCGGAATGGTCAGCGGGTGCAGCAGCAGCGAGATCGCCTGACTCAGCCGGGTCAGGGATTGGGTGGGTGTTGATAGGGTTTGTGCGTGTTCCATCGGGGAGAAACGGTTAAATCTGTTTGCGCAGCCGGGCTACCGGAATACCGAGCATCTCGCGGTATTTCGCTACGGTGCGGCGCGCGATGCGGTAGCCTTTGCCGTTGAGGATATCCATCAGCACCTCGTCGGTCAGCGGTTTGCGTTTGTCCTCCTGGTCGATGCATTCGGTCAGGATGTTTTTGATTTCGTATGAGGAGACCTCTTCGCCGCTGTCGGTCTGCATCGCTTCGGAGAAGAGCTGTTTGAGCGGAAGGATGCCGAACTGCGTCTGGACGTATTTGCTGTTCACCACGCGCGAAATGGTCGAGACGTCGAGGCCCGTGCGGTCGGCGATGTCCTTAAGGATCATCGGACGCAGTTTCGACTGGTCGCCTTCGATGAAGTAGTCGCGCTGGTAGTCCAGGATCGCCTGCATCGTACGCATTAGCGTGTCGTGCCGTTGTTTGATCGCCGAGATGAACCATTTGGCCGAGTCGATCTTGTTTTTGACGAACTGGATCGCCTCCTTGTCCGAATCGTTGGTCGGCTTGCCGTCCCGGGTCACCATGCCGCGGATCATCTCCACATAGCGGCGGTTCACCTTCAGGTCGGGTACGTTCGCTCCGTTCAGGCTCAGTTCGAACATGCCGTTCTGGTAGTCGAGAATGAAGTCGGGCGTGATATAGGGCTGCATCTCGTTGCGTCCCCCGCTGTACAGGTTGCCCGGTTTGGGCGAAAGGCGGATGATCTCTTCGATTGCATTCCGGAACTGATCCTCGTCGACACCGAGGCGCGACATCAGTTTTTCGTAATGCTTCTTGGTAAATTCGTCGAAATAGTTGGTCAGGATCTTCATCGCCATCTGCTGTTCCGGGGTATGATCGGGGATCGAGCCCAACTGGAGCAGCAGGCACTCCTGCAGGTTGCGGGCGCCCACCCCCGCAGGTTCTAGTTCGTGGATGACCTTCAGGAGCTTTTCCAACTCCTGTTCGTCGGTTTCGATGCCGAGGCTGAACGCGATGTCGTCGGCGATGGAATTCAGGTCGCGGCGCAGGTAACCGTCTTCGTCGATACTCCCGATCAGGTATTTGGCCAGGGTCTGGTCGTGTTCGCCGAGGTTCTTGAATCCGAGTTGCTGGATGAGGCTTTCGTGAAACGAAACGCCTTCGGAGATATAGACCGGTCGTTTCTCATCGTCTTTCGAATAGTTGTTGATCCGGTATTTGTAGCTGGGCGTATCGTCTTCGGCAAAATATTCCTCGACAGACACCTCTTTGGCTTCCTGTTCTTCGTCTGCCGATTCCTCTTCTTCGAGTACAGGGTTCTCTTCGATCTCCTGTTTGATGCGCTGTTCGAGTTGAAGGGCCGGCAGTTCGAGTAGTTTTATCATTTGGATTTGCTGCGGGGAGAGTTTTTGCAGCATCTTTTGCACCTGTCGTTGGGATATGGCTGTCATAGTTTAGTTTTTGATAGGATGATTAGATAGTTTAGAGCTATTACAACAAAGATAGTAAATCCTCGGTATAAAAAAAGCCCACCTTCAAGGTGGGCTTTCAATAATTGTGCCACTCGTTAGAAATCAGCGTTTTTCGGGGTTCTCGGGAAGGGGATCACGTCCCGGATGTTGCCCATGCCGGTTACGAACAGCAGCAGCCGTTCGAAGCCCAGCCCGAAGCCGCTGTGCGGTGCGCTGCCCCAGCGCCGCGTATCGAGGTACCACCAGATATCTTTTTCGGGAATGCCCAATTCGGCTACCCTTGTACGCAGTTTATTGTAATCTTCCTCACGTTGGGAACCGCCGATGATTTCGCCGATTTTCGGGAAGAGGACATCCATGGCCCGTACGGTTTTGCCGTCGGCGTTCTGTTTCATGTAGAAAGCCTTGATCTCCTTGGGATAGTTGATCAGGATAACCGGTTTTTTGAAATGTTTTTCGACCAGGTAGCGTTCGTGTTCGCTTTGCAGGTCGAGGCCCCAGCTGACCGGGTATTCGAATTTTGCACCGCTTTCCATCAGTATCTTGATGCCTTCGGTGTAATCGAGACGGACGAAATCGTTTTCGACGACGAATTTCAGCCGGTCGATCAATTCCGCATCGAACATTTTGGTCAGGAATTCCAGATCGTCCTTACAGTTGTCGAGAGCATAACGGATCAGGTATTTGAGGAAATCCTCGGCCAGTTCCATGTTATCTTCCAGTTCGTAGAAGGCAACCTCCGGTTCGATCATCCAGAATTCGGCCAGGTGACGCGGCGTGTTCGAGTTCTCGGCGCGGAACGTGGGGCCGAACGTGTAGATCTGCGAGAGCGCCAGCGCACCCAATTCGCCTTCGAGCTGGCCCGAAACGGTCAGGTTACACGGTTTGCCGAAGAAATCCTCCGAGTAGTCCACATGCCCTTCGCTGTCTTTGGGCACGTTGTTCAGGTCGAGCGTCGTCACCTGGAACATGGCTCCGGCGCCTTCGGCATCGCTGCCGGTGATCAGCGGGGTGTGCAGGTAGTAGAACCCTCTGTCGTTGAAATATTTGTGGATCGCGTAAGCCATCGCGTGACGGATACGCAGCACGGCGCCGAAGGTGTTCGTGCGCGGGCGCAGGTAGGCGATCTCGCGCAGGAATTCCATCGAGTGCCCCTTTTTTTGCAAAGGATAGGTGTCGGGGTCGGCGCTGCCGTACACTTCGATATCACCCGCCTGGATTTCGACCCGCTGGCCCGAACCCTGCGACTCGACGAGCGTACCCGTTACGCGGATGCAGGCGCCGGTGGTGATTCGTTTGAGCAATTCGTCGTCGAATTTGTTGACGTCGACGACGATCTGGATATTATGGATGATCGAGCCGTCGTTCAGCGCGATGAACGCTACGTTTTTGTTGCCGCGCTTGGTGCGGACCCAGCCTTTGGCCGTGACCTCGCTGCCTGCGGGCGTCGATTGCAACAGTTCTGCGATTTTGGTTCTGCCTCCTTGTGACATTGGTTTGCGGTTTTGATTTGCGGACTCACAAATATCGCGATTTTTTTCCAAAGTGGTTCATTCCGGCATGCTTTTCTGGCTGTTTGCCTGTATACAATCCCCGGTATGGTTGGGCCAGGGCATAAAAAAGGCGGGAGAAAAGCCTCCCGCCCGGTGAAAATAATGTGTTGTGGCGTTTGATTTTAATCGTTGGAACTATCGCCGCCGCTCGATACAGGAATGTCGACACCGTGGTAATCGAGGGCGATAGTCGGTTTGCAGTCTTCGGTTCCCGGCGTCCACTTGGCGTAGGCAAAATCGAGCAGGTCTTCGCTTTCTGCCAAGTGTATACTCATGCTCCCGTTGGTGATCATCTGTTTGCACTTGGGCGAGTAATACGTCAGCGGAGTAAGCGTCCGGACGGTAATTGCGTCCAGGAAGTAAGCCGTAGTCACTTTGGTGGTATTCGAAATCTCTACCGTGTAGGACGAGGTGGAAATGCCGTTAAGCGTTTGGTCGCCGGGATTATCGACCTGAACGATGGTCATGTTGCCGCTCCAGTTCGAACCTGCCGTGTTGCCCGACGTCCCGGATTCGCTTTGTGTCTTGCATACCAGTCCGTTGAGAGATACTTTCCATTGGTTATCCGCTTCGGAAGTGATCATGTAATCAGTAGCCCCGATCGATGCGAGGTATCCTTCGATCGATACCGTATAAGGCTCGTCTTTGGATAAGGATAGTGTCCAGGTATGTCCGTCTTTCAAGGTGCCGTCCGCGGTATTGATCCGGATCGTGCCCGAACGAATGTCGTCCGGTGCTACCGTAGCGAGGTTCAGCGTGTAGACGGGGCCGTCTTTTGTAATGATGGTTGCGCCTAATAGTTTGGTTTTGAGAGGGTTGTTGTTTAGGTCGTCGAGTGATTCTCCTTTTTCTTGAGCTGTGGTAATTAGTGTGTTGAGGCGGAAAGCCATGTCGAAGGGGTCGAGGTTGTAAGCCAGTTGGTTCAGTGTGCCGAGATAAAACATGGCTCCGATCTGTTTGTACCGGGTTATTCGCGGATCTTCGCCGCCGGTATCGGTATTGCATGCACTCAAAGTTGCAACACATGCCAGGAGGAGGAAAATTTTTTTCATATCGGTTGAGGTTTTGTATTTGGTGCGGTTGGAGTTTTTCGAAAAACGTACTCTTAAGAGATGTTATTGCCTGCGCGAATGTTGCACGGAAAAATATTTTTCGTTCTTTAGCGGGGTGATCGGGACAAAGGTAATGATTTAATTCGGATCGCTCCTATCCGGTTTGCAGGATAATTTATCGGCTTTTTAGAGATTAAATCGTAGATTTGTCGACACCCGCGGACAGTTCAGCAAAGAATATGTCCGGTTTATAAGGTCTTCGGGAAACACGCAAAAAGATGTACAGGAATTTACAGGATAGCGAAATTGCCGCGCTTAGTGCGCAGGGTTGTACGGCGGAGGATTGGAGCCGGATTACGGTGGCGGAAGGTTTCCACACCGACTGGATTCGCAATGTCGTTTTCAGCGGCGAAGTGAAGTTGGGCAGTAACGGTGCCGAAATAGCGTGCGGCGCAGGGGTAATCCGGCGTTCGGGCGTGTATAATGCGGCTTTGCATAATTGTACGGTGGGCGACGGTGTACTGATTTACAATGTCGGACGGTATATCGCCAATTATGATATTGCGGAGGGGGTGATGATCGAGAATGTCGGCCAGATTTCCTGCGAGGGCTCCGGTTCGTTCGGCAACGGGGTCGAGGTTTCGGCTATCAACGAGGCCGGCGGCCGGGAGGTTCCCATTTACGATGAGTTGACTGCCCAGGTCGCTTATGTGATGGCGATGTACCGCCACCGGACGGAGACGGTCGCATGGTTGCGAAACATGGTTGCCCGTAAGGTGCGGGAAAAAACCTCTTCAAGGGGATATATCGGAAAGTCTGCTTCGGTGGTGAACACCGTTTCGCTGGTCGATGTGCGCATCGGCGCTTACGCGACTGTGGATGGTGCTTCCACGTTGAGCAACGGAACCATCAACAGTTCGGCGGAATCCCCTTCCTGCATAGGTTCGGGGGTGGCGGCACGCGATTTCATCATCGCCCGTTCGGCCCGGGTTGATACCGGGGCGATGCTGCGGAGTTGTTTTGTGGGGGAAGGCGTGGTGATCGAAAACGGATTTTCGGCCGAGCATTCGCTTTTCTTCGCTAACAGCCATTGTACGCACGGCGAGGCCTGTGCCGTGTTTGCCGGGCCTTACACGGTTTCGCATCACCGGGCCACGCTGCTGATCGCCGGGTATTTCTCGTTTTTCAATGCAGGCAGCGGAGCGAACCAGAGCAACCACATGTATAAGTCCGGTCCGGTCCATCAGGGCATCCACCTGCGCGGTTGCAAGTTCAGCAGCGATGCCTATATCCTGTTGCCGGCCAGCACCGGGGTCTTTACGATTGTCAAAGGGCGGCACTATCAGCACCACGATACCGATTACATGCCTTTCTCCTACCTGATCGAAGAGCGGGGCGATTCCTACCTGCTGCCGGCGATGAACCTGCGCAGTTACGGTACGGCGCGCGACATTCGCAAATGGCCCGGCCGCGACCGGCGGCGCGGGGTGGCGAGCGACCTGATCCGCTATGAGTTGATGACTCCGTATACGGCGGGCAAAATTATCCGGGCGATACACGAATGCGAGTTCCTGCTCGCACGTTACCCGACAGCCGAAGAGGTGACCTGGAACCGGGTGAAGATCAAGACTCCCGCGTTGCGCAAAGGTTTGCTGCTCTATACGCAGGCTTTGAGGGGGTACCTATCGGAACTGTTGGAGCACGGAACCGTGCCTGGTCCCGGCTTGGCCGCTCTGCCCGACGATGCACCGGCCGGATTGGCAACCCCGCCCGATGGAGTGATCGAATGGATTGATCTGGCGGGTTTGATCGTACCTTCGGCAGCCATTGACCGATTGCTCGACGAGGTGGATGCGGGACGGCTTGCCGGGCTTGAAATATTGGAACAGCACTTGCGAAAGCTCGATACGGAATATTCCGGGATGGTCGCTTCGTGGGCGGTGTACGCACTGGAAAAATTGTTGAAGAAATCCGCCGTGCGCATTACTGCCGGGGATTTGCGGCAGGGGATCGCGCAGGGCGAAGCCGACCGTGCGGCACTTGCTGCGGGGGTGGAGATGGATGCCCGCCGCGATTTCGCTCCGCTGATGGCGGTCGGCTACGGCATCGATTCCGAGCAGTACCGCGATGCGGATTTCCGTGCCGTGCGCGGCGACGCGATTCGTGTTTTGAAAAAGTAATGCGTTGTCCGGTGCGGTTCGGTGCCGTGGTATGGGTATTTACGGCGGAATCGACACCGGGCAGAGAACCTTCAACCGTCTTTTTGATGGAGGGCGGATATCCGGATGGCGCGTCCGGAATGGGGCGTTTGCCGAATCGTACCTGCCGTGGATCGGTTTTTGCAGAAAATTTCTCTATCTTTGCGGCGCGCGGAGATTCGCGCGCAAAAATCCTGATTCAGAGTTGATATGAGCATAGTAGCGATAGTGGGGCGCCCGAACGTAGGCAAGAGCACGTTGTTTAACCGGCTGGTAGGCATGCGCAAGGCGATCGTCGACGACACGGCGGGCACTACGCGCGACCGTCATTACGGTACTTCCGACTGGAACGGACGTGAATTTTCGGTCATCGATACCGGCGGATATGCCCTCGGCGGCGAGGATGTCTTCGAAGAGGAGATCCGCAAGCAGGTTCTGCTCGCTATCGATGAAAGCGACGTCGTGATTTTTATGGTAGAAGTCGCCACCGGAATTACCGATCTGGATATGGTGGTTGCCGACCTGTTGCGGCGCAGTGCGAAAAAGGTGCTGCTGGTGGTCAATAAGGTCGATAACAACGATCAGATTTACGGTTCGCATGAATTTTATGCGCTGGGTTTGGGGGATCCGTATTGCATCTCGACGATGAGCGGCAGCGGTACCGGCGATTTGCTGGATGCCGTGGTCGCCGCCCTGCCCGAGGATTCGGAGGCGGAGGCGGAGGGTTTCGAGGAGTTGCCTAAATTTGCCATCATCGGCCGCCCGAACGTGGGCAAGTCGTCGCTCACCAATGCGTTGCTCGATTCCGAGCGCAATATCGTCACGCCGGTGGCGGGTACGACCCGGGACTCGATCTTGACGCGGTACAATAAGTTCGGCATGGACTTTTACCTGATCGATACGGCCGGACTGCGCAAAAAGACCAAAGTGACCGAAGACCTCGAGTTTTATTCGGTACTCCGTTCCGTGCGTGCGATCGAATCTTCGGACGTCTGCATCCTGATGCTCGACGCTTCGCAGGGGATCGAATCGCAGGATATGAACATCTTTTCGTTGGTGGTGCGCAACAAGAAAGGGTGCGTGATCGTTGTGAACAAGTGGGACCTGATCGAGAAGGACAACAATACGATGAAGGAGTTCGCCGAAGCCATCCGCTACAGACTTTCACCGTTCAGCGACGTGCCGATCGTCTTCACCTCGGTGCCGAATAAGCAACGTATCCTCGAGGTGTTGCAGACGGCCATGCAGGTGTATTATTCGCGAATCCGCAAAATCCCTACCTCTCAGTTGAACGAATACCTGCTGCCGATTATCGAGGAGACACCTCCCCCTGCGATCAAGGGGAAATATATACGGATCAAGTATGTGACACAGTTGGCATCGCCGACGCCGTCATTCGCCTTTTTTGTCAACCTTCCCCAATATATTAAAGAAGGATACCGCCGTTTTCTCGAGAATAAGATCCGCGAACGGTGGGATTTTACCGGGGTTCCACTCCAGATATTTTTCCGGCAAAAATAACGGACACTTTCGGATTATAGATCAGCGCGAAATTTTTCGCGCTTTTTTATTTTGTTGACATTAAGCCGATTGGGAAAATGAGTTGCGAGCCTCATTTCAACGGGAAAAATCTCCGTTGCGGATGTGCCGAAGGGGGTGAAATCGGATGTTTTATGTGTATGTGTTTGATATAATGCTTGTTTTGGCGTTGTGTCAGTGAAAAAAGAAAATAATTCGCATAAATTTATGAACCGATATTGAACGTTTAAATTATTTATTCTATCTTTGGCATAGAGAAGATAAAGAAAGCGTTTTAGTTATCGTCCTCAGAAAGGCAGTCGGTCCGGTTTGCGTGGAGGGGAGAGAAGCATGGACGCTCATGTCGTGTAACTGAGTGTAACGTGTCCGTATTGAGAGGGCTTGTAGAAGCATAAGACATGAGTGGAGATGCCCCTTCAGGTGGTAATTCCGAATTTGACCTTCAGGTATTTTTGAGGTTTTAATTAAGCAGCCGCGCGCTTTTTTTGATTCCAGCTGTGAAAACTTTTTAATCTAAAATTAACTTACCGTCTGGTGGCTGGATGGTAACTAAACTTATTAATTATGAAGAGTAAATTTTTACTATTGGTGGGTGTACTCTTTGCTGTGGGAGCCGTGTTGTCCGGCTGTAAGGATGATCCCAACGAAAACCCCTATCCCGACACTCTGAAACAATTCTCCGCGGAGGCCGCTTCGGGAACCAATGCAATCGGATCTAATGGCGGTACGCGTACGATCGCGTTTTATTCTCCGGTGACCTGGACGGCTGCCGTCACCACCAGCGACGGTGGCGATTGGGCGACGATCGAACCTGCCAGCGGCCCCGTAGGAACCTGCTCTGTGTCGGTGATCGCTGCAAAAAACACGTCGACCAGTGCGTCTCGTACGGCTACCGTTACGATCACCGCCGGTTCTGAAACGCTGACCTACACGGTCGAGCAGCGCTATCAGCTCACTTTCGACGTGACCAATGCCGACAGCAAGGCTATTTACATTCCGACCGAAGGCGAAACTTTCGTCATGAAGATGGATAATAATGCCGGTTCGATCGGCTATTCGGTGTCGATTTCAGAGGCCGATGCCAAATGGATTACTTACAACCAATCCAAGGCTGTTGTCGACGATCTTTCGTTTACTATCGAGCCCGTTAAAGACAATTATTTCGGCGGAACTCGTTCCGGTTCGATTGTGATCAAGGAGAACAACGGTGGTCCTGGCGGTGTTACCATTAGGGTGAAACAAGCCGGAAGCAAGACTATGATGGTTTGGCCGACCGCGACGCAAAGTGTTGACCAGATCCTGACCGATTTTGATGCCAGCAAGTATCAGACTCTGTACCTGGCTGGCGATAAGGCCGATGCATCGGCGATTGCAGCACTGGGCCAGTATGTGGGCGGATCGGTTAATAAAGTTGACCTGACTGACGCCGTAGCCACCTCCATTCCAGACAATGCTTTCAAGGGTAAGAGCGGCCTGCAAACCGTTACTATCAACACGAAAGTGACCGAGATCGGGTCTTATGCGTTCGCAGGTACGGGCATGTCGTCGTTCACATTCCCGCTGACCTCGAAACAGGTGGAGGTTGACGGCAAGAAGCAGACTGTCGATATGCCGAGCAACATTACTGTCATTAAGGACTATGCTTTCAGCGGCGCTAAACTGACTGCCATCGAGTTGCCGGGTCTCGTGAAAGAGGTGGGCGATTTCGCTTTTGCCGAATGTAAATCGTTGAAAACCGTAACCGTCGCTTTCAGCGATTGGAAAGACGATGGCAAGTATGCGACAAAACTCGTCGGTCTCGTGGAAAAGATCGGAGAGGGTGCGTTTAAGGATTGTCCGAGCCTTTCATCTGTGACGTTGCCGGATCCTGAAAAGGCGGCAGACGGTCATCTGTTGACGGTGGGTGCATCTGCTTTTGCCGGTGATTATACTTTGGCCGGGGCATTTACCTTGCCGAAAACGGTAACGGAAATCGGCGCGAGCGCTTTTGAGAAAACGGCGATTACTTCGATTACACTGACTGCCGTGACGACGATGGGAGACAATGTATTTAACGATTGCAATGCACTGTCTTCCATTATTTCGAAGACAGCAATGCCTCCTGCTGTTTCGTCTACGCTGGGTACTTTGGCTAATGCTAATTTGACGATTAAAGTACCGGCTGCTGCTGTGGACACCTACAAGGCTGCTACGGGTTGGAGCGTTTATGCGGCGAAGGTTACCAAATAAGGTGACTTTGTCCTGACAAATTAATTGATATAGAAAAACCGCACGTTTTACGTGCGGTTTTTTGTGCTGTATATTTAGGTGAACCCTGTTTTTGTTGCTCTAAAACAGGGTGGTGATTGCCTGCTAAAGTGATGTGTGTCGGGTGCTGACTGATCGTGATGGTTTTCACAACGTACTGTGAGAGTATAGTAGTGCAACCGTTCGGAACAAGGAGCGATTGTGATCGTTCGTTTATGTTGTTGCACTGTCTATAGGGAGTCGATAATGTGTAATGAGGTTATATTACCTGTGAATGAATAGAGTTGTAGTGGGTGTAATCGGAATTTAGTTTGTCGGTATGTCCTCTGCCGTCAAGTCGACTTGCTGTGTGTACCAAAGCCAGATGGTAGCGAGTTGTTCGATGCGGATCGCCGCACCGGGTTTGATGACGAATTCGCTGACCCCGACCGAAGAGTAAGGGTTGCCCCAGTCGTAGGTGTAACCCAATTGCGTCCATGGATAAGGCGGGTCGGAAGTGTAAGTCGTACTGCGCAGGTGCTCGATCCATTGCTTGTGTCCGGGATCGACCTGTTGCGGAAATTTCACCGTCGAGAAATGGTTGTGCACGTCGGGATCCGGTGTCGGGCGCACCAATTGTGAGACCGGCACCCAGAACTGGACGATGTATCCGTAATCTGCCTGCGGCGGTAAACCTAATATTTGCTTAATGCGCATTGCGGCCGAAAGCGAATCGAGCAACGGTTGGTTGTGCATCACCATGCCCAACTCGGGAGAGAGGCTGACCCAGATCGCTTCGTCACGTGATGCAGGCGCCTGTTTGGCGGCTTTGCCCGTCCATTTCGGCAGGTCTTTCGTCTGGATGGCGGCTACCACCAGTACGAGGGAGTCTCCTTTGCGGTCCACCCACGGATCATCGACGCTCCACAGGCGGTCGGACATTTTACCCGGCGTGATTTCCTGGGCTTCTTTCACCGCTTTTTGATAGATATTTTGTAGCCGGGCATTTACCCTGCGGGCTTCTCGTACGGTCAGGCCGGAAAAAGGCAGGGACTCTCCATCCGGGATTTGTTCCTGTGCAAAACCGGGTTGGAGCAGCAACGAGACTCCCAAAACCAGTAGCGGCAGCTTTTTCATTTGCTTTGTTTTTAATTGTCCGTAGATACTTGTCAATACCTACAAAGAAAGGAAATATTTCGGTAGGGGCGTTCGTCCTTGGGAGATTCATTTGTTAAATTGATAAAAAAAATGGATTTTTGTACGATCCAAATCGCATACGTTCGCATGAAACATATCCTCAGCTATACTTTGCTTGCCTGTACCTTGCTGCCGGTTTCCCCGTTGGTTGCCCAAATGACTGTTAACGACATCGCTCCGGTATCGCCTGTTCCGGTTTCGGCGTTGCCATCCTGGGCGGATCCGTCGCATGCCTCTGAAGGAAAAGCTGCTCCGCGGCAGGAGTTTATCAGCTATTCGTCCCGGGAACTGGCTGAAAAGGACGATATGAACGATGCCCCGCACTACCTGCCGTTGGCCGGGAAATGGCGTGTGAATTATTCGACCACCGCCCAGGGAGGTGAAGCGGGTTTTTATCAGCCTCGGTTTTCGATTGCCGGGTGGGATGAAACCGACCTGCCCAATGCAGCCAAAGCCGCCGGCATCTCTCCGCTTGCCGGGTTGGTACCCCCGCAGTTGCCCGCAGAAAATCCGCTGGTGCAATACCGGGCGGCATTCGATGTGCCTTATTTGTGGCTCGACCGCGATATGTATATTCACATCGAAGGGGTTGGAAGCGCTTATGCCCTCTATATCAACGGACGGCGTGTCGGTTACAGCAACGACAGCCGCACGCCGGCCGAGTATAATATTTCGGATGCCGTAACGGACGGGATCAATTCGATTGCGATCGAAGTGTACGGTTTCTCACAGGGGAGCTGGATGGAAACGTCGATTCCGCCGCTGGTTGCCGGTACCCTCGGCAATATTTATATCTATTCGCAGCCGAAACTGAGGATCGAGGATTTCGTCGTCCGGGCCAAACTCGATTCGGCCCGCGTCAACGGCATCGTTTGGATCACGGCCATCATGTCCAACAGCTACCGCAGTGCGGAGAAGATCACTTTCGGTTACGATATTTATTCGCCGGAAGGCAAGTTGTTAACCTACAATATGCTCGAAACCGAGGTGGAACCCGAAGGATACGACACGCTCCGCTTCAAAGAGTACATTTATCCGAGTGTAAAGAAAATGTGGTCGCCGCAAGCGCCGAACCTGTACCGTATGATGCTCTATGTCCGGCGCGACGGGCGTATTACCGAGTATATCCCTTTCAAGTTCGGATTTAACATTACCGAACTGGAAGACGGCGTGCTGGTGATTAACGGACGTAAGGCGGAGTTGAATATCGCCGCTTACAATGCCGCGGCCGATGAGGCTGCCACGGCAAGTGAGCTTCGCAGCCTCAAACAGCAGAAATACAATACGGTTTGCGTATCCTATCCGCAACCGCGCTGGTTCTACGAGCTTTGCGACAAGATCGGCATTTATGTGATCGACCAGGCCAATATCAACAGCGGTTACCGCAAGGACGACCGTAATGTGGGCGGTGCCGTGGCCAACGATCCGCGTTTCCTGCCCGATTTCATCGACCGGGTCGCATATATGCGCGGACGTTCTAAAAATTATACGTCGCTGATCGCGCTGTCGATGGGGGGCGAAAGCGGCAACGGCTACAACTTCTACAAGGCTTACCAGTGGCTTAAGGGGGCGGATACGCTGCATCCGGTTACCTACCGTGATGTGCAGGGTGAGTGGAACAGTGATTTCTCATTCCCCGGAGCCGAGGATGTACAGCGTTTCCTGAACGAGAACTCCGTGGTCAGGAAGAATCCCAAGAATGCCCGCCGCTGATGAACATCGACCTGATTGTCGTCGGCAAAACCGACTCGCCGCAAATCGAGGCGTTACTGGCAGACTACCTCAAACGACTGAATTATTACGCCAAAGTTACCTTGATCGTCCTGCCTGATCCGAAGAACCGCAAAACGGTCTCGGCTGAAAGCCAGAAGAGGCAGGAGGGCGAGGCGCTGTTGCGCCGTTTCGGCGACGGAGACGGGGTCGTGTTGTTGGACGAGCGCGGCGAACAGATGCGGTCAGTCGATTTCTCCGCCTGGGTGCAGAAACGGATGAACAGCGGCCTGAAACGGCTCTGCTTCGTGATCGGCGGACCTTATGGCTTTTCCAAAGAGGTATATGCCCGCGCCGATGCGAAGATTTCACTGTCAGCGATGACCTTTTCACACCAGATGATCCGCGTGTTGTTTGCGGAGCAGCTTTACAGGGCTTTTACCATCCTGAACAACGAACCGTACCACCACGAGTAATTTTGTCCGCCTTCCGGCTATGGGGCCTGACCGGCTCGCTGGAATCTGTTCTGGCAATATTTGCCGGGCATACCGAGTGTGCAATAATTTGGTGTACGATAATTAACCAGTGTAAGATAACTGAAAAGCCGGGATTGAAATCCCGGCTTTTAGTATACCTGTCGTTGGGAATTTTTTAAAGGGAAACTGCGTCGGCCGGTCCGAAACGGTGCGGTCGTTTTTCCTGTTTTATCTTTCTTGCTTGTCGGGTTCTGGGGATTAACGTTTTGCCGACGATTACATATCCGTTTCGGGATCCTCTTCGGGCGAAGGAACCGGTAATTTGCGGACATGTTTGGCCACATCCTGCTTTTGCTGGTTCTTTTCGATAATGAATTCCACCGGATCGCCTACGGCCAGGTCGGCGAAATTGCCCTCGACGTCCTGGCAATGGAAAAAGAGGTTGTTGTTGGGGTATTTGATGAAACCGAAACCGCTTTTAAGGCTGAGGATTTCGCTTACTTCTACCGTGTGTTCCGTCTCCGGGGGACACCCTTCGTTGCAGACGAACAAGTTGCGGACCACCGGGTTGTTTTGTTCCAGCCCCCGCTCAATCTCCTCGTGCATCGCAATAGGGTAGGTGGCCAGCGAGAGCAATTCGTGCGAAGTTTTGGTCACCATTTTGATCCCGTCGTCGGTGAGGTATTCGAACTCCCAGCTCAGCAGCATGATGGGTATGCCGGCAGCCCTGATTTTACGCATCAGCGGCGTGTAATCGGTATCCGAAACGATCAGTACGATGATGTCGATCGTCCCGCTCAGCACGAGTTCATAAGCTTCGAGCGCCAGCCAGACATCCACCCCGCGTTCTTCCCTGCGGCCCTGTACATTGCGCAGCGGCAGGTAGTGGGTATTGACTCCTTCGGACATCAGGATGTCGTCGAATACGCGGTCGTTGTACAGTTGGTTGCCTCGCATAGCTGCTTCAGAAGCATTGAGGCGCCCCCGGAAATAATGTGCGACCGAAATCTGGCATTTGACCGTTTCACAGCCCGCCTCTTCGGCTACACGGTGCCGGATGAACCGGTGCAGGCCATTCAGGCTCAGCCTTCGCCTTTCGGGGTGGATATAGTTATAGTAGTTGGAGGCGTGCAACAGGAAATTCCCGTCATAAAATACGCCGATACGGCAGGAGGTATTGATCGAATTCATTCTGACTAATCGCTAATATTGCATAAATCATGTGAAATAAACTCTTCTATGAACCTAGGAAACGCTATGCGCTATAAATTATACAAATATACAAATGAAATAGCTAAATATGCAACTTTAATCCGCTTTTTACTCTGTTTGGACATGAAATTCGCACAAAAACGCATGGAAATGTGCCTAAACCTTTTTTGCGGCCAAGCAGTATAAGGCTATTTGCATTAATCTTTAGAAAGATTAACTTTGAAAAAAATTAATTAACTTAGGATACAAGGATGGATTTGGATAAGTTGCTGGCGGAACTCGACGGCATCGGCCGCATCGCCCGGAGTTGGAAGGAACAGGATCGGGTAGCTGAAATTGAGCGGCAAATTATATTGGATAAGCTCCGGCATATTTATGAAAAGGTGATGTTTTCCGGTGGCGTTGAAGTTTGCGAAAGCCCTGCCGGGAAGCAGACGGCACCGCAAGCGGCAGATCGTGTCGGTGCTGCGGTTGGTGGAGCAGCCGGACCGTCTGAGTCATCTGTACCGATTGTTGAAGCGAATGAACCCCTCCCTGGCGTAGATGGGAAAATCGCATCCGAAATGTCTGCTGTGACGGATAGGTTTCCACACCCGGAAGTGTTAGATAGGACTGAGGATGCTCAACCGGTTTCAGAGCCCGAGGCGGAACAAGGCGAGTTTGTTCCGCAGCCGGAAGAACCTGAATCTGTTTCGGGAGAGGCCGAAGCAGGAAATATCGAGGTTTCCATGACGGTCGAAGAGCATAGCGTCGAACAAAAGCTCTTCAGCGATGAGCCGCTCGTGCGGACCCGGGTGGACAAGCGGGTGATCTTGTCGCTTTACGGCGATGACTCTTCTCCTCGCAAAACCGTTACCCAGGTTCCTTCCCAATACCGGACCGATGAGCCGCAATCATCCGTGCCGCAATTCCCGTTGCAACCGGACGCCGCCGCCCCGGAATCCGTTCCGGTACCAGATCCGGTGATCGAAACGGTCGGTTCTGTCGTGCTTGGGGGCGAAAGCGTTCCGCATGTCGAAATCCCGCACAAAAAGGTGCTCGGAGAAACCCTCGCCAACCAGACGGCGGCTGTCAACGAAGTGATCGGTAAAAAGGCCGCTCACACGGATGTCGCATCCCGCCTGCGGGCGAGCCAGATCACGGATTTGAGGCACAGCATCGGTATCAACGACCGCTTTTTACTGATTCGCGACCTGTTCGGCGGTAAAGCGGAAGAGTACGAGCGGGTGATTGATGAATTGGACGCCTTTACGGAGCTTGACGATGCGATGATCTATATTCAGGAAAATTTCGAGTGGAATCCCGACTGTGACGGTGCAACGCTGCTGGTGGAACTGCTTGAACGTAAACTCGACCGCTGATGGGCAAGCTTTTTCTGGTGCCTACGCCGATCGGCAATCTCGACGACATTACCTTGCGGGCGATCAAAGTGTTATCGTCGGCCGATATCGTGTTGGCCGAAGATACCCGCACTACGCAGGTGTTGCTGAAGCATTTGGGGTTGGACAAGAAGCTCTGGAGCCATCACAAATTCAACGAACATGCAGCGGTCGAATCCGTTGCTGCGACGATTGCCGCCGGTGAGACGGTGGCGTTGGTGTCGGATGCGGGGACACCGGGAATTTCCGATCCCGGGTTCCTGTTGGTGCGCACCTGTCTCGAACATGGCATCGAAGTGGAAACTCTTCCCGGTGCGACGGCTTTTGTCCCGGCGCTGGTCAACAGCGGTTTCCCCTGCGACCGGTTCTGTTTCGAAGGTTTCCTGCCCCCGAAAAAGGGGCGTTCGCGGCGGTTGCAGCAACTCGCCGATGAGGAGCGGACGATGATTTTTTATGAATCTCCCTACCGTTTGGTCAAAACGCTGGCCCAGTTTGCCGAGTTGTTCGGCCCGGACCGCGAAGCTTCCGTTTCGCGGGAGCTGACCAAAAAGTTCGAAGAGAATGTTCGTGGCACGTTGCGGGAACTGATCGTTCACTTTTCTGCCCGGGAGGTGAAAGGGGAGATTGTAATCGTCCTCGGAGGCAAACCCCGCAAAGCGAAACGGGAGGATGCCGATAATGGTGCGGTAGACGATGCGGAGGAGAACGGTTTACAGGAGGATTGACCGTGTTGACACGATTTATTATGGAACACGAAAGCAGCAATGACGGCGACAGAAGAAAAAAATACGACCGGAAATTCAGGAGGAAGCGGGGCTGAGGCCAACCCCACGCCCTCTCCCTCGTGGTGCGGCTTCCGCCGCTTCGTGCGCGGTCGCTTTGATTTGAGCGAGGACAAGGCATCCGAGAGCGAAGTGATCGAAAATATTCGCAAAGGGATCGAGTTTAAAGGAACGAACCTGTGGGTATTGGTGTTTGCGACCTTCATCGCATCGTTGGGACTGAACGTCAATTCGACCGCCGTGATTATCGGCGCGATGTTGATCTCGCCGTTGATGGGACCGATTATGGGGATCGGGCTCTCGGTCGGAATCAATGATTTCGAACTGATGAAGCGCTCGCTGCGCAACTTCGGGTTCATGGTGCTGGTCAGTATCGCTACATCGACTTTTTATTTTGTGATTTCACCGCTGAGTAATGCGCAAAGCGAACTGCTGGCCCGCACGGTGCCGACTACGTACGACGTATTGATCGCGCTGTTCGGCGGTTTGGCCGGGATCGTAGCCCAGTCGCGCAAGGACCGTACCTCGACGGTCATCCCGGGCGTTGCGATCGCAACGGCCTTGATGCCGCCGCTCTGTACGGCCGGGTTCGGACTGGCCACGCTCCAGTTCAAGTACTTTATCGGGGCGTTCTACCTCTTTTTTATCAATACCGTCTTCATTGCGATCGCTACCTACATGGTGGTTCGTTTCCTCAAATACGAGAAGCATAGTTTCCTCGACTCCAAAAAGGAACGGAAGGTACGCCGTTCGATGGTGCTGATCGTGTTGGTCACGTTGATCCCCAGTGTGGTAATCGGTTATCGCATTGTCAAGCGCAGCGTTTTCGAAGCTAATGCCGACCGTTATGTCGCCACGGTGATGAAGTTCCCGCAGGCGCAGGTGGTCGATTACAGCCGTATGCTGCGTGCCGACGGCAGCAGTTATATCGATGTGGTACTGGTCGGCGAACCTGTATCGGAGGATGCGATCGACAACGCCCGGCTGCAAATGTCCGGTTATGGGCTGCTCGGCACCGAATTGATCGTGCACCAGGCGGGCGAGCGCGGTACGGACGATCTCTCGATGCTTTCGTCGGGCTACCGCGACCTGCTGTCGGAGAAGAACCGGCGTATCGACGAACTTCTGCAACGGGTTTCTACACTGAAGAACGATTCGTTGCCTGCCCGTGAGATGAGCCGTGAGATCGCAGCATTGCTGCCCGGTACGACCCGGGCTTTTGTTTCCCGCGAAATGACTTACACGGCGGAAGGAGCCGTAGCCGATACCATTGTGGTCTGCCTGCTCCAAAACGACCGGAAGCTGACGGCGGATGAACGCGGTCGTATCGAGAAATGGTTGCAGACCCGCACGGGTACCCAAAAGATTAAACTATACCTGGAAAATGGATTATAAAGCGCTTTGCATGTCGGTATGCGAGATTGCCCGCGAGGCCGGAGAGTACATTGCCCGGCAGCGGGAGACGTTCACATTTGCCGATGTCGAGTTCAAAGGGACGCAGAATATGGTCTCTTATGTGGATAAACAGACCGAGATGATGATCGTTTCGCGCCTCAGGGAGTTGACCCCCGAAGCGGGTTATATTACCGAGGAGGGCACGATCGAAGCGTCGGAAGATGCATCCCTGCGGTGGATTGTCGATCCGCTGGACGGTACGACCAATTTTATTCACGGTCTGGCGCCCTATTGCGTCAGCATCGGTTTGTTGGAGGACGATGAACTGGTCGTCGGAGTGGTTTATGAAGTCAATTTGCGCGAGATGTTTTATGCGTGGAAGGGATCAGCGGCCTATCTGAACGGCCGCGAGATAACCGTGTCGAAAACCGACAGGATGGAAAATGCGCTGATCGGGATCGGATTTCCCTATTCGGCATTGGGGAATGAGGACGGTTTTATTGATAAAATGGTCTACTACCAGTTGCATACCAATGGCGTACGCCGGCTCGGCCGATATCGTTTATACGGCCTGCGGGCGCTTCGATGCGTTCACCCATCTGAAGCTCTCGCCGTGGGACGTGGCAGGGGGTGCCTTGATTGCCATGCAGGCCGGCGCACGGGTGACCGACTACTCCGGCGGAGATAATTTTCTGTTCGGACGCGAGATTATCGTCTCGAATCCGTATATTTACGAGGAATTTAAGCAACGGGTTTGATGAAACTTAACTCTTGGCAAAAAGTACAATACCGCCTGCTGTGGTGGAGTTGCCGTGCGGTAGGGCTGTTGCCCGAACGCGTGCTGTACTTTTGTCTCGGGGGATTGATCCGCTTGATCCTATACCGGCTTGTGCGTTACCGCCGGCAGGTCGTGCGTACCAACCTGGCCCATTCCTTCCCGGAGAAGAGCGAGGCTGAGCGCCGGGAAATCGAACGCAAGTTTTACCATCACCTTTCCGAAGTATTTGTCGATACGATTCTGTTGGCATCGATCAGTCGCAAGCGCATCTGTGAACGCATGGTCTACTCCAATGTGGAGGAAGTCGAGGCCGCCATGTCCGGACGCAGCTGGATCTCCGCCATGTCTCATTTCGGTTCCTGGGAGCTGACCATCAATTATGTCTGTCACACCGATCATAACGTATTGGCCGTTTATCGTCCGTTGCACAACCGGGTTTTCGACCGATTTTATCACGAGGCCCGTTCGCGTTTCGGGACGCAGCCCGTGGCGATGAACGATACTTTGCGCGAGGTGATCCGGGGGCATCGTCCGGGAGAACGTCCGGTCATTGTTGCGATGATCGCCGACCAGACGCCGCCGGTGGAGGAGATCAAGCATTGGTTCCGGTTTCTGAACCAGGATACACCGTTTTTCTCGGGTCTGGAAAAAATCTCCACGCGTTTCGGGATGCCGGTCTATTTCATGTATATCCGCAAATGTGCGCCGCATTGTTATGATGCTGAGCTGCAGCTGATCTATGACGGTAAGGAGCACCTTGAAGAGTATGAATTGACCCGGCGCTATATCGACAAGCTCGAGATGATGATCCGGGAGTCTCCCGAATTGTGGATGTGGTCGCACAAGCGGTGGAAACATTCGCGCGAGAGCGTGGCTCGTCACCGCGAATCCGTAAGGAAAGCCGCTGCAGAGAAAAAACTTACTGCCGGACAAAAGATATCCACCAAGGGGTTCTGATATAACACCCGATAGCATTTGGCATATTTGGCAATGCCGCACACAAGGCCTGCACAGTTAACTTTTCGATCAACTTGCACCTCATCTTATGGAAATTAAGATCGTCATCCTGAACTGGAACGGACGCGCCCACCTCGAGCGTTTCCTGCCCTCTGTCGTGTCGCACAGTACCGGAGCTTCGGTCGTGGTGGCCGACAACGGATCGGACGACGATTCGGCGGCGTTCCTGCGCAAGCACTATCCACAGGTGGAGTTGCTGCTGCTCGATAAGAATTACGGCTATGCCGAAGGGTATAACCGGGCGTTGGAGCAGGTCGCGGCCGACTGTTACGTACTGCTGAACTCCGATGTCGAAGTGGAAGAGGGATGGCTCGGTCCGCTGGCGGAACTGATGGCTTCCGATGAACGGATTGCGGCCCTCGCCCCGAAAATCCTTTCGTACGACCGCCCCGGCTATTTCGAGTATGCGGGAGCCAGCGGCGGATTTCTCGATGCATTCGGTTATCCGTTCTGCCGCGGGCGTATCCTCGATACGATCGAGCAGGACGACGGACAGTACGATACTTCCCGCGACGTGTTTTGGGCCTCGGGCGCCTGCATGATGGTGCGGGCCGATGTTTTCCGGAAGCTGGGCGGTTTCGACGGCGATTTCTTCGCGCATATGGAAGAGATCGACTTTTGCTGGCGCGCGCAGCTGGCCGGTTACCGGATCATGGTCGAGCCCCGCAGCCGGGTATTCCACCTCGGCGGCGGGACATTGCCCAATAACAGTCCGCGCAAGCTTTACCTCAATTACCGCAACAACCTGTCGATGCTCTATAAAAACCTGTCGAAGCGTACGTTATGGCCGCTGCTCTTTACGAGGATGGTGCTCGACGGGATGTCCGCATTCGTTTTTCTGATGCAGGGCAGGCGGGATTTTTTCAAGGTGGTGTTCCGTTCGCACATGGATTTTTACAAGATCCTCGGCATGCTTCGCGCCAAGCGCCGTGCGATCCAGCGCGACCGGACGGGGTCGGCTGCCGGGAACATCTACCGCGGCAGCATCATCCTGCGGCATGCTCTGGGCCGCCGTACGTTCGGCCGGATGATGTGATCATCGCGTCTGCGCCCGGCTAATCGTTGCGGCGGTTTTTCTGTGTTTTGTTGTGGTTCCGTTTCCGGCATTGCTCCGGGAACTGGCGTGTAAGGCGCGGAAGATTGTTCGGAAGGCTTCGGGAGCCCTTAATTTCCCAATTTCGTCCCCCAATAAACCATCAGGTAGCCGAAGAAAACCATCAGGATAAAAATCAGCGCAAAAAGCAGCATATTTTTGACGACGGTCGATTTTTTCTGTTCCGGATCCGGTGCGGTGTGTTCTCGGATCAGTTCTTCCTCTTCCGGGGTGAGTGGCTTAGGCATGGCTTTTCAGGATTGCGGCGAAATGACGGTGAAAGCGGGCGATCGTATCGATGCCCCGGTAGAAATTTTCGAGGGCATAGCTCTCATTGGGAGAATGGATTGCATCTTGGTCAAGGCCGAAGCCGAGCAGTACCGATTTAAGGCCCAATACTTTTTCAAATGTGCTGATGATCGGGATGCTGCCGCCTGAATAATAGGGCAGCGGCTCTTTGCCGAAAGTCTCCTCGACGGCTGCGGCTGCTGCCCGGTAGGCAGGCAGGTCGGTAGGGGTGAGGTAGGGGTATCCCCCGTGCAAGGCCCGTACATTTACGCTTACGCCCGCAGGTGCGAGCGCCTGCATGTACTCTTCGAACAGCCGGGCGATTTGCCGGTAATCCTGGTCGGGCACCAGCCGCATCGAGATTTTCGCGCAGGCTTTCGACGGGATGACCGTTTTGGTCCCTTCGCCGGTGTAGCCGCTCCAGGTACCGTTGACGTCGAGCGACGGGCGGATTCCTGTGCGTTCCATCGTCGTGTAACCTGTCTCGCCCTGGGTTGAGCGGATGCCCAGTCCTTTGCGGTAGGCCGCTTCACAGAAAGGCGCTTTGCCGAAGGCTTCACGCTCGGCGGGTGTCAGTTCGCGCACGGTATCGTAAAAGTGCGGGATCGTGATGCGGCCCTCTTCGTCGGTCAGTGCGGCGATCAGCTTGGCCAGCACATTGGCCGGATTGGCCACGGCCCCGCCGTACAGTCCCGAATGCAGCTCTTTGTTCGGTCCGATCACCTCGACTTCCATATAACACAGTCCGCGCAGGCCGCAGGTGATCGACGGGGTTTTCCACCCCAGCAGGCTCGTGTCCGAGACGAGGATCACATCGGCCTTGAGCAGTTCCTGGTGTTCGGTACACCATTTTCCAAGGCTGGCCGAACCGATCTCCTCTTCGCCTTCGAGCATGAATTTGAGGTTGCACGGGAGCGTGCCGGTGGCGAGCATCGCCTCCATCGCCTTGAGGTGCATGTAGGATTGCCCTTTATCGTCGTTCGCTCCACGGGCCCAGATACGCCCTTCCCGGATGACCGGATCGAACGGGCCGTTCGTCCATTCACCGGCAGGATCGACGGGCATGACATCGTAGTGACCGTATACGAGTACGGTCGGGGCTGCCGGGTCGGCCGTTTTTTCGGCATAGACGACCGGATTGCCGTCGGTGGACATCACTTCGGCCCGGTCGGCTCCCGAGCGAAGCAGTGCATCGCACAGCCACTCCGCGCAGCGGAGCATATCGGGGGCATGCGCACTTTCGGCGCTGATCGACGGGATGCGCAGCAGTTCGGAGAGCTCTTCGACGAAGCGCTGTCCGTTTTCACGGATGTATTGTTGTACGGCGTTTTCGGCGGACATGGCGTGACGGTTTGGTTTATGTGCGTAAGATAGCGATTTGCCGCCGGATTGCCAAACCGGCTTGTCCCGGGCGGGGCGACATGGTCGGTGTGCTATGCGGGCGTATGTATCGTAGGGTTGGCGGCGAAGTGTCTTAAAAATGGACACCCGTTGTCCGATTCTTGGACACTTAGTCCGGACAGAATGTCCGGTGGATGCTTGTTCTGAGTAAATTGGCGACTTTGGTACGATAATGGTATAACATTACAGCAAACTCCACTTTGCAGGTTTGATTCTGCTTCACAGTCGGATTTATATATAATTAATTGTTTTGGTTAAAACGAAGGCTTCTCCTGCTGGGCAGGGAAGCCTTCGTTGAATTTGTGACGGGAGGTTTGTTACTTGGCCACGATTGCACGGATTTCGCCGATGATCTTTTCGGCCAGCGCATCGGCTTCGGCCATCGACCGTGCCTCGGTATAGATGCGGATGATCGGCTCGGTATTGGACTTGCGCAGGTGTACCCAATTCTCCGCGAAATCGATTTTCACGCCGTCGATGTCGGTGACCTGTTCTCCGGCATGTTTCGCCTTCATCTGTGCCAGAACCTTGTCTACGTCAATATCGGGCGTCAGTTCGATCTTGTTCTTTGAAATGTGGTATGCGGGATAGGTGGCCCGCAGTTGGGAAGCCTTCAGGCCGCTTTTGGCCAGCAGCGTCAGGAAGAGTACCACACCTACCAGTGCGTCACGTCCGTAATGCAGTTCGGGATAGATCACCCCACCGTTGCCCTCGCCGCCGATCACGGCGGCGACCTCTTTCATTTTGGTTACTACGTTTACTTCGCCGACTGCTGCCGCTGCATATTTGCAACCGTGCTTCTCGGTTACGTCCCTCAGGGCGCGTGACGAGCTGAGGTTCGAAACCGTCGCTCCTTTGGTGTGTGTCAGGACATAGTCGGCCACCGCCACCAGCGTGTATTCTTCTCCGAACATCGTCCCGTCTTCGCACACAAGCGCCAGCCGGTCGACGTCGGGATCGACGATGATGCCCAGATCGGCTTTTTCGGCCGGAACGCGTGCCGAAATTTCGGTCAGGTTTTCCGGGATCGGTTCGGGATTGTGGGCGAAATTACCGTCGGGCGTGCAGTTCAGCTCGACTACTTCGACGCCCATCTCGCGCAGCAGTTTCGGAATCACTACGCCGCCAACGGAGTTTACCGCATCGACTACCACCTTGAATTTGGCTTTGCGTACCGCATCGAGGTCAGCCAGCTTGAGTGCCAGCGCACCGCGGATGTGTTCGTCGTTGTAGCTGCTGCGTTCGATGACGCGACCGATCCGGTCGATTTCCGGATAGGCCGATACACCTGCTTGGGCCAGTGCCAATACTTTTTTCCCTTCCGCATCGTTGAGGAATTCGCCGTGCGAATTGAGCAGTTTGAGCGCATTCCATTGTTTCGGGTTGTGGCTGGCGGTAAGAATAATGCCGCCGTCGGCCTGCTTGCCGGTAACGGCCAGTTCGACCGTGGGGGTGGTGGCCAGTCCGATATTGATGACATCCACCCCGCAGCCGCAGAGCGTACCTTCGACGATCGCGGCGGCCATTTCGCCCGAGAGGCGCGCATCGCGGCCGATTACGACCTTCAGCCGGCGTCCCGGATGCTCTCCTTTGAGCCATTCGGCATAAGCCGATGTGAATTTTACGAGATCCAGCGGGGTGAGGTTGTCGCCGGCC
>OGPW01000431.1_pt1 | contig 33824 bp, 18 predicted proteins | sample 1553061 | NCBI WGS metagenome assembly OGPW01 (sample SAMEA2580292, study PRJEB22360) | human gut metagenome | biome: human gut; feature: human-associated habitat; material: faeces | place: Denmark | collected 2008/2010
ACCCGGTCCGCAAGTCGCAGTTCCTACCCCAGTTTGTGCAGCATCCACATGGACTGTCACTTCACCGTCAAAATTCAGGTCATTGATATGTGTAGCAGCTTCGATGTTTATATCCGAGTAAGGTAATACACTGAACTGGAACGGTTTGTCGGAAATTATTTTCCAGCCACTACCCTTTTCTCCGGTTAACGCCAGCCAACGGGTATCTATGCGATTACCGGTAGACTGGGGCATCACATAATAATGAAACATAGCGAAAGGCGAAGTCTCATAAATTCCTATCTTCCCGGCAGCCCTATCTACATAGTTCTCAAAATCACCCCGACCTAAATAAGTCACATCGCAACAATTCGCCACAGGCATACGGAATGTCAATCCCACCCGAGGCAATGACTTCACGATAGCTGTATCGGGAGTAAAGACAGTATTTATCTTTAACATACCCTTCCGATCCAATGTATAGACAAAGCTCCCGGTTCCTATCTCATTGTCTTTTGCGTTGAGAACAGAAACATCGACCGTAAAACCATTCTTAGAGGGCTTTATCGATGTCACTTTCTGGGAAATTTTATCCAACCCCGCTTTCTTCCAAAGCATGCCTCCATGTTTGTCTTTTTTGTCATTCTCGGTCAAAGGTCGATATAGCGATAGTTCCACCGGTTGTGAAAGCCATTCTTCACCTCGATATTTATATGAAATCAATGCACCTGTCTCAGGAGAAACCGTAGCTGATACTTTATCGTTAAACCACGTATATCCGTCTCTTTCTAATTTTGTACCTGACGGTAAATCTATTTTTGCTTCATATTTGGAATTGGCAAGAAGTACAAACTGGTCATATGCCACTTCACAATTCGTGTCCACAAAAGCCGAGGCTTGATTAGGAGTCCAACTAAGATTCAGATAGGCCTCCTTCACATCACGAGGCAGTTTCACTTTCCCAAGAACAATCTCTACCGTCTCGTGCGGGGCACAAGCCGTTATCACCTCTCCCTGAGCCAATATGTTCCCGTTATCGGCGGTCACATTCCAATGCAAAGTATAATTTTTCAAATCGGTAAAGTCATACCAATTCTTGACCGTAACCGTCAAATTCTCGTTATCTATCAAACGAGATTTGATATATTGATATACTTTTTTCACTGCAAACAAATGAGGATGTGGTTCCCGGACAGCATTTACCAACCCATTACAACAAAAACTACCAAAAGAAGGGACACCCTCGGGACCATAATCCCCTCCGTAGCTCCAATACCACCGACCGTCGGAATCTACCTCTCGGAAAGATTGATCCACCCAATCCCAAATACAACCGCCCTGAGCCATCGGTTCTGACTCGAAAACGTCCCAATAATCTTTCAATCCCCCCACGCTGTTACCCATAGCGTGAGCATATTCACAAAGAATGAAAGGGCGATAAATATCCGGTTGTGCAAGATAAGCCTTTATCTCGTCTATACTACGATACATACGGCAATAAATATCGGTATTGAAATTTTGTTCTGCCCGTTCATATTGTACCGGACGGTTAGTCTCCACCGATTTCAGCCACTCGTAAGTTTTCTCAAAATTAATCCCATTACCGGCTTCATTACCCAACGACCAAATCGTAACCGAAGGATTATTCTTTGTCCGCTCATACATACGGCGGGTGCGGTCCATGTGTGCACTCAACCACGATGTATCCTTAGCCAAAGTCGCCGGACCGTACCCCATTCCATGAGATTCGATATTCGCCTCGTCTATAACATAAAGACCATACCGATCGCACAACTGATACCAATAGGACTGATTAGGATAATGGGCACAACGCACTGTATTGATATTATTTTGCTTCATCAGTTGTATATCTTTCAACATCAACTCTTTACTAACCGTACGGCCCTGTTCTGAGAACTCGTGTCGATTCACTCCTTTTACCAACACAGGGACTCCATTGATACAAAAACGACCATTCTTAATCTCAGAGGTTTTAAAACCCACGGGACACCCCGTCGTTTCTATTACTTGCCCCTGCTCGTCTTTCAAATCGACAACCAACGTATAAAGATAAGGATGCTCGGCATTCCACGGTTTAACATCAGGAATAATCGCATCAAACGATACGATACTGTCTCGCACCGGAGAACCGCCGTCCTGTGCGACCATTCGATGATCGGCATCGAATAATCCATAATGAACCGTTATGCCGTGTCGGCCTTTCAAACCACCTATATGCACGTCCAAAGAGAACTCCCCATCTTTATACAAATTTTTATCCAACGGAGAAACCACTTTATAATCGGCAATATACTCTTCGGGAGTGCTATACAGGTAAACATCGCGTTCGATTCCACTCAATCTCCACATATCCTGACATTCGAGATACGCCCCCGCACTCCAACGATAAACTTCGACAGCGAGTGTATTCTCACCCTGTTTCACCTTATTAGTAATATCCCATTCAGCCGGGGTTTTGGAATCCTGATTATATCCCAAAAGCTCCCCATTGAGCCACACATAATAAAAAGAAGTAACACCCTCGAAACACAAGACGATACGACGTCCTATCCAAGATTCAGGCAAAACGAATGTACGGCGATAAGAACCGACCTCATTATCCTCATAGGGAACAAAAGGAGGGTTTTTCTTAAAATGAAACATCGGATCGTCAAACTCGTATGTCTCATTCACATATATAGGGATACCATAATTCTGGCATTCCCAGTTCCCCGGAACCTGTATATCATTCCAGCCACCGGTATAAAAGTCAGGACGGTAAAAATTCACCGGACGCTTATCGGGATTCCGTACCCAATTGAATTTCCACGTGCCGTTCAAGCTCATATAATAAGGAGACTGTTCATAGTTTTGTGCCCGCACGCTGTTTATATCCCCCTCTTTATACGGCCAAACATAAGCATGAGGAGCCAATTTATTCAAGCCTATGGCATATTGGCTCTGCCACTCCGGTGTCTCTACCCGAGCGAAAGTCTTTCCCAACGGGCACAACAACATACAAATCAAAAACAGGATATTATTTTTCATCATCTTATTCTTAAAATGGATATATTTCAACAAATTTTTTCCGTTATCATTTAAGCGGAAGAGCAACTCGCCCGTCTTTTATTTCCAATAATTTCGCTGCTAATTCTTCGACGACATCGGGATATTGTTCGGCTACATTTTTCCGCTCTCCCAAATCCTTATGCAAATTGTACAACTGGGGAAGAGAACTATTACCGGTTTCAATACCGACATTTTTATTGAATGGTTCTCCTTTTCCGGGTTCTATATACTTCCATTCGCCGGAAGTAATCGATAAATTATTTTGTGCATTCTGTTCAACCAAATAAGGACGCCCCTCGGCTTCTTTTCCCAACCACGTATCTAAATAATTCTCACTATCAGGAGCAGCCCCCTCGGGTAAATCGGTTCCCAGCAACGAGGCAAACGAAGCGAACCAATCAATTTGGCATACCAACGCATCCGAAACGGTTGGCTTCACTGTCTCTACCCAGCGAAGAATACAAGGGACTCTGGTCCCGGCCTCATAAGAACTATATTTACCACCCCTAAAAGGCCCTCCGGGTTTATGTTCTCCCAATAGCTCCACAGCCTTGTCTTCATATCCGTCGTCTACAACCGGGCCGTTATCGCTCGACAAGATAATAATTGTATTTTTATCTAATCCGTTTTTCTTCAAGGCCGATAAAATCTCACCCACACTCCAATCGAACTGCAACAAGACATCTCCTCTCGGCCCCATACCCGATTTCCCGGCAAAGCGTTCATTAGGAACACGGGGGACATGTGCATCCTGCGTGGCAAAATAGAGAAAGAAAGGTTCGTCCTTATGATTCTCGATAAACGAAACGGCTTTGCTTGTAAGCTCATCGGCAATTTGGTCGTCTTTCCACAACGCAGATTTTCCGCCCTTCATATATCCAATACGAGAAATGCCATTGACGATACTTTGGTTATGACCATGCGAAGGATGCATAACCAATAAATCAGGATTCTTTTTCCCCGTAGGTTCTCCCGGAAAATTCTGCTTATAACTGACATAAATAGGATCTTCCGGATCAAGATTTACAACCGCCCCATTCTCTACGAATACACAAGGGACTCGATCGCCCGTAGCGGCCATAATATAAGAATAATCAAATCCTATATCGGCAGGATTCGGCGACAACCGTTGATTCCAGTCTTGTGTCCCTTTTTCATCTCCGAGTCCCAAATGCCACTTACCGACAACCCCGGTAGCATATCCGGCATCTCGGAACATATCGGCCAACGTGTATCGTTCGGGACGGATAATCATTCCCGCATCCCCATCGGCAATACCCGTACCTTCCCTACGCCATGCATATTCGCCGGTCAACATCGCATAACGGGAAGGTGTGCTGGTAGCCGCAGCACTATGAGCATTAGTAAATCTCACTCCCTCGGTAGCCATGCGTTGCACGTTCGGGGTATTTATAGTCTTAGATCCATTACAACTTAAATCGCCATAGCCTATATCGTCGGCATAGATGAACACGACATTCGGACATTGCGGCATCTCCACGTTCCCTCTCTTTTCGGCTTGTCCCGAAATTGGGAGTGCCATTAACGGTAATATCAACGGTATCGATTTCATATCTATTTTTCTACTAAAATAAACATATTTTTTTACACTTTCCCTCGAACAGGCCATTTATTTACAACCGGAGAAAAAAGTATTAATTATTTTAATTTACAATCAACTCATCGAAATACATCCATATCTTCTGATCCTCACGTATATCTCCGATGGGACAAAGTCCGGGATTTTCCATTTCGAGCTTCAAGTATCGGGCATTCAAATCCAACCCACTGAAAACGGCATCTTCCACGGCTGTACGATTCTTAAAAATATCCTCCTGAGAAAAAGTAATCTCTCCTACCGGAACGAATGTTTTTTTATTATTCGATACAGATAACCGAATTAGCGAAGGTTTATGAACGGCCATTCCAGAGTTAGTGATACACCCTATACGAACTTCTTTCACCGGAGTCCTTTTTCCCATATCCAGAACAAACGATGCATCTTCGTCATACCACCCGGCCCATTCAAAATCGGTATGACGCAAACTGCCTCTAACACCATTGGTCAACACATATCGTTTTTCATTCGAAGCCAATACCTCTTTTCCCGTAGCCTTGTTCCACTGTAAATCCAGGAGTAAAGTCTCCCCCATTTTCTCTCCGTTCATGAAAGTCGCGGCTTTTATACAGGTCGTACTCTTTACCGTCAAGGGCGAAGCGTAAAGACTCGACGATGCGACAGGTTCCGTTCCATCTTCGGTATATCGGATTTCTACATCAGGCCTAATACACGAAAGCTCCACCATCAACTTTTTCCCCTTTGGGGTAACCTTATGATCTATATTGTACATCGAGCGGGCACAAGTAATGTCCATTGCCTCGATATGAGGCAAAACCTTATCGATCCTTTTCAAAAAATCGCACCAGTCTTTTGTCCCTTTTTTTGCCCAAGCGATGTCAGACAACGCCAATAACCGAGGGAATAACTGATATTCCACATCATCGGGAGAATTACAAAATTCTGTCCACATCGATGCCTGTACCCCCATCAACAAATCCTCATAAACAGGGTTCCAGTCCTCTTGAACGGGCTCATAAGTATATACGTCTTTTAATGTATTATTTCCGAAATAGGTCAAAGGCTCAAACCACTGAGGCCCCTGATAGCGAATAAAGTAAAGAATCCTAGCAGGCGTCATAATAAACCGATGCCCTTGTGCGGCAGCTTTCAACGCCGCTTTTCCAAAACCTTGCCAACCATAAATAATCGCACCTTCGGGCAATGTGCTGTTCGTTAATTCGTCCCAACCCATCACTTCTTTACCCTTGCTCCTTACATAATTGCTCATACGAGTCATGAAATAGCTCTGCAACTCCTCGGTATGTTCTATATGCTCGGCCTCCATGCGAGCCCGACATTTCGGACACTTCGCCCAATTTACCTTCGAGGCTTCGTCTCCCCCCAAATGAATATACTTGGAAGGGAACAGTTCCGACACTTCGTCAATTACATCTTCCAGAAACGAAAAGACACTGTCATTACCGGCACAATAAACGATCTCTGAATTTTTACCACCGATACCGGGCAACACACCGATAAAACGATCTACGACCGGGCATGCCAATTCAGTATAAGCAGCCAATGAAGAGTTCGTATGAGCCGGCATCTCTATTTCGGGAATAATCTCGATTTGCCGTAATGCGGCAAATCGAATAATCTCTCTCATATCGTCCTGAGTATAATACCCTCCGACAGAGACAGGTTCGCCTTCCTCTTGATTCCTACGATTCGGAAAAGGCTCGTCGCGTTTCACCCGCCAAGCTCCCACTTGCGTCAATCGCGGATATTTTTTTATCTCCAATCGCCAACCGTTATCATCGACCAAATGCAAATGTATCTTATTTATTTTCAAAAACGAAGCTGCATCTATAATCTTCAATAAATTGTGCTTAGGCATGAAATACCGCGATACATCTATCATAAGCCCCCGATAACCGAACCGAGGACGATCGTTAACAGTCATCACAGGGATTTTATACTCCATCGTTCTATTCTGCTTCTTGCCCTCTACCACACCTACCGGCAATAGTTGGCGTAGCGATTGTAAAGCATAAAAGAATCCGGCATCGCCCGCAGATTCTATTAGAATTTTTTCCGAGGTAACGATCAAATTATATGCCTCATCGGGCAAAGACGTAACTGTTTTCAATCGTACATCGGCCGTTTCGGAACCGATCATAATGCTAGGTATAAAACCGGTCTGCCGCCCCAATAGAGTTACAAAGTCGGATACCATACGTAACTGAGATTCATTTTCAACCCCGAACTTCATATCGGCATTGAAATAGAAATATCCCTCACCTACCGAATACTCTGCTGGAACCGGAACCACAGGTAAAAAGGTATTTGCGACCGGAGCTCCTATACAAAAAGATGCACAAAACCAAAAAGAGCCTAAGACTAACGCTTTTCTTATCTTCATATTAACCATTCACCGTTTTATTCATTCACCAATAGGAAATTCTTTCAAAATAGGGTCGTCATACTGGACTTGCAGTCGCTTCAACTCTTTCATCAAATCGGCTGTAACCTGCTCGGTTCCCTCTTGTCCGAAAATATTGTGCATCTCCATCGGGTCGTTTTGCAAATCATACAACTCCCACACATCTATATCGTTATAGAAATGTATCAATTTATACCTATCGGTCCTAACGCCGTAATGACGTTTTACCGCATGCTCTGCCGGATATTCATAGAAGTGATAATACAGAGAAGTTCTCCAATCGGCAGGCGACTCTCCTTTTAACAACGGGAGCAACGACACCCCCTGTATATCGGAAGGAACAGAAACACCCGCCAGTTCGAGGAATGTCGGAGCATAATCTATATTCTGCACCAATTGAGGAATGTCTCCTCGCTTATCAAAACCTTCTGGAAGACGCATAATCAAAGGGGTACGCATTGACTCTTCATACATGAAGCGTTTATCGAACCACCCATGCTCTCCCATATAGAACCCTTGATCCGAAGTATATACGACAAGCGTATTATCGAGCAATCCTTCCTTTTTCAAGTAGTCAAGTACCTTTCCCACATTGTCGTCCAATGACTTCACCGTCTTAGCATAATCCCGCATATAACGTTGGTATTTCCAACGTACCAAGTCTTCACCCTTCAAATCATCTTTATAAAATTTATCGATAATAGGAGTATAAAATTTATCCCATACAGCTTTCTGAGCCGAATCCATACGCCCATAAAATTGTTCGTATAACGACTTTAAAGGAGTTTCCTTATCAGATCGCTGCATTTTCAAATCGTAAATCAAATCCATATCCTTTGCAATACTCATTTCTTGCGAAGCGGCAGCCAAACGACCATCATAAGTATCGAAGAAATTTTCGGGATAAGTAAACTCCTTATCTTCATATAAATTCAAATCGCAAGTATCGGCCATCCAATTGCGGTGTATCGCTTTATGATGGATAAAAAGACAGAAAGGTTTACTTCTATCCCTCTTGTTTTGTAACCAATCGAGACTCTCGTCTGTGATGATATTGGTCACATATCCCCTTTTATTCACGGTATCATTTGTCTGCGTAATAAAATCGGGATTATAATAATCGCCTTGACCCGGCAGAATTTCCCAAAAGTCGAATCCCGTAGGCAATGTTTCCAAATGCCATTTCCCGACAATAGCGGTTTGATAACCAGCCTGCTGCAACAGTTTCGGCATGGTCTGCTGAGTTCCATCAAATTTACAGGTCGTATTATCGGTAAACCCGTTTTTATGGCTGAACTTCCCGGTCAACATACAAGCCCGGCTCGGCCCGCTGAGCGAGTTAGAAACAAAACTGTTGGTAAATCTCACTCCATCTTTCGCTATGCGGTCGAGATTAGGAGTCTCTATATACCGTGTATCATAACAACTCATCATCTGAGACGTATGATCGTCGGTCATAATATAAACGATATTCAATGGTTTCTGTCTACTCTGACAAGAAACGAGACCACCCAATACAGCAAAAGAAGCCGCCGTGTAAAAGAAATTAGGACTGATCGATTTCATAAGCAACGGTATAATATTATATAATTTTATATGACACAAATATAGCACAGGAATACAATTTACGACACATCGAATCGTGTACGAAAGTATTCCACAAAACACTTTGTAAAATAATGAATGCCCGGAAAAACCGAGTCATTCATTATTTATACGGTATATCAATATCCGAAGTTTTGGTCTGCGGCCGACAATCCGTCGTTAGCACTTAATTCGGAATGAGGAATCGGTAAATGCAGATTCTTTTTCAAGAAACTCTCGTCGCTCACTTTTCCATAGAACGTCGCATCCTCTCCGAAATAACGATCTCTAAACCTTTGATCCGGATTGTTGTGTTGAGCCTCTCCTTCACAATGCTCGTAAGTTATATCATGACGGTTCACGATTTCCAATGCCATTTTCAAAGTCTCCGTTCCCCCTCGACGTATATCGAAATACATCTCGGGCTCGGCAGCCAACTCAAACAACCGTTCATAAAATATTTTCTTACGCATTTGGTCTTTGGACAATCCACTGGGGAAGTCAACCGGTTGCGAAGCTTCTGGCGAAACCGAAGTACGTGCCCTTCTCAAAACCTCATTTACCAGATTGGCAGCTCTATCCGTTTCATCTAATTCGTTATACACATCGGCCATTAGCAACAAAAAGTCGGCATAACGGTACAATATGATATTGTTGTTGCTCTGTTGCGCTTGACAATTAAAATCGATCTGTTTTTTCCATAAAGGCCACCCGGCATGATCACCCACCGACGTCGCAAACTGTCCCACCAAATTAACGACATTCTTTTCGCCTGTCGTCGTATTCTCGGTGTAAAACTGTTCCTGCAAAACCGTCAATTCCTCTACGGTAGGGTTAGTAGGATCGGCCATCTGGTCATACGGGATATAAGCAACTGCATCCGCTACACGGCTCGTTGATTTGGTCTTATACGTCTTATATGGATAAGTATATACCGAATCACTTATCAAGTGATAAGAACTGCCGTTTTTCACATCGTACCACCGAGTCAAAAACGTAGCATCATACCGAGGATCTCCCGGATAAGTTCCACGGAACAGATCGTGAAATGCTTTGGTCGAACGGATACGCTGATAAGCCGTACCCGGCGATGCATTGTCGGCAGCAAAAATCCAATTCAATCTATTCCAAGAATAATCCGACGAAGTAGTAAAATTCAACTGGAAGATAGATTCCGGCGAATTCTGTACATGGTTTACAAAAAGATCGGAATAACGGCTTTGCAATGAATACTTTCCATAAACCAAATCGCACCAGAATTTGGCATCTTCTAAATAATCGGCTTTGCGGTCGGCCAAATCGGGATTACACGAAAGCATCCAATTTAGTTTGGCCAAATAAGCGGCAACTCCCAACTTATCGATATATCCGTCAACGTGTTCGCCATTCTCCGGCAAATTGTCATACGCATACTTCCAATCGATGAAAATCTGGCCGACAACGTCGATAAAAGACGATTTCGGTTCCGAAATCGCATCATGCGCCGACGGTTCGATCCGCAAAGGAACATCACCCCACATCATAGAAAGATAGTAATAACACAACCCGCGAATAAACGAAGCCTGCGCCGTGTAGTTTTCTTTCAGATCTTCACTCAACGAACCGTTATTCATATTCACGATGAAAGTATTACATTCCTGTATAGCTTTGTACAATCCTCGCCAAGCCCACAGCACGGCATCACCGGCCGTAGTGGCATTCAACGAAGCGTAACGGTCCGGTTCCGAACCATTTGTCTGCGACCACGAGAGCCCCGATGACCCCACTGACATTTCATAAACACCCTGTCCGAAACAGTCTTGTGTCGTCAAATAGCCATAACAAGCATTCAACGCCTGCTTAGCGGTCTCTTCCGAATCGAATATAACGGTATTATCCACAGAGTACTTGGGATTCTCGTCGAGCCAGTCTTCACAAGAAGAGAAAGTGACACCCGTCACTATTCCCAAGACAATTATATATTTTAGCGATTTCATAAATTACTATATATTAAAATGAAACATTCAAACCAAATATAAACGACCGAGCATGAGGGAACGAACTCATATCCACTCCCGGACGTAAACCATCGAATGCAAAAGAGTTAACCTCAGGATCGTAACCACTGTAATCGGTTATAATAAAAGCATTTTTAACCGATCCGAAAATATTGATCGAATTAAACCCGATCTTTTTCATCACCGCCTTCGGCAAATTATACGAAAGGGTAATATCGGTACAACGCAAGAAACTGGCATCCTCTACATAGCGATCCAACACAGCCGGTGTAGGCAATGTATAATTTACTCTCGGATAAGCGTTCGAACGGTTTTCGGCAGTCCACGCGCCTACCCAAGCCTCGGTTCGCAAGTTGCCACCCGTACGGTTCGGGATTGCTTGATAACGAATATTGGTATTGATCATATCCTTCCCGTGCACTCCATTAAATTGAGCCGAAAGACTCAGACCGCGCCAAGTAAAACGAGTTTGAAAACCGTAAGTAAAATCGGGATTCGGGTTACCGATAATCACACGGTCATCGGTATTGATCACACCGTCTCCGTTCTGGTCTATGATTTTAATATCACCAGCCTGAGGCGCTCCACCCGTACTTAAATCTTGCGTTACATTATACGAACCGCCATTTGCCGGCAAATCTTCTTCCTGAACGATTCCATCGGTTTGATAACCCAAGAATAGCCCCGGCTCATGTCCTACCCAGAACAAGTGTGCATTCCCGAAGTGGTTACCCAACGAGTTTCCTTCATAAGCCAATATATTCTCATACACACCGAAATTACCTCTCGAAACACCCAGACTATTGATCTTCGGGTTATTTTTTCCGATATTTCCCCCGAACGTCCATGTAAAGTCTTTCGTTTGGATAATATCGGCTTCGAGACTGAACTCGATACCTCGGTTCAACAAATTCCCCGAATTATAATAAATGCTCGGGAAACCGGCCGAAGGCGGCAATACTCTGGAAATGAGCAGGTCTCTCGTCTCTTTATTATAAAAGTCGAACGAACCTCTCAACCTGTTTTTCAATACCCCGAAATCCACACCGACATTCCACGACTCGGTCGTTTCCCAAGTCAAACCTTCGTTCTGTAATTTATCGACAGCCATAGCGAGAACCTTGTCACCCACAGCATTAGCATAGTCTATAATTTGACTATAATTCGAGAAACTACTATACGGATCGATAGCCGAGTTTCCGGTCTGTCCATATCCCACTCTCACCTTAAACTGGTCGAGCCAATGCACATTATCCTTTATAAAATCTTCCTGTTCCATACGCCATGCCAATGAAAAAGAAGGGAAATATGCCCAACGATGTCCACGGGCGAAACGACTCGAACCATCGGCACGGAACGATGCCGTCGCCAGATAACGACCTTCGAGGAACGACATGTTCACGCGTCCCAGATAAGAGAGTAACTGATAGTCTCTTTGTACGGGTTCGAGGTAAGATATGCGTTCGGCCATGTGCAATCCGTCTATACCGAAACTCATATTGGAGAACTGACGGCCCTGTGTTCTCTTATTCAGATAATTGTAATCGTCATAAGTAACAGCCCCGGTTACATCTAAATCGAGAATACGGTCGAACGTATGATGATAATTCAACATATTCTCGACAGTGATATTGTTTTGGCTCAAATCGGTGATACCCAAAGAACCTTTATCGTTATTCCCCCGGAAAGTCTCCGTGCCGAACCAACGGGCACGATATTCGTCCCTCAAATTGCCACCTGCACGAAGATTATATGTGAGGCCTTTCCATATTTTCCACTTCAAGTCCATCGAAGCACGAAATGCGTTCTCAGTCGTTTGGTCGTCATAATCATTCAACCAACTGAATACAGTGATCCTCTTCTCCATACCGTTCGTACCACTCAACGAAGGGTCGTCGGCGGGATACTCAAACGGTTGGGAAGTAATAGCGGTTACCGATACCGATCCTTGTGCTCCACCGTTGGCATTGCTACCCGACATCATATCATTCTTTTTCAACGACCCGCTTAACGACAAATCCACCGATACGGTCTTCGACAAGTCCATCGACAAATTCGCACGTAAGTCCCCCTGTTGTAAACCAGTCTGTTTTACAATACCGTTGATATCTTTGAAAGAAGCCGACACAAAATAACGTACCTTGTCGGAACCACCGTTCACCGAGACCGAATAATTCTGTGAGAAAGCCGTACGATAAATCTCACGCTGCCAATCCCGTTCCTGCAATATGCGATACGAAGTAGGGTCGGTCTCGTCGTATTTTCCACCCGAGAAAATATAACGCACCTCGTTCCCCGATTTGAAGAACTGGCGATCGTCGGGACCAGACTGAGCATTCCGGTAATCGGCATAATCGCTCAAATTCAACATATCGTACAATCGAGTGGCATTCGCAACAGTAAAGTTAGCATTCACGTTTATGCGAGGTTTACCGCTCTTTCCTTTTTTAGTCGTAATCAATATGACACCATTAGCACCCCTCGACCCATATATCGCCGTGGCCGAGGCATCTTTCAAAATTTCAATACTCTCTATATCCGCAGGATTCAAACTGCTCAACGGATCGGCCGCGGTTTGATAATCGTCATCGCCGAATGCGGAAGCGGCGAACTCACCCGTAGAGGCCTGAGGAATATTATCGATTACATATAACGGTTGGTTATCGCCACGTAACGAACTGGCTCCACGAATCGTTATAGAGGTAGCGGCTCCCGGAGTCGTGTTGGTAGACCCTACCACCAAACCGGCAACTTTACCTTGTAACAAGTTATCGAGAGTCACGCTCTTCGAAGCGTCCATCTCATCGGGACGTATCGATGCGATAGCTCCCGTCACATCGCTTTTCTTGACACTACCGTAACCCACTACGACCACCTCGTCCAGCAACTGGGCATCGCCTTGTAGAACCACATTGACAACGGTCTTATCACCTACCTTAACTTCTTGTTTCTGATAACCCACGTAAGAAAACACGAGTACAGCATTCTTATCCGGTACAGAAATCGTATAATTTCCGTCCAAATCGGTTGCCACAGCTTTTGTCGTACCTTTCGCCTGTACAGTAACGCCCATCAATGGTTCAACATCGTCACGGACATTACCCCGAACGGTTATACTTTGTGCGTATGCAATTTGCATGCCCGACAGCATGACAATTACAACAGACAAAGCCTGTCTAATCATATCCTTTATTTTCATGTAATTATATTTTAAGATACTTATTTAATCCTGAACTTAAAAACATCTACTCCTTCCGACGACCTCACCCGAGCGATATACACACCCGGAGAAAAACGATCGGTCGATATGGTATATTGCTTTCCCGATATTCTTTCGTCCCGAAAAAGGACACCCGAAGCCGAGAAAAAAGCGATCTGCGATAAATCGGCATCCGATGTCGAAAGCACTACTATTTCCCCCGACCGGTCATTACAAATGAGATTGGTCTTTTTTTTTCCCTCTTTCGATAAAACCGGCAGTGAAGACACCCCGTCTGTCCGAGTGATTAGTGTATCTACATTGGCCGAAATAACCGAGTTCGCAGCACGAATCAAACTCAACGGGTTGGAAACTGCCACATCGTTCCCCATGTCAAAATACATGACTGTACCGCTATTCTGTTCGAGAATGAAGTTCATCTTGTCCTTTACGCAATCGACACCATTAAAAGTATAAGAGGACCCCGACATAGTCGCCGTATTCGCATCGGTAGACAAATCGGGATTGGCAGCTACAATATTTTTATATCCTGTAACGTTGCTTCCTGTCGTCGCCGTAGTAGGATAAGACATACCTATTTTTTCTTTCGGAAATCCCCACGACACAAACTTATTATACGCCGAAACATAATTGTCATACGCAAACCAAGTCACCTGAGGCCCATAAATCTGGAAGGTATAATAATCGGGCATATCGATCCACTTCGTAGGCAGAAAATAAGCTACCGGATGCAACGAAACACTGAACACTTTATCCTCGGGAATAACAGCACGCAAAGCCTCTACCATCGGGCCATATCCCGAAGTCCACCTCGAATCGCCGCTATACAACCACTCGAAATCGACATCTATACCGTCGCAATAAGGCAGCAACTCGGCGACGTCCGCAGCCAATCGTTCGCGCCATGCAGCATCCGAAATATGCGAAGGCCACACCTTGTTCCCGTTCTCACTGTCGGAAGAGATCAAACCCAAACGTATCTTGAAGCCCCTGTAACCATCATACATTTTCCTAATCTGCGACAACAGTTCTTTCCAGCTCCGAGTGTTTTTCCCGGGGCTATCCGCATCATTGAATTGCCAATACGACAACAAATAAATAGCTCCGTCGCCACCGCTGGGAAAAGTGAGGTCGCCAGACGTTCCGGCGGCATCCTGTGCTATCTGGGCACTTGTCCGGGCATTTCCCCAAACCGCTACTTCGTCGATGTATCCTTTGAAATTCTCCCCAATAACGGCATCGGCCGAAGTATTCATAAATGTAAAATCGTCTTCGTCGGGTATCGTCGTAATGTCATCGGCATAAGTTTGACTTGCTCCGCTATCGGTAAACAGCCGAATACGGGATATAGCCCGACCGGTCGTCGAAACGATAGACACGGCAATATGTTCCCAACCTGCGGCAGTGAGCGCATTCTCAAAATTATACGTATAACCGTTGATTCCTACCAACAATTCCTTCTTCGACTCATCGCCCAATTTTATGGAAAACTGATTGGATTCATCGCTCTTATTAAAAATCGCTGCCCCCGTTCGCCATTCTTCAATAGAAATCCAAGCCTCGATAGTAGCGTAATTCATTGCTGGAAGCCCGCCGGTATTCTGCAAAACTTCTTCACTCACATTCATGCCGGCGCCTTCGCCATTCAAATGAAGAACTCCGTTTCGCCCTTCATATTCGGCCACATACGAAGCATTGGACAGCACACCTTGATTATCGGGGTAAGTCATCGTCACTGCTCCGGTATAGCCCGACACTTGTGCATCGAGAAATATCAAATCATTAGTCATCAAATGCATATCCCTATCTATCTGCAAACGGTCACAATGACGCACGAAAGAAGAATAACCCGTTACCACTCTATATTTAAAGTAATCGTTATCGATAACGGCTTCACGCGTCACATTCGTGGGTTCGCCATGATGTGCCAATTTATAATCCACAATATCTTCGCACTGGTCTTGGTCAAACTTGTAATAGAACAGAAGATCGTCATATTTCGGGTGGAATTTGTTCACCGTATTACGGAACATCAGGTTCTCGGGTTCAGCTCCCGGCATCTCCGTTTTCCAGAAACGGAATTCGTCGATACGTCCTTTAAAGTTTTCTCCTATGACAAATGGCTCCGATGTCTCAGGAATAACTGCTCCACCGGTATTGGCAATCCACTTTTTCTCACCATTAGTCCACACATCGATTCCATTGGCAAATGCCGAAATGGTAAGTTGCGTCCACGAACCTATCGGCAAATCGTTCGCTACGATAAATTCTTGTGTCGCTGTTTTATAAATCAACTGCCCCGAGGTTCCGAACCGTAAAGAATATTCTTCGTCTCCGTTTCCTCGTTTAAAAACATAAGCATTTTCCACCCATTCGGACGGATTCACCAAACACTGAACCGAATAAAGATCCAAATTATTTAAGTCCGATATAGTTCCGCAATCGACTTTTCCGTCACCATTGAAACGTAACGCAAAATTTGTAGTCTGTGAAAACAGCGAACCATAAAAAAACGAACTGAAAAGAATAAGCAAAAGAATCCTCGTTTTCATGCATATTTTATTTAAGAGTATAACAAAACAAAGAAAAATAAAGCCGAGGAAATTTATCCTCGGTTTTATAGATCTCATTTATAAGTCATTAAAGCACGACTTTCGATGCTTTGTTTCCATATTTCACCACATAAGCACCGCGAGACATCGGAACTTCCACGAACGAATCGGTTACCTTCACGGTTTTCACCAATGCACCGTTCAACGAATAGATAAATACCTCGGTCCCGAAGTCTATATCGTTCAAATAGATATACTGACTATCCCATGCCACGAATCCGTTGGTCTCACCTATCGCGTCAATACCAGTAGCAGGTGATCCATTCGGGGTATCCCAACCATCGAAATTCACAGGATCGAACTCAGGACATTCTCCGCTCGGATTAGCTGTAAATTGTATCGTTGCGATATAAATGGCTCGATTGCCCAAGTGTCCTCCGGGAATATTGTACCGTATCCGCAAAGGAATCCTATCGTCGCCTGTAATTCCGGCAATATTCAAATCGGCATATATCGGCCACCATTTCGTATCGATCGAACTGTAAGTAGTAGTTTCGGGGAGTGGTACATTGGTCGTTGCCCCTCCGAAATTCCAAACAGAAATCTTATAATCCGCAGTTATAGGACCTCCTACTACTTTCGACACGAAATGGAAACGTACCGGAGTATTAACCGGGAAATCTGTTTGTGTAAACATACTGACGTTTATATACCCGGCCAAAGCATCAGCGGCTGACAATGTGGGTTCTTCGGCACTACCGTCCCCTTTTATCAACAACATATTTCCATAATCCGAAGCAACGATGTGACACCCTTTATTAAAGCCGGCCACACTGGCATCTTCATTTTTAACTTGACCTCCGGTCAACACGACAGTACCCTCCTCTTTCAACTTCTCGGTAGGATAAGGTGAAACAGGATTGGCTCCCTGCGAAGAATAATGAACAAATTCATACGAGCCGACCGCTTGATCGGCAAATTTCAAATGACCGGGAGTAACATCTTCATCGGCAGCCCATGAATAATTAGCACCCAGCAAACATAAAGTCGAAATAAGTAATGCTTTCGTTTTCATACATACAAGAATTAAGAAATTAAACAATAAAATAATTTGCTTTCACGAATGCAAATATAAAATCACCCCTAACAAAGGCATGTTCGAAATTGTCTAAATCATTTTCGAAATCGTCTAAAACAAGTATAACAGGCTATTGAGAAAAAACAAAACGTTTGAAATTAAGCCGATGGCTCGTTCCTTTTCTGCTCTCGGTACTCCCGAGGAGTCATCGATGTAAACTGCTTGAAGCAGGTGCTGAAATAACGAGCATTGGAAAACCCGATACGCTCCGATACCTCTGCGATCGGGATATCGGTATCGGTAAGCAATCTCATGGCTTGCTCGATTCTTATGCGATTGATTAAATCGTTCACGCCTAAACCAGTCAATGCCTTCACTTTGTTATACAAAGAAGCTCTGCTCATGCCCATTTCGACCGTTAAATACTTCACATCTAAATCGGAGTTATCTATATTATCCAACACCAGCTTATTCAATTTCAACAAAAATTGTTCGTCAGCATTACTGAATATCTGGTTTTTAGGCATGATAGAAACCTGTACGGCATCGCGATAATAGTTTTTTATTTGTTCCCTATTCCATAACAAATTGCGTATAACAGTCAAGAGCACATCGTCATCGAATGGCTTGGCAAGATAAAAGTCCGCACCCAATTTATATCCGGCTGCGAGGCTATCGGGGTTATCCCTTGCAGTGAGCAAGATAACCGGAATATGACTGATTTGAATATCGCTCTTCAACAAACGACAAAATTCGAATCCGTCCATGTGGGGCATCATAATATCGCAAATCACCAAATCGGGTTGGTACTGATGAACGACATGCAAACCGTTCACTCCGTCATCGGCCGTATAAATTTGTTTAAAAACACCGGAAAATGAAGTTTTAATAAAAGAACGTATATCCATCTCGTCATCGATGATGAGAATAGAATAATCTTGGAGAGGAAAATCTTTTTCGGGAACTGTCGTCTCCGGCATATCGGTTGCATATCCTATATCGTTCAAATACATACCCGGAGCACATGCGACATCTTCGTCGTTATATGCCAACGGTAACTCAAACCAAAACGTGGCCCCTTTGTCCTCGTTATTGTATGCACCTATTTCCCCGCCATGCAATACCAGCAGAGTCTTAGAATAAGACAGACCTATACCGCTGCCGCTCAACCGGTGATCTCCCTGATAGAACCGAGTGAATAAATGGGATAGGTCATTCTCGTTCAATCCTATTCCGTGATCCTTGACAGAAATGCGCACACAACTTTCTCTACGTTCGGTGATGACCGTTACCACAGTTCCTTCCTCACTGAATTTAAATGCATTCATCAACAGGTTGGACAATACGATCTCGCATTTCTCTCTATCGAAAGAGATTTTATCTATCGTCTCATCGGGATTGAAAAGAAGCATTATTTTCTTGGACTCGAACTCTTCCGAAAAATCCCCGATGACAGCCCTTACCCACTCATTCAATGAATAAGGAGCCAAATGCAATGCTTCATATCCCACCTCCATACGCCGCATATCGAGTACCATATTGATGATATTGCGCATACGACGGGCCTGTTTGAAAATCTGCATTAACTGTGTTTTCAGCATATCATCGACAGTGCCGCTCTTTAAAAGTCGCTTTAACGGAGCATAAATCAAAGTTAAAGGTGTTCGCAGTTCATGACTAACGTTGATCAAGAACCTTACCTTATCTTCATACACTTTACGTTCCCTCTCTTTCATTTCGAGTTGCAACCGGGAATTTTTTCTTTTTACAGTGTAACTTATCATCAAATAACACAAACCGGCCGCTACAATCACCACGAGAGCAATAAACCAAAACGATTTCCACCACGGTGGAACAACCTCTATCTGCAATATGCACCGGGATTGGCTCCAACCGCCGTCTTCCGTACTACACGAAGCCATTACCCTATATGTGCCTGCCGGCAAAGTATATAAAGTCAGAGTATGGTCGTAAGTTTCTATTTCCGATCGACCGAGGCCTTCGATGTTGAACCGGAACATCTTCTTCCTGAAAATATCCTTCTCCCGTACCATCGTCTTCAAAGTGAGCGAAGTATAATTCCATGCAACACGCAAGCTCCGGTCTGTATCGCCCATTTTGTTCATCACCGATTTTCCATCGAGAACAACATCAGACAACTCGACCGACGAAGGAGAGAGGGAATTGTACTCCTTGTATATTTCCCGATCGATATGTAAAAGTCCGGTTACACCGCCCATATAAATGTGAGCTCCGTCCCGAGTTACCAAAGTAGATTTATGCAAATATTCGTTAGGTATAGCGCCGTCGGATTCGCCGTAAATAAAAAATTTATCCTCGCCTATGGAATATCGGAAAAGCAGACCGTCGGCGCCTAACCACAGATATTGATTGGCATAGGCAACCGAAGTCACCTCCCTAAACATATTTGTTTTTATTTCGTTCAACGCCCGGGTATTCACATCGTAGTGGAACAGCCCCTTGTCGGTCCCTATCCAAAAGTTTCCTTCGTCGTCCCTACAAGCCGCATTGATGACCGCTTTTGAACCGAAAGCAAGAAGACACACAGCAGCATTCTCCGCATGGTCGAGCCGCAAGATATAATTGCGGCCAAAAAGATAGGTAATATCCTTATCGGAATAAAACCGCTGAACCGTACCGTAATACCGAGACGAATCGGCAACATGCGCAATGGTAAAAGAGCCCGTCGATTTATCATAAGTATATATCTTGTCCGCAAATAAATGGATTTTATCGGTATCGAAATAATCGACATTGACCGATATGCCCGAATGTATAATCTCCTCGTTACGCCTATCGTTCAATAAAGTAAAAGGCCTTAAATTACCCGTACGTTTATCGAACAAATATAACCCTTTGGAAAAAAAATACATCAATAATTCTCGCTCGTTATAACGGGTTATCGAGGCAACTTTATATCCGTAAGTATTGGGATAGTGGGTAAATCTATTGCTCTTCGGCTCCAAACGGTTCAGTCCCCCGCCATCGGTCCCGACCCAGATAATTCCGTCCTCATCTTCATATAAGCACAATGCCGTTTTATCGCTCATGCCGTAATGATTGCCCGGAGAAACATCGCGATACGTTCTCATATGTACCTCTTTGATGCCGAATAATCCACCTCGTATCGTTCCGGCCCACATATTGTCGTCCCTGTCCTTATATAAACAAAATACCGAACTATACGGAAATGAATAGATATTGCCGGGCGTATATCGAATATTGGAAAAAGTCTCGTCTTTCAAGTTCAAGATACTGATTCCACCGCCATCGGTAGCCAGCCATAAAGAACCGTCCCGCTCTTCTATATCGAGAATCACATTATTGGTTAGATCTGAGTTCGACACATCGTAATGCTTTTGTTTTCTACCGCCGTCGATATACCGGTCGAGCCCCTTGCCATAGGGCGAAATCCACAAATCTCCCTGGGTATCGACTTTGACCGACATAATCTCTTTCTCCTTACAGAACGTCGGTCGTTCTATTTCCCCTGTACGGCAGTCCAATAGCCACAATCCGTTCCATCTCGACGATAATACCCAGCAATGCTCCGACCACGGTATCATGTGATTGAAAAACGCGTATGACTTATCTTTCCACCGAACAGGAACCGTATCCATGACAGCCCGGTGATAATCCCATCGGTATATTACTCCCCTTCCTCCCAAAAAAAGAGCATCGTCAGTCAACAAATAAGAATGAGCCTGCAAAGCCTTCTGCCTCCAAAGAACAGTCTTGAAATCGTCGCTTTCCCGCTGATAAACACATACACCCTTATCGGTCGAAATCCAAATATTATGACGGGCATCCTCAACAATGAAATGAACTAAATTGCCCGGTAAAGAAGCGGCTGAATCGGGAACAGACGAATAATTCTTGAACTCGTGATAATCGAAACGACTTATCCCCGACTTCGTCCCGACCCACAGAAAACCATCGTGGTCGAGCATGATAGAACGCACAAAATTTTGAGAAAGCCCATCTTGTTGGGATAATTGTTTGAAATAAAAATTGGGAGCCGCTTCGACAATAACTGTCTCACACGCTATAATACCTGCGATTAATAAGAGATAAATATAAAGCAAGCGTCTTCTCATACAAAACAAAAATTCAAAAATAAAATACGGCGACAGCGAGTTTCCTCAATGGTTTTATCACCCCGATTCCGATATCCTAAATATCTCTTCCCGGTGTCGGTTAGATTAACCTCTGTAATCTAAATAACTAGCCATATACAAATATATTCCTCTCTCTCTAAATTTCAAAAACGATTTCATAGAATGATATCAATTAAAAACAAAATTATGAAAATCTTGATGTCTTTCGATATATTTTCACGAGAATTTCCATACCACATTCGGAATAATGAATTTTAAAGTAAAAAGAAATTCTATCCTATTCCCAAAGTAATAAAAGAATTACAATTCTCTTAAAAAGTTCAAATAAGCCTCGATACCGATAAAATCTCGCCGATAAATCCCATTACCGCTTTGCCCGACAAATAGAAAAATATGTATCTTTGCATAAAATGCGGAAATAGCATCGGTTCAGTATGAAAAACGAATCTATTCATTTCGTTCTGCATTTACTTTTCGCTATGTTTGTAAATACATTTTTATTAGAAAACAGATGATTCCGGCAGAAATACAGCAAACCAAACAACGATTCGGCATTATAGGAAATGCTCCGGGTCTGATTCGAGCCATTACAAGAGCTCTACAAATCGCACCTATCGATTTGGCTGTGCTTATTACCGGAGAAAGCGGTGCGGGAAAAGAGTTCTTTCCACAGATTATACATGCCAACAGTTCCCGAAAGCATGGAAAGTATATTGCCGTAAACTGCGGAGCGATACCCGAAGGAACCATAGATTCCGAATTGTTCGGGCATGAAAAAGGAGCTTTTACTGGCGCATTATCTGCACGAAAAGGTTATTTCGAAGAAGCCGACGGAGGAACAATTTTCTTGGACGAAGTCGGCGAATTACCCCTCACGACTCAGGCTCGATTATTGCGCGTACTCGAAAGCGGAGAATTTCTAAAAGTCGGTTCTTCCACTGTTTTGAAAACCAATGTAAGAATCGTCGCTGCAACCAACTTGGACATGGTAAAAGCCGTTTCGGAAGGAAAATTCAGGGAAGATTTGTATTACAGACTCAGCACGATACACATCGAAATTCCCCCATTGAGAGAACGGTCTGAGGATATTCTCCTATTATTCCGTAAATTTTCTACGGACTTTGCGGAGCGTTACCGAATGCCCGTAATCCAGCTGACGGAAGATGCACGCACCGTACTGCTCAACTACCGTTGGCCGGGAAATGTAAGGCAGCTAAAAAATATCACCGAACAAATCTCTATTTTCGAAACAAATCGAGACGTAGACGGAGCAACGTTGCAAAACTATCTGCCCCAATATAATATCGAAAAATTACCGGCTCGCGCCACCTCGAACGAACAAGAGCACTCCTTCTTCGAGAAAGAAAGAAAAATGCTCTACAAGACCCTGTTCGAAATGCAAAAAGAGCTGGCAGACCTACATGCGAAAGTAGAAGAACTGACGAGGGAGAAAATTCAGGGACAAACTTCTTACGCTCAAACACCCCAACCGGTTCCTGTCGCACAATCGATGGCTCTTACTCCTATTGTACCATCTGTTCCGGTACATGTCCCGTCCGCCAAACGAACGGCCATAGAAGACACCGTAGGAGAGATAATACCCAACGAACCCGAATATATCGAGGAACAACCTACAACACTCGAAGATACGGAAAAAGAGACCATCAAAAAGGCATTATTACGGAATCACGGAAAACGGAAAAAAACAGCCGAAGAATTAAAAATATCCGAAAGGACTCTTTATCGTAAAATTAAAGAATATAACTTAGAATAGAGCCGCACGACAATGAAACGTTTAACGACTATATTACTCGTCATACTGTCGTCATGCAGTATCTCTTATAAATTCAACGGAGCTTCGATCAATTACGAAACGACCAAGACCATATCGGTAGCGAACTTTCCCATTAAAGCGGCATTGGTTTACCCTCCATTGGAAGAGTTGTTCACCAATTCATTGAAAAACGCTTATACCCGGCAAACGCGATTACAAATGGTTAGCAGCGGAGGAGATCTGCAATTGGAAGGAGAAATCACAAATTATGACCTCACCCCGCAAGCCGTAACAGAAAACGCATACGCATCGCAAACGCGCCTGACTATTTCTGTAAGGGTAAGATTCACCAACACCAAAGACCCTCAGTATGACATAGACCAAACATTCTCCGGGTATAAGGACTTTTCCAGCGACCGAATGTTAACCGATGTGCAAGATGAACTTATTCAACAAATCACAGACGAGCTGGTAGATCAAATTTTCAACGCGACGGTAGCCAACTGGTAACACTATGATAACCCGGGAACAAATACGAAACCTTCTAAACGGGATTGGCGATGAAACAATCTCGAAATCCGATGCCGACCAAATGGCCGCGGATTATCCCTATTTCAATATCCCGCAACTTCTCTATCTGAAATTCACACCGGGAGCCATGCCCGACGAGAAGCGCATACAACAAGCTCTGATTTACGCCAGTCCTCATGCGCACTTAGAGACCATTCTCGGAGTCGAAGGAGAATCTTTCGCCGACCTCTATCCGAAAGCTCCCCGAACCGACAGCACCATGCAAGCGATCGATCTGTTTTTGGGGACATACCGTAAAGAGCAAAAACGAGGCAATGAAGAAGAAAGCCTCGACCGAATTATTTCAGGCAATATACTCGCTCAATCGGACTATATAAGCAACCTGCAAAAAGAAGAAGAACAGGCCAATCTAGTCGCAACGCCGATTCACGAGCACGAGACAAATCCATCTCCTGCCGTTCTACCGAAAACAACCGGTCGCGATCAAGAGAATACAGAACAATCCGCCTCCTCCGAAAGCAGCAACGACGACACTTTCTTCACGGAAAGTTTAGCAAAAATCTATATCAAACAAAGACGATATGAGAAAGCATTGCAAATAATTAAAAAATTAAGTTTGAAATATCCAGAAAAAAATATTTACTTTGCAGACCAAATAAGATTTTTGGAAAAATTGATTATTAACATAAAAACAGAATAATAAAAAATGTCAGTAGTATTAACCGTTTTTATCATCTTGGCATCATTGCTGATGATAGGTATTGTATTGGTTCAGAAATCAAAAGGAGGAGGTCTTGCTTCTAACTTCGCATCATCGAATCAAATCATGGGAGTTCGGAAAACAACCGACTTTGTGGAAAAAGCGACATGGACCCTTGCTATTGTTATCATGGTTCTGAGCATAGCTACCGTATTCGTTTCTCACAACGGGCAGCAATCTTCCGTATCGGAAATTAAAGACATTGTAAATACCGAAGCACCGGCAGCTCTTCCCGGATTTGAAACGCCTGCTACCGGAAATAACGCAGCACCGGCACAAGAGGCTCCTGTTCAAGAAGCCCCTGCAAACTAAAATATGAAAAGACTTTTATAAATTTTCATATATCAAGCCCGAACGTAATGTGTTCGGGCATTTTTTTACAAATCGAAATTTTACTTTTACCATGGACGACACAAAACCATTCTGGCATCTTTTCCGACATAACCGAAACGATGAAAAACCTTCGGAAATAGAAATCGAAGCAAAGCTCAAAGAGCAAATACAGGCACTTGTTCGTAACGGAATCTTTTTCGATTTTGAAAAAAGAAAAGCAGCCCCCGTACAATCTAAATTCGGGGGAAAACCGGCCTTACCGAAAAAATTCGAATGGCCTCACTACACCGATGAATACGGCGAACACATCGTTCTCCCGTTTTTCCTGCAACTATCTTGCGAAGAACTATCGGTTTACGACACAGACAATCTCCTTCCACACGAAGGCATGTTCTATCTCTTTTATGATCTCACGAATCAACCGTGGAGAAATAGTAAGGGAGCAAAACTATTATATACCCCCACTCCCATTTCCGAATTAGTACCGGCCGATTTCCCCGACAATCTCCCGGAAGAACACAGGCTTCCCGAAATGGCACTCAAATTCACAGCACATACTTGTGCTCCCGATTGGGAAGATTATGTCGGTATGACAGGCGATGACAACACCGCATATACCGATTGGGATATCATAGAACGAAAATTAGGGAAATGGGGATATCCCCACATGGAATCGGCCGGACGTATCTTGGGATACGCCTCACTCATTCAAAACGGTATAGCCGAAGCATGCGAATCGAGAGCGCAAGAGGAGAAACAACAGACATATAGCAAAAAGTCTGCCCGCGAATGGATTTTACTTCTGCAACTCAACTGTATCGAGGAAGAAGAGGTAGATATACCGTTCGGGGACTGCGGAAGCCTTTACTTTTATATCCGGCAACGAGACTTGGAAAGGCGAGATTTCAGTCAAATTCAATTCGAGCTGCAATGCTATTAGAAAATTCGGCTCAGTAGAAAATCAAGGGGGAAACATGAATTTTAGCGATGTCTTGCCGACAAGCACATTCCGGTTCCCTCGGCGAATGGTTAATCAAGCAGCCGAATAGATTTTTGACAAAAATCAACCCCTGCTTTACTACGCGACACCCGCCCTATATCTCGCTTGACAACAAACACCCCGTGAGACAGTGGGGCACAGCAGGAGGAGAGGGTGAAATCCACTTCGAACATTTTTAAACACCTCCCCTATGTGGCATCAGTCATAGGGGAAGTGTCCGAAGGACGGAGAGGTTAAAAAATATCGGCAACAGGGAAAACGTATCAAGGAAACTATCCGCCCTTCTCTTCCATGCGACAAAAAAAATAAAAGAGACTACAAAAACAAAAGATGTTGAAAAGAGAGACTTATGAAAAATACTTCATCGGTAAATAAAGAAATGATACATACCATTCCTCTTTTTTTGCTAATTTTGCGACAAAACCCACAGCGAACAAATGAATTACAAAGTCTTTGCTCCACACGATTGCCACATAGAAGTCGAACTGCCGGCATCCAAAAGTATCAGCAACAGGGCTCTCGTCATAAACGCCCTGTGCGACGATTCGATACCGATAACCAACGTGTCCGACTGTGACGACACACGGGTCATGAAACAGGCTTTCACGGAAAAAAACAGTTCGATCGATATACACGGAGCAGGAACAGCCATGCGATTTCTCACGGCCTACTATGCTCAAAAACGAGATTACGAATGTATCATATCGGGCTCCGAGAGAATGAAACAACGCCCCATAAAAATACTGGTCGATGCTCTACGCTCTCTGGGAGCAGATATCCGATACTTCGACAAAGAAGGATTCCCCCCTTTGCAAATTTTTGGGAAAGAACTAAGAGGCGGAGAGCTTTCTCTACCGGGCAATGTCAGCTCCCAATACATATCGGCACTACTCATGATAGCACCTTATATGCAAAACGGATTGGAGCTGACCCTCACAGGCAAAATAGTTTCTACGCCTTATATCGAAATGACTCTCGAAATGATGTCTCATTTCGGTATAGAGACACACCGCTCCAACAATACCATACGAGTTCCGGCCGGCCGATACTGCCCGAAGCAATTCCGAATAGAACCGGATTGGTCGGCAGCTTCCTATTGGTATGAAATCGCGGTACTCGCACCCGAAGCTGAGATATTCCTGCCGAATCTCTCGAACAAAAGCCTTCAAGGCGATGCCCGCATAGCCGCACTTTTCGAACCTCTGGGTGTTTCCAGCCTGTTTTCTCAGGAAGGCGTAAAACTAAGAAAATCGGACAGAACCATTTCATTATACGAACAGGATCTATCCGAGCAACCCGACTTGGCTCAAACCCTTGTCGTAACTTGCTGTTTAATAGGGCTTCCGTTCAAATTCACAGGGCTGCAAACCCTTAAAATAAAAGAAACAGATCGCATATCCGCCCTACAAAACGAACTTATTAAATTAGGATATAAACTAATATCTTCGGACAGATCGCTCGAATGGGACGGAGAATCTATCGCTCCGAAGGTTGCACCGGTCATAGAATCCTACGACGATCATCGCATGGCTATGGCATTTGCCCCGGCTGCGTTTCTCTTCCCGGAAATAAAGATTAAAGACATTTCGGTAGTGGATAAATCATACCCCAACTATTGGAAAGACCTTTGTAAAGCGGGCTTCTCGCTTGAAAAGGACGAAAAAGAAGGAACACGATTATGATTATACTCATCTCTGCCATCATACTCTTAGGTATTGTTACTTACTATTTCCATCGACGGGATTTAAAAAAACAGGTTGAAAAAACTAATAAAATAGCTCAAACCAAAATTCAGGAACCTCCGCAAGAATGTTGCGGACGGCATCTCGTTTGCGAACGCGACAGCCTGCTCGCCGGAGTAAGCAAAACAATAGAATACTACGACGACGAAGAGCTCGATGCTTGGAAAGGAATCGACCCCGACAGCTATACACCCGAACAAATAGAACTCTTTCGGGAAATTTTCTATACGCTACGACCGGAAGATGTGCCGGGGTGGGTACGCAGTTTGCAATTACGGCAAATCGCCGTCCCCGATTCACTGCGAGACGAAATATTGCTCGTTGTCAATGAACAAAGAACGATCGACAAATAATTGCTTATGATAGACATTCTCAATTATACATTCTTTCAAAATGCTTTGTGGGCGATACTACTCATTTCCATAACAAGTGCCATCATCGGCACATACATCGTCGCACGCCGCATGCTATTTATTACCGGGGGCATAACCCATGCATCTTTCGGTGGTTTGGGTGTAGGGTATTACCTCGGCATCAATCCCACGCTTTCGGCTCTTGTTTTCGCTATCCTTTCAGCATTGGGAGTCGAATGGCTGTCTCGGGGCAAATCGGTTCGTGAAGACTCTGCCATAGCGGTCGTATGGGCGTTAGGCATGGCAATCGGAATCATTTTTATTTTCATGACACCCGGCTACACACCGGGGCTCACGGAATTTCTTTTCGGAAACATTCTCACCATCACCCGCATGGATATATTCATCTTTGCGGCCTTTGCCGCATTATTGATTTTCTACACCGTGTTGCAATACAAGACCATCGTATATACGGCTTTCGATGCCGACTTTGCCCACACCCGCGGTATCAAGACACGCCTCGTCAACTATATCATGACATTTTTTGTGGCGACCGCCGTGGTTCTTACCATTCGTCTGGTCGGTATCATGCTCCTCATCTCCATACTCTCTTTACCGCAAATGATCGCCGAACTTTTCTGTCACAAATTCCGAAATATCGTTTGGCTGTCGGGAGCAATCAATCTCCTCTGCGGCATAGGAGGACTGTTACTCTCCTATTGGCTCGACGTCCCTGCGGGGGCAACCATCGTATTTACCTTGATAATCGCCTATTTTGTTGTAAAAATTATAGCTTCCTACCTACATTCTGCAACCGGTAAAAAGCAATAAAACAGGAAAAATTCAGTTTAAAAAATGGAGCATTATCCCTATAACATCGATTGAAAAAAAGAATACTACATACTATCGGTTTATTTATTGTTCTTACACTCGTATCTTGTTCCACGAAAAAGAATACGGCGGTGACACGTTTTTACCATAGCTTTACCACCCGCTACAACGTCTATTTCAACGGAATAGAAAATTACAAAGAACAACTCAAAGAGATGGAAGAAGGATACGAGGATAATTTCACGGACCTCCTGCTCATGCATCCGGCACAAGCCTATGCAAATCCCAAAGATCCGCAACCATCGGGAAGTTTCGATCGGACTATCGAGAAATGCCAGAAAGCCATACAGTTGCATTCCATTAAGAAAAGGCCGAAAAGAAATTCTAAAAAAATGAGCGACCCCAAATACCGGGAGTATATGAAACGGGACGAATACAACCCGTTTATTCACAACGCATGGAGACTTATGGGAAAAGCACAATACTACAAAGGCGATTTCCTCGGAGCCGCTGCGACCTTCCTTTATATATCCCGCCATTTCACTTGGATGCCCGATTTGGTAGCAGAGTCGCGCATTTGGCAAGCTCGGTGTTACATCGCTATGGGCTGGTTGTACGAAGCGGAAGATATACTGCTCAAAATCAACAACGAGAAATTGCCCGAATCCCAAAACAACTGGTTTGCGACAGTCAATGCCGATTACCTTGTTCACAAAGGAGAATACGAAAAAGCCATTCCTTTTCTCGAAACGGCCATTAAGTCTGCTTCGAGCAAACAACAACGCATCCGAATGACATTCCTGCTGGCGCAACTCTATGCAGCCACACAAAATCCTACGAAAGCATACCAGACATACGGAAAAGTCATCGGCATGAATCCACCCTATCGAACCGAATTCAATGCTCGGATCAAACAAACCGAAGTCTATTCGGGGAAAGATATTTCGAAAGAAGTGAAGAAACTCACCCGTATGGCTTCCCGGGATCGTAACAAAGAATATCTCGATCAAATATACTACGCCATCGGCAATCTCTACCTGTCCCGCAAAGATACGCTCAAAGCGATGGAAAACTACCGCTTGGCAAACCAGAAGAGCACTCGTAACGGCATAGAAAAAGCCATCTGCCAAATCACGCTCGGCAATCTCTATTTCGAAAGAAGAAAGTATGTCGATGCCCAACCGTGCTATGCCGAAGCCATTCCCCAACTGAAAGAAGACTATCCCCAATACGATCTGCTCTCCCGACGATCGTCCGTCCTCGACGAGCTGGTTGTCTATGCACAAAATGTCGAGCTGCAAGACAGTTTGCAAAACTTGGCGGCCATGAGTGAAGACGACCGGAACAAAGCCATACAAAAAATCATCGATGACCTCATCAAAAAAGAAAAAGAAGAGGCCGAAGCACAACAGCGAGAAGAATATCTCGCCCAACAACAAGGGCCTCAATTCAACAACGACAACTCGGCCAAACAAAATACGACGATTCTTTCTGGGGACAAATCATGGTACTTCTATAACAAGCCTATGGTTTCTGCCGGTAAAACCGAATTCCAACGGATTTGGGGTAGCCGAAAACTCGAAGACGACTGGCGTCGTCGCAACAAATCGGGATTCTCCATGAGCGACTTTGCCGAGCAATCGGGAAACAGTGAAAACGAAGATTTGGCCGACAATTCTCTCCCCGATGAAGAAAACCCCGACAGCATACAATCCGACGCGGCCGACGATCCTCATAAACCCGAATTCTACCTCAAACAAATACCCATGACACCAGAGGCAATGGAAACATCGAACGAAGTCGTTGCCGAAGGTTTGTTCAATATGGGTATTATCCTCAAAAACAAACTCGAAGACTACCCGGCGGCCATCGCCAACTTCAACTTATTGGAAGAGCGGTTCCCCGAAAACCCCTACCGACTCGACGTATACTATAACATGTACCTCATGTACATGCGTAACGGAGATGTCGTCACCGCAGGGATATACCGGGATAAGATTCGTTCTGTATTCCCCGAAAGCCCCTACGCGCAAGCTATGGCCGATCCGCATTATTTGGATAATCTGCGACGCATGAGCACTGTCCAAGATTCTATTTACGAAGCCACCTATGCCGCTTATCTCGAAAACGACAACAGAACGGTACACGGGAACACGACCTTCATGAAAGAAAAATATCCGCTCTCGCCGCTTATGCCCAAATTCCTTTTCCTCGATGCGCTGGCCTACATCGGTGACAAACAGTACGACCATTTCAAAGCAGGCTTGAAAGATCTGCTCGAACGTTACCCGCAAGCCGACGTTTCGCCTATGGCGACCACAATGCTCAAAGGAGTCGCTCAGGGACGTCAGGTTGCCGAAGGCAGCGGGAACATGCGGGGAATGATTTGGAAGGCACGGCTCACCAACGATACGACGACGTTGGCGAACGATACCGCTCAGGCAACGTTCACACAAGACCTGAATGCACCACACGTGCTGCTTCTGGTCTATGCGACCGACAGCGTATCGTCCAATCAATTACTCTTCGACGTGGCGAAACACAACTTCACCAGCTTCGTCATTAAAGATTTCGACCTCGAAATAATGACCTTTAACGAAATAAGTATGTTAGTTGTCAAAGGATTTAATAACTTTGACGAGTTATCCCACTATCGTCGGGTTCTCGATAACAGCGAAACATTCCGTTATCCGCCGGGAGTAAGACCCGTAATGATCAGCGAGGATAACTTCAAGAAACTGCTCGAAGGATACAGTTTCGAAGACTATTTCTTATTCCTTGAAAACAATCCTCAACCGACAGAGCCTTATGAAAAACGGTAAAATACTTTGGGCCGACGATGAAATCGATTTACTGAAACCGCATATCCTCTTTCTACAACAAAAAGGATATGAAGTCACAACTGTATCGAATGGACGAGATGCGCTTGAAAAAGCAGCTCATGAGACCTTCGACCTCATTATCCTCGACGAAAACATGCCGGGATTGAGCGGGCTCGATACCCTCGGCCAGATCAAGATGGAAAATCCCGAGATTCCCGTCGTCATGATCACCAAGAGCGAAGAAGAAAACATCATGAACCAAGCCATCGGAAACAAAATATCCGATTACCTCATCAAGCCGGTCAATCCCAATCAGATTCTCCTCTCCATAAAGAAAAATCTCCACCACAAAGAGATCATCTTGGAAAAGACATCGAGCGACTATCGACAGGAGTTCCAACACATTAGCAGCCAGATAAACGACTCCTATTCTTGGAACGACTGGTTCGAAGTTTACAAAAAGCTCGTGTTCTGGGAATTGGAACTTACACAAGCCGAAAGCGATATGGACGAACTGCTCACCATGCAGAAGACCGAAGCCAACAGCGCTTTCGCCAAATTCGTCAAGAAAAACTACGAAAAGTGGATTACCGGAGGCGAGCATCCCTTGATGAGCCATGAACTTTTCAAAACCAAAGTCTTCCCCCTCATCGACAACGGGGAGAAAGTATTTTTCATACTCATCGACAATTTCCGTTTCGACCAATGGAGAGTGATCAAACCTCTGCTTAACGAATACTTTACGGCCGAGGAAGACCTCTATTTCAGTATCCTGCCCACAGCCACGCAATATGCCCGCAACGCTATCTTCTCCGGTTTGCTGCCCAACCAGATAGCTCGCATGTTCCCCGACCTATGGGTAGACGAGGACGAAGAGGAAGGCAAAAACCTGAACGAGGCTCCCCTCATTCAGACACTGCTCGACCGGTTCCGCAAACGATATACATTCTCTTACAATAAAATCAACGAATCGGCATTCGGCGAAAGACTCATTCAAAACTTCCCGCAAATCGAGAATAACCAACTCAATGTCTGCGTGCTCAATTTCGTCGATATGCTTTCCCATGCTCGCACCGAATCCAAAATGATTCGTGAGCTCGCCTCCTCGGAGGCCGCCTACCGCTCCATTACCGAGTCTTGGTTCCGCCACTCGTCGGCGCTCGACCTCTTCCGCAAAATCGCCGAAAAAGATTTTAAAATCATTCTCACCACCGATCACGGGACGGTACACGTCAATAACCCCATCAAAGTAATCGGCGATAAAAATACCAATACCAACTTACGGTATAAAGTAGGGAAATCGCTCAGCTACAACCCCAAGCAGGTATATGAAATCAAAACACCCGAACGATACGGACTGCCGTCGCCCAACGTCAGCTCCACCTACATATTCGCCACGAACCACGACTTCTTTGCATACCCCAATAATTACAACTACTACGTAGGGTACTATAAAGATACGTTCCAACACGGAGGCATCTCTATGGAAGAAATGATGATTCCCTTGATAACACTCACAAAAAAATAAAAACTCATGCACACGCTTACGATAAAAAATCTCGACCAAATACAAGAAACAGCCCGCCAATTCATTAAGCTCATGGGCGACAATACGGTATTCGCTTTTCACGGCAACATGGGAGCCGGAAAAACGACTTTCATTAAAGCCGTTTGTGAAGAACTCGGTGTAGACGACCCCGTCAATAGTCCCACATTCGCCATTATCAACGAATATCGCAGCGATACGACCGGCGAGTTAATCTATCACTTTGACTTTTACCGCATCAATAAGATCAGTGAAGCAGAACAGATAGGAACCGAAGATTATTTTTACAGTGGCGCCCTCTGCTTTATCGAATGGCCGGAACTGGTAGAAGAACTTTTGCCTGGCAATGCTGTAAAAGTCGAGATTGAAGAATCTGAAGATGGAAGCCGCATCATGCACTTTGAAGCTGAATAAAAGAAAAATATTCACTGTAGGGACGAACAAAATCTGCCCCTACAGCCAAATTCATTAAATTATGGGAATGCATTATCTGATCCAAGCCATATTCGT
>OGPW01000436.1_pt1 | contig 33656 bp, 29 predicted proteins | sample 1553061 | NCBI WGS metagenome assembly OGPW01 (sample SAMEA2580292, study PRJEB22360) | human gut metagenome | biome: human gut; feature: human-associated habitat; material: faeces | place: Denmark | collected 2008/2010
CAAGCTCGCCGGAAACGATCTTATCAATTGCATCCTGTGCAGTTGCTTTCACATCATCGGAAAGATTGTCGGAAAGGAGAACTTCTACTGCGCCATCTGCCATACCAAGGTTGTAAACATCTCCCTCAAAGCTTCCGTCTGCAACGCTGCCAAGGGCAGTATCAATTACAACATCAAGATTGTAAATTGCAGAATCAAGAATATTGTCAGGTGCTAAAGAGCTCTGATCGTAAGAATCGCCCTGGCACCAGATTCCAGCCTCAACAGCTGCTGTCATTGCACCGTTTCCGCAAGCATTTGCACAATGCTTGATTACGTCTACGCCATTGTCGATCATAGCTTTTGCAGCTTCCTGTGCAAGCTGTGTATCAACAAAAGAGTTTGTCCAGGCTGTCTGAACTTCGATATCAGGATTTACGGATTTTGCTCCGTCTTCATATCCGTTAATGATCTTTACAAGGGAATCTCCAGGGATCGGTCCGATGGCGCCAAGTTTACCAGACTCAGAAGTAGAAGCAGCAATGATTCCTTCTACATAAGCGGTCTGCTCACATGCCATAACGTAGGAAGCTACGTTGTCAGCGGAAGCGTCAGCCTCTGTGCAGATGAATTTGGTGTCTGGGTAGGTCTCTGCAACTTCCAGTGCAGGATCACCGAACTCATATCCGTGACCAATTACCACATCATAACCTGCACTTGCATAGTCAGCAAAAGCGGCGGAAATATCAGCAACTTCCAGGTTCTCTGTGTAAGCCAGCTCGTATCCGTATTTCTCACAGGCTTTCTGTGTTCCTTCGTATGCTGTCTGATTCCAGCCCTGGTCATTTGCTGCTCCGGAAAGTAAAAGTGCTACCTTCAGTCCTTCTCCATCAGCTGCCTGTACCGGCTGAGGACATACACCATTTACCATAGCCGCTGTCATTGCCATTGCTAATCCCATAACCACCAGTTTTTTCATCATAATCCTCCTTGATCAGATCCTGTTTTCGTGTATTCGATACTGTTCACTCCGTGGTCAGTATCACTTATTTTTCTTATCCGCAACTTTGTAGTTGCTATAAGGTTTTCTTAAGGCTTCTTTATATTAAACTATATAGTTACTATAGAGTCAATACATTTTTTCTTTTTTTTGCAAAATTATCTGAAAAACCATTGGAGACGCACAGGGCAGTTTTTATTATTCTCCAAATTCTTCTGCAACCTTCTTCAGCATTTCCCGGATTGGCAGATGATATGGGCATCTTGTCTCGCACTTGCCGCATCCCACACATGCAGAAGCTTTCACTGCCATGCTGCCGTAGCGGTCTTTCGCCCAGTCAGCCAGATTGTAGCGTTCCAGATATCCTGCGAAAAGGAATGCGCTTGGGATGCTGATTCCAACCGTACATGGCGCACAGTAATTGCAGCGACGGCAGAAATCGTTACCAAGCTGTTCACGAATCTTGTCCATCTTAGCCAGTTCCTCTTCGGTAAGTGGTTCTGTATTAGAACATGCTTTGATATTTTCATCCAGCTCATGAACTTCTGCCATTCCCGGGATGACAACTGTCACATCTGGGTTGGAACAGACGTAGCGCAGTGCCAGCGTAGCATCTTCGATTGCTCCGCCTGCCAGTGGTTTCATATCAATAAATCCAATATTTTTCTCTGCACATCTTTGGAGCAACTCTGCTCCCTGCTGTTCTACAATGTTATATGGAAACATGATCGTTTCTACCCAGTCCAGATCAAGCGCACGCTCAAATACAGCAGTAGAATGCGCAGTAAGACCGATATGACCAATCTTGCCCACTGATTTTGCTTCCATAAGCGCCTCCAAAGCACCACCCTCACCGATTACCTGATCAAGCTGTTCCATACTCGGGTTATGAACCTGATAAAGATCAATATAATCTGTACGGAAATTTTTCAGACTGGTTTCAATATCAGCAGCCATTGCTTCCTTTGTTCTTGCCATGGACTTCGTTGCAAGCACGAATTTATCACGAATTCCTTCCAGTCCATATCCGATATACTGCTCACTGACTGTATATCCTCTCGCAGAATCAATATAATTGATTCCCCTCTTCATCATTGTATGAAGAAGCTTTTTTGTTCCTTCCTCATCGATTTTCTGGATTGGAATGCCTCCGAATCCCATACGTGAAATCTTTAATCCTGTCTTTCCAAGCGTTCTATATTCCATGATATCATTCTCCTTATCCTGTAAAAAAAATACCACCGAATCTCTCCGGTGGTATCATCACTTCTAATCAATTATACACGAGACAGATATTCACCTGTTCTTGTATCGATTTTCAGTTTGTCTCCCTGATTTACAAACAGAGGAACCATTACCTGCGCACCTGTCTCAACAGTTGCCGGTTTGGTTGCACCCTGTGCAGTATTTCCAGCGAATCCTGGCTCTGTCTCGATAACTTCAAGCTCTACGAACAGAGGCGGCTCAATAGCATATACATTGCCATTCCAGGAGCAAACTTTAACAACTTCGTTTTCTTTAACGAATTTGAGGGAGTCACCTACCTGCTCTTTTGTAAGTGCTACCTGATCATAAGTTTCTGTATTCATGAAGTTGTAAAGGTCTCCATCATTGTACAGATAGCTCATATCAACACGGTCAATACGTGCCTGCGGGAATTTCTCTGTAGGACGGAAAGATTTTTCCAGTACAGCTCCTGTGATAATATTTTTATATTTTGTTCTTACGAATGCAGCGCCCTTTCCAGGTTTTACATGCTGGAACTCAACGATCTGACATACATTTCCTTCAATTTCAATAGTGACACCGTTTCTGAAATCACCTGCAGAAATCATTTTAATATCCTCCTTCTTTGTGTGTTCGCTACCAACTATTTTATAATATATAGAAAGTTTTTTCAACTATTTTTTTCATATGTAGACAATTTCTCTTCAATTTCTTTAATAAGCTCCTCAAAAGGCACTTCTCCGGTAACAACCTGAATGTCTGCAAACTTCTGATATACCGGATCTCTCTGTTTCAAAAGCTTCTTGATCTTGTCATCCCGGTCTTCTCCGTCAAGCATCGGATCTTTCTTTGAATCTGCCAGACGTTTTTTCAGCGTAGTCAGCGAACCTTTCAGATATACGACCGTTCCCAGTTCTTTAAGATATTTTTCGTTCTGTTCCTGAAGCGGAACTCCTGCACCCAGTGAAATCACTTTTCGTTCCGAATCCTGAATCAGCTGCTTTAAGGCAACTGTTTCCAGTGCTCGATAATATGCTTCTCCGAATTTTTCAAAAATTTCCCGCGCTGAAAGATTCATTTTTTTGGTGATAAGTTTGTCAAGATCGACAAACTGCAGCCCCAGATCTTTAGAAAGCTGCTTTCCTACTCTTGTTTTACCTGAACCCATAAACCCAATGATAACCACGTGGTTCATGAAATCCCCTCCTCCTTTTTGTAAAAATGTAGTACTATTTTTTCCAGATATCGTTTCAGAACGATCTGGATTTCTTCTTTGGGATGGATCGGCTTTACGAGAATATTGCGGATGCCGGTCCTTTTGGCTCCGTATACATCTGTAAAAAGCTGATCCCCTATAAAAATCGTATTGCCGGTATCCGTTCCCAGAAGTTCCATTGCCTTCCGGTAGTTCTTTACAGACGGCTTGTGGGCATTTTCAATATATCTGGCCTGAATCGCATCTGCAAAAGGCGCCACCCGCTCAATTTGATTGTTTGACAGCAGGCAGTAACCAAAGCCGATTCCGCGAAGCCGTTCAAAAAGAGCTATCGCCCTGTCATCTGCCGGTGCCCCGTGAGGCACCAGCGTATTATCAATGTCATAGATCAGTCCACGATACCCTTCTTCGTAAAGCTTCTCGTAGTCGATCTCATATGCTGAATCCAGATATTCATCCGGAAAAAAACAACGAAACATCCTTTTCTCCTGTCTATAACTTTTATCGTTCATCAAGCGGAACGTATGCCGCTTCCGGAAGAACGCTCTTGTATGCCGGACGAATGATCTTGTCTGTATTGATCAGCTCCTCCATACGATGTGCACTCCAACCTACGATACGCGCTACCGCAAACATCGGTGTATAGAGCTCATGCGGAAGATCCAGCATACTATATACAAATCCACTGTAAAAATCGACATTGGCACTGACACCTTTGTAGATTCGTCTCTCTTCTGCGATTACTTCCGGAGCCATCCACTCTACCATGGAATACAGGCGATAATCTTTCATGCGGTCTTTTTCTTTGGCAAGGCTTTCTACGAAGCCTTTCAGGACTTCTGCTCTCGGATCCGATACCGAATAGATTGCATGTCCCATACCATAAATAAGACCTCTCTTATCAAATGCTTCTTTATGAAGAAGGCGTTTCAGATAATTTCTTACTTCGTCTTCATCCTCCCAGTTATGCACTTCTTTCTTCATGTCCTGGAACATCTGAATGACCTTAATGTTAGCACCACCGTGTTTTGGTCCTTTCAGGGAGCCAAGTGCAGCCGCTACAGCAGAATAGGTATCCGTTCCGGATGAAGAAACTACATGTGTCGTAAAGGTAGAGTTATTACCACCGCCGTGCTCCATATGAAGGATCAGCGCAAGATCAAGAATCTTTGCTTCCAGATCTGTATATTTTTTGTCCGGTCTCAACATACGCAGGATATTTTCCGCTGTAGAAAGTTCTTTCTTCGGATTGTGTATATAAAGACTCTTTCCTCTTACATAATGATTATATGCCTGATATCCGTAAACGGAAAGAAGCGGAAATACACTGATCAGGTTCAGACACTGACGCATAACATTCGGAAGTGAAATATCATCCGGATTATTATCATAAGAATACAGTGTCAGCACACTTCTGGAAAGTGCATTCATAATATCACGTCCCGGTGCTTTCATTATAACATCTCTTACGAAATTTGTCGGTAATGAACGTTGATTTGCAAGTAATTTCTGAAAATCTTCCAATTCTTTTCTGTCTGGCAGCTTACCATAAAGGAGAAGATATGTCGTCTCTTCAAATCCGAAACGGTTATCTCTTACAAATCCAGCTGTCAGATCCTTAATATTATAACCACGGTAATAAAGACTTCCCGCACAGGGAACTTCCTTACCATCTACGACTTTTACTGCCTGTACATTGGAAACCTGTGTGAGTCCGGCAAGTACACCTTTACCATTGATATCACGAAGGCCCCTCTTTACATCATATTTTCCATAAAGAGACAGATCTATACTGGAATGATCTTTGCATTCCTGTGTCAGTCGTTCGATTTCCGGTGTTACCTTTGTGTTAAATTCTGCCATGTAATATTGCTCCTTTCAGAAATTCAGATTCTTTTTCTCCGCTTCTTTTTCTCCGCTTTTCCTCCTCAAAATAAAACCTTATAGTAATGTAACTCTTTACTTATGCTGACGATAAGTACTTAAGAACTCACGCAGCTTTTCCGATGCGCGCTCAAGCTGTCTGATGTTCGGCAGATAAACCACCCTGAAGTGATCCGGCTGCATCCAGTTAAATCCCTTACCCGGAACAAGAAGCACCTGCTTCTCATGAAGAAAATCCAGTGCAAACTGCTCATCATCCGTGATGTTGAATTTCTCTGTATCGATCTTCGGGAAAATATAAAATGCCGCATGTGGTTTGACAACAGAAATTCCCGGAATATCTCTCAGTGCATTGTAGATGCATTCTCTCTGCTCATAAACTCTTCCGCCCGGTTTGATATATTCGGTAACACTCTGATATCCGCCCAGTGCAGTCTGCACAATGGACTGAGCCGGAACATTAGAACACAGACGCATGGAAGACAGCATCTTGATTCCTTCTATGTAACCTTTAGCTTTGTCCTTCGCACCGCTTAAGATCATCCAGCCAATACGAAAACCTGCGATCATATGTGACTTCGAAAGTCCGGAAAATGTCACACAGAAAACATCCGGTGCCAGAGATGCGATGGAAGTATGTTCATATCCATCCATAACCAGACGGTCATAAATCTCATCCGAAAAGATGATCAGTTCTTTCTCTCTTGCGATCTGTGCGATCTGCTCCAGAATTTCCTTCGGATAAACTGCTCCGGTTGGGTTGTTTGGGTTGATGATAACGATTGCCTTTGTTTTGTCTGTAATCTTGCTTCGGATATCGTCAATATCCGGATACCAGTCGGACTGTTCATCACAAATATAATGTACCACATTACCACCGGCCAGTGTTGCTGTCGCTGTCCAAAGCGGATAATCCGGTGCCGGAATCAGGATCTCATCACCATTATCAAGAAGTGCCTGCATGCAGAGATTGATCAGCTCACTGACACCATTTCCTGTATAAATATCATTCATTGAAACATTTGGGATATTTCGAAGCTGCGCATACTGCATAATTGCCTTACGTGCTGAAAAAATCCCTTTCGAATCAGAATATCCCTGAGATGTACGGATGTTGCTGAGCATGTCCAGAATGACTTCCTGAGGAGCGGAAAAACCGAACGGATATGGATTTCCGATATTCAGTTTCAGGATTTCCTTTCCTTCATCTTCCATTTTCGCCGCCTCGTCAACCACCGGGCCTCTCACATCATACAGTACATTATCGAGTTTCGTTGATTTGTCAAATGTTCTCATTTTTTCACTCCTCTCCGTGAATTTTTTATTCATATCGGTCACTGGAATCCTATATTCAGTAACTCGTATTGTACTATAATCTCACATTCCGCCCAATTTCGCAAGGTAAAATTCTCCACAACTCGTATCATAAAATCATATAAATTATTTTTTAGTATGTCTTAATAAATTTTTTGAAAAAAATTTTTATGATACCCTTTTCAACTTTACCACTTTTGTGTATAATAGTCCCTGGGCAAATGTCTTAGACAGATGGACATAATTCATATAACGAATGAGGAGGAAATCAACATGTCTTACACAGAAGAAGTTTATGAAAGAGTCGTTGCACAGAATCCTGGCGAGCCGGAATTCCATCAGGCAGTAAAAGAAGTTCTGGATTCTCTTAAAGTTGTTATCGACCGTAATGAAGAAAAATACCGCAGTCTTTCTATTCTGGAACGTCTGGTAGAACCAGAAAGAATTATTTCTTTCCGTGTTCCGTGGGTAGATGACAACGGAACCGTACAGGTTAACAAAGGATATCGTGTACAGTTCAACAGTGCAATCGGACCTTACAAAGGTGGTCTTCGTTTCCATCCTACAGTAAACCAGAGCATTCTGAAATTCCTCGGTTTCGAACAGGTATTCAAAAATTCTCTGACAGGTCTTCCGATCGGCGGTGGTAAAGGTGGTTCCAACTTCAATCCTAAGGGTAAATCCGACAGAGAAGTTATGGCATTCTGCCAGAGCTTTATGACAGAGCTCTGCAAATATATCGGCGCAGACACAGATGTACCGGCTGGTGACATCGGTGTTGGCGGACGTGAGATCGGTTATCTTTTCGGACAGTACAAACGTGTTCGCGATCTCTATGAAGGTGTCCTGACAGGTAAAGGACTTACCTATGGCGGTTCTCTGATCCGTACAGAAGCAACAGGATACGGTGTTGTATATATCCTTAATGAACTGATGAAAGATCACAACGATTCTCTCGACGGAAAGACTGTTGTTGTTACAGGTTCCGGTAACGTTGCTATTTACGCAGTACAGAAAGCTACTCAGCTTGGTGCAAAAGTTGTTGCTATGTGCGACTCCAACGGATACATCTATGATCCGAACGGTATCAACCTTGATGTAGTGAAAGATATCAAAGAAGTAAAACGTGGACGTATCAAAGAATATGCTGACCGCGTAGAAGGCGCTACCTATACAGAAGGTGTTGGCATCTGGAACATCAAATGTGATGTATATCTTCCATGCGCAACTCAGAACGAACTTGACCTTGATGGTGTAAAAACTCTGATTGCAAACGGATGCAAATATATCGTAGAAGGTGCAAACATGCCTACTACAAGAGAAGCTACAGACTACGCTATGGCAAACGGTGTTCTCTTCCTTCCTGGAAAAGCATCCAATGCAGGTGGTGTTGCTACTTCCGCACTGGAAATGAGCCAGAACTCTCAGAGACTTTCCTGGACATCCGAAGAAGTTGATGCCAAACTTCATCAGATCATGGTTGACATCTACGCTAAGATCAGCGATGCCGCAAAACGTTATGACCTGACAGACAACTATGTTGCCGGCGCAAACATTGCAGGTTTCGAAAAAGTTGTAGATGCTATGATCGCTCAGGGTATTGTTTAATTCTCTGACTGTATAAAAGCATAATTTTTAAGGCGTTCCGGTTTTGACCGGAGCGCCTTTTTATTGTATAATCCAGCTTAATACTTCTCTCTTAATACCTTATTCTTCTTATGGCTCCATAAATTTCTTCAGTTCATCCATAAATGTACTGACATCTTTGAATTCACGATATACAGATGCAAAACGAACATAAGCAACTGCATCCAGGTCTTTCAGATGTTCCATCACGATCTCGCCAATACGGGTACTTGCAATCTCCCTGTCCGCACTGTCAAAGATGTCCCCTTCTATGGAATCCATCGTCATTTCAATCTTTTCTATCGGTATCGGACGCTTGTAGCAGGCGCGTAAGATTCCATCCTGAATCTTTGCACGGTCATACTGTTCACGTGTCTGGTCTTTCTTGATCACACTCAGTGGAATCGTCTCTACCTTTTCGTATGTAGTAAAACGTTTGCCGCAGGATTCGCACATTCTTCTTCTGCGGATGGAATTGGTGTCTTCTACCGGTCTTGAGTCTACAACTTTACTGTTATCCTGATTACAAAATGGACATCTCACAGTATTTACCCCTCTTTCCCCTTTAATAAAATAATTATATTTATTTTTTCTGACAGTGTCAACAAAAGCTCATGTATATCTGTAAAAAATATTCATATATTAATAAAAACGGTATTTTTATGAGACTTTGTGAGCTTCGACAGAAAGAAATCATTAATACCTGTACCTGCAAAAGCCTCGGTTGTCCCATTGACCTGGAATTTGACTGTGCCACAGGACGCATTCATTCCCTGATTGTTCCAGGTCCCGGTAAATTCTGCAGTTTTTTCGGACGCGAAAATGAATACATTATTCCCTGGAACTGTATCTGCCAGATTGGTGATGACATCATCCTTGTAGAAATTAAAGAAGAGAAATGTTTTCACAAAGAGCACCTTCTCTGATCCTGTCAAGGTCTTTTATTTTTTATATTTTTTCCAAAAAAGAATATTTCCCGTCCTCCCTGTGAATCATTTGTAATACCAAATGAAATAAGGAGGATATTTCGATGGCACTTAATAAAGTAGAAATCTGCGGGGTAAATACTTCCAGTCTTCCGATTCTAAAACAGGAAGAAAAAGATGAGCTGTTCCGACGTATCAAACAGGGTGACACCAAAGCAAGGGAACAGTATATTAAAGGAAATCTGCGTCTTGTATTAAGTGTTATCCGACGTTTTCAGAACAGCAATGAAAATCCTGATGATCTGTTTCAGATCGGCTGTATCGGGCTTATGAAAGCAGTTGATAATTTTGACGATACCCTGATGGTCAAATTTTCGACGTATGCAGTTCCGATGATCATTGGTGAGATCCGCCGCTATCTGCGTGACTACAACAGTATCCGCGTCAGTCGTTCTCTGCGTGATATTGCATACAAAGCTATTTATGCCAAAGAAAACTATATCCGACAGAACCTGAAAGAGCCTACCATGGAAGAAATCGCAAAAGAAATCGGCATCGAAAAAGAAATGATCGTCTATGCACTTGATGCTATCCAGAGTCCGGTCAGCCTCTATGAACCCGTCTATTCCGAAGGCGGCGATACGCTTTATGTCATGGATCAGATCAGTGACCGCAAAAACAAAGAAGAACACTGGCTGGAAAATCTGTCTCTCAAAGAAGCCATGAACCGCCTCGGCAGTCGGGAACGGCATATTATTGAAATGCGTTTTTATGAGGGCAAAACACAGATGGAAGTTGCGGATGAAATCGGCATTTCTCAGGCGCAGGTCAGCCGCCTCGAAAAAAACGCACTCAAGACCATGCGAAATTATCTCCGTCCCTGATCCGACATTATAAGCTTTCCAAAAAAATGTCCCCTTAAGAAGATTTTGGTTAATTACCATATCTGCTTAAGGAGACTCATATATCATTTCAGAGCTTTTTCCAGTTCTTTAATAATGATTTTTAATGCCTTAATTCGGGCATATTTTTTATCCACGGACTCAAGGATATGCCATGGTGCAAATGTAGTACTTGTCTTTTTGAGCATTTCATTGACAGCTTCCTCATACTGATCCCATTTTTCACGATTGCGCCAGTCTTCATCCGTAATCTTCCACTGTTTTTCCGGGTTGTTCTGCCGCTCCGTAAAACGTTCCAGCTGCGTATCTTTGTCGATCTGTACCCAGAATTTAATAATCACAGCGCCCCAGTCATGCAGTTCTTTTTCAAACTCATTAATTTCATTATACGCACGTTTCCAGTCATTTTCACTGCAGAATCCCTCAAGACGTTCCACCATAACACGTCCATACCATGTACGGTCAAAAATTGCGATATGTCCATCCTTCGGAAGCCTTGTCCAAAATCTCCAGAGATAATGTCGTGCTTTTTCATGCGGCTCCGGACTTGCGATCGGCTGCACCTCATATCCGCGCGGATCCAACGCACCAGTGACTCTCTTGATGTTTCCGCCCTTTCCGGCAGCATCCCATCCTTCATAGGTAATAATTACAGGTACACGTTTACGATACAGGCGGTTATGCAATTCTCCGAGCCTGCTCTGTAATTTCTTTAATTCTTTCTGATATTCCTCTTCATCTATTGTCTTGCCTTCCAGCTCAACATCTTTCAGTTTCGGCATTTTCACAAGTGGAAATACATTCTGGAGAATCGGTACGGAATGCCTCTGATTCTGCAATGCAACCTCTATACTGCTTACCAGTGTATCCATAACCTGCAGTTCTGCCCACTTTTTATCCTCCGCATCTATGATATACCATGGGGAAGTTGACATATTGGTATCTTTCATATAACGGTCAATCACATTTTCGCATTTTTTGTAATGCTTGTGCTGCCATTTATCAGCACCAGTCACACGCCACTTCGTATCTTCTTTGTCCAGAAGCTTCTCCATGCGCTTTCCTTGCTCATCTTTATCGATCTGCATGAAAAATTTCAGCACAAGATATCCATTATCGGTCAGCTGGCGTTCAAATCGGCGGATACTTTCAATTCTTTTTTCATACAAATCACCTTCCAGATCACCAGAGAGAACATCCATGACAGTCTGCTCCATCCAGCCAGAATCGAGGAATGTAAATTTGCCTTCTTCCGGGATCTGTTTCATATAACGATACAAAAACGGTCTGCGCAGTTCTTCTTCTGTCGGTGAAGACATCGTTGCTACTTTGAAAAAACGAGGATCAATATTTTTGATCACTTTGCCGATCATACTGCCTTTACCTGCCGCGCTCCATCCTTCAAAAAGAACCAGCACCGGCAGCTTATGCTCCTTGATCTTCATCTGGAGATCATACAGACTGCTTTTCGTTTTTTCAAGCTGTCTTTTCATTTCTTCCCTGTCCGGCATTTCGCCCGGTGTCCATGATTTTAACATATAGATTCCCCTTTTCTTTTTTTGTACATAGTATATCATACTTAATCATAGAATATAAATTATTTTTGTGCATTTTTTACTATTAATGTGAATAAGCACATAAAAAAAACAGAACCATCTGTTTTCGGACGATTCTGTCTTTTATCTTATGAGCAAGATCAGGAAAGTTCAAGTTTTCCGGTATATAACTGGTAATAGGTGCCTTTCTGTCTGATCAGATCTTTATGATCACCTCTCTCGATGATCTTTCCATGTTCAAGTACAATGATCGCATCACTGTTTCGGATTGTGGAAAGACGATGGGCAATAACAAATACGGTACGTCCCTTCATCAGGTTATCCATACCTTTTTGTACAATGCTCTCTGTACGGGTATCAATACTGGAAGTTGCCTCATCCAGAATCAGTACCGGAGGATCTGCAACTGCTGCACGCGCGATAGAAAGAAGCTGTCTCTGTCCCTGTGACAGTTCCTCACCGTCTCCGCTCAGCATAGTATCATATCCCTTCGGGAGCATCTGGATAAACTGATCTGCATGTGCAAGTTTTGCAGCTGCATAAATTTCTTCATCCGTTGCATCCAGTTTACCATATCGGATATTGTCACGGATCGTTCCGGTAAAGAGGTGTGTATCCTGCAGAACGATTCCCAGTGAATGGCGCAGATCATCTTTTTTGATCTTTGTAATGTTGATTCCATCGTAGCGGATCTTACCTTCCTGAATATCGTAGAAACGATTGATCAGGTTGGTGATCGTTGTCTTTCCTGCACCGGTAGAACCTACAAATGCAAGTTTCTGTCCCGGTTTTGCATACAGACTGATGTCATGGAGAATTGTCTTGTTCTCATTGTATCCGAAAGTTACATCTTCGAAACGTACATCACCTTTCAGTTCTGTATAGGATACGGAGCCATCTGCGGAATGTGGATGTTTCCATGCCCACATACCGGTTCTTTCTTTGCATTCTACAATGTTACCGTTTTCATCTTTTCTGGCATTGACGAGAGTCACATATCCCTCATCCTCTTCCGGTTTTTCATCAATCAGATTAAAGATACGTTCTGCTCCGGCAAGTGCCATAACGATTGAGTTAAACTGCTGTGCCACCTGCATAAACGGCTGTGTAAAGCTCTTGGTAAACTGCAGATAGGACGCCATAACACCAAGAGTGATTCCGCCTACTCCTGCAACAGAAAGTATACCACCGAGAACCGCCGTCAGTACAAACTGCAGGTTTCCGATATTTCCGATCACAGGTCCCATCATATTGCCATACTTATTTGCCTGAGACGCACTCTCAAAAAGTGCTTCATTCAGTCTGTCAAATTCTTCTTCAGATTTTTTCTCGTGGTTGAAGACTTTTACCACACGCTGTCCATTCATTCGTTCTTCGACAAACCCGGTCACATCCGCCAGTGCCATCTGCTGACGTACAAAATATTTTCCACTCTTGCTTCCGATCTTATTTGTAACAAAAAGCATCACAAAAATAATCAGAACTGCAAGAATTGTCAGAAGCGGGCTTAAAACCAGCATAGAAACAAATGTAACAACAATCGTAAACAGCGCCATCAGTGCCTGTGGAATTGCCTGGCTGATCATCTGTCTTAAGGTATCGGTATCATTGGTATACAGACTCATGACCGATCCGTTTGTATTCTGATCAAAATAACGTATCGGAAGTGTCTGCATATGTTCAAACATATCGTCACGTACTCTTTTGAGTACACCCTGTCCGATATAAACCATCATTCTGGTATATATGAAAGTTGCAGCCACACCGGCAAGAAAGATGCATCCCAGAACTGACAGTGCCTTATAAAGCCCGGCAAAGTCCGGTTGTTTCTGTCCAATCAACGGAAGGATAAAATCATCCAGAAGGTAACGAAGAGAAAGGGATACTGCCGTTGTCGCAACCGCACTGATCAAAATGCAGATGAATACCAGAATAAACTGAAGTTTATATTTTTCTGTCACATATTTCAGAAGACGTTTTGCTGTCTTTATGTCATTTTGAGTCATTCTTGTTTTCTTTTTCTTATTCATCCTCTTCGCCTCCTTTCACCTGTGATTCATATACTTCTCTGTAGATTTCATTCGTTTTCAAAAGTTCCTCAGAAGTTCCCACACCGGCAATCTTACCACCATCGAGCACAATGATCTGGTCGGCATCTTCAATTGAGGAAACTCTCTGTGCAATGATGATCTTAGTCGTATCCGGAATTTCTTCACGGAATGCCTTACGGATCAGCGCATCTGTCTTTGTATCTACCGCACTGGTAGAATCATCCAGAATCAGAATCTTCGGTTTTTTAAGCAGCGCACGTGCAATACAGAGACGCTGTTTCTGTCCACCGGAGACATTGTTTCCGCCCTGTACGATCATAGTGTTGTATCCTTCCGGAAACTCGCTGACAAACCCATCTGCCTGTGCAAGACGACATACTCTCTTAACTTCTTCATCACTGGCATGCTCATCGCCCCAGCGAATGTTATCATAAATCGTACCGGAGAACAGGACGTTTTTCTGTAATACCATGGAAACCTGATCTCTGAGGACTTCCAGATTGTAATCACGTACATCAACTCCGGCAACTTTTACTACACCGGAAGTAACATCGTAAAGACGTGGAATCATCTGTACGAGCGTAGATTTCGCACTTCCGGTTCCGCCGATGATACCAACTGTCTGCCCCGATTTAATATGAAGACTGACATCCTTAAGTGAAAGGTTTCCGCCTTCTCCTGCATAACTGAAATCTACATGGTCAAAAATAATCTCACCATTTTTTACTTCTTTTACTGCGTCTGCTTTGTCCTGCATTTCCGGAACTTCGTTCAGTACTTCAGTGATACGATCCGTAGATGCCTCCGCGATCATGATCATGACAAATACAAATGTTACCATATTCAGGGACATCAGAATCTGCAGTGCATAAACGATCACGCTGGTCAGCTCACCGGTCTCCATTGTTCCGAATACAATACTTTTTCCGCCAATCAGAGCAATCAGCAATACAACTGCATACATCATAAACTGCATGACAGGTGCATTCCATGCAACGATTTTTTCTGCTTTTGTAAACAGTGTATATACGTAATTAGATACACCATGGAATTTACTGATCTCATGTTCTTCTCTTACAAACGCCTTTACTACGCGGGATGCATTCACGTTTTCCTGCACGGAATTGTTCAGCTCATCATACTCATCAAATACTTTGATAAAATTCGGATGTGCCTTCTTTGCAATAAAAATCAGTGTTCCACCGAGAAGCGGAATTACGATCAGGAAAAGAAGTGCGATCTTTACATTAATCAGCAGTGTCATGATCCAGGAAAGTGCGATCATGATCGGTGCTCTTGCAAGAAGACGGATACTCATCATATAAGCCATCTGCACATTCGTGATATCCGTTGTCATTCGTGTGACCAGTCCTGATGTGGAAAAATGATCAATGTTTTTGAATGAAAAATCCTGCACCTTATAAAAGATATCATGACGGAGATTTTTGGCATATCCGGCAGATGCCACCGCTGCCATATTTCCTGCCTGTACACCAAAATAGAGCGCAAGCATTGCCATAACTACCAGGATCACTCCCCGTTGTATGATATAGTCCAGATCACCGTTTGCAATTCCCACGTCAATGATCTTCGCCATTTCCAGTGGAATGAGCACTTCCATCAATACCTCCAGGATTACCAGCAATGGCGCCAGTAGCGACTGTTTTTTATATTCCCGGATAGATTTAAAAAGTGTCTTATTCATTTACCATCATGTCCTCCTCTTCAATTTTCAAATTAGTTTGAAGCCTAACTTTCCATATTATACAAAATCTTCCCTGCTAAAATCAACTACTTTTTTGTGTCCTTTTGGACACATTTTCAATATAGCACCGTCCTTTTTTCCGCAAAAAAATGCCCTGTTATAAGGACATTTTTTCGCTTTCGTATGTATTTCTGACTTCCTCCGCTCTGGTTCGATGCGGAAAGCAGATATTTCCAAGCTGTCTTACCGGCATGACTCCCATCAGAGAATTTGTAACAAAACATTCTTCATAATACATCAGTTCATCCGGATAGATGATTGTCTCCACCACGCTGAATTTTGACATTACGTATTCTCGCAGAATTCCCGGCAATAATCCACAGGACAGCTGCGGTGTATAGATCATATTTTTGCGCACAAAGAAAATATTGCTGACTGTTCCCTCGCTGATCTGGCCCTTTGTATTGACAAAGACCTTCTCGTTGATACCGGCTGCAGCTGCAGCTCTTTTTTCAAGGATACAGTCACCGTAATTCAAAGTCTTGTGATAGACCAGCGGAGATGTCTCATTTCTACGCACTTTACTGATATCTGTCACAAATCCCTTTGCATAATCTTCTTCAGAATATATATTCTTTCGCATCTGAAAAAACATATTTTCGGCTGAACAGACGATTTTCAATACACCATGATCCGTCATCTCCGAATCCTGACTGGCAAGATAAGAAAATACTTTTTCTTTTGAAAATCCTCTTGCACTGCAGGAACCCAGCTGCAGGAAATCAGCTGCCTTTTCCAGTCTTTCTATATGCTTTTCAAGTAATATCGGTTTTCCTTTTTCGACAGCAATCGTTTCAAACGCACCCATCCCGAACAGAAAACCTTCATCTAACCGGATATCCATACTTCACTCTCCAATTACTTATCTCATAGCCTGAAGAACCGCCTTCGCTTTCTGAAGTGTTTCTTCATATTCAAATTCCAGGTCGGACTCTGCGGTAATACCGCCTCCCACACCCAGATAATACTTTCCATCTTTATGCAACGCAGTCCTGATCACAATATTGAAATCGCAGTCACCATCCAGCGTCAGATAGCCGATAGATCCGGTGTAAAGATTTCGTTTATTATTTTCCATCTCATCAATGATCTCCATTGCACGATACTTCGGCGCTCCGGTAATTGAACCACCGGGAAAAGCTGCCTCGAGAAGATCCATAACGTTTTTACTCTCTTCCAGATCCCCCTCGATATCAGAAACCAGATGAAATACCGTCGCATATTCTTCTACCGTAAAAAGTTCAGTCACCTTGACACTTCCCGGATTACACACCCTGTTCAGATCATTTCGCTCAAGATCCACGATCATCAGAAGTTCACTTTTGTCTTTTTCAGAGTTTTCAAGTTCTGTCCGCATAAGCATATCTTCTTCCGGTGTCTCCCCGCGCTTACGTGTGCCTTTGATCGGTCGTGTATTTACATGACTCTTCTGCATTTTAAGGAAACGTTCCGGCGATGCACATACGATCTGAAAATCTCCATAGTCAAAATAACCACCAAACGGAGACGGATTATTTTCCCGAAGATCATAAAACACATCCAGCGGTACTTTGTCACTTTTCACAGTGAGCTGCTGTGTCATATTGACAATGTAGATATCTCCCTCTATAATATAGCGGATCATACGATCTACCGCCTGCTTGTATTCGTCCTTCGCAAAATTCGGCAGCACCTCGATCGGATATTCTGTATCTGACTCTTTCTGCATATACACCGGCTTCCCGTTTATCCGGGTCTCCATCTCATCCATCAGTTTCGCAGCTTCCCCCGTGATGCCATTCGCAATCAGATATGTACGCTGTTCCTGCCTGTCCTCTATAATATAGAAGTCATAAAAGACAAGTACAGCATCCGGAATCGAGACAAGATCTTCCTTCGCAGAATCCACTTCCATCAATTTCCTTCCATATTCATAGGAAAAATATCCTATCGCACCGGAAATTATCGGAAGCTCAGTGTTATTTTTGTCTTTGTGTTCTGCCAGATATGTTTTCAGATATGTTTCGAAAGAACACGTTGTTTCTTTCTCGCCATTAATATAGAAGCCATTGCCTTCTTTCACAAGTTTAAGATATGGCACTGCACCTATAACAGAATATCTTCCAAGTTTGTTAACCAGCGAAGAATCCAAAAACACACTGTCATCTGTTCCTGCAAAATATGTATAAAGCTCTGCTGCACCTCTGGCAGACTTCATTTCTTTTATAATACGCCGTTTATTATACATCGTTTTTTCCCCTCTGTCCATTATCGAGAACATTTCTTTGTGTTTTTTCATGTACATTTTGTACTATATTGTTTTAGTTAATGTGCACATTCCGCGATGTGGCAGAAGTTTTCAAGCAGTTCATGTCCATACTCTGTAAGTACTGCCTCCGGGTGAAACTGAACCCCATACAACGGAAGAATCTTATGTGAAAGTCCCATCACCGCACCATCCTCTGACACAGCATCGACATTGTAATCCGTCGGAATGCTGTCCTCTTTTACAATCAGCGAATGATAACGCGTTACTTTAAACTTTTTCGGCAGTCCTTCAAAAACACCGGTTCCCATATTTGTAATCTCCGTCACCTTTCCATGCATCGGTCGCTCACCTTTTTTTACCGTTGCGCCACAACAGTGTCCAAGTACCTGGTGTCCGAGACAGACTCCAAGGATCGGAATTTTTCCCTGCAGACGTTCCACTGTCTGTACACAGACTTCTGCATCCCACGGACGTTTCGGTCCGGGGGACAGAATGATTCCCTGCGGCTGCATTTTTTCTATCTCATCCACGGTGATCTGATCACTTCTTTTTACAACAATCTCCCTTCCAAGCTCCTCAAAGTAAGCCTTCAGGTTATAGACAAATGAATCATAGTTGTCGATCATTAAATACATATCGTCCTCCCTGTCATCAAATCGCGGATAAAATAAAAAAAGAGACAACGAGTGTGCGTATTTTCATGCACACAGTCGTTATCCCTGATTGGTCCGTAATCTGTGAAATTTTTATCTTTTTCTTTGCTTTTCTTCTATAGATAGCTTTATGCTATCATATCTCTCATTTCACGTCAATAATTATTCAACCTGAATATTTTTTTCAACAAATTACCCCTTTTCTATCAAATACATCTATGCTATACTGTACGGGAAATGAATGATATGCAAAATAGGATCTTATGCGTCAAGTGTTCAGCGAATGGGGAGTTGTCGCCGAAACGAAAAGTCCGTCTTACGGTATAGGATCCGCACCCGTTGCGACAATATAAGAGGTTATCTCATATTGTGTAGGGATACGTTTTTCGACATACGTTCTATCACAATTGGAGATATCTTTTTTTGTTTTATTTTACAAATACATTGACAAAAAGCAGACAATCTCCACGATACACAATATCATTATAATAGGAGGTTGTTTTTTTATGGTAGACAAACAAAAAGTAGAACAGGCAATCCGACTTCTCCTTGAAGGAATCGGTGAAGATACAGAACGTGAAGGACTGAAAGATACCCCGGACCGCATCGCACGTATGTGCATGGAAATCTATGGTGGTCTGGATGAGGAAGCAGATCAGCACCTCGCCAAACAATTTGAAGTAGAAAATAACGAAATGGTCCTAGAAAAAGACATCACATTCTATTCCATGTGCGAGCATCATCTGATGCCATTTTACGGCAAGGCTCACATTGCTTACATACCAAACGGCAGAGTTACCGGACTTAGCAAACTTGCCCGCACCGTAGATGTCTATGCAAGAAGGCCTCAGATTCAGGAACGTCTGACTGTACAGATTGCAGATGCTCTGGAGCGTACTTTGAATCCCAGGGGTGTTATGGTCATGCTTGAAGCCGAACATACCTGCATGACAATGCGCGGCATTAAAAAGCCAGGCAGTAAGACCATCACTACTGTAACACGAGGGGACTTCAAGACAGATCGTGAACTTCAGAAGCAATTCCTCTCCATGGTAAAAGACTGATGTCTGCTGGTATGACAAGAGTTCAGGCCATCTGGCAGCATCCGCTTTATCAGAAACACCTGACTGCGCTTACCCGGCTGGAGTCTGACCGTATTTTCTGCCGCCACACCCCAGAGCATTTTCTGGATGTAGCAAGACTGGCTTACATTTTTGCACTGGAGCGAAATCTTGACTGTTCCCGTGAACTGATCTACTGCACTGCCCTTCTCCATGATATTGGCCGTGCCGAACAGTACACAAACGGTACACCGCACGATGAAGCAGGTGTCACCATTGCAGGGCAGATTTTAGCAGATCTAAACTTCTCAGAATCAGAAAAAGCTCAGATTCTGACGGCAATCGGAGAACATCGTTCTTCCACCGGAAATCTTCCGATACTCAGCCAGATTATTTATGAAGCAGACAAAAAATCCCGCAATTGTTTTTTATGCTCTGCCGAAAAAGAATGTTACTGGGCTCCTGAGAAAAAAAATATGACGATTCAATATTAAAAGGAGAATCTTAAAATGAAAATTGGAAATCGTGAATTCGACGTAAAAAACAGAACTTATATTATGGGAATTCTGAATGTCACACCGGATTCTTTCTCTGATGGTGGCAAATGGAACTCTATGGACCATGCACTGAAACATGCTGAGACTATGATTGCCGAAGGTGCAGATATTCTGGATGTCGGCGGAGAATCCACACGTCCGGGACATACTCCGGTAAGTGCCGAAGAAGAAGCGGCCCGTGTCGTTCCGATCATTGAGGCGCTTCACAAACATTTTGATGTTCCGATTTCTGTAGATACATATAAAGGAAGTGTTGCTAACGTTGCCGTACAGGCAGGCGCTGATCTTGTCAATGATGTATGGGGACTGAAATATGATCCGGAAATGGCAGGTGTGATAGCCAAACACGATGTAGCCTGCTGTCTGATGCACAACAAGGCCAACACAAAATACAACAATTTTCTCACCGACATGCTTACCGAAACGCAGGAATGCGTAAATATCGCGCGCAAGGCAGGCATCAAAGATGAACGTATTATTCTTGACCCGGGTGTAGGATTTGGAAAAACATATGAAATGAACCTTGAAACCATGAACCATCTGGAGCTTTTTCAGCATCTCGGATTCCCGGTACTTCTCGGCACTTCCCGTAAATCCATGATCGGTCTTACACTCGATCTCCCGGTTGACCAGCGTGTCGAGGGAACAATTGCCACTTCTGTCATTGGAGTTATGAAAGGCTGTGCTTTCGTGCGAGTCCATGATGTAAAAGAAAACAGACGTGCCGTACTGATGACCGAAGCGATTCTCGGCAGAAACATCAAATAAAGAGATAATTAAAAGGATTAAAAATAAATGGATATTATTGAGATTAAAAACCTTGAGATTTTTGCTAACCACGGAGTTTTTCCGGAGGAAAATGTACTCGGTCAGAAATTCGTCGTATCAGCCAAACTTTATACCAGTACACGTAAAGCCGGTCTGACAGATGAGCTGACTGCTTCGATTCACTATGGAGAAGTCAGCCAGATGATCACAAAGTTCACCAAAGAGCATACCTACAAGCTTCTGGAAACTCTTGCTGAAAACCTCTGTCAGCTGCTTTTGCATGAATTTCCACTGATGAATGCAATTACTCTGCGTATTGAAAAGCCATGGGCACCGGTCGGACTTCCACTGGATACAGTTGCAGTAGAAATCACACGTGGATGGCACACCGCTTATGTTGCTTTTGGTTCCAACCTCGGAGACAAGAAGAAATATATCGATGATGGCATTCAGGGCCTTAGGAACACTCCCGACTGTGAAGTCGAGGCCATATCAGAATATCTTGTCACAGAACCCTATGGAGGTGTAGAACAGGATGAATTTCTCAATGGTGTGCTCCGTCTCCGCACGCTTCTGACTCCTGAAGAGCTGCTTGACCGTCTTCATGAACTGGAAGCGGCAGCCAACAGAGAACGTATCATCCACTGGGGGCCTCGTACCCTCGATCTTGATATTTTGTTTTATGATAATGAAATCATTGATACACCGGATCTCCATATTCCTCATATTGATATGGAAAACCGTGATTTTGTGCTGAAACCGCTGGATGAAATTGCACCATATTACCGTCATCCGGTTCTGAACAAAACCATCCATCAGCTTCTTACTGAACTTAATTCAAAAAGCAACTAAAATTCTAAAGCTTCTGAGTTTCTGGCTATATGCCAAGACTCAGAAGTTTTTTTGCTTCTTCAAGGCGTTCATAAAACTGTTCGTAGAAATCGCGTTTCTCTTCATACACTTTATAATAGAAACGGCTGAGCACATACATATTCAGATTTCTGATCAGCTCCGTATCTTCCGTCTGGTAAAAAATCTCCTGCACATCCAGAAGGAACTGATGCCAATCCCATACAAATTTTTCATATTGTTTCAAATCCGGTGTATCGAGCCATTTTTTTACTTTGATCTTTGAACGGTTTTTCTTCGTACATTCATGTATCTGCAAAATATATTTAAACCCCTCTTCCGAATAATATCTTCCGAGTGGGAACAAACGGCAGAATCCCGGACGAATTGCATGGACCGCGCATCTTCCTTCTCCGTTTAGAAATACACAGCGTTCTTCTGCTCCTTTCATTGCAAGATGCGGAAGAATATTTCCATCCGAAATTCCAAGTTCCAGCACATTACCAATCAGATCTTCGGGAGTTCTCTGAAGTCCCCGGCTCAATCGGCAGACATCATAGGGGTCCAGAAGCACGGAATCACCCATCCCCTTACAGCAGTCACAGCAGCCTTTACAGTCCTGGCAGTCCGCTTTTACCATATCATTTGCATCATATAATTTTCCATCTGAAATTTCTTCCAGCGTTACTTCACGTCGCATAGATTTTCCTCTTTCTTCCTATACTGTTCCTATATTACTTGCATGACTTATGATACAAGACTATAATAGTGCTTGTCAATCATCAAGAAAAACGGAGGAACAGAAAATGCGATCTCTCGCAATCTATCTAAAAAACTATAAGAAAGAAAGCATTCTTGCACCTTTCTTCAAATTTCTGGAAGTTGTGTTCGATCTGCTTGTTCCGGTAGTAATTGCCCAGATCATTGATGTGGGTATCACAGGAAATAATCGTCCATACATCATTGAACGATTTTTTATCCTAGTGCTTATGGCTGCCGCCGGACTTACAGTCAGTATCACTGCCCAGTTTTTTGCAGCGAAAGCCAGTGTAGGATTTGCCACAGAACTGAGGCAGGCTGTTTATGACCATATTCAGAAGCTTTCCTATACAGAACTTGATACTCTGGGAACCGATACACTGATCACCCGTCTCACCGACGATATCAACCAGGTACAGAATGGCGTAAACATGGGACTTCGCCTTCTTCTTCGAAGTCCTTTTATTGTGCTCGGTTCCATGGTCATGGCATTCACGATCAATACTCGCTGTGCCCTGATTTTTGCCGTTGCCATTCCGGTACTTTTCCTTGTGGTATTTGTTATCATGTATCTCAGCATCCCACTTTTTGTCAAGGTACAAGGACGCCTTGATACAGTTACCGGTCTCACCAGAGAAAACCTGACCGGTGTACGTGTCATTCGTGCTTTCTGCCGTGAAGAAGAAGCAGTCCGTGAATTTGACGAGAGCAATGCCGCACTTACAAAATTAAATGAATTTGTCGGAAAGCTTTCCGCTCTCCTCAATCCGGTCACCTATGTGCTCATCAACATTGCTACCGTTATTCTGATCAACAATGCAGGACTTCAGGTAAACTTAGGTAACATGCAGCAGGGTGAAGTTGTTGCGCTTTACAATTACATGGCACAAATGATCATTGAGCTCATCAAACTTGCATCTCTGATCATTACTCTGAACAAATCTGCCGCATGTGCAAACCGTGTTGCCGACATCCTTAAAATAAAAACTTCCATGGATTATCCGGATGACACCGCTTCTGCTTCCGCAGCCGCTGAAAATGCCGTAGAATTTCAGGATGTTACCTTTGCCTATGCAGGCACAGGCGCACCAAGTCTTTCTGATATCTGCTTTTCTGTAAAGAAAGGCCAGACTGTCGGAATCATCGGTGGTACCGGCAGTGGTAAATCCACTCTCGTCAACCTGATCGCACGTTTTTACGATGCCACAAAGGGAACGATTATGATAAATGGGCAGGATATCCGAACCTACAGCCAGCATGATCTTCGTGAAAAAATCGGTGTGGTACCGCAGCGTGCAGCACTTTTTAAGGGGACGATCCGCGAAAATATGAAATGGGGACGCGAAGATGCAACCGATGAAGAAATCTGGGATGCACTGACCACTGCCCAGGCACGTGAAATCGTTGAGGGAAAAGACGGTCAGCTTAATTTCAAACTGGAACAGAATGGCCGAAATCTTTCCGGCGGTCAGCGTCAGCGACTGACAATTGCCCGTGCTGTCGTTAAGAAACCTGAATTTCTGATCCTTGATGACAGTGCAAGCGCACTTGACTTTGCTACAGATGCCGCACTTCGTAAATCTCTTCATCAGTTAAGCGGAAATATTACCACTTTCCTCGTCTCACAGCGTGCAGCAAGTATCCGTCAGGCCGATCTGATCCTTGTTCTGAATGACGGTGAACTTGTCGGCAAGGGCATCCATGATGACCTGATCCGTACCTGTGACATTTACCGTGAGATCTATTTCTCCCAGTTTCCGGAAGAACGGGCGAAATATACTGTATCAAATACTGCCGTATCCGGTGGAACTATGGAGGTGGTATCATGAACAAAACAACAAATGATACAGCAAATGCAAGCAGTATGGAGACTCTCTGGAAAGTACTCCGTTTCATCGGAAAATACCGTTTTCTCCTGATCTTAAGCATTATTCTGGCAGCTGTATCCGTTATTCTTCAATTATACGTGCCGGTACTTTTTGGTAACGCGATCGATCAGGTCGTTGCCGAACACGACGTAAACTTCAGTATGATGTGGTACTATCTGACAAGAATTCTTGTCATGGTCATCATCTCCAGTGTCGCTACCTGGATCATGAACATCATCAACAACCGCATGACTTTCCATACGGTACAGGATATCCGCGCAAAAGCGATCCGTCAGATTCAGGTACTGCCGCTCTCCTATCTGGACAGCCACAGCACCGGTGACATCATCAGCCGTATCATTGCCGATACCGATATCCTTTCCGATGGTCTTCTTCTCGGATTTACACAGTTGTTTTCCGGAATTGTAACCATCATCGGAACTCTGATCTTTATGTTTTCCAAAAACATCCGGATCACCCTGATGGTCATTATCCTCACCCCGGTCAGTTTTTTTGTAGCAAGATTCATTTCTTCCCGCTCTTTCCATATGTTCCGGAAACAGAGCGATGCACGTGGCCGTCAGACAGCCCTTATTGAAGAAATGATCGGTAACCAGAAGATCGTACAGGCTTTTGGATATGAAGATAAATCTTCAGCACGTTTTGCAGAAATTAACAATGAGTTGAAAGAATGCAGCCAAAAAGCCGTCTTCTACAGCAGTCTGACCAATCCGTCCACCCGTTTCGTAAACAATGTTATTTACGCAGGTGTTGCACTTGTCGGTGCATTTATGATTCCGGGCGGTGCACTTACTGTCGGCGGTCTCTCTGTATTGCTTTCCTACGCAAACCAGTACATGAAACCATTCAACGACATCAGTTCTGTTATTACAGAACTTCAGAACGCACTTGCATGTGCGACCAGAATCTTTGCACTTCTTGAAGAATCTCCGGAAAGTGCAGATCCGAAAGAAGCCCTTACTGATGCAAAAGGCGAGGTCAAGATTGATCATGTCAGCTTCCGCTATGTTACTGATAAAAAGCTGATAGAAAACTTCAATCTCCATGCAGAACCGGGCAAACGTATCGCGATCGTCGGTCCGACTGGCTGTGGAAAGACCACCTTTATCAACCTGCTGATGCGCTTCTACGATGTAACCGGCGGCACTATTTCCATTGACGGACATCCGATCAATGAAATTTCCCGCCATTCCCTGAGAAACAGTTTCGGTATGGTACTTCAGGATACATGGATCAAGAACGGAACCGTCCGTGAAAATATCAATATAGGAAAACCGGATGCTACCGATGGAGAGATTATAGAAGCAGCCAAACGTTCCCACAGTTGGGAATTTATCCGCCGTCTTCCAAGCGGACTGGACTCACAGTTAAAAGAAGACAGCTTAAGCCAGGGTGAAAAGCAGCTTCTCTGTATCACACGTGTCATGCTGTGTCTGCCACCTATGCTGATTCTGGACGAAGCAACCTCAAGCATCGATACTCGAACAGAACTTATGGTTCAGGAGGCATTTGACCGTCTAATGGAAGGACGTACCAGTTTCATCGTAGCCCATCGTCTCTCCACGATCCGCAATGCCGATGAAATTCTTGTTATGAAAGACGGAAGTATCATCGAACAGGGTTCTCATGATGAACTTATGGCAAAAGGCGGATTCTATCAGAATCTGTACAACAGTCAGTTCGTAAAAGTTGCTGAATAATTTTATGTATTACAAAACCCGTCAGAACAGCTGGTTTTATGCCATCTGCCCCGACGGGTTTTCTTTTTGAGTTTTATTTATTTGACTGAAGGGCTACTGTCGTCATTCTTCTTTATTTTTCTGTGCAGCCAGATATTCTTCTGTGAGTGCTACTGCATCACGGATACAGTCCGGACAACTTCTGAGGACTTTACCTGTCTCTACACCTTTTAATTCTTTACAGAGATATGAGCCGTTCTGCTCTTTAAATTTTGCAGCATACTCTCTGACTTTTTTGTAGGTATCGCCTTTCGTCATTTTTCCTTTTTCCGGATTGCCCACACTGTTCTGCAGACCAATGATCATCATCATTCCGGAAAGTGCGCCGCACACCTCCATCATTCCCATGCCGAGTCCGAATCCTTCTGCAATACGGAACATTTCTTCCTCGTCCACTCCGAACTCTTTACAGAATGAACATGCGACTGCCTGTGCACAATTGTATCCTTTGTCATGAAACGCAATTGCCTGTTCTGCTTTTGTACTCATTTTGATTCCTTCTTTCTATCGTTTTCGTTTTCTTTCTGATTTATTCGATATTACTATATCAGAATTATTACAATTTATCCACCATTCTGTTGAATATACTCTCATATAATGGTATAATTATTCTTAATATTAGAGTAAAAGGGCGTATTTTTATGAGTATAACAAATGTGCTGTACAGCCGCTCAGAGTTTCTCGAGAACGTAAACGATTTCCTTGAAAGTCATGCACTGTCCGACTGGTGTATTATATCTATTGATATTGAACGATTCAAATTATTTAATAACTGGTACGGTCAGGAAGCCGGAGATATCCTGCTTACCAATATTAGTCAGTATCTGCTTCGTATTCAGCAGATGAAAGGCTATCTCGCCGGTTATTTTGGGGGAGATCATTTCTTCATGTGTATTCCGGACGATGACCAGCTTATCAACCTGATTTATAAAACGATCCGGAGCTATATCGGCATCCACAGCCAGAACGAGGGATTTCTGCCTATCATTGGCATCTATTCTATCCCTGATGATCATCCGGATGTTGCAACGATGTGCAACAATGCACAGCTCGCAGGTTCTGATATAAAAGGCAATTTTAATAAACGTATTTCTTATTTCACTGATGAAATCATAAATCAGCTCGAAAAGGAACAGCAGCTGATCCACGATGTAACAGTCGGTCTGGAAAATAAAGAATTCACCTTTTATCTCCAACCAAAATGCAACAGCGAAACAGGTGCTATCGTCAGTATGGAGGCACTCTCTCGCTGGATCAGTCCGGTTCGTGGTTTTGTTGCCCCCGGTGAGTTCATCCCGTTTCTTGAAAATAACGGCATGATTACTTCACTTGATACATATATCTGGGATGCCGTGTGCCAGACACTTTCCTACTGGAAACATGATCACCTTTATGTTGTTCCTATTTCAATCAATGTATCTGTTGCTGATATTGAAACGATCAATGTTCCTGAATACCTGCAGGATCTCATCACAAAATACGACCTTTCTCCCGAGATGCTGCTTGTTGAAATTACAGAGACGGCCTTTTCAGAAAACAATATCATTGTAAGAGAAACCATCGATCAGCTTCATCAACACGGTTTCTGCGTTCTGATGGATGATTTCGGAAGTGGCTACTCTTCTCTTAACATGTTAAAAGACACAAATGTTGATATTTTGAAACTTGATATGAAGTTCATCGAAATGAATCCGGAAAACTGCCAAAAAGGAATTCAGATCATCGATTCTATTGTCAATATGGCACATAAACTCACCCTGCCGATTATTGCAGAAGGTGTAGAAAGCCCTGAACAGATTAAAATGCTGCGTTCTATGAATTGTATCTATGCGCAGGGATATTATTTCTACAAACCAATGCCGATCAGTGATGCAGAGGATCTTCTGACCACAGTTCCTCACGAGAAGTACCATCACGTATGCAAACAGGATCCGGCTGATTCTCGAAATACTGCGGATGCGTTTCATGAAACATCAGTTACGCATTCTATTTTCAAGATTCTTGCAGAAAATTCACTTGTTCTCGCCAGATTAAATCTGAATAACGGTGAATACGAAATTTTAAAAAGAGATTACCGGCTCCATGGATGTGGACTTGAAATGGAACATGATTTTGAATCATACAACCGTCGCATATTAAATGAAAAGCTGATCCATCCGGATGATGAAGAGCAGTATCGCGCCAGAATCACATTGTCCTCATTGCATGATTTCTTTTTTGACGGCAAAAAACAGCTCAGCTATCAATTTCGCCGTCAGTTGAATAATGAATATATTCTCACTGTTATGGAATTGTTTGCAGGCAACCGATGTGATGTACAAAATCCATGGATTGTTGTACTTATTCGAGAAATATCTTGACAGTGCGCAGTGAAAAGTGCTATTTTTACTGTAAAATTTTAAAAATCATATGACGAGGTGCAAAGACATGCAGGAATTAAAACCAATTAAAGAAGGTAAAGTACGTGAAATCTATGATAACGGAGACAGTCTGATCATGGTAGCTACTGACCGTATCAGTTGTTTCGATGTTATCCTGAACAATGAAGTGACCAAGAAAGGAACAGTACTGACACAGATGTCCAAGTTCTGGTTCGACCTGACCGAAGACATTCTGCCTAATCACATGATTTCTGTTGATGTAAAAGACATGCCGGAATTTTTCCAGCAGGAAAAATATGCTGGAAAATCCATGATGTGCCGTAAGCTGAACATGCTCCCGATCGAGTGCATTGTTCGTGGCTATATCACAGGCAGCGGCTGGAAGAGCTATCAGGAAAACGGAACCGTATGCGGCATCACACTTCCTGAAGGTTTAAAAGAATCCGACAAGCTTCCGGAGCCAATTTACACCCCGTCAACCAAAGCCGAGATCGGTGACCACGATGAAAATATTTCTTTCGAGCAAAGTGTAAAACATCTCGAGAAATATTTCCCGGGCAGAGGTCAGGAACTCGCAGAAAAACTTCGTGATAATACGATTGCTCTCTATAAAAAATGTGCAGAATACGCACTGAGCAAAGGTATCATCATTGCTGACACCAAATTCGAGTTCGGTCTGGATGAAGACGGAAATATGGTAATCGGTGATGAAATGCTGACACCGGACAGCTCCCGTTTCTGGCCTGCAGACGGTTACGAACCAGGACATGGACAGCCATCTTTCGACAAGCAGTTTGCACGTGACTGGCTGACCGCTAATCCGGGAAATGACTGGACACTTCCACAGGAAATTGTGGACAAAACCATCGCAAAATACCTGCAGGCATACAAAATGCTTACCGGCAAAGATCTTGACTAATATACATTAAAGGAGTGAATTATACGAGTGGACGCAAGTGACACTTACCAGGTGATTATTCTGATCATACTACTGGCATTATCTGCATTTTTTTCATCAAACGAGACTGCACTTATGGCAGTCAATAAAATCCGTCTTCGTACGCTTGCCGATGACGGCAATAAACGGGCTGCCAAAGTTCTGGACATTGTCGAGAACCATACTTCCAAAATGCTCAGTGCCATACTGATTGGAAATAACCTTGTTAATATCACCGCTTCCTCTCTTGCCACTTCACTGGCATACAGCTTTGGCGGCTACATGGTAAGTATTGCCACAGCTGCATTAACGGTGGCAATACTTATTTTCGGTGAAATTACACCTAAAAACTATGCAACATTAAACGCAGAAAAAATTACATTACGCTATATTCCGGTTCTCAGCTTTTTTATGACGATCATGACTCCGTTCATCTTCATCATCAATCTGTTTTCAAGAATCTTTATGAAGCTTCTGCGTGTGGATCCTGATGCCGTCAATAAGGCAATGACGGAGGAAGAACTTCGTACGATCGTAGATGTCAGTCATGAAGATGGTGTTATCGAATCAGATGAAAAGAAAATGATCTACAATGTGTTTGATCTCGGGGATGCCGATGCCAAAGACATCATGGTTCCACGTGTCAACGTCACATTTGCCGATGTAAATTCGACTTATGAAGAACTGATCGATATTTTCCGCGAAGACCGTTTTACCCGTCTGCCTGTTTACGAGGACACACAGGATAATATCGTCGGAATCATTAATATGAAGGATCTCCTTCTCTATGATCCCGATGAACGATTTGATATCCGCAGTTTTCTCCGTAAACCTCATTTCACATATGAGTACAAAGACATTTCCGAGCTTCTTGTGGAGATGCGTGAATCCACTTTCAATATTGCCATTGTTCTTGACGAGTACGGTGAAATGACAGGTCTCATCACCCTGGAAGATATTCTGGAAGAAATCGTTGGAGAAATTCACGATGAATATGACGAAAATGAAAACGAACTGATCAAAAAGCTTTCTGATCGCGAATATGTCATTGAAGGATCTATGAGTCTTGATGATGTTAATGACCATCTTGGAACACATCTTGAATCCGAAGACTATGATTCACTTGGCGGTCTTGTGATTGAACATCTGGATCGTCTGCCCGTCGCAGGAGATCAGGTAATCACCTCTGACGGTATCCGCCTTGTCGTTGACAAGCTTGATAAAAATCGTATCGAAAATGTACGTGTATTTCTTCCGGAAAAGCAACCCGATGAACCCGAAGCCAACGATTCTGATGTATCTGCAGAATCTTAAATGATCCAGTTGAATCTGATCTGCACATGCAATAATTTCTTCGTAATTCTTATAAAGATTGCCATCATCTTCAAAAGGAAAAATAATTTGCGCAATAAAAGACTGTACTGAATATAAGTTTCTGTACAGTCTTTTTCTAATTCTTATTTTATTCTGCAATCGTTTTCACGGTTTCCTTTTTGCTGAACTGTAACAGCTCCAGCAGGACTTCATATACTGCTTCATTCCTTTTTACAATGATTGCAAATTCTTCTCTTGCCTCATTCAGGCGGTGAAAAAGCATGCGTACCGCAGTCGGTTTCTGCTGCTTCTGCCTCTGTTCACGCAGATAGCCTTTTTCATCGTAATAGTAACGTTCATCTATTATAAAAACGAGTTGATCCTGATATCCTTTCAAAAGAATCTCTGCTTCTTCCTCATCATTTGCATACACCACCTGAATATGAGGGTAATAGCGTACCATTCTTTTTTCAGGTAAATGCATCATATTTTGAATGAAAGATGAAAGTTCTGCATTTGTACGGATACGGTTTGTCAGATGAAAGCTCTGAATATCCGGCAGATGCTCGATTTCACGGAGCATGGTCCTGTCCATTTCTTCATCTGAAATCATATCTTCATCGTCACCGGAAAAGATTACCGGATGCTTCTCGCTCAGCTCCAGTATCCTATGTAGTTCCTTCACCGAAAGTAAATGCGCCTCATCTACCAGAATTGCTCTGTATTCCTTAAGATCCGGACCTTCTTCAAGCTGGCTGTCCGATAAAAATGCGATCCGTAACAATCTGTCGTGCAAGATTTTCCATTCTTTTCCGGTTTCTCCACAGTGGATCATACATACCTTCTGATGTACCGAAAGCTTCATTGCTATGTCATAAAGCAATAACGTTTTCCCTGTTCCCGGCAGACCGCTGAACCAGAAGTAACCGTACTTGACTTTTCGTATTTTATCCAATATTCTCCGCTCAATATCCTTCTGCTGCGAAGTCAGAAAATATTCTTTATTCAGAAATCTTTCCGGCTCGGTCACTGGTGAAAACAGATACATTTCTGCCTGAAAAAGATCTTCGATATCTCCCTCATAATCTTTGCTCTGTCTCTGTAAGGCAAGACACAGCTGATCCCAGTCTGCCTCAACAATATGATCATGATTGTTCAGTCGTACCAGACGTTCCTGGCTGCTGATATATGTATAAGACTGAATCATTTTCCCCTGCACAGACAGATAATATCGATTCTGTAAAAGCTGTTTGCGTACTGCCTCGTCTGAGACTTTTCCGCTCTTTAATTCAATATTTACAATCTGATCGTCTTTTATCTGCAGAAGGTCAAATTCCTTGCCAAGTCTCGGAACCTGAAACGAATAGAAAAAACGCAACGCATGTACATCCTGCATATGCATCTCAAGCTCCCGTACCAGCGCTTTCATGCTCTCCAGTTCCCATTCCCGCATTTTCAGGAAATATGTTCTTCCCGATAACTGCCGCTCCAGTTTCTGCAGGCACTCAATATTCTGATTTCTTGTGATCGCATAAATTGAAATAGACTTCATTTCCTTCCACCTGCTCCGATATCACATTTTTTCTCTTATTCTATGCTTACTCTTTGATCTCTGCCCATGCTTCTTTCAGCCGATCCAGTGAATATCCTGCATTGGCAGGACTTGTAGACGGCAGTTTATGTGCTTTGATTCCGTTTACCGGATAAATGTATTTGCAGTACAGCTCATAAGCCTTGCCACCGTTAGTATAAATAGTCTGTATATCTGCAATCTTAAGAATTTCCGACAGATCATTCGGTATCACATCTCGGATGCTGGCATCAGACGAGCCTTCGATTTCACAGCTTTTGATTACATCCCAGACTGCAATGTGATTTGCAAGCAGCATTGCTTTCTTTTCTTCTATCGTATGTGGAACTTCACATCCTAGGATTCCGGCAAGTACCTTCCAGAAACGGTTCTGTTTATGTCCGTAGAAAAACTGCTGTTCCCTGGACTTTACCGATGGAAAACTCCCCAGAACCAGGATTTTGGAGTTTGCATCATAGACCGGTGGAATTGTGTGTTTTATCATGGTGATCCTCCTTTCCACTAAATAGCAACTCATGTAGTGCTAAACAATCACTATATGTCTCAATCCCATATCAACACCTCCAGATTGCTTCTCCTTCAGCACCACAGACAGCAATGCTGTGCACCACCTTGATAAATACTTAAATCCGAATGTATGTTCTTTATTATTTTAGCATATACGCAGTAATTATTCCAGTGCCAAAATTATATTCAAAAGGCTTTCGTTAAATATCCATAATGGCAAGTTTTGATTAGTCTGTTTCTTCTATTATCAATTTGCTTTTTCAAAGTCGCTGCTTTCTTATCTTTCATACAAAAATATATTGACTCTATAGACTGATTGGTCTATTTTATAAATAGATTATATAACATTCTTGGAGAAGTATATGATAGATATGATTTCTAATTATGAAAAAGCAAAAATTTCTATGGCACGTGTTTTCCTGCAATATGATCAGGCTGCAATGATACATAAATATTCATTAGAATACGATTCCGACTGGTTATATATTACTTTTGTCAACCGTATCTATCGCATTAACAGAAAAACGGGAAATGTTCAGTGGTCAGATCATAATTTTGAAACGGTCTATGAATCCGACTATAATGAGGCAATGACCATTTATGATGTTTTATGTTATTCAAAAGATGGTTGCCATCTGGCTAATGAATTTGTAAACATAAACAGTCTTTCTACAATCATGACTGGAAATCTTTCCCAGAACAGCGGATTTTTTAAGAATATTGCTGACTTTTTTAACGGAAAAACCATTGAATTACATAATGCCTGTGCAGTTCTTTCCGGAAAGGAACTGGGAAAAGGAGATGTTGCTTTCGAATTAAAACTTTTTCCTTTTTTGCCGATTATCATTCGTTTCTGGGAGGCTGATGACGAATTCCCGGCAAGTATTCAAATTCTTACAGACAGGAATACTTTAGATTACATGCATTATGAAACGCTTATGTTTGCACTTACACATC
>OGPW01000475.1_pt1 | contig 32427 bp, 26 predicted proteins | sample 1553061 | NCBI WGS metagenome assembly OGPW01 (sample SAMEA2580292, study PRJEB22360) | human gut metagenome | biome: human gut; feature: human-associated habitat; material: faeces | place: Denmark | collected 2008/2010
CCATCGTACAGTTTTAAAAAGGCCGCATCTTTCTCTTCTGTGTTTTCACGGTACATGACATCGTGGTAAAAAACAGGCATGGCATACTGCTCACTTTTCAGATACGGCTTTCCTGTTTTCTGTCCCTCTGCTTTCCACTGTTCCAGACGCGTCCGATAAGAAGATACACTCCCAAGCGCATGCTGGACTGCCGCCCGTCTGAAATAGGATGGCATCTTGGGAAAGCAGAAATCAAAATCAAACCGGGCCGGATTCCGTTTCGTTGTATGCACCAGATGTTCCGCTGCATTGAAACGTTTCTTACTTTCCTCAATTTGGGCCAGTTCTTCCCACACAGATTCATACACTTCGACCAGATAGCGGACAGCAGAACGGTAAATCTCCAGTGTCTGGCGGATCGGAATATTCTGTTTTCGTAATTCTACACCATAACTGGATATGATTTTCATTCGCTTTCTCCTCCGGGTTTTAACGGGATTTTTCCTTCTGCCCTTCTATGTAAGCAAGTACCTGTTCACGGCTCCGGTCACTGACCGTTACAGCACAATAAGACGGATTTCACAAATGTTCTCCCCACAACTCTTTCCTTGACGCCGGATAGGAAAAACCATTTTTATTAATTGTAAACATATCTTTCTCCATAAAAGTATTTTACCATATCCATAATAATATATCAAACATTTGTTCTGTTTTGTATTAAAAAAATTGCGCGTCTAACTCATCACTAAAGTAACGAGAATGCGACGCACAGTTTTCAAAATCTGCAAAATATTTCCGGAACCGCTCACCGCTGTAGGTAAATCCGGCCGATGTCGAAAGCCCAGCCCCGGCTCCTATTAAAATCGTGTTTTTTTCCTGCAGTGCGGTGCGAAAACGCTCCATCTTTTTTTCAAATTCTCTTTCTTTCCAACTTTCAAACATCACAAATTCACCTCTTTTTTTCTTTCTGCTTTTATTCTAAAGGAAAACCATACGTTTCACAAGTAAGCACTTTTTTGTAACTCATGTGCGGAAAAAGTAGCCGTTTTTCAACATCCAAAAACTACTGCTTTTGTTCCCCATTCTTCAGCGATTACTTTTCTCCCAGCAGCTCCTCATAAATCTCCCGGTCGCGGTCCTTGAACACGTTGAAAATGACCTTCTCCACGCTCGTCTCTTTCTGCGCCAGAAACTCTTTCACCGTCGCAACGGCAATCTCCGCTGCTTTCTCGTTCGGAAAATGAAATTCTCCAGTGGAAATGCAGCAGAACGCCACGCTTTTCAGTCCGTTCTCCGCCGCAAGCGACAGGCACGACCGATAGCAGTCCGCCAGCTGCCGGCAGTGTGTTTCCGTCAGATGGCCGCCCACAATCGGTCCAACCGTGTGGAGCACATAGCGGCACGGCAGATTATACGCCGGCGTGATTTTCGCCTGCCCCGTCGGCTCCGCATGGCCCTGCGCTTCCATCATCTCCTCGCAGTACAGCCGCAGCTGCACACCCGCAAACGTATGGATGCAGTTGTCAATGCACCGGTGATTCGGCACGTAACAGCCGGTCATCCCGCTGTTCGCCGCATTCACAATCGCATCGCACCGGAGCGCGGTGATATCGCCCTGCCAGAGATACAGCCCCGGCTGCACCGGCGTAAGGTCGTCGACATCCGTCACGCCCTTTTTTGCCGTCTCCTCCTGCAGATACGCATCCTGAATGTTCAGAAATTCTGCACTGCTCTTTTTCACCATGCGCACATTCATCAGCCCCCGCAGAAGCTGTCTCTGCCCGGTGCTGTCAGACGGAATCTGCATTCCGCGGTACTCCCGGCTCTCTTCCAGCAATGACTGGATCAGAAAATTTCTTCGTTCACTCTGGTTCATGTTATTCCCTCATTTCCATCGTTTCTATAGACTTTATCTTATCACTATTCCCATAAAATCTGTAGCTAAAATAAGGGGACTACTGCCCTCTTTTGCGAATCGTTCCTCTCGGACACGTCTCCGCGCATCGGCCGCAGTGCAGGCACTGGTGCTGGTCGATGACGGCCGGGATGCGGGTGATGTCGAAGTATTCTCCCTCGGCCTCCTACACGCGGAACACCTCAAGTGCCGCGCGTGTATCGCCGGGATAAATTTTCTGCATGTATGGATTTTTTTCGAAAATTTCATCCAGCTTTTCACTGTGGATGTTCTGGATTCTGCCGCGGAGAGAGACTGCTTTTTTATCTTTCGTCGCAGAAATTGCCACATAGCCCTGCTCTATGAGCTGTGCGTAAAAGGCTTTTCCTTTTGCCGTCAGAAAATACACTCCTTTTTTTCTCAACAGACTTTTCTTCTCTTCTATCTTCCTTTCAGCACAATCGTCTTCCAGCTTCCGATCGTTCCGTCATACGTTCCCTGCCATACCGGATAGCGCTCGATCGGCAGTTTGACTTCAACGGCCTCCCGGTTAAAGTTCTGGACAAACACGTACCTGGTTCCGTCCTTCTGCTCGCGCACTGTCACTTCCACACCTTCCGGAACTTCTTCCACAATCCGCTCCACACCGGCCTCTTCTGCCAGTTTCCGGCAGACTTCATCGTACAGTCCCTGTTCAAAGTCCGCACAAACGGCATACGCTTTTCCCTTTCCATACACATTCCGGGTCATCGCCGGCATGCCGTCATAGAAATCCTTTCCGTATGTCATCAGCACTTCCGCCGTCGATGGCTGTACCAGCTCGCAGAGATGACTGCAGCGGTATGCCCGTTCCAGATGCAGCGGATTTTCCGGCTCCGGAATTCCTTCGTTCCATTCGCCATCGTATAAGCCGTCAATCTCCATACTCCGGAACCCCATCACATCCATCAGGTCATGCGGCGTTCCGCCTAAGTAACAGAGATCCGTCTCATCCACAATGCCGGACCAGTAGGTCAGCAGGAAGATTCCGCCGTTCTCCACAAACGTCCGAACCTTTTCCGTCCATCCTTCCCGCAGCAGATAAACCATCGGTGCCGCCACAACACGGTATCCGTCGAGACTCCTCGTCTCGTCAATCACATCCACATTGATGCCCAGTTTCCGGAATGCCTGATATGGCTTTTCCACGGTTTCTTTATAAAAAACACCTGCATTCCGCGGACCCGCCGCATCTTCCACCGCCCAGCGGTTTTCGACATCATAAATCACGGCTGCTTCCGCCGGGTTCTGCGAACCGTTCACTTCCTGCAGTTGCTCCAAAGCTACGCCGACTTTCGTCACTTCACGGAATACCCTGGTATCCGATCCGCCATAATGGTCGATCACGGCTCCATGAAATTTTTCGGATGCACCGCGGCTCTGCCTCATCTGGAAATACAGCACACTGTCCGACCCATGCGCAACTGCCTGCAGTGACGCGGCCTGCAGCATGCCCGGTTTTTTCAGCTTGCTGACGGACTGCCAGTTCGTTGCGGAAGGACAGCTCTCCATCAGATAAAACGGCTTTTTCTGAATGCTCCGCATAATGTCATGCTGCATACCTGTATCCATCGCTGTTACCGTCTCCGCCTCTTTATGCCAGGTCGGATAATTGTCCCAGGATACAAAGTCAATCACATCGGCAAACTTGTAGTAGTTCAGTCCGGTAAAGTTATACATCATATTGATGGTAGACGGCTGTTCTGCCCCAGCGTCCCGCAGCGCTTTGATTTCCCATTTTACAAAATCCGCGGTCTGATCCGTCACAAACCGTTTCCAGTCCAGATTCAGTCCGTGCAGCGAAGAATCTCCTTTCGGAGACGGGCTCTCCACCTGGTCAAAACTCTGGTAAGTATGACTCCAGAACCCGGTATTCCAGGCACGGTTCAGCCGTTCCAGTGTGCCGTATTTTTTCTTCACCCAGCCGCGGAATGCCTCCTGGCACAGCGGACAGTGGCACTCTCCGCCGTATTCATTCGAAATATGCCATGAAATCACGCCAGGGTGGTCTTTGAACATTTCCGCCAGCTTCGTATTGATGATTCTCGTTTTTTCCCGGTAAACCGGTGAGGTATAGCAGTGATTATGGCGCTCCCCGTACAGATTCCGTTCTCTCGCTGCATTGACACGGAGCACCTCCGGGTATTTTTCCGCCATCCAGCGCGGTCTTGCCGCCGTCGGCGTGGAAAGCATGACCACAATTTCGTTTTCATACAGGCGGTCAATCACCTCTTTTAACCTTTCCAGACGGAAAACTCCTTCCTCCGGCTCTAAAAATGCCCAGGAAAACATGCCAAGCGAAACCTCGTTGATTCTGGCTTTCTTGAAATACGCCAGATCCTGTTCCAGAATCTCCGGGTAATCCAGCCACTGTTCCGGGTTATAATCGCCCCCGTGCAGGAGCTTTCCAAAATTTACTTCTTTCTCCATCTGCTTTTGTCTCCTTTTCTTTCGCAGACAGCCCATCCTGTTCACGGACAGAATGGGCTGAACGCATCAGATTCCCTTAAACGTAAAGGTAAACTCCAGTTTTTTATCAATCAGAATCAGGTACTCCGGATGGGTCTGTGCACTCCTGCGGAACGAGATATTTCGCCATATTGTCTTCGACTTTATTCTTATAAACGCCAAGCTTTGCTCCGGCGCAGCGATCCACATACGTCTCCTCCGGTCCCATGCCGTACCAGGTAACGTGGTCATAATCGGCATCCAGCTTGAACATCACGCAGAATTCCGGCATATCGCCGAGCTCTTTCACCGGATCATACGTCAGCGTCGTCTAAATGCTTCCATCGCCGAAGACACGGTAGGTCTGTCCTCATTTTTCGAGTAATGAGCCCTCTGGTTGATGCGGGAAATCAGCTTCTGTGCCATACGCGAATTATCCTTATACAGTTTTGTGATAAAGCCTTCCACATCAATAAACAGCCATACCCAGGAGCACAGACTGTTTTCCTTTGAGTTTGTTGTATGTGGAAAGTTCTTTAGTACTACCGTAAATGCCCCCCGTCGTACGGAATTTCTTTATCTTCCAGGACAATTGTCCCCTCACCGTAATAGCAGACGCCGATCTCCATCATATTATGAAAATGCAGGTAATCAATCTGATAACCGTAGTTCTGTACCCATTTTTCGCCCAGAAGCGCCAGCACCGGACATTTCTCCAGCGCTTCGTAGTAGCGGTATTCCATCCTGGGCTTTTTCTTTCTGCTCATGGCCGTCCGCTCCGGTTACTCTGCTTTTTTCTGAATCATCGCCAGAAAGACCAGCGGCTCTTCCCCAAGGCAGGAAATCGCATGGCCGCTGCCGTCCTCGCAGAACGTCGTCATGCCAGCCTGTACCGGATAGGTCTTGTCATTATCCTGATACATTCCCTCGCCGGATAAGATGTGGTACGTTTCTGTCTCTCCGTGATGCTCATGATACGGAAGCTTGTCGCCCGGTAAAATCGTTACTTTCGCAAATAATGTCACCTTTCCGGAAAGACGCTCGCCCTCCAGTAATTTTTCTGTTGTGTGTCTGTCTGCCATTTTTTGTCCTCACTTTCTTTTTTCTGCTGTTTATTTTACTCCAGATTGCTTAGATATTCTACCACGAAAGCAAAAAATGCCTGAACACTTCCGTTCAGGCATTCCATTTCTATTTCACAATTTTTCCTCTGTCAATCTCCACTGTCGTGTCGCACAGGGCTGCAATGTCTTCCCGGTTGTGGCTGGCAAGAAGAATGGTTTTTCCTTCGTCTTTCAGTTTCAAAAACAGCTGCCGCATCTCCTGCACGCCCTGGTTGTCGAGACCGTTCATCGGTTCATCCAGAATCAGAAGGGAAGGTTCCTCCATAATCGCCTGTGCAATACCGAGACGCTGGCGCATGCCGAGCGAATACTTGCCGACATGCTTTTTCGCTTCCGGATCCAGTCCGACTTTTCGGATGGCCGCATCGATCTCCTTTTTTCCGATCTTCCTGCGGATGCCGGCGAGAAACTGCAGATTCTGTCTGGCACTGTAGCCCGGAAGAAAGCCCGGTGTCTCGATGATGGCGCCAATACTCTCCGGCGCTTCGATCTCTTTCCCAATCTGTTTTCCATCCACAAAAACCGCGCCATCGTCCACCCGGAGAAATCCGCAGATGCATTTGAACAGTACCGTCTTCCCACTTCCGTTTCTTCCGATCATTCCGTGAATTTTTCCTTTTTCGAAGCTCAGGCTGATCCCGTCCAACGCCGCGTAGCTGCCAAACTTTTTTGTCACGTTTTCTATTCTTATCTTTTCTTCCATTCTTTCAGATTTCCTCCACAAAGTTCAGATCCTTTTTCCGGATCCCGAGATACGAAAGGATCGTGCATGCGCCGATGACAATCGCAAAGACACTGTAAACATATGCCATCGACGGCCCGTTTCCATATCCCTGCCACTTGTAGCTCGCAATATTCATCCAAAGCGGCGGCGCGCAGTAATAGCCGATTGTGATGCTGGAAAATTTGCTGAGCAGAAGCGCAGTGAGTGCGATGCCGCAGTTGATGACGATTCCAAATCCCCTGTGTACCAGAAAATTTCCGGCATAACTCACAACGCCTGTCATAACCGACAGGCACCAGATCGCAAGCATTGTGAGTCCCATTGCCTCCTGCGGCGAAAATCTCGAAAGGATCAGATAATCCAACGGTTCCTGGTCAAAGGTATATGCCGCATTCGTCTGAGCCAGCGTACTGATCACCTTCCCCCATCCGGTTTCCCACCCTACATTCGGAAACACAAGCAGTACCGGAATCATACTTAAGCATATGGTGTAAAAAAAGGAAACAACCACAATGTACAGCATGTTTCCCCAAAACCAGCTTTTCCGCCCGGCCCGCAAAATCTGCCACCCGCTGTTCGGTTCCAGAAACGGAGCATCACAGAAAAGCAGCAGAGCCCCAAGAACAATGATAATCTGGTCTCCATTATATCTGGTCATAAACGGCAGCATCCAAAAAGTCACATCAACTCCGGTCTGCTCGCAGAAGCCTCGAATACCCACCGTCATTACATGAAAAAGGATCGCAATCCACAACAGCGCAACATAAAACCGTGGTGTTGTGAATGTTTTCCGCAAACGTATCTGACATACCCGAAGGCTCATCCGTATTCTATCCATTCTGCGCCCTCCTCTTTACCACTCGCACGAAAATTACACCTTCCATTCCTGTCAGAATAAGGAAATAACCAGCTATCACAAAAAAATCCTTAAAATTCCGGATACTTCCCCCATGGAGCTGGTACCATCTCATCTGGCCCGGCAGCTGCAGCGCTTCTGCTACAAGCTGGCTTGCATAATAAAAAAGAGCCGGTGTGCTGACCAGCACAAACAGATTTTTTATTTTTCCCGATATCATAAGCGCAAAAACTGCCATAAATGCATACTTGACAGCCTCAACTCCAAATCTTGCGGCAAGGTAAAACGGCAGAACGAGTCCATTTCCATAGCTTAAACTGCCTGTTAATGTTTCAAGCTCTTCTTTTTTTATCCACGGTATTTTTAATGCCAAAACGCCATAAACAACTGCCATTCCCAGAAAAATACTGATCACAGAACCGAAAAAGGCAACCACCAGATGCGACCAGCAATATGCTGTTCTCCCTATGCGTGTCTCAATGCATCTAAGATAGCCATTTCTGCTGTCTTCCCAATAGCTCAGCGCAAACGGCAGCACAGCCAGCACAGAAAACACTTCAAAAAATGCACCCACACCATGGCTGCTGACAACCAGGTAATATACCGATACATTCCACCGGCTCTGCATTGCTTCCTGACTGATGTTCAACACGGTAACCAGCATCGCACCTGCGATGGCAAAATAAAATTTTCCTGATAAAAACATTCTTTTAAAATCCATTTTTATCATCCGAAAAAAACTCATGAAAGATCACCTTCTTTCTGTTTTGATTTTCGAGATGGTTTTACCGGTTAGTACATTCCCTCTCTCGAAACTTCTCTTCTTCTCTATAAAAGATGTGACCCCGCCTAGCCCGGAGCCACATCTTTCACAAAAATAATTTATTCTTTGAGTAAGTCATAAAGCTCAGACAAACTCACCCTGCAATTTCCCGTCCATCCAGTGCATTGATGTAAACATACTGTTCGATCTCATCTTCTATAAATCGAAACTGCCACGCAGGAATCATATCACACATCCAATGCCCTGTTTCATTTCTTCCCGTTGTCATCGGGTAATAAATCAGTTTCATCTGATTCAGCGTAATCGGCTCTGCAATTGCCAAATCATACTTATTTCTCAGCGTTTCCAAAATAATATCTTTTTCCGCAAGAGATACCGGTTCCTTTTCCCGAATAGCATAGTGATTAACTGCTTGAAGATATTGAATTCCGCCCTCCGTTATAACAGCCTGTATTTTAGATGACGGAATATAAAGATCATCCTGCCGGTTAATTTCATTGCATAATACAGGAACCCCATTCAGATAACCCTGAAAAAACAACAGGAAACAATCATCTGCTTTTGACCACTCATATTTCTGAATCTTCTGAGGCTTTAGCAATTCTCCATTCTCGATTGCCTGTTCCATTAATTCCTGCTGTTTTTCCATCTGTTCATACGAAAAACTGTATTTACTGGTCAATTCAACTTTTTCCCAGTCTCCAATCCATCTAACAAACTCTTTTCCTTCCTCTATCAGCTTTTCTTCGTCTTCCAATGAAATTTCCTGCTCATTGTCTCTGACCAAAATCCCTTCACCATAGGCTGATGTAATATATTCAACAGGCAAATTATAATAAACTTTTTTTCCTTCTTCCGTTTCCACTCCTAATATATTGCTGACAGACACCGTTCCATTTTGATTTTTTAATTGTTCGCCAAGTATTCCCTCATACGAATAACAAACGTCCGGCTCTCCTGTGTCTCCTTTTCTTGTTTCCAATCCACTTTCCGGAATTTTCCCAAGTATTTTATTGAACACACTTTCTCCTTGAAATCCATCCACTTCTATCACACATTTTTCAAACTCATTCCATTTTTTGTCAGGCATGTCAACAATCGCATCAATTTTGGCCTGACTGCCAAGCTGAAAACGGATGTGCTCACCATTGCTTAATTCCTGATCATTTTCAGGTGTCACATTTGTTTCCGTTTCATCATTGCTGATAGAACTATTCCGTTCTTCTCCATTTTCCTGTTTTTCTACCTGCTGCAAATTTTCTGACTCATTTCCCATATTCTGACAACCTGTAAAGAACAGTAATATTACCATAATTCCCAATACTTTCTTTCCCATATATCCCCTCTTTTCAAAATTTCGTTCTTTCTCTTCTGTTACTCGAAGCATAGCGAAATTTTTCTCCATCGTCAACGGATCTGGGATATCATGCTCTATCTGGGATAATCAGTACAGATAGCAAAAAATAAAACTTTGTTCTTTGAAATCCGCATTCTTTTTGCTTCCTTCATACAAATAAAGTCTTTTTTATTACGTTTTATCTTATTTTATCGGAAATACTGCCTCTGCGCAAAACAAATCTCCTGTCTCATAATACTTTAACGCGCCACCTACCTTTTGCATCGTCCGTTTTACACTTTTGTGCCCAATCCCGTGGCTGCTTGTATCTTTCTTCGTCGTATTCAAACTTGAATTTTCATTTAAAACAGATTTTTCTATTTTGTTTTGAATCTCCAACCGAAGATATCCCATTTTTTCCTCTACAAAAATTATAATTTCTTTCTTCTCTGTAACTTTCCGCTCTGCTTCAATCGCATTATCCATGAGATTTCCAAACACAGAGCAAAATTCCAAATCATCAATTCCTTCCATTTTGCTCAGAATCGTACACTTCACATCTACTTTTTCACTTCTCGCAAGAGTAATTTTTGTATTAATCATAGAATCCACATAACTGTTTCCTGTCTGAATTAGTGTCTGCACATCTTCAATTTTCTGATTAATTTTTTCCCATACCTTTACCATTTCCGACTGCGGCATGGTCTCCATTGCCTCTTGCAGAGGTAAAAGATAATTTTTCAAATCATGTTTAAATTCTCGTAATTCTTCATTACTTCTCTTAATAATTTCCATACTTTCCTTTGAATATTTCTCTTTTTCTTTCATCAGTTCATATTCTAGCTTTGTTTGATTATCCTTGCTCATTTGCTGTACTATAAAGTACATAATCAGGCACATCAGCCAGATACAGCATACGCACAGCAAAATCCATTTCTGTTCCTGCATCTGCACACTTGGCAGATCTCTTACTACCAAAATAATAGTATTTCCCGCAATAATTGAGAAAACAAGGTTGCATCCCATGACAATCCATTGCCAGCTTATCAGATTCTCTCGTTCAAACAAAAGACTATTTAGTAATTTACCAACAAAAAAATAAGAAATTTTTGATAATAGCATGATCGCAATTCTTACTGTATCCTGATCTTGAATAAACGATGCAACACTTTCTTGAAGGATAAAACTGCCGCCGAAAAGGATCGCTGTGTTTACCATCATCAATACTGCTCTCGCAACTACCGCTGCAGTAACCTTTCTCAGAACACTTCCCTGTGTACCCACCATCAAATAGACAAAAAGCCAAATCAATGTGATCCACATTTCCCACCTGTCATATAACGCAGGATACTTTTCCAACGCAGGAAAGATTAGCCCAAATAGCACTGCAATTCCCCACAAAATTTTACCTTTTTTCCCTTTGGGTTTCTGCTGCATAAAATCCATGCAGAATTCCAACAAAAGTATGTTTTCCCAAACAGAAATTGCAAGTTCAAAAACCTTCCAAAATGTTGCACTCATTCCATCACCACTCCCATAATTTTCATTCGAATCTGATTCAGATAATTTCTGCTGACAGGAATGCTTTTCCCGTTCAATAGCAGAAGTTCTTTTTCGCGCAACCGATATACATAGTTCATGTTAACCAAATATCCTTTATGTGTCCTTACAAATTTATGCGCTTCTAGTTTTTTCTCCGCTTCTGACATTTTCATTCTTACACGAATCGCCTCATCCCTCGTATCTTTTTCCCGATAGAAAAGCAGATAGTTCTTCTCGCTCTCCACAAACCAGATATCACGCAATGCAAGTTTTACACTCTGACGCCCTGTCTGCAGTTCTATTTGGGGAACTTTCTTTCCTGCCTTTTTCTGCAGTTCCAGCAACTGCGGCTCCAGTTCCTCATCCAGATGTGCCTTGCGGATAAAAAAGAATGGATGATACACCAATGACTGAAACACCAGATCATCCTTATTCGATACAAACACAATACAACATTCTCTGTTCCACTTTTTCAGATACGATGCAACCTCAAATCCATTCACTTCCGGCATATCGATATCAATAAAAAAAACAGAAATCTCATCAAGATTTTTGATTCCTTCCAGCATCTCCTTCGCAGATACGTAGCACTCCATTTTCACTGCAATCTTATGTTTCTGACATAAACCTCGAATTCTGATTTCCAGTTTATTTAAAAACACTTTATCATCATCACATAAAATTAAATTCATTATTTTCCCCCGTGCTTCTTATCGAAGATTCTACTTCTCAATAGCATACCAAATTTTTTCTTTTCTCTCAAGTAACCTGGGATAACATGAATGATCTGGGACAAACATCAGATCATTCTGCTCTGAGAGCTTTTTTGCCTGACGGGAAAATGTAACGAGATTTTCCCTCGAAAAAAAACAACACCTGAACCGTTTTGCCAACTCAGGTGTTGTTACAATAAATTTATATCGCCCGCAAAGGCTGTTACGCAACTATATCCTCAAACTGCGAATTGTAAAGGTTTGCATAGAACCCATTCTTCGCAAGCAGTTCTTCATGGTTGCCCTGCTCGATGATATCTCCGTCCTTCATGACAAGAATCAGATCCGCATCACGAATCGTGGACAGCCGATGGGCAATGACAAAGCTTGTTCTACCCTTCATCAGGTTATCCATTGCTTTCTGGATCTCGATCTCTGTTCTGGTATCAACGGATGAGGTCGCCTCATCGAGAATCAGGATCTTATTGTCTGCAAGAATTGCTCTTGCGATCGTCAGAAGCTGTTTCTGTCCCTGGGATACATTGCTTGCATCCTCATTCAGCTCCATCTGGTAGCCGCCCGGCAGGGTCTGAATGAAATGGTGTGCCCGCGCAGCCTTCGCCGCTGCAATAACCTCCTCATCCGTGGCATCGAGCCGGCCGTAGCGGATATTTTCCATGATACTGCCCTTGAACAGCCACGTATCCTGCAGCACCATACCAAAGGCATCGCGAAGCTCTCTGCGGTTGAAATCCCTGATATTGTGGTCATCCAGAAGAATGGCTCCGCTGTTTACATCATAATAACGCATCAGCAGCTTAACCATTGTCGTTTTTCCTGCTCCAGTCGGGCCGACAATGGCAATTTTCTGACCCGGTTTTACCTTCGCACAGAAATCATGGATGATGATCTGATCCGGATTGTATCCGAACTGTACATGGTCAAAGGTTACTGCTCCTGTTACCGTCTCAATGTCCGCCGGATTTTCCGTGGTCTGATCCTCTTCCTCTTCGTTCAGGAATTCAAAGACACGCTCGGATGCCGCCGACATCGACTGTACCATGTTGATAACCTGCGCAATCTGCTGGATCGGCTGGGTAAAGTTTTTCACATACTGGATAAATGCCTGGATATCACCGATCGTGATCACGTTTTTGATCGCCAGAAGTCCGCCGGTCAATGCCACGCAGGCGTAGCCTAAATTTCCGACAAACATCATAATCGGCTGCATCATACCGGATAAAAACTGGGATTTCCATGCGGAATCGTAAAGAATATTGTTGGTTTTTTCAAACTCTTCGATCGTATCCCTCTCGCGGTTGAATGCCTTGATGACGAGATGGCCGCCGTAAACCTCCTCAACCTGTCCATTGATGTGACCCAGATATTCCTGCTGGTCACGGAAGAATTTCTGGGATTTCTTCGTCACCAGTCCGATCAGCCCCATAGAAATTGGCAGGATCACAAGTGCGATCAGCGTCATCAGCGGAGAGATACTCTGCATCATGATCAGAACGCCGACCAGCGTTGCCACGGATGTGATGATTGTGGTAATGCTCTGGTTCAGTCCCTGACCCAGTGTGTCGACATCGTTGGTAATACGTGAGAGCACTTCGCCATAGGTGCGGCTCTCAAAATATTTCATCGGCATGCGGTTGATTTTCTCCGAGATTTCCTTCCGGAGACGATAGCATACCTTCTGGGTAACGCCGGTCATAATCCAGCCCTGGATGAAGCTGAACAGGGCGCTCATCAGATACAGGCCAAGTACAAACAGCAGAATCGTTCCGATTCTTGCAAAATCAATGCTTCCTGTGCCCCGGATCTTTTCCATCAGTCCCTCGGACAGTGCGGTCGTAGCTTTTCCGAGAATCTTTGGTCCGGCAACGTTGAACACCGTCGAGCATGCGGCACAGATCATAACGATAAAAATCGCAATTTTATATTTTCCGATGTACTGGGCGAGCTGTTTGATCGATTTTTTCAGATCTTTCGGCTTCTCGCCCGGCTGCATGCCGCGGCCCATCCGTCCCATCGGTCCTCTTTTGCGCGGCTGCTGGTTCATTTCATTACTCATGGTCAGCCACCTCACTTTCCTTCAGTCCAAGCTCTTTCTCTGACAGCTGGGATTTCGCAATCTCCTGGTAAACCTCGCAGCTTCTCAGCAATTCCTCATGCGTACCTTTTCCGACTACTTTTCCGTCATCGAGCACCAGAATCTGCTCCGCATGGAGAATCGTGCTGATCCGCTGTGCCACGATGATCACGGTGCTGTCTTTGACATTCTCCGCCAGTGCTTTTCGAAGCGCCGCATCCGTTTTCAGGTCAAGTGCAGAAAAACTGTCGTCGAAAATAAAGATTTTCGGGTCTTTTGCAATCGCACGCGCAATCGCCAGACGCTGTTTCTGTCCGCCGGATACGTTCGTTCCGCCCTGTGCAATCGCGGTTTCGTATTTGTCATCTTTTGCCTCGATAAACTCGGTTGCCTGCGCAATTGCGGCTGCCTTTTCGATCTCCGCATCCGTCGCATCGTCTTTTCCGAAGCGCAGGTTGGATGCGATCGTTCCCGAGAACAGCACACCTTTCTGCGGCACGAAACCGATCTCATCGCGCAGATCCTTCATCGTAATGTTTCGAATATCTTTTCCATCGAGCGTAATCTTTCCGCCCGTCACATCATAGAGACGTGGGATCAGGTTGACCAGCGTCGATTTACCGCAGCCGGTGCTTCCGATGATCGCTGTCGTCTTGCCAGGCTCGGCAACGAAGTCGATGTCATGCAGCACATCCTCCTCGGCGCCCGGATAACGGAAGTTGACGTGATCGAAGCGGACAACTCCGTTGTGAACCTCCAGCTGCTCCGGATTTTTGACATCCTGAATGGAGGATTCTGTCTGAATGACTTCATCGATACGGCCGGCGGCAACAGCGGCACGCGGCAGCATGATTGACATCATTGTCAGCATCAGGAAAGACATGACGATCATCATGGCGTAGGTAATAAATGCAGTCATTGCACCGACCTGCATCGTGCCGGCATCGATTTTATGTGCACCGACCCATACGATTCCGACGGTCAGCACGTTCATAATCATCATCATACCAGGCATCATAAAGGTCATGACGCGGTTGGTGAACAGGGTTGTTTTGGTCAGTTCCTTATTCGCACCGTCGAAGCGCTCTTCCTCTTTGTCCTCTCTTCCGAACGCACGGATGACAGAGAGTCCGGTCAGGATTTCACGCGATACGAGGTTGATGTTGTCGACCAGTTTCTGCATCAGCTTGAATTTCGGCATCGCAAGGGAGACAAGCAGCATCACGTAGCCGAGAATGACGATGATCGCAAGAACAATGATCCATTCCATACCGGCTCCCGTTTTCATGACTTTCAGCACACCGCCGATGCCAAGGATCGGTGCGTAGGCAACCATTCGCAGTACCATGACGGAGACCATCTGGATCTGCTGGATATCGTTCGTGCTTCGGGTAATCAGCGATGCGGTGGAGAACTGATCCATCTCCACATTGGAGAATCCGACAACCCGTTTGAATACTTTTTCGCGCAGATCGCGGCCGATTCCGGCGCCGACGCGGGAGGCAAACAGTCCGACGAGAACAGTTACCACACCCATCAGGAGTGCCATGCCGACCATCTTGAGGCCTGCGGTCAGAAGGTACGTTTTCTGAATCTGGTCTAGATCGAGGCCCGCCGCTTTGTCTGCGGAAACTGCATACGCAATGCCCATCGATTTTACCAGGGAGCTTCCCATCGTATCAAGCGTTTTTTCCATGCTGTCGCGCATCGAGAGCACGGTGTCTTTATCCATCTGTCCGCTCTCGAGCATCGCTGCAAAGATTGGACGGACATCCACACAGGTGACTTTGACTTTGTTTCCATCGTCATCCTCTTTTTCCTGTTGGAAGCTCTTCAGCTCCACATGCATCATCTCGCCGATCTGCTCAATCGTCATGTTTTCAAACACCGACGCATCCTGACCGGTCTGCTGTGCCATGAGTTGTTTAAAGGTATCCTCCTCCATCGCACCCATCTGGTAATTCATCAGCAGTGCAACGGTCAGTGTATCGTCTGCTTCATCAAGTTCTTTTTCAGAAGCTTTGTTCCGTTCATAATAGCCGTCCTTTTTCGTATAGAGGCTTTCCCATAAATCCACCTCATCATCCGTCATGATAAACTCGGCCGTCTGAAATTCTTCCTCTGTGATTCGTTTCGGTGTAACGTGCTCAACACCACTGTTCTGAATGCCCACATCAATAATATCGGATGTGTACGACGGGAGCGACAGGTCGCACCACGCCTGGACAAACAAAAGCATAAGAATCACGAGAATCGATTTCCAGTACGGGATCATGTTCTTGAAAATCTTACTCATTTTTTCCCCTTTCTGTCTTTTTTTGTGTACCAGCTTGCCGGCACACTAATTCTGTCGTTTTCGGGTGTCAATTTCTTTTTCTGCGATCTCATAGATACGATCCAGATAAGCAACCAGCTGATCTATATCCTCTTCCTTTAACTGTGACATCACAGAGCAGCCAAAGTCCTGCATTCTGTCCCGTACCTCTTCCCCCTTTTTCCAGCCCTTCTCTGTCAGACTGATATATGTATTCCTGCGGTCTTTTTTGTCAACGCTCCGCTCTACATATCCTTTTTCCTCCAGTCCGCGCAGTGTGCGCGACACAGCCGGCGGAAGTGTTTTTGTCTTCGCCGCCAGCTCTGAGCTTGTAATTTTTCCGTTTTCTCCCATTTGCAAAATCGCACCCATAACGGAAAATTCGGAACTGCTGAGTCCCGGAATCAGGTCTGATACGTTCAGTTTTTTAAACTGGTGCACCGCACGAAACAGTTTTTCAAATGCATCTTTCATGTTTCCCCCTCCTTTTGCCGCAAATGCTTAACAGTGTTATTTATTTGCGCGTGTTAAATAATAACACCGGCAAATTTCTATGTCAAGAAATCTGCCGGTGTTTATGTTTTTTTTAGAATTTACGCTACCGCATTTTCGTTAATCTGATTGATTACTTTCCGAATGCCCATCCAGACTGCCAGATCTGTAAAGACTTCCGCAACACTTCCCCGATCTGTAAACGGAGCTTCCTGAAGCACGGAAAGGTCTTTCATCATTCCATTATGAACAATATATTCGATAATCTGATTCACAAAATAAATTTGTCTGCTGTCAAGATCGGCATTCGTCAGATACTCTGAAAACGCTTCTTTGGCTGCATTCATATCGAGTCCGACAATTTCCCGGACAAATTCTCCCAAAGGTTTCGTTCCAAATTCCTGCTCGTAATCCTGCTTCGTACCAACCTCATTCCAGAGAATTTTTTCCAGGCTGGCAACATCCATTTCTGTCAGCGGCTGATTTGTTCTCAGTTTCGCAATTGCAATCGTGTCCTGATGCTGCCGGATATAATACTCCGCTTTTGCTTTATAATTTTTCAGCTCATCATTTTCCAGTTCAGACTCGCGCCAGTCGATGGATAATAAGTCATCATCAAAATTGGTATTATAAAGCAATTTCGTTTTTAGAATATATTTCATCAAATCCCGTAATCTTTCCCGGATTTCTTCGAATTCATTGATTCCCGCATTCGCAATATAATCTGTATGCAGAATTTGCCCAATCAGATCTGACTGTGCCTGAATTTCCGGAACATTCGCAACGTTTGCAATACCAGCTACTCTTTTCATAAGATCACTGCGGGCCCGTGTATATTTTTTTCCAATCAAATATGCCAGTTCAATTCCATACATCAATGCATCAAAACGAACTGCACTTGCCTCATCTTTATCCGGAAGAATTAACGGTGCCACTTCTTCACGCACAAGCAACGTATCTTCATAGGTAAGAGCATTATAGTTTTTTTCATCCGAGTACAAATCTACATATTTCAGATGCTGCCTTACCGCAAAATTATCTCTCGGCAGCTCCCGCACCTTTTCTGTCATCTGTTTTACCAGCGCATCACGGTACGCAATCAGTCTGTCCACCTGATAGGAAATATCCTGCAGTTTGTAGGCAATATCAAATTTCAAATTAAATATTGCTCCCTGCAAAGCAATCATATTGGCAGTTGCTTTCCCTTTATTCATTCGGAAAAACTCAAAGTTTCCACAAAAGTCAAAAATATAAAACTTCTGCTTATCCTCGCCATCCAGCAAGCCCGGGCAGAGTCGTGTTCCACGTCCAATCATCTGCCAGAATTTCGCCTTACTCATCACCTTTTTGAAAAACACCAGGTTCAGCACCTCCGGCACATCAATACCGGTATCCAGCATATCCACAGAGATTGCAATTTGAGGCATTTTTTTCGCATCTGAAAATTCATCAATTGCACTTTGCGCATACTCAATTTTATTATCGATCACTTTTGCATAGTCATCTGGATACTGCGGATATTCCTTTCGAAAAACTCTGAGTATTTCTTCTGCATGCTTGTGCTTTTTCGCGAAAATAATTGTTTTTCCAAGCTTCTGCCCATAATCAATCTTGATGCCATTCGTCATCAGAATATGCAATACCTGTTTTATGGTATCTTCATTAAAAATCCAGGTATTTAACGCGGATGAACTGATTGACTCCGGCAGATTTCCGTTCTCGTCTTCGAATGTTGCCTCATACGTTTCTTTGTCTTCCTCTGACAATTCATCATACACAATTCCCTGTTCGATGAATTTCAATCGTGATTCTACCGAAACATAATCCACAAGATAACCGTCTTTTACCGCCTGCGCCAGATCATATCCATACGTCGGAACGCCGTTTTCCAGTTCAAAGACTTCATACGTATTTTTATCAATTTCATCTTTTGGCGTTGCAGTGAGTCCTACCAGCGGCGCATCGAAATAATTAAAAATATCCCGATACTTATTGTAAATTGATCTATGCGCCTCATCACAGATCACCAGATCAAAATGGCCGCAGGTAAACAGTTTTCCCTCGCTGTCATGAACCGTATCAATACAATTGATCATTGTCTGGTACGTAGAGAAAACACAGTGCGCATTGTAGTTATCCTTTTCTTCAACCAAATTGGTACAGGACAGATTCGGCAGCAGGTTTACAAAACTTCGTTTTGCCTGCGTAACAAGTGAATTCCGGTCTGCCAGGAAAAGAACATTTTTTACCCAGCCTGCCTTTAATAATACATCGCACAGTGCAATCACCGTTCGCGTCTTGCCAGAACCGGTCGCCATGACGAGCAGTGCTTTCCTGCGGTTCTTTTCATCAAAGCTGCGACACACTGCTTTTATGGCAGCTTCCTGGTAATAGCGTCCCGCAATATTTTTGTCCACGGTAATATGCTTCAGACTTGTGCGCATAGACCGCAAATTAAACCACTTTTCCAGATCTCTCTTCGAATAAATCACAGAACATTTTCGCTCTGGATACTGGCCATCAATAATACGCGTGTCAAATCCATTCGTAAGAAAGACAACGGGACGTCTTTTGTATGTTTTTTCCAGCAGATCCGCATACAATTTTGCCTGCTGTCTTCCCTTGGAAACATCTACACAGGTGCGCTTTGCTTCAATTACCGCGAGCGGTCGGTGCATATCATCATAAAGGACATAATCAGCAAAGCCAACCTCTGATTTATTCGGCATTCCCGGAATTTCCACCTCATTGATCCAGTCTCTGCCTTCCACCCAGCCTGCTTCTGTCAGCATGGAATCGATATAAAGTTTACGCGTCTGATACTCGGACAGTTCCAGCGGTTTGGGAACATAGGTCTGCTGCTGTTCCTGACGGCGTGCGGACAGTTCTTCCCGCAGAGAAGCATTTTCTGCACTCAGTTTTTTCAGGTCAAGCTCCTGCTGTGCCGCTTTCTCCTGTTCTTTCTCCAGAGCTTCTTTTGCTGCCTTCGCATCTTCTTTCGACTTTTTCGCTTTCGCTATCCGTGCTGTGATCAATGTTTTGTCGAAGGCTCTCCGCTGATACTGGTCGGAATAGCAGTATGCAATATAATCGAGATAAATAAAAAGATTTTCCAGGCAAAGCATCGCTTCATCCCGTCCCAGTTTTCTGCTGCTGTGTGCCGCATTATTTCCGCTCCGCCGAATATAATCCATCCGCTTCCACAAGTCTGGCCCGATTGTCTGGCGATAATCCTCACTGTTCATCAGACTCTGCAGGTTGTCCTGGTACGGCATCTCGAGCGCATTATCCACAGAATACATCCATTTCACCGCAAACTCCATCGCCCGTCGGCTGTTCAAAATACTGGCCTCCGGGTCGAGTAAAATGATTTTTTCTGCGGACACGGCAGCATCGGCAAATGCGGAAAATTTAGGTTCTTTTTTCAAATAATCAAAATTTGTAACCATGCGCACCTCCCCCTAAATTCTGTCAAAGCGGATATTCGCAATCTGCTTCGCTACTTGCTTGATTCGGTTAAAATAGTTTCCCATCTTTCTGTTATTTGTATTTTAGCACACTATTTCTTTATATGTGAGCACTTATCTCAGCTTCTTCAATTTTGATTTGTCGACTTGTGACTTAAATAAAACAAACTCCTCTTGTTTTGATAATGGCGGTATCAATACCGGCAATGCTCGCAGCTGCGTCATATTAATACTTGCGATTCCCGTTGTCTGTTTTGCACATCCCAGAAAATAGCGTTTTGATCGTTGATGCTGAAGGTACTCTGCAAAAAATTCAGGAAGCACCACAGATTCATCCAATCTCACTCGGAAAATATGGTTTTGGTGTATGCAGTTCTCAAGCGGCTCTTTTATAATCGCACCGCGTCCCACTTTATCCGGATCGCCACCCTCAGTCATAAGTACATCATCCGCAAGCAATCGATATTGCTCAATCTCCTGTTGTGTTGCTTCTATTGTTTTCACCGTTGTCCAGTCTATATAACCATCTTTTACATTGGACACAGCCATGTATGGAACTTCGGTCAAATCTTCAGACTTTGTTTTTCTTCCTTTCGTGATGCCAGAAACAACATCTGCCATACTCTCCAATTTTGCTTCTGACCATCCTTTGGAATTCAAATACATGTCTCCAAACATCTCGACAAATCGGGCTTTAATAAGTTCGTCTAATTTTTGAAGTTCCTGCTGTCGCGAAGAAATTACAGATTCTATTCTTCCCAGAATATTCACTATTTCTTTCTGCCTATCCAAAGTATCTAAGTTGAACTCTTCCTTTTTATAATCTTTAAAATAAATATGTGGTATAGTCGCACCTGTAAAATATTTTTCTAAGTGCATATATTTCACAACATAGCAAAGATATTCCGGCAACACATTTTCTTTTGGTAATAAATACTGCATAGTACCAATCACTGAAGACTTTGCTGGATACAAAGAAGTTCGACCAATACCTGCCCCATCTTTTACAACAGCAACATATGGTTGATCTTGATAATAGAAATCGACATTGCCTATATACCCTGCAGCTCCGTAAATTGGATACTCCCCAGTTTTATCTATAACATCTGATTGCTTGAGGTTTGATGAACCTCTTACGCAAACATCTTCAAGTTTTACTCTCATCTACACCATCCCTACAAATCCGAATTTGCATTTCCTTTCTTAGTTTTTTACAACTCTTCCCTCATGTATACTCACCGAAAACTTGACATATAATATAATTGTGTTATATTAATAGTAGTCAACTTGTGAAGGATAAAAGCTGGGTTCCCGAATGGGAGTAGGTGCATTAGCACTTAGAATCCTTTGCTCCCTGGGTTGACTATTTTTTTGCCAATTTTTGTTTTAAATCGTTAAGTATTGCTTCTGGCGATTTCTTTATTTCTTCATAGATAAAATCAATAGCCTGTTGTGAATAACTATACTGTGGTTGAGTCGAAACTTGATATGTAAAACACATTCTCTCATTTTCTTTTATTCCAAAGTATGAAGTGAAAAGATTAAAATGATACATGTTAAATGTTGTTTCTTGCCCATTATATAAAAGCACAATCTCATCTTTTGACAACTTCTTATTAATTTCCCGTATACAAGCCTTAGCACTGTATTTATGTGTTTCATTAGGGTTTTTCAATTCTTTGATAACCCGTACACCTTGGGCCGCCTCTTTTTCAATATGATACAGTTCAGTTGCTTCTTCCCTCTTTTTCGTCGCATAATGATAATGCTCGACTTTAATTGCAAACGCACTATTATTTTCTTCTACCAAAGGCTGCAATGAGTCATTCACTGCAAAAAGCTTCTCTGCAACCTGTTTTTCATATTTTCCTCTGATCTCCGTTTCATCCAAAGATTTCAGTCTTACAGATAATGTAATAAAGTTTTCCGGTATAATTTGTGTCATATCTACTTTATGAAACTCCATCATCTTATCCACAAAATTGAATACACAGGCCTGAAGCAAAGGAATATAAACAGCTTCATATTCTTCTGTAATAAAGTGTGTACTCGTATTTCTAAGCTCAATAATCTTTTCGAGATTTTTTCTCAGTGGAGCTTTTTCATTTGTAAAAACCTTTTTCACACATCCTTCCAATGATATTGTTCTATTCGGTTTATCTGAAAAATAAATAGAATTCTCTCCAAATTTGTTTATCATATGTGCTTTTAACATTAGTTCCCACGCATTACAGATAAAAAAGCTAAATCCTTCAATCCGATATTTAATCGAAGGTTTATTGTATATTTCAATTGCTAGCACAAAAGCTTCTTTTGCTTTATCTATTAACTGATCTTGTACTCCCATCTCTTACTCCCTTATAAATTTAATGGTTTCTCCAACTCATCCATCTCTTTCCCAATCTCCTGCTCCAGCTGACAAATATTTGCCATAATTTCCGATGTCGGCGGACGCTCCACCGGGATGTATTCTACTTCTTTGTATTTATTAATACTGAGATCGTACTCATTCTCCACGCTCTCCTTTTTCGGAAGCAGAAATGTTTTTATTTCTTTTCACCACTTGACAACAAACGTATTTTTATATAGCATAAATATTAAGAAATGGGTTTTCACCGTACAGCCTTATGACTCAAGCGGGCTGCTCGTTTCTTTTTTTATTTCTAAAAATCGTTTTACGTTTCTCGTCATCAGTGCCCTTCTTTCTATAAATTCAACAGCTTCTCCAGCTCATCCATCTCTTTCCCGATCTCCTGCTCCAGCTCGCGGATATTTGCCATAATTTCCGATGTCGGCGGATATTCCACCGGGATATATTCTACTTCTTTGTATTTGTTAATGCTGAGATCATACCCATTCTCTACAATCTCTTTTTTCGGAACCAGGAAAGATTTGTCCGTGCGTTTTCTATCCACTTCCTGATCGAGATGTTTAAATCGCTCTATGATATCCGGAATATCATTTTCCGCAATTGGTGACCGTTTGTCATCCAGGCTGAGGCCATCGGCGGTCATGTCGTAGAACCAGACCTGATCGGTTCCGCCATGTTCGGTTTTGGTGAAAATCAGGATCGCCGTTGATACTCCTGCGTAAGGCTTAAATACACCGGATGGCATGGAAACAACTGCTTCCAGTCTCTGGTTTTCTATGATTTCTTTTCGAATTGCCTTATGCGCCGTAGATGATCCAAATAAAACTCCATCTGGTACAATGCAGGCACAGCGACCGCCGATTTTCAGCATCCGCAGAAATAATGCCAGGAATAACAGTTCTGTTTTTTTCGTCTTGCACACTTTCAGCAAATCACCGGATACGGACTCTGCGTCAAGGCTTCCTTTAAATGGAGGGTTTGCCAGAATAAGCGTATATTTATCTTTGTCGCCATTCTGATCAGATAAACTGTCTCTATACTCAATGAATGGATTGTCAATTCCATGTGTCATCATATTCATCGCGCCGATACGAAGCATCGTTCGATCCATATCGTATCCATGGAACATATGATTCATGTAGTGATCTTTTTTCTGTTTATCAAAAAAGATTTCTTCTTTTTTTGTTTCTTTTAAATACTCTCCTGCTGCAACCAGAAAGCCAGAAGTTCCGCAGGCCGGATCGCAGATCATTTCACTGCTGGATGGGTTCATCATTTCCACCATCATACGAATAATGTGGCGTGGTGTTCTAAACTGACCGTTGCGGCCGGACTGAGCAATTTTCGAAAGAAGATATTCATACACATCTCCCCGTACATCGGTTGCCTGAATTTCGCTCATCATTTTATAAATTTCGTCCAACGAGTCTACCACCTTCGACAGTACCAGCGGTGTCGGCAGTTTAAAGATTGCGTCATCCATATATTTGGAATACGCACTGTTTTTGTCACTATGCAATGTCTTAATGAACGGAAATACCCATTCCTGCATCACAGAATACATCCGATCAGCAGGAAAGTCGTGAAATACCGACCACTTCAGCTGCGATCCGTCAATTGTTCTTTCTCCTATTTTTACTTCTTCCACGAAAATACTCTGATACGGCAGACCAAGCATGGCGCTCTCTTTGGCACGAATATTATCGGAGTCGTCCAGATCATGGATAAACATCAGATAGGTGATCTGCTCAATGACTTCCAGCGGATTTACAAGGCCTCCCGCTGCGAAAATATCCCACAATGCATCAATTTTATTTTTTAATTCACCAGTAATCATCCTTTCAACTTCTCCTCTCGTTAGTCATTATTCCATGTATATTTCGTATATCGCCCGCCGCCGATTTTCAGAATTTCACCAGACGATAGCAAATCAGCAAGTGCCCTCTGAACCGTTACCTGGCTGATATCCGGACACATTTTTAATATTTCCATTTTGGTAATCTGCCCCGGTGTTGTACGAATGATTTCTTTTACACGATCCGGCTTTGACATTCCAGATGTTGTCAGCAGATTCACTCTGGAAGAAAAATCCCGGTATGCCGCAATCATAATGCTGAGCATGTATTTCACAAATGGCTCATAATCATTTTCGTTTTCATGCCATTGTTCGGAGCTCTGCCGCAGGCACTCATAATATTCTTCTTTTGTCGTTTCGATTAATTTCTCGATACTGATATATTTTCCTACAATATAGCCTGCCCGATAGTATAAAAGTAAAGTAAGCAGACGGCTCATTCTTCCATTTCCGTCATTAAAAGGATGAATGCACAGAAAATCGAGAATGAACATGGGAATCAAAAGCAGTGGATCTATCTGTTCCGATCCCATCGCCTGTTCAAAGGCCGCACATAATGCTTCGACTGCTGCCGGTGTCTCCCATGCCGGAACCGGGCGAAATCGAATAAATGTATTTCCGATCGTATCCTCTTCTTCTATCACATTATCTACTGTTTTATACTTTCCGCCGATGTCATATCCTTCAAATTTGTACAGATCTCGATGAAGCTGCAAAAAAATGGACGGCTTGGGTGGAATGTAATCATGACTTTCATGAATTGTATTCAGCACATCCCGGTAACCGGCAATTTCACGCTCGCTGCGCGTTTTCGGTCTCGTCGTATCCCGCACCAGGGCTCTTAACCGTTCATCCGAAGTGTAAATACCCTCAATTTTGTTCGATGCCTCTGTACTCTGAATTTTCGCAATTTCGACAAGCTGATTCAATGCATCCGCTTTTGCTTCGATGAACAAAGTCTGCTCTCCTTTGAATTCATGAATCTGCGTCAGATAGGATACAATTTCCGGCGTGAGTAATTTTTTCCACTTTTCCTGGTAAGTAAACTGTCTCATTTGCGTTCTCCAATATGCTGTATTTCTGCTATGATTTCAGTATATTCATTAATTTTATCATTGTCAATTCAATTTCATCATTATGTATAAAATGATCAAATTTAAAAGTACACATGCGGTTTCATCCTATCATGCCAAGTAAATAGAATTTGACAAACGCTGCCATTTTGTTTAGATTAGAAGCAAATACGAAAGGACACCTTCATTCCCATGCCAGGTTTTATTTTACATCTCACCGCAGCCCAAATGCTGTTAAAGCACCTCCCGTCCCACCCGGATTTTCCATATCCGATTTCATCGGTAAATGATTTTCTAATCGGAAATCTTCTGCCGGATGCGACGCAGCAGAAAGAATCCTCCCATTTCCGCGATCCGCTTTACCGCGAAAAAATGATGGTATTCCCGGATCTTACACGGTTTACAGCGAAATACCGCTCACTTCTGCCGGATTCGAGCGCACTGGGATATTATTTTCATCTTTATATTGACCGGAAATTTTTTAAGGATTTCATTCCTCAGATTGTGGAATTTTATAATGCGGATGGGGAAATTACAGATATGAGAGATGAGATTGCAACGGTTTATATCAAAAAATCGCGGACATCCATTCCTTTTTCCAGATATCTCACGGAGGAGTATTATTACGGGGACTATACACGAATGAATACATATCTTGTCGACCGCTATTGCATCCCGCTCGATCTCAATCCTAACGTCACGAACCCTGGAATCGCAGAAATTCAGTATGAGAACGTCCAACAGGTACTTGACCTCCTCCATCACTTCCTCTCCGTCCCGCCGGAAGCCGCGCAGGATCTGAAGGTCTTTCCGCTTGAAGAACTGCTTGCGGCACTGGAACAATATGTAGAAGAGTTTTTGGCTGTGCCGAATAAGTATATTTCATAATTCTCCATTCAAAAAGGAGCAGAACCCACACCAGATTCCGCTCCTTTTTCAGAATGTAATTTTTCCGTTTCCTCTTACACTACATCTTGAACGATCCATTCTCTGTCATCCGTATCCATTTGTTTTTTTCTTCGATATTCCGTTGGTGTCCTCCCATAATATTTCTTAAATGTCTTGCAAAAATAATCCATATTTTCAAATCCCGTCTCGCCGGAAATTACAGTTATCTTTTTCTCCGTCGTGGCCAGAAGCTTTGCAGCCTCCTGCAGACGATACTTCACCAGATAATGCACCGGCGTATCGTGAAGATATCTTCGGAACAGATTCAATGCCGTACTCTTGCTCACCATAGCCTGCCCGGCAATATCCTCCAAGGTAAGATTCTGTCGGAAATTTTGATGAATATATTGCATCATCAGCTGTGTTCTTCCCTGTGAGGATGCCGTATTTTCTCTTTTTTTCTGCAGCACTTCCGAATCCATGTGCAAATAAAGCAAGTGCCACAATTCCTGCGTCAGAAATAAAGTAACCAGTTCCCGGTCTTTGTCTGATTCCTGCGCTTTGAGAATTTTCTGCATGAGCTCCAGTGCTTCTGCCTGCCATTTTATTTCCCTGCAAAAGACAATGCAGTCCACCTTACACGCCTGTATCGGTGCAATGTATTTTTTGTAAACCAGGCTGTCTGCCGGAGCGAGAAATGTCGGTTTCAGAACGAAATTTGGCACAATCGCATGGCCTTCAGAAAAATAGCGATGCAAAATCTTTGAGTTAATAAAAATGCCCGTTCCCTGTCCCAGTGAAAACTGCTTTTCGCCAACCCAGAAGGTTGCTGTTCCCTCCTGTACAAAAACAAACTCAAACTCCACATGCCAGTGCCATTCTACACAATGAAAATCAAACAACGCAAGATCGTCGTAATACAATTGAAACGGATACTCACTGTTTCCATGCTGTATCGTTTCCATCATGCTTTCATCCGTTTGGATCTTGTTATAAAATGTATTAAATTCCATCTTTCCCCGCCTCCGTTTTTCAGGCACGCCCCTCTCTATTTTACGATATTATACAATAAACAGACGATATATTCCAGTGAAAGCGACACTATTTTACGTTATTATACAAAAAGAATCGTTGTCGCTCCATGGAACACGGTGAACGGCAACGAAACGAACACTACGGCCGCAGCAGTTCTGCCATTTTAAAAAACGGAGTATATCACTATGAAAAAGAACTACCACAAAACCTTAATTGCCTGTTATCTTGGATTTATCACGCAGGCAATTTCTGCAAATTTTGCACCTTTACTATTTCTTACCTTTCACAGAACTTACCATATTTCTCTTGGAAAAATTGCGTTTATCTCGACAATATTCTTTTTCACACAACTTCTTGTCGATTTGTTCTGTGCCAGATATGTCGATAAAATCGGTTATCGCAGGTGTGTCGTTGCTTCTGAGATTCTTTCCGCCTGCGGCCTGATTGGACTTGCCTTTCTGCCCAATATTCTACCAAATGCCTATGCAGGAATTTTGCTCAGTGCCATGATCTATGCCGCCGGAAGCGGACTGATTGAGGTTCTTGTCAGCCCAATCGTAGAAGCTTGTCCGTTTGACAATAAGGACAGCGTTATGAGTCTGCTTCATTCCTTTTACTGCTGGGGGTCTGTAGGCGTCATCTTACTCTCCACTGCTTTTTTGGCAGTTTTTGGTATGGAACGCTGGCCGATCCTCGCATGTATCTGGGCTGTACTTCCACTGTACAATACGTTTAATTTTCTTTCCTGCCCAATTGAATCACTGACCGGAAGCGAAGAAGGACTTACCATTCGTCAGCTGTGCCGTCTTCCCATTTTCTGGATTTCCCTTGTTCTTATGGTCTGCGCCGGAGCAAGCGAGATTTCGATGGCGCAATGGGCTTCCGCTTATGCCGAGTCTGCATTAGGTCTCTCAAAAAGCATTGGAGACATTGCAGGACCGTGCCTGTTTGCTGTGATGATGGGCATCAGCAGAACCTTCTATGGTAAATACGGGGAAAAAATTGACTTAACAAAATTTATGATCGCATCCGGTACACTTTGCCTGATCTGTTATCTGGCTGCAGCTCTCGCACCATATCCTCTTTTAAATCTTATAGGTTGCGTTGTGTGTGGTTTCTCCGTAGGAATTATGTGGCCGGGAACCATCAGTATTTCATCCTCTAAAATTCCACTCGGCGGAACTGCACTGTTCGCACTTCTCGCCATGGCCGGAGATATGGGTGGTTCCATTGGCCCATTTGTTATTGGATTTGTCACACAAAACACCGGCGACGATCTGAAGGCAGGTATGCTGGCCGGCTGCATTTTCCCTGCTGTACTGATTTTGTCTGTTTTTCTGCTCCGACAAAGGAACGCAGAGCAAAAATAAGCACCAAAGAGATACTGTAACGTGTCTCAGACACAGGAGCCGGACAGTCCGACTCCTTTTTTTCATGTCTCTGCAATATTTCTCACAACTCCCGAAAACAGAATCGATCCGTCCTGCCCCGTGACAAGAAACAGGAATGGACGATCCAGTACGAAGTCGATTTCGTCGTCCGGTATTTCTGCTGCGGTTTCTGAAATGCCGAGTTCTGTATACGCTGCTCCGGTTACTCCGTTTTCGTCGATTTCAAGCGTGGCGGCATGATCTGCTTTGCTCAGGTATAAATTCTCTTTGTCCCCTGTTAATGGACTGAAATCTGCCAGATCCGTATCCAGCGCATCCGTTACACCTAGTGCGCGCACCGTTTCGATCAGGTCTGTTTTTTCCGATACTTTAAATTTAGGAACAGACAGGTTCACCATAGGGGAATACCAGTTATCACTGCTTTCATCCCGCCGTATAACCTTCATCAGATCCGGCGATGATACCAGTTCATTGACATCGGTATTTTCATCCGGAAGCAGGAAATACATGGAGCCGCTGTCCTGAAGGCTAAGGCTGACTGCACGGAAGTGTTCGCCCTGGTAGACATCCATCCATTCCGTTTTTTTCATCATGTCCACAGTGGTATCTCCCGCAGCTCCGTGGAAGGTTTCCTTCTCTGTATCTACTTCCCAGAAATTTTCCCTCCACATCGCCTTATAATAGATGGTTGATACCAGTTCAAATACCGTTTCCGGGGCAATCGCCATGTCTTTTGTATATTCCTTCAAAAGTCCGCCGGTATTATCATCCGTCCACGTCCGCAATGCCTGATTCATCTCTTCCGATCCAGGTATTCCTCTGAATGTCGATGCATAGTACTGTTCCGCCAGCCGCTGCAGCGTTGTGTCATTGTATGTTTCCTCACCATCCAGCCACAGCGAATTTGCCAGCACACTTTTCAGCGCAGGCGTATCTGCATAATTACTTTCCCAGAGCGAAGAAACATTTTCCCGCAACGTATCCATATCCTGCGCACCAAGCATATCCAGAATCTGCTGCCGCGTATTTCCATCCGAAGTTTCCGCCAGCATCGCAAACGCGATATACAGATTGATCGGCGAGCAGACGGTATTTTCATTATCGGAAACCAGCATCTGTTCCATCAGTTTCTGATAATACGCATCCATTCCCGACTGCAGTTCCGCTGATTTTGTCGTCAGTTCCCTGTAGGAATTCCACCAGTCCCAGTGCGCATCACTTTCCATAAATTCCTGTGCATCCATCGTCTGCGCCACAGATGCCGGATAAGCTGCCATAACCGTCTTTAGCCCCGACGGGTAACGGACTGCCGAACTCTCCTGTCCATTTCTCCATGTCGTAACCCCCAGCACAGCTCCGCCGATGATCACCGCGCAGGCTGCCGCGGCCGTCCATTTTTTCCATGCAGCCCTTCGTGAACGTTGATATTTCCCCGCGTTTTCCACCATACCAGGATCCAGATTTCCCAGCGTTTTAAATAATTCTTCTTTCTTCATACTTCGAACCCCCTTTCCGTCAAGTGTGTATGCAGTTTCCCGCGGATCCGGTTCAGCGTAACTGAAACATAGTTTTCGCTTCTGCCCAGCCGATCCGCGATTTCACCGATACTGTCCACATACCAGTACCGCAGGACAAACATACATCGTTTCTCCTCCGGCAGCTTCTGCAGAAACTGATTGATCTCCGCTACCAGTTCTTTCATCTCCCACTGCCGCTCAATATTATCTTTCCCCGAAACGCATTCTTCCAGCTCGTCCAACACCGCATCAACCTGACTTCCTCCGCGTTTTCCGCGATGCATTTTTCTATACAGATCAAAAGAAAGATTTCTTGTTATCTTTCCAAGAAATGTCGATAACAGAGACGGCCGGTGCGGCGGCATGGCGTTCCACGCGTGAAGCCAGGTGTCATTGACGCATTCTTCTGCATCCGCCGGATTCTTCAGAATATTCTGTGCAATAGATGTACAGTATGCACCATATTTCATCGAGGATTCGCTGATCGCAGCTTCATCTCTGTCCCAATACAGCAGGACAATTCTTTCATCTTCCATATGGAACTTCCCCCTTTCATCTATCATCACGCTGTTCTGCAGAAAATCTTACACTTTTCGAAAAAAAATTCAGGTTCGAAAAAGGGCGCAGCCGAAGCCACACCCTTCTATTCTTTTTTGTTTTCTTTATGCCAGAATCGGTTTTAAAGCCTCTGCGAGTTTTTCTTTCTCAGCTTCTGCCTCTGCCAGATCCTTGCCAAGTGTTGTGTAGTATACTTTGATCTTCGGCTCTGTTCCGGACGGGCGGACGATGACGGTTTCACCGTTTGCCAGTTTGTAGATCAGAACGTTTGCTGCCGGGAGTCCGGTCTCTTCTGGTTTCTCGTAATCGGTTACTTTGACAACAGCGGAACCTGCGATCTCGGTCAGCGGCTGTTTTCTGAGGCCATCCATGATGCCGGCCATCTTGTCCATTCCGCTCAGACCCGGGAATTCGAAGCTGTCTACTTTGTTCAGGTAACGGCCGTACTCAGCATAGATCTCTTCCAGTCTCTGTTTCAGAGAGCTTCCGATGCTTCTGTAGTAAGCTGCCATCTCGCAGATCAGCATGGAGCCGATGACTGCGTCTTTATCTCTTACATACGGGCCAGCCAGGTATCCGTAACTCTCCTCGAATCCGAAGATGAAGCGGTCTACTTCGCCGTCTGCCTCAAGGTTTGCAATCTGATCGCCGATCCATTTGAATCCGGTCAGAACGCTGCGGAGTTCCACGCCGTAGTGCTCTGCAACAGCATCTGCCAGCGGTGTGGATACGATGGATTTTACAGCAACTGGTTTCTCCGGCATGGTGCCTTTCTCGATGCGGCCTGCGCAGATGTAGTCGAGAAGCAGAACGCCGACTTCGTTTCCGGTTACCAGCTCATAGCTTCCATCCGGGCATTTCATGGCGATACCAACGCGGTCTGCATCCGGGTCGGTTGCCAGCATCAGGTCTGCGCCGGTCTCTTTTGCAAGATCCAGGCCTTTTTCCAGTGCAGCAAAGATTTCCGGGTTCGGATAGCTGCAGGTGGTGAAGTATCCGTTCGGATACTCCTGCTCCGGAACGATGGTGATATCAGTGATGCCGATGTCTTTTAATACACGGGTAACCGGTACAAGACCAGATCCGTTCAGCGGGCTGTAAACGAGTTTCAGTCCAGCGGTCTTGCAGAGACCTGGACGAACCTGACGGGATTCGATGGCTTCGTACAGTGCATTCTTGCAGTCATCGCCGACGAAACGGATCAGTCCCTCTTCTACTCCCTGTGCAAACGGCATATATTTTACGCCGGTCAGGATATCGGTTTTCTGAATCTCTGCGTATACGATTGCTGCAGCATCATCGGTCATCTGGCATCCGTCCGGGCCGTAGGCTTTGTAGCCGTTGTATTTTGCCGGGTTGTGGGATGCAGTTACCATGATACCTGCATTGCAGTTATAGTAACGGGTTGCAAAGGAAAGTGCCGGTACCGGCATCAGTGCATCGTAAATTCTGACTTTGATTCCGTTTGCAGCCAGAACGCCTGCTGCTGTTTTTGCGAATACATCGCTCTTAATACGGCTGTCATAGCTAATGGCTACGGTCTGGTTTCCGCCCTGTGTTTTTACCCAGTTTGCAAGGCCCTGTGTTGCCTGACGCACTACATAGATATTCATACGGTTTGTTCCTGCGCCAAGTACACCACGAAGTCCTGCGGTTCCGAATTTCAGAGATACAGCAAAACGGTCCTTGATCTCCTCATCGTTTCCTTCAATCCGTGCCAGCTCCGGGTTCAGATCTGCGTCTTCCAGATCAGCTGCCAGCCATCTCTTATACTCTTCCAGATACATATCTTTTTTCTCCTGTTCTATTCTTTATTTGTAACTATTCAGCGCCATGCGAAAGAGAAGAAAATCGTGAATCATGCTTGCATGAATGCGCGGTTTTCTGGAATTTCATATGGCGAGAAGCAACATCGAGATGCAGCGCAAGCGG
>OGPW01000479.1_pt1 | contig 32192 bp, 24 predicted proteins | sample 1553061 | NCBI WGS metagenome assembly OGPW01 (sample SAMEA2580292, study PRJEB22360) | human gut metagenome | biome: human gut; feature: human-associated habitat; material: faeces | place: Denmark | collected 2008/2010
TTCATCATTACGTTGTTATTTTTATCGCTCATCAAAATCCCCTCCTTAGGATCATTACGTTTCACTTTATAAAATCTTCCGGTGAATCGCTATCTCTGTTTCTGTTTTCCTTTTATGTCTAAGAGTATAGGGAGGATTTGTGTTTACTTTGTGGGAAAATTGTGATAAAAGTGTTAATTATGCCATGCAAGACGTTTAACATCTGCGTGAACATCACCAGTCATCCAGTCTACATCGTTTGTAATCCAGTCCATGATACCGAGCTGGCGCATTTCCCATTCAACCGTCTGCTCTCTTGCTTCAACAGTTTCTTCTACTTCCATGGTTGTATCGATCTCATCATATCCGAAGATATATCCACCGGCACTCCAGATACTGAAATTGCTGTCCGGACCCGGATCTACGGTGTCGCCCCTCTGCGCGATCAGTCCGTCATGACGTCTCTTGTATTCTTCCTCGCATCCGGTTTTAAGTTTTGTCATAAACATTCTGTGACGGATCAGCTCTTTATTCTCTCTTACAATACCAAAGTTGTGGTACATCAGGCGCATGTCTTTGCCCGGTGTGGAAATCCATTCAAAAGTATCTTTGATTTTTGCAGTGATCGCATCTTTCGCTGCGTTTTCTTCTTCACTTAATACTGTACCGTCTTCATTTTCATAGTAACCGAAGATTAAATCTTCTGCGTTCCAGATACTGAAATTTTTTACTTTGTTACGGTCAAGAAAAGCGGTCAGTTCCGGCCAGATCTCGCCCAGTTTTTTGCGGTAGTCGTTCATTCTGCCGGCTTTTACTTTCATTGCAAATGCATGTCTTTCCATAATAAAAAGCCTCCTGTGTTTAAATTTTGTCGTACAACTTTGTCGTTTTTATTTTAAGTCCATTCCCGCCAAAAATCAATGATGTAATATCACATTCATTCATGAAACAAAATCTGCGAAAAATACCTTACCATTCCGTCATCGGTCCAGCACAGCATCCCCGCTGCATCTGCCATTTTCTGTGCATCTACGCAGTATGCCGACATACAGGAGTTGTGTTTGTACGGTCCGGCGCTCATGATCAGGACATCTGTTTTGCCATCTGCTTTCATTTTTTCTGCAAGTTCTTCTGTCATTTTGTTCTGCATAAGCTTGTCTTTCTTGTACTGCGACGGATCATGTGCATCTTCCTGCATGGTCTGCAGCACCAGAGTTTTTTCATACTGCAATGCGCGCTGTTTCATCTCCTCCACAGTCCCACTCTCCGGCGGACAGGCCGGATTTACATTGTAACATCCGCATAAATTTTCTTCACAAAACATCCGGTATTCCGGTACAAAAACAAGCTGCGTGGTATCCATGACGGCCGCTCCCGAAAATCCCAGAAGCATCGCTTCTTCTGTAAAATCCATAGTAAAATCTCCCTTCTGTTGTCATCACGTGATTTTATCTTACACATTAAATAATTCCTTTATCCTTATAATGCCACAAACTGAATTTTGTTGCAATCTTTCAAGGACATGTTATGATTAGCATAAAACCGTTACTGTTCACACGTAATATCCCGCGAGGTGTTTTGCCATGAATATGGCAAAATCCCGAGACATACGGGGCAAAATCCCATCACCGAAGGTGATTTGGAATGATTTTGACCAGGTTGCTGTGAACGGAGTGAACAGCAACATAAAACCTGCACAGAAAGGAGCACCCATGTACCGTATTTTTATCATCGAAGACGATGAGATCATCGCAAACCTTCTGAAAAAGAATCTCTGTTCCTGGGGATATGATGTCTCCTGCGCACAAGATTTTTCCAATATTATACAGGAATTTGCCCGTCTCGATCCGCAGCTCGTCCTGCTGGATCTGAAGCTGCCATTTTACAATGCTTTTCACTGGTGTGAGGAAATCCGCCGAATCTCTCAGGTACCGATCATCTTTATTTCCTCCGCTGCCGATAACATGAATATGGTCATGGCAATGAGCCGCGGCGCCGATGATTTTATTGCAAAACCATTTGACATGGATGTCCTGACTGCCAAAATACAGGCCATTCTCCGCCGCACCTATTCCTTCGGGACTCCCGGAAATGTACTGGAATACAAAGGTGCTCTCCTCAATCCGCCCCGCTGTACCCTGACCTGGAACGGCCACGATATCGCCCTTACCAAAAATGAGCTCCGCATTCTGGAGATTCTTCTCGAGCACGCTGGCCAAACAGTTTCCAGAGATGCGCTCATGACAAGACTCTGGGAAAGTGACAGCTTCGTTGACGACAACACATTGACCGTAAATATTACCCGCCTGCGCAGGAAACTGGAAGGTGAAGGCCTGAAAGATTTTATCATCACCAAAAAGGGGCTTGGCTATATGGTATAATACAAGAAGCACTGTAAGGTAATTTCTTATATGGAGCAATCACTTTATGAAACTCTTTCTCGACTACCTGAACAAAATAAAATTCCATATCCTGCTGATGATTTTTCCGACAATATTTACAGGGATCATTTTTTTCCTGTATCAGCTGTCGCCTGAACCGGTTCTCTACGTTGCACTCCTCTGGCTTCTGGCAGGACTTACCGCATGTATGACTGGCTTCAGTAACTACAGGAAAAAGCTGCAGCAGCTTACACTTGTAGCCACAGCACCGGATATCAATCTGTCCCGCATGGATACACCATCTGATCAGATTGAATCTCTTCAGCAGGATATCATGCATCGTCTGAATCAGATGCGTATGAATGTAGAAACCGCCGGCCAGAAATCTCTGGAAGAAATGACCGATTACTATACCATGTGGGCACATCAGATCAAAACACCTATCTTTGCCCTGCGTCTGCTCCTTCAGGAAAATCCCTCCGCAAATAAAGAAGCTCTCGCTGAACTTTTCAAGATTGAGCAGTATGTCGAAATGGTTCTCGGTTATCTTCGTACAGAAGACATGTCTTCTGACCTGACACTTTCCTGCTGTTCTCTCGACTCGGTCATCCGCGATCAGATTCATAAATACGCCGGAATTTTTGTTTCCAGGAAGCTTTCCCTCACTTATGAAGGAATCTCTGAAAGTGTCCTGACCGATGAAAAATGGCTCGGATTTGTGATCGGGCAGATTTTGTCAAACGCACTCAAATATACTCGTACCGGCGGTATCCATATTTATTTGAAAGATGCTCCTGTCAGGAACGCTGTTTCAAACATAACTCCGGCAACTCCCGTTACACTCGTAATCGAAGACACCGGCATTGGCATTCGTGCAGAAGACCTGCCGCGCATCTTCGAAAAAGGCTACACCGGAGTCAACGGACGGGAAAGCAATCGTGCGACCGGAATCGGTCTGTACCTCTGCAACAAGATCATGAATCGCCTTGGCCATCGCATTTATGCAGTTTCCGAAGAAGGAAAAGGCACGAAAGTTTTTCTGGAATTTTCTCAGGAAAATCTGACGATGTACTGATTTGATACCGTCTGTAGTATACACTTCATCAAATAACTTTTTTGAAATCACCTTACAGAAATGTAAGGTTTTTTCGTATATTGTAACCTGCTTCGATGGCAGAAGCCGGGAAAAATTTCTATACTTGTCTCATCAATCAAAAGAAAGGAGCCCCGGTTATGGCTTTACTTGAAGTAACAAATATCAAAAAAATATACAGCACCCGCTTTGGCGGAAACAAAGTACAGGCACTTTCCAACGTCACTTTTTCTGTAGAAGAAGGTGAGTTCGTCGCGATCATGGGCGAATCCGGTTCCGGAAAAACCACACTGCTCAACATCCTTGCATCTCTCGACCGTCCGACATCAGGAGAAGTTCTTCTCGAAGGAAAAAACATCGTCCACCTTACAGAAAAAGAAATCTCCGCTTTCCGAAGAAAAAATCTCGGTTTTGTTTTTCAGGATTTTAATCTTTTGGACACTTTTTCCTTACGCGACAATATTTATCTCCCACTCGTGCTTGCCGGAGAAGATTACCGCGAAATGGAGCAGAAGATCCGACCGATTGCAAAAACACTTGGAATTACAGAGCTTCTGGACAAATTTCCATATGAAGTTTCCGGCGGCCAGAAACAACGTGCAGCTGTTGCAAGAGCACTGATCACAAACCCGAAACTGGTTCTTGCTGATGAACCGACCGGCGCACTCGACTCCCGTGCTGCATCTGCACTTCTTTCCATGTTTGGCGAGATCAACGAGGATGGACAGACCATTCTGATGGTCACACACAGTGCACAGGCAGCAAGTCATGCGTCCAGAGTACTTTTTATTAAAGACGGAGAAGTTTTTCATCAGATCTACAAAGGCAGTAAATCCCGTCAGGAAATGTATCAGATGATTGCCGACACACTTACTATACTGACGACGGGCGGTGAATATCATGCGTAAAGGAATTTTTTCAAAACTGGCCATCCAGAATATCCGCAACAACAAAAATACCTACATTCCTTACATGATCACCTGCATCTTCTGCATCGCCATGATCTATATGATGGAATTCCTTCGTGACTGCCCGACACTTGATCAGGCCGTCCGCCATGCTGCCGAAGTCCGCATGATACTTTCCACCGGAGAAATCATTGTTATTATCTTCTGTGTGATCTTTTTGATCTACAGCAACAGTTTCCTGATGAAACGAAGACAGAAAGAAATCGGACTTTACAATGTTCTCGGTCTGGAAAAAACACATATCGGCATTGTTATGCTGCTGGAAACAATTATCACAACCGTGATCTCCCTCACAGCCGGAATCGCAGCCGGAGTTCTTGGCAGCAAACTTGCGCTCCTTCTTCTGCTTCGACTGCTTCATATTCCCGCTGTACTTGGATTTTATGTTTCATTAAAGGGAGTCGTTATCTGCATGGTGATGTTCGGCGGAATTTTTTTACTGATTCTGTTCTTAAATCTTGCAAAAATCCGCCTGAACCGTCCCGTCGAACTACTTCACGGCAACAATACCGGTGAAAAAGAACCTAAAGCAAAATGGCTTATGGCCCTGATCGGCTTTGTCTGCCTTGGCATCGGTTATTACCTTGCCATCACAACAGAGTCTCCAATCAGTGCAATTTCCATTTTTCTTCTTGCGGTAATTCTTGTTATGACCGGAACTTATCTGCTCTTTACTGCTGGCAGCATTGTGATTCTGAAATTTCTTCGCCGCAGAAAAAGCTTTTACTACAAAACCGGCAATTTTATCAGCATCTCCGGCATGCTTTACCGTATGAAACAGAATGCGGTCGGTCTGGCAAGCATCTGTATTTTAAGTACCGGCGTTCTGTTGATGATCTCCATGACGGTCTCCATTTACTTTGGCATGAATGATATTATGGTAAACCGTTATCCATACGATACGGATCTTTCCATTACCGGTGTCAGCGAAGAAGAATGTCAGACTGCCATAGATGCTTTTGAAAAAGCAGTTTCCGATAATGCTGTCCCTATAGATAAAAAAGCAGAAGAAATCTATCTCACAATCATCAGTCATTTCGATCACGGGCAGATTCAGATTGCAGAACAAAATACATTACGCGATTCTGCTTCCGTACTGACGCTCTCCCTTGTACGTCAGTCAGAATATGAAAAACTGACCGGAACAGATCCTGCATTACAGGATGGTAAGATTCTTGCGTGGGCCTCAAATATTTCTGAAAAATCAGATTCTCTCACTGTCAATGATTCCGTCTTTTCTGTAAAAAAATGGCTGGCGGATTCTCCTCTGACCTGTGGACGGGATATTGTCTATGGTAATGCTGTATTTGTCGTCACTGATTCTGATTTTGAAAAATTTGACGAGATGCGTACAGAAATGTATAAAGATACCTCCGCATCTCCTGCCGGCCAGGATCTAACTGTTCATCTCGGTCTGGACATCACCGGCTCTGATTCAACAAAAATCGCCTATGGCACACCGGTACTGGATGCAATAAAGGCTCTGAAAGATAATGGACAACTGTCTGATAACTCTTGGATCACTTCCGGAATACGTGCACAGGAATATGATTCCTACTATGCAGACAACGGTTCTCTTCTGTTCATTGGAATATTCCTCGGCTCTCTTTTCCTCATGGGAACTGCCATGATCATCTACTACAAACAGATTTCAGAAGGATACGAAGACCAGAACCGATTTGAAATCATGCAGAAAGTAGGATTGAGTCACCGGGAAGTCAGAAGTTCAATCCGCCGCCAGATCCTGATGGTATTTTTGCTTCCTCTTCTCATGGCAATGCTTCATATCTCGATGGCATTTCCACTGATCCGCCGGATGCTCCTGCTCTTCGGCATGACAAACACAAAACTGTTCATCGGCTGTACTGCCGGAACAGTACTGATCTTTGCTCTGGTATACGGTCTGATCTACATCATGACTGCAAAATCTTATTATCATATCGTGGAACGAAAATAGAATTTAATAAACTAAACAAGGCCCCTCACCTGCAGAGTCTCATCTGCAAGTGAAAGGCCTGTATTATTTCAGAATTGATCTAATTCAAAATCAGATATTCAGAAGGTCGCTGAATACTTTCAGTGCGCCGTCTGTTTCGTGTGCAAGAACACGTTTTGCAAGGACTTTACCAAGCTGTACACCTTCCTGATCGAAGCTGTTTAAGTTCCACAGGAATCCCTGGAACATAACTTTGTTTTCGAAGTGAGCAAGAAGTGCACCGAGGCTTGCCGGATTTACCTGCTCGCCGATGATAATGCTGGACGGACGTCCGCCTTCGAAGTTCTTGTTATTGTTATCATCTGCTTTACCGCATGCAAAAGCTACGATCTGAGCTGCAACGTTTGCGCAGAGTTTCTGCTGGCTTGTGCTTCCCTGGATCACAACATCTGTATCCATCTGATTGTTCTTAAATCCGATGAACTGAAGCGGTACGATATCTGTTCCCTGATGAAGAAGCTGATAGAAGGAATGCTGTCCGTTTGTTCCTGGTTCTCCAAAGATTACCGGTCCTGTTACATAATTTACAGGATCACCGAAGCGGTTTACAGATTTTCCGTTGGATTCCATATCAAGCTGCTGTAAATGTGCCGGGAAACGGCTCAGAGCCTGTGAATATGGAAGAACTGCAGTGCTCGGATATCCAAGAATATTTCTTTCATATACACCGATCAGGGCATCCAGCATAGCCGGGTTCTGCATTACATCTTCATTCTTTGCAAGACTGTCTTCTTCTGCTGCACCTGCAAGGAAATCTGCAAACACTTCCGGTCCGAATGCCAGAGATAATACAGCACCGCCAACTGCAGATGTGGAAGAATAACGTCCGCCGATATAATCATCCATAAAGAATGCTGCAAGGTAATCATCACTCTTTGCAAGAGGAGAAGTCTCACTTGTAACGGCGATCATATGTCTGGAAGCATCCAGACCAGCGTTCTTAAGTGCGTCTTTAACGAAGGATTCATTTGTCAGGGTTTCAAGAGTTGTACCTGATTTGGATACCAGTACAAAAATGGAATGTGCTACATCAATTGTACTCAGAACGCCTGCTGCATCGTCCGGGTCTACGTTGCTGATGAATTTGGCTTCCATTTTGAATTTGTCGTTTTTCTTTGCCCAGTTTTCAAGAGCAAGGTACATTGCGCGAGGACCAAGGTCACTTCCGCCTATACCGATCTGAACAACAGTTGTAAATTTCTCACCTGCTGCATTTGTGATCTGACCTGCATGTACTTTGTTTGCAAAATCAGCGATCTTCTGCTGCTGTTCTACATAGAAAGCACGCTTGTCCACGCCATCTGCTGTAACAGTATCTCCAAGCTGTCCACGGGTAAGCTGATGAAGAACAAGACGTTTTTCACCTGTATTGATCACTTCTCCATTGTAGAGAGCTGCGTATTTTTCTGTAAGCTGAGCTTCTTTTGCCAGTTTCTTAAGAGCTTCCAGTACATCATCGTCTACCTGCTTTGCAGCATAGTTATATGCCATTCCTGCAGCCATCGGTACGCTGTAATTCTTTACACGCTCTGCACCGTTCTCGCCGGTCATCACTTCTGCAAGATTTACTTTCTTTACATCGGAAAGCTCTTTGAATGATTCAAGAGTATCCAGATTGTTCCAGGTAATCATAATCAGATTCCTCCTTAAAATTAAATATTCCCGTTGTGTCAGGATTCATTCTCAATCTCTTTGATTATAATATCAAATGGGGGTAAATTCAACCCCGCAGTTCCACACTCATCTCATGCCATGCCTCGCCGCCCCAGACAGACCCGCCGATACCATGATCTTTGAAGCCAAACTTCTGATACATTTCTACTTTATCCGGCAGGCAGGTCAGGATCAGTTTTTCTCTGCCGTTTGCTTTTTCACGCTCTTTATAGCAGCGCACCAGTTCCCTTGCCAGTCCCTGATGCTGATATTCCGGAAGTACATCCAGTCCCAGAAGCATAATATTCTTTCCTTTCGGATCATGCATTTCTGCATCTGTAAAAAAATCATCCGTCAGATGTTCTCTGTCCGTGGCAAGCCCATTGAGAAATCCTGCTATTCGTCCTGTAGAGCGATCTTCTGCTACAAGAAAAAGCTCCGGTGCTTTTTCCACACGTTTTTCCATGTGTTCATAAGAGCATGCTTCATTTGGCGGAAAACAGATCTTCTCTATCTCTGCTGCCTGTGTGATTTCCTCCTGACGGATATTTCTAAAAATATACTTTTCATTTAACCGACTTGTGTCGTTTTTCTCTGTCATAACCTGTATCTCCATTTTATTTATCCTGAATTATAATTTCTTGTACAATATTACCATTTTTACGTATCATATGCCACCAACAATTAAACACACACCCGTATTCTCTCAGTCGCAGTTCACTCTTATATATAGTTTTTTCAGTAGTCATACCGATTAAGTATGTATTTTTTCTTTACATGCAATATAAAAGGGTATAACATGGAAGTAAACTAATATTACGTAAAGGCGGGTAAAATTATGGACTATTCAATTAACACAAAATGCGTTCAGGCCGGTTATACGCCGGGCAACGGAGAACCTCGACAGATTCCGATCTATCAGTCAACTACTTATAAATATGATACAAGTGAAGATATGGGCAAACTGTTTGACCTCGAAGCATCTGGTTATTTTTATTCCAGACTTCAGAATCCGACAAATGATTATGTTGCTGCCAAAATCACCGCACTCGAAGGCGGCACTGCCGGAATGCTGACTTCTTCCGGACAGGCAGCAAACTTCTTCGCCATTTTTAATATCTGCGAAGCAGGCAGTCACATTGTTTCCTCCTCTTCCATCTATGGCGGTACATATAACCTTCTTGATGTCACCATGAAAAAAATGGGGGTTGATGTTACTTTCGTTGATCCGGACTGCACCGAAGAAGAATTAAATGCTGCTTTCAAAGACAACACAAAAGCCGTTTTTGGTGAATCTATCGCCAACCCGGCACTGACTGTCCTTGATATCGAAAAATTTGCAAAAGCTGCACACGCACATGGCGTGCCGCTTATTGTGGACAACACCTTCCCGACACCGGTAAATTTACGTCCGATCGAATGGGGTGCTGATATTGTTACTCATTCCACGACAAAATATATGGACGGTCACGGCGCTGCACTCGGTGGTGCGATCATTGATGCCGGCAAATTTGACTGGATGGCTCACGCAGACAAATTCCCGGGGCTCTGCACACCGGATGATTCCTATCATGGAATTACCTATGCAGAAAAATTCGGCAAAGAAGGTGCTTTCATCACCAAATGCACCTCTCAGCTTATGAGAGATCTGGGATGTGCACAGTCACCGCAGAGTGCTTTTATACTGAATCTTGGTCTGGAATCTCTTCATGTACGTATGCCACGCCATGTAGAAAACGGACAGGCTGTTGCTGAATTCCTTGAAAAACATGACAAAGTGGAATTCGTCAACTACCCGACACTTCCATCCAACAAATACTATGAAATTGCCAAAAAATATATGCCAAACGGCGGATGTGGTGTTGTATCTTTTGAATTAAAAGGCGGTCGTGCCGCAGCAGAAAAATTCATGAAAAATCTGAAACTTGCTGCCATCGAAACACATGTGGCAGATGCAAGAACCTGCTGCCTGAACCCGGCAACCTCCACGCACAGACAGATGAATGATGAACAGCTTGCCGCTGCCGGAATCCCGGCCGGACTGATCCGTATCTCCTGTGGCCTTGAAGATAAGAATGACCTGATCGCAGATATCGCCCAGGCACTGGATGCAATCTGAAAATAAGAATTTTTAATTAACTGAAAACACCGGGTGCGTCAATGACGCACCCGGTGTTATTGGTTTATTTCTTTATTTTGACTTTCTTTGCAGAACTCCATTCGGAATAATAGGTTACTCCAGATACTTTTTTGTAGGAACGTACTTTCACAGAATAAGTTGCTTTCTTTTTGAGTGATTTAAGCACTTTGTTCAGTGTTTTATTTGACTTGACAGTAATTGTTTTCTGTTTTTTACCAGTCTTATAATTCACCTGATATCCGTTTGCTTTTGTATTCCTTGTCCATTTTACAGTTGCTTTCTTTGACGCGTTGTTCTTGACAGATGAAATGCGGTTCTGTTTGAGATAATAATACGTTTTTCCAACATATGCGCCTTTTATGCTTCCTTTATAAGCGCAAACTGCATATGTGTATTTTCCACCATTTGTCGTTGCACCGGTATCTGTATATGCAGCTGTTGCTCCGTTGGTAACCGTCTTGATTGCCTTATATCCGCCTTTTCCGTACGCTCTGTAGATGATATAGCCCTGTGCTCCACTGACTCTGTTCCAGATCAGTTTTATGCCTTTCTTCGCATTTGCAATTGATGTGATATTTACTGTATCAAGTTTTTCAATTACAGGCGCCGTCGGCTGTTTTGGCTTTTCAACAATCTGGAAGGACACGGTTTTAGTGTCTGTGTAATTTCCGATACCGGTAACAGAAACACTTGCTTCTCCCACACGGTTGTTGTCCTGATATTCCAGACGATAATCTGTGCCCTCACTTAAAGTGGTGTCTTCCAGAAGTACCGTCACTTCCGGTTTTACTTCTTTTCCGTCATAAACATATGTAAAAGCAGACAGCTTAACTTCGCAGGACTTGATGTTTTTAAGAGTTCTCGTGGTGCGTGATATTTCTTCTTTACAAAGTGTACATCTCTGTACCTCATCATATTCCACATCGCCGTTTTCCAGTGTTTTCTGATTCTCTATCATCTGTTCGATAACATGATTTTCATTGACACCAACTGCAACCATCGTACTGGCTTCTTCATGGTTTGCATCACCGGAAACAGTTACTTTGATCAGTGCAAGGCCAGCTTTTTTACCCGTAACTGTTGTCTCATTGATATCAACCAGATCAGGAGTGGAGGTTTTAAGAGAGATATCACCGATTCCATCTGCCTGAATTTCCGTTGATGCCTTGACATGAATCTGTTCATCCGTGCTTGCAGCCGAAACAGACTGTTTTGCCTTTGCAATAGTAAAGCCTTTTTCCACTGTTCCTTTAATGCTGACATCTCCTGTTTTTGCAGTTATGATGACTTTTGCATTTCCTGCATTAACATTATCCGCATAGGTAACTGTATAATCTTCTTCACTTACAATTCCGTTGCTGTTTTTTACAGTAATCTTTGGTGTTTTTTCTTTACCGTCATAAGCTGTTTTATGGTAAGAAAGTGTAACCGTACAGTCGCTGAGAGCTGTCTGACCTGACATCGGAATTTCTTCTGTATATTTTGCATCACAGTCGGCGCACTTGTACTCTATCGTTCCTTTTGACAGATAAGTAGCCTGTTTGGTAACGGTTCCTTTATCCCATTTATGCGGTGCCAGATCTGTCTCTTTGCCCTTATAGCTGTCTCTACAGTCTGTACAGGTATATGTGATAAAGCCTTTTGTTGTACAGGTAGATTCTGTTATGGTCTCTTCATAATTGTGTCCCTTTGCCCTGCGGATATCTGATTTCGTTTCATAATCACAGTTTTCGCAGGTCAGAAGCGTATAACCTTCTTCTGTACAGGTTGGGTCTTTCACCGTGCATTTATATGTATGGCCTGTTGCACTCTTATAATCAGATACATACTCATTTCCGCAGACATCACAGATATTTTCTGTATATCCTCTGGAAACACAGGTTGGAGCAACAACCTTTTTCGTATATTTATGTCCAGACGCTCCCACATAATTATCCGTATAGGTATATCCACAGTTTTTACAGGTATAAACTGTATATCCTCGCTCTGTACAGGCAGGAGCTTTAACTGTTGCTTCGTAATCATGCTCCAGAGGATCTGTATATGTATCATAATAAGTATAATCACAGTTTTTACACTGGTGTCTCGTATATCCCTGTATCTGGCAGGTCGCCGGAACTACTATGTCCTCCATAACATGTTCTTTATGCGGTATGATATTTTCACGTTTTGTATTTCCGCAGACTGCACAGGTGTAAACTGTGTATCCGTCTCTTGAGCAGGTAGGTTCGATTACTTTGCCCTCATCATACTTATGGGCATTCAGGTCTATCTCCAGTTCGGTTCTGATTTCTTCGTTGCAGACACTGCAGACCTGAACATCGTAACCCTTTTCATTACAGGTTGCATCTTTATGATCTTTCACTGTCAGCTTATGTCCCGTAGCCGGAATCACACCTGTAGAAGCCTGTCCACACTTGTCACAGGTGAAAGATTTCTCCCCGTCTGTGGTACAGGTTGCCGGAGTGATCACCGTGTAGTCTTCGGACATGTGAATTGGATTCGGAGTGATATTATAGGAACTGTTACTCAGGAAATTCTGTGCCTCAGAGGAATTCCATGTATCATTGCAGGCATAGTAGGTAATTTTTCTTGGCCGGAAATTATCCATTTCAAACAGATAATTAAAATTGTTGAAATCTCCTAAAAATATAAGTTCATCAACACTTCCAGAAAATGCAGATATTCCCATTGATGTCACACCTGCCGGTATCTGGATGCTCTTAAGAGCTGAACATCCGCCAAATACACTGCCACTGACTCCGATATTTTTCAACTTACTGTCCTTTGTAAATTCTACCTCTTTCAAATTTGAACAGTAGTTAAATGCACCATCTGATATCGTTATTACTGTAGCCGGTATTGTAATTCTTTCTAATTTCTCACAATTTAGGAACGCACAATCTTCTATAATCGTTGCTCCGTCAGGTACTGTGATTTTCTCTAAACTTGTACAATCCTGAAACATCTTTCTGGAAATTTTTTCTATCTGTATATCCTGTGCAAATATACACTGTGTCATTCCACTGCACATTGCAAAAGCAGCTTCTCCGATTTCAGTAACACTTGAAGCAATTCCAACCTTCGATATTTTTTTACATTTTGCAAAAGCATACGCGCCTATCGTCTGAAGATAATTCGGAAGCTTGTCTCTTGTTAATTCAAGTTTCTCACATCCCAGGAATGCACTTCTTCCTATGGTTTTCACATTTTCATGAAAAACAATTTCCCTGATTTCTTTACCACAGTTAAACGCATACTCTCTGATACTGGTAACCTCGTCCGGAATTACCAAACGCTCCAGCAATTCGCCATCTACATAATATTTGATTGTCGGACTCTTACTGTATAACTCAATATCCTCACTTGAAAAGAAATCCGGGCCTTCTTCCATACTAAGCCAACTGGTCAGATCTTCAATATATACTGCATTTACAGTACTGTTTGACCCAAAAGCGTATTTGTCACACCTTTTTAAACTTGCAGGAATCCGGATGCTTCTCAGACCTGTGTCCGAAAATGCTCCATTTCCTATATAAGTCAATTTTTCAGGCAGTTCTATTTTCTCTAATGTTTTGCAGCCACTAAATACATATGATTCTATTGTAGCTAAATTAGCAGGTAATTTTACTTTTTCTAATACTTTGCAATCAGAAAATGCACTCTGACCTATCGTTTTAATGCCATCATCAAGCTCTGCCCATTTCAGATTGCTCAATCCGGAAAAAACGCATGTTCCTATATCTGTAATTCCCTTTTTAATTTTTACCCCTTTAAAGTATGGTCTGTATTCTCCCCACGGTGCTGTTGTTATTCCATAATTGCTTCCCTCATACCTGGTTCCATAACCTTTCATACTTACATCCGCGTCCGTATTTGGTGCAATCTCCAATACTCCATCCGGTGTGATTCCCCAGAAAATATTGTCATCATCGCCACAGACAATATATGGTGCCGGAATCACTTCTTCAATTACCTCACCGCATTTCTGGCAGGTCTTTGTTAAAGTACCGGTCTGATCACGCTCTGCCGGTTTTGTTACCACATTATTCCATTTATGCGTCGTTCCATAAGCCTTGGTAACTGCAAATCCCCAGTCATCTGTACTGTAGTCTGTTGTCAGTTTCAATGTCACGGAGCTTCCCGGTACGACCACGGTCTTTCCTGCAAGTTGATCATTGATAAACTTCTGATACAGTTCTCCATCTTCTTTATAAATATAGAAAAAGTCATCATAGTTTGTTTCAAACTTCGTTTTCGCATCAAAGGTCAGGATGATTTCTTCTGCACCTTCCATGGATACTGTCCAGTCTGTCGATGTCTCTGTATTGTACGGATGATCTGACTGAAGCTCTGTCGTGTCGATACAGTTGATACAATTATTATAATCTTTGCCGACATTGCCACACACAGAACAGGTTGCATCATAATATGCGGTATTGTCCTTTGTCGGATAATTCTTGCCATCCGTCTGGATCTGCATTTCATTATTTGTACGCACGTAAGTATGGTTCGTATTTGCCGTTGTTCCATTTATTGTACAGCAAGGTTTCCATGTCACATCTGTATAAGCTGCTCTGAATGCATCTGTCCATGTAACATCTGCTTCTTTATAATAAACACTTACTTTCGCAGTCCCGGTAAATGCAGGAATTACTGTCGGCGCATTTCCGGAATAATAGAGTTCTGCCTCAGCTTTTGAACAATTTTGAAACGCATCTGCACTGACTGTCTGCAAAGTGTCTGCACTGATAGCCACATTCGTAAGATTTGTTCCATCCACAAAAGCTCCGCTTCCGATTTCTGTGATACCTCTCTGAATCGTTACAGTAAAAACCTGTGTCATATCCCACGGATAGTTGTCCTGACCATTATCCTTCTCAATTGCGCCTGAACCGCTAAACTGCAGATTTCCGGCATCTGAAAGCGACCAGTTTACACCTGTGGCAAGCGTACCACTGGCTGTGATCGTCTCTCCCGTCTGCACTGCCACTTCATTTTCTGAGAAAATATCCTCTGCTTCTGTAAATTCTATTTCCGCATTCTCATCTGTTTCATCCTGTGAAGATACATCTGTCGGATTTTCTTCCGTAATCTCTACTTCATCTGTATCCCCGTCTGTGAATGCGACTTCATCATTCTCTGCTTCTGAGGCTTCATTCACACTGATGTTTGCATTGTCATCTGCAGATGCATTTACTTCGGCAGCTTCACTCTGAACAGCCACTTCATCTTCACTACCACTTTCTGTTTCTTCTGCATATGTCGTGTAATCACCTGTCATATCAGCGTCTGCATAAACAACAGCACTGTTTAAAACCATCATACCAGCCAAGAGCATAGATATTATTCGTTTTTTCATAGACTTCTCCTTATAATGTGTATAATGTTTCTTATAGTATCACAAAATAAGGAAATATCTAATTACCTGCCTGCATAGAAACCGGATTCTACTTTTTATACAAATTACAGTGTTGCTTTTTATGCACTTTTCTATTAGGCAAACTATCATCCCCTATAGTTTTTCCTGCAAAAGAAAAAGGAACTCCATGCTTTTCAGCACAAAGTTCCCTTGAATCATTATTTAACTATTTTGCAAGTACGTATGCCCCAAACACTACAGGTACTGCCATCATCACTGCAATTACTGAACTCTGAATGAGAAATGCAGCCACACAGGTAAAGATTGAAAATACGATTATTTTCATCCACGCATCTGCTTTCAGTTTTCTTTTTTTTATCAATATGCAGGATATGATCAGTACTGCAAGAAAAATAAGCAATACTATAAATAACACTGCCGCCAATATTAAAACCGTTATTTCAGCCATGCCACTGAATACAGTTCCCAAAATACGCGGCACAATAAAATATCCACTTATGTAGTCATCACTTCCTCTGGCCATGGCAGTTATATCTACTCCTGTCATAGCGGCATCACCTGCTATCTTGCAAAATAAAGCCGCAGCGATTTCCACGCAGGAGAGAAGCACCATATATATCCCGATCAGTATTGTTGAGAATGATGTAGCTTTTGATACTTTTTCCATATGTTCTTCCCTTGTTGATTAAACACATCTGACAGATCTACTGTTCTTTTTCCATCTTTGGACTTGCCGAAAAACAGTCATCCGGTATTTTCGTCAGACTTTCCGGCATATCTACCTGTTCCAGGTTATCACAGAAAGAGGCAAACGTTGACGGTAATTCCGTTATTCCTTCACCCAATGTGATCTTTTTGATTTTTGATCCGGAAAAGGTTCCAAATCCTTCAAAAATACATTCCTTTCCAAAGACAGCTTCTTCAAATCCGGAGTCCATGAAGCAACAGCCTTTTACTGTTGAACCATCTCCTATATGTATGTATCCCCCGGCTCCTGCCCCACAGAAAGCAGAATCCCAAAGATAATTTTCACTGGCAGGCAGCTCCACATCTCTCAGGGCTGTACAATCTCTGAATGCAGATCCTGCAATTTCTACTCCCTGATTACCGAAAACCACCGTTTCCAGACTGGTACATCCTGAGAAAGCATAGCCCCCGATCCAGGTCAGCGAATCCGGAAGTGTTATTTTTTTCAGACCGATGCAGCCCTCAAATGCTGAAACGTCAATATAGCGCATTCCTTCCGGAACTTCAACAGAAGTAATCTTTGTATTATCCTTAAATGCCAGCGAAGCAACACCACTCATTACTGTGTCTTCAATGCTGGAAGGCAGAACAAGCTCCGTTCCTTCTCCTGTATAACCACTCAGCTCCTCATAGCCATTTTTCTCATAGCCACCATTATCCTGCTGTTCTTCTTCAATCTGTTCCAGGTCAATCTCCAGACTTTCCAGCAATGTTTTCATCTCTTCTCTGTCCAGGAATTTCCAGAGTTCTTCTTCCGGACAATCAGGAATACTCACCTGTATGCTTAAAATATACTGATCTGTCAGATCTCTGTAAAGGGTAATGTCCCCTTCCTCCCTGCGGCATGCCACATAGTAATGGCTTTCTCCCACATCTGTTTCTTTTATTTCTCCGTCTGCCTTATTTTCTGCAATTTTCTTTGCATCCGGAAAGTGAATGATCTGAATATTCAGGTTACCATCATAAGCACAGTGAATCTTTCCATTCACAAAGAACTCTGCATATTCTCTGCCCTGCCACCGGGTTGGCAGTTTCACGGAAATTCCTTTGGCAGTTACCTCTTCATACTCAATTCCTTCCTGGAATTTTATTCCCTTCAGCACCGTCTGTATCAGCTTATCTTCCATCACAGTATAGATATCATCAAAACGCTCTGTTGTTTTTACTTCAATCTTCAGACCGTCCCAGTCTCCCACATAATGATCCTCATATTTCAGAATTGCAGCATATTCTCCGCTTCCCAGATATACTGCTGTCTGATCCGGTCCGTTTTTAGCTTCATCCAGATTAGAGCTGAATACAATTGCATTCATCCCACTGATGGTGGTTTCTTCTTTTTTTACCTGCTTTGCTCCTTCTTCACGGTTGCTCTGTGCATATTCAAGCTCCGTAATGCGATTTGAAAGCTGTCCGGCTGTTATAGGTGCAAGTGTCATTGTCCATTTCCCGTCCGGATCTGTAAATTCCAGATACTGCTCTTTTTCTGTCGGTTCTTCCGCTTCATAGGGAAGAGTAACCGTAAATTCCCCCTCCGCATAATCATATTCTTTATACTCCGGCAGTGGTGTTGGCGTTGCCGTAGGTGCGGGAGTTGCTGTGGGCGCTGCTTCTTCAGGCTTTTTCTCACCACATGCACATAAAAGACAAACACACAAAAATACCATCGGAAGCATAACTTTTTTTAAACTTTTCATACCCTTTTTCCTCCTCTCACTCACAGCGCTTTTATTATGAGTTAAGACTCTGTCCGCAATATTCACAATTGCTCAGACGTCCTTTTATTACCTGATTCTTTGCACCGCAGCTGGTACAGGTAACTGTAATATAAATCTTTTCATTTACACGTCTGTTTGGTGCAGTAATCATAATATAATTTCCTTCTCTGTCTATCTGAATATTCCGGATATATCCCCTGGCAATAAATTTTTCCAGTTTTTTTACTGCGCCTTTTCCCAGTTCCTGCTCAAGTTTCTCAAATGAGACCGTATTCTGGGCATAAGATTCAAACCAGCAGGCAATTTCCCTGGCTTTTTTCTTCCGTAATGCTTTCTGAACTTCCCTGAAAGTCGGATATAAAAATAACAGACAGAGCAGAATCTCTGTTGCTGCCATTCCCCAGCGTCCTTCACCAATATACTTCTCCGATGCACCAATGGCTCCCAGGGATAAAAGTATGCAGAAGCCACAAAGAACCCACTTCAGTTTTCCCAACACCCCTGCTTTTTTATTTTTTTCTGTCAAAAAATCATTCATGTCTGTTTCCTCTTTCTCTGATTAATCAAAATTCTATGATATATTGGTGAAGCTTCTGTCAGCCTGCCCCCAGCAGAAGCCATGCATCACCTGACGGATCATAATAATAAACCACATTGTCTCCTACTGCATAATAATGTTCTTTTGTAAAATGATCCTCATGATCCGTTCCCAGAACAAATACCGGACAATTTCTTCCCTCAATGTACTCCTCAGTATCTGTATACCACAGAGACATCCCAAGACCAAGGTAATAGCTGACTTCATCTGTCTCAGAAAGCTGTTCTCTGGCAATCTTTATATTCAATGCTGAATCATGCTCCGGATTACACTCTGGATCGTACTCTGACTCATACACCGGATTATATTCCGGATCATACTCATCCCAATTATAATATATGGAGAAATCATAGCAGTGGTTTTCTGCTGCAAGATGTCCATCCTTTAACGACACCATAGGATGGTATTGCACACTCATATTCTGCTTCTGTACAGAAACCATCACATTGGAATGAATCTCACTCACATTGCAGCGCAGGATAATGATTTCATTCTCCCTCCCCGTATAATATGGGGCGTTCAGATTATCCAGATATTCCCCTTCTTCCGTAGGCTGAGCCGGATAAACGCTGACCCTGCAATCATCCCCCGGGACAATGGCATAAATTTCATATCCCCCTGCATCAACCACTGTTCCATCCTGTAAAAAAGGATACGCAGTTGCCACTTCTCCCTGTCTGGTATATTCAAGTATCTCTGCTGCCTCTGCACCTTCATAGGTATATCCCAGAAATGCCATTCCGGCCTGACATTCATTTTCCCTGATAATGTCCTGCAGAATTGCCAGATTCTCATCTGCCCCAGGTGCTCTGGCAGATACTTCTCTCATACCTCCGCCATGAATACCAACAGAAAACAGTACCGCACAAACACATACAGCAACCGAATATTTTTTCATACTCTCATCTCCCTTCTTATCAAACGGATATTTGCACTCCGCTTCGCTTTCTGCTCATAACAGAATAACTTCGCGGTTTATCAGCTTGCTATTTTAACGTAGTTACGATCAGTTTACTTTCCAGTGCAGCCGCTATCAAATCTTCTTTACAGCTGTATCCTGCCCTGGCGATCATTTCCTGAAAATTCCATCTCACCCCGGAGGTAGAGCATTTCATTTCCCGCGCAATCTCTGAATATGACATTCCACGGATATACAGGCGAAGCATCTCAAGCTGCCTGGGACTGATATCACCGCTTGTGATCCAGTTAAGCTCCACCTTCGGCGTCATATCCGGAAATACATGCTCACCATTTAAGGTTCTGTGGATCACACTCCGTATTTCCTCTTCCCCGTGATCCTTATACCAGAGACTGTCTGCACATCCACTTTTTGCCCTTTCCAGCACCTTGGGATCGATCAGGGAAGTAACGATCAATACCTTTGTATAGGGATACTTTTTCCTGATTTCTTTTCCGGCACTGAGCCCATCATGATTATGAAACGTCTGCACATCCATGATCACAAGATCAATTGCCGAATAATCACAGATTTTTACAGCTTCACGTGCATCTGAAACCGTCTGGACATGTCGGAATTCCGGCTCCTGCATAATAATATATTCAAAATACTTCTGCATGATCTTCTGATCTTCTACTATCAGTATCCGTACCATCGAATCCCATCCTTTCTGTCAGTGGCATTTTCAATATCAGACAAAACTCAGGGGAAAAAGAAACCTGCATCCTGCATTTTCCTGATTCAGCTGCCTTTCTCAGTGCAGATAAACCACCGCCTTCTTCCGCACTTTTGTCAGGCACCTCTCCATCATTGATAATCTGAACAGTATATTCATCTGCATTTTTGTCTATCTTCACCCAAACAGTACTGCCATGGGCATGTCTGGCACAATTTGTCACACATTCGCGGATTGCCCTGTCTGTCAGCAGCCTGTAAGATGGATGCATGGGAAAGTTCCCACTGATCTGAACTGAAATTCCAAGCTCTTCTGCATGTCTGATTGTATCCTCATATACTTCTTCCATACTCTCAACAGCAGAACCGGTAAGAATATAAACCAGATGTTTCAATACAGACAACTGTTTATCCATTTTATCCGGATCTTCTTTCCTTTCCAATATTCTGCGTATTGACAGAAGGCTTCGTCCAAAATTGTCATGAACCTGCATTTTCATGACAAGCGTCTCCTGCTCTCTGATTTTATCTCCGATTTTTTCGTACATTTCCTCCAGCTTATGATTCAGGATTTCCAGCTTTTCATTGTTTGCCCTGATTTTTTCACCATTGTAATAAATTTCTGATACATTAACTGCCACTGTCTGCAGATATCCTGCACAATCCGGCTCCTGCAGACTATATTCCTGAAACATCCAGACGGAACCATCAGGAAAATAAAACACATTACTGTCTTTGCTCAATCTACGAAGACCTTCCGATTCAGGTTCCCCACTCATTGCTTTCCTTAATACCTCATAATCCTGCAAATAAGAACCTGTCATGATTCTGCTCAGTTCCTGCATCTTGGTATTACACAAAACAATCCTTCCAAGAGGATCCGAAAAACAGACTCCACAGGGGACATCATTCACAGCCTCATTCACGGACCAGTAAGACAGAGAATGATAATATCTGCGTCTCTCGCTCCGGATTGCCCAGCAAAGATAAAGCAATAATCCTATAACCACCGTCATTAAAACGCTGAACGGATACCCCTGAAGCATTGGCTGATAGGAACTTTCTCCCAGACAATATCTGTGATCATTCATCAGAGCGCCCATGAACATGAAGGAAACTACAAAGGCAGCCACTACCGTTACGATTTTCTTTTTCCCGAAAAAGCAGGTGATTCTTACCAGCAGGAGGATTAATTCCAGAATCATGCAGATTTCAAGAAGAATCATCAGAACATTCTGTATTGCCATACTGCATTCCACAAAACTGATCATCTTCCGCCTCTCTTTCTGAAGACGATACAACTAATAAACCATTCGTTTTCATCTTCCTGCTGCACTTTTAATTCCGGCCTTTCCGATATGAATCCACGCAGATCCGCCTCTGATACAATATGAACTGAAACCCGCAAGGCATCATCAATCTGCGACACACGGTAAAAAACAGACTGCATGGTATCAACCAATCGTTCCACAAGCCATTCAAAGGTGTCATAGCATTTTAGTATATCATCTGCATTCATCTGCACATCCACATTTTCCACGTAGTAAGCAGCCCGGATTCTGCATAATTTTAAGCTGTCACAGGATTCCGCCAGGCTTTGTCTGAGATCTTCCATTGTAAGCAGATTTCCATCTGATGCATATTGTGTCAGCACCAGATTCTTTCTCCGCTTCAAATACGTACCAACAACTACAATTTTACCGAGAATCCGATCATATTGTTCCCTTGATTCTGTCCGTTCCAGCTCATCCATAAACTGTGACAGCAATTCCAGCTGACCGGCAGTCTGATTCTGTATCATATTTAACAGACGGTTCTGTTCTTCTGTCTTTCTCCGCTCAGCCTCTTTCTGATAAGCTTTCTGTAACAGACGGTTTCTGGCAGTCAGTTCCTCCTGCTGTTCCCGAATATCCTGATACTGATCCAGCAGTACCGAAATATCCTCTGACCAAAACAAATGTCCTCCCCTTATAGGAATATGGTTGATCCGGATTCCCTGTTCCTGTACTGATGATCTGTCTATTATGATTTTACGCAGTTCAGACGACAGCTCTGGGAAATCGCCGGAATGATAATAGCGCTGAAAAGAATGATCCGTAATCTCTGCATCCAGTCCTCCGGAAGTCTGGAATAATTCAAAATATCGATTATTGGTCTGTATCAATCCACATAATATACAACCCTGAAAAATTGCTGCCATTAAAAGGCAGCACACTGCCGTCATATCCCCTGCAATGATTTTGATGAAAGGCAGGCGGAGTATATTTCCGATATTCCATCCCAGAAGTAATATTCCCGGAATCACCGGCAGCCAGAACTGTTTCTTTCCCGGAATTCTGCTTTTTCTGATCAGAATGATTTCCATCCCTGTCAGACAGATCAAGATCCATCCCTGAATCACCATAAAAACAATACCATAACTGTAATCTTTATCCGAAAATGGGGGCTGTTTTGAAAAACGAAATACCAGCTGATGCAAATCATTTGTAAAAACACTTACGATCAATATCGCTGCCACGGTCAATAAAATTATAACCTTTCTGACCGTTTTCTCTTCCTCCTTTTCGCCCAAAAACATTGCTGCTACCAAACCCAGAACCGGAATCAGGATCATGGGAATATAATATAGATACCAGCAGATATGTTCTCCAAGAGGATCATGAAAAATATGAAATTTTACTGTCCGCACAAAGAACCAGAATACCATCAGACAGCCAATTGCAGTCAGACATCTGAGCGTTTTTCTATGTACTACATGCTTTTCCAGGTAAATCACCCAGGCACAGTACATTCCCAGATAAATACAGCTACGACACTGATCTGCCAGATTTCTCATAAAAATATTTTCCGTTCTCACCTGCCTGCAGAAATAAGCCAGCAACACACTTATCAGAATCACTCCATATGACAGAGTCCTCTTTTTACTGTATGTCATGAAAGTTCCTCTCTTACCGGAGCGGGTTTGAAAAATGCTTTACGCAAGATGTGCGTCACAATTTGCAGGAATGATTTTTCAAACACACCCAACCTATTTTTGTAATAATTATACTATAAAGTACTATTTTATCATATAGTTTTCAGAAGAATCATCTATTTTCAGAGTTTTTATCACAAACAGAGTGAACAATCCTGTCCACTCTGTTTCCCATTGCTTAAAACGGTCTTGGCTGACCACAGTATTCACAAAACTTTCCGGTATTCTCTGCACCGCACTGACATTTCCACGAACTGTTATTCTGTTGCATTCCTCCAGTCATGTTCGTTTCTGACATTCCCGTCTGCTGCATTCCTCCGTTCATGTTCATTCCGGGCATTCCGGGCTGCATTCCTCCGTTCATGTTCATTCCCGGCATCCCAGACTGCATCCCTCCATTCATATTCATTCCGGGCATCCCGTGCTGCATTCCCACATTCATGTTCATCCCGGGCATCCCAGACTGCATCCCTCCGTTCATGTTCATCCCGGTCATTCCAGGCTGCATTCCCGCATTCATGTTCATTCCTGACATCCCGTGCTGCATTCCCGCATTCATATTCATCCCGGGCATCCCAGACTGCATTCCTCCGTTCATGTTCATTCCCGGCATCCCAGACTGCATTCCTCCATTCATGTTCATTCCCGGCATTCCGGACTGCATTCCTCCGGTCATGTTCATTCCTGACATTCCGGACTGCATCCCGGCTGCATTTGGTGTCAGTGCCGCAATAATCTGATAAGCAGTCTGCTCCACTTCCATCAATTCCCTTCTGTTATCACTGCTTATAGAGAAAGTATTCAAGCGAAAATCCATATCATCAAACCACTGAGTTCTCACTTTAATACACATGGTATAATCAAATTCATATTTATATACCGGTGGCTGATAACTTACAGTTTCTCCATCCTTTGTATATGTTTCCTCATGCTGCTGTTGATCTACATCAACTCTGCACTGTACAATGGCTGATAAAGGAACTATGTCCGGGTTTTCATTGACATCCAGTTTCCGCGCAACAGTAAAATTCCCCCTATTATCATCAATAAAAACATTGTAATTTCTGGTATTGATCTGACGGGTTATACAAAAGTCCATTACCGCTTTTTTGTTTTTTTCACGATATTCCAGCTGACGTTTGATATCCTCTACTGTACTGTGCCGCCGCTCCTCAAACCATGGTGATAATTTTTTCGCACAATCCTTACACAGATTTCCGTCATCCAGTTTTCGATTTCCCAATAACCCAATTTTCTCCCCGCAGATGTCACAGATTTTCTTATCAAATAATCCCATACCCTATCCTCCTTTTTTATCTGAAATCTCATACTGCCACACCGGAATGGTGCGGCAGTATTTTACCTTATTCTGTAACAATTATTTTTTCAAAATATGTCTTTACGGAAAAATCAACTTCACCTGTTTCAGAATCATCTGCTTCTTCGCCGTCATCAGATTCCTCTGCATCGTCTTCTGCTATCAAACACAGTTTTCCATCATCCAGTAAATTGAACTTCATATTATCAAGACTGAAAAACATAGTTCCTGCCTCATCCTCTGTTACAGCCTTTAATACCAGTGCGTTTCCTTCCACGTCGCCCTGAAGTTCTACTTTTGTCTCTTCTCCGCTCTCTATTAAGATAATTTCAGCCTTTCCGTCTTCCACAGACATACTCATTTCAAATCCTGTAAAGTCAGCATTAACCGGCATCTGCATTCCAAATGCTTCCATCAGAGTACAGCTCCATTCTCCTTCAAAATCCTTCATAGTTGGATTTTCTACCGGTTTGCCCGGTACATAAGGCTCATACTCTTCCTTTTCCTGACTCAGGATCATTGTCGTTCCATCTGCTGTTAAGGTTATCTTACCGTCCTTGTACTCGCATTCCCCTGTCTGATTATTATGAGTCATCAAAATTTTATCATTTTCTATTTTCCACTCTGATTCATCTACTTCAGGCTCTTCCCCATAAACAGAACTTGTTGTTTCCATTTTACCGTCTTCTTTAATGTCCACGGTCACTTCCATTCCCATTGCCCCCGGATGAAAGGATGCACCTTCGCCCATAGAAAGCTCATTTACATACCAGGTTCCAATAACATCCTTTTCTTCAAGGGCATAAACACTTACGCTCATAAAGCCTGCCATTAAGACTCCTACTGTTCCTGCCATCCACAACCTCATTTTTTTACTCATACAAACATCTCCTTTCTTTTTTAATGTACTCCTCGGACTCTTTTTTACTTAATTTTGTGAGAAGATTTTTTGTTTATCTACATTATACGTGAACGCTCAGATATTTACACTAGCACTTCTGACAGTATGCTTGTAATTTTTTGGATAAATTAAAACCTGCTGAAAAGTTTTTAACTCTTCTCAGCAGGTTCATTAAAATACTTTCTGTTTTGGCGCATTCTCTCCAGATTTTCCAGAATTATATCTGCGCTGATTGGTTTGGCAATATGAGCGTTCATACCCGCTTTGATTGCCTTTTTACGGTCTTCTTCAAAAGCATTGGCAGTCATCGCAATTTTTGAATAGGACCTGCTGATTGCGGGAATACTTTTTTATTTCCAGTCAGAAGCAAGGCATACAGGTACCGGATCCTGAATTTCCATTCTGTCAGGTTCTACCAGGCAGTCATAGGCCAGAATATGCACTCCTGCCCTTTCCGCTTCCTGTAATGTTTCTCCAAATTCCCGATGAGTCTCCCAGTTGGGCTCAAACCTGTCAACTCCATTCATCTGGATCACCAGAAGCAGATAGGCTTCGTATCCTTCCTGCATACAATGGATCAGCTCTTTCAGATGCTTCACACCTCTTTCTGTAGGTGCATCAGGAAATCGTGCTATATTGTCAGATTCCAGAGTGACACCTTTCACTTCTATAAAAGCCTTACGTTTCTCTGAACAGACGTAAAGATCAAATCTGGAATTTCCATAGGTCTTCTCCGGCGTTACCTGAACCTTCTCCGAAAAAAGATGTCCTGCCTTTATCCATTCCAGCGCTGCTTTATTAGGAATCTGAGAATCCATATTGATCAGACCCCTGCCCTTTTTATTTACGCAGATCAGATCATAGGCTGTCTTTCTCGCCGGATTGCTGCTCTTTTCCAGAAAAACCTGTGTACCCGGGACCAGAAGCTCCCTGCACCTGCCTGTATTCTTTACATGAACCGTTTCCACCTGCCCATTGATCTCCACATGTGCAATAAACCGATTAGGACGATCTATGAAACGGCCCTCTGTGATATGTTCGTACTTCATTTTTTCTGCTCCTCTTTACGCATTGTATACATACCATAACATGTTTTCCTCATACCTACAACATTTTCACTTTAAGAAATTTTTGTCTGATTTTGCCTATGTTTTTGTACCTGTGTTTTGAAAAAAATTCATTCCGTTTTTTCATTTCTGTACTATAATATTCCATCATAAAAATATCCGATAAAAATGAGGTGAAACAGGTGAAGAAAAAAAATCTTGTGCCTCTTATCGTTTTTTTACTGAGCATGTGCCTTGTTGGTTTCATCGTATACAAAACAGACGCTCACGAAAAATGGCAGAGACACACAACCGCACAATTAAATGTATCAACCTACGGCGAACGTATTAAAAATGAAATTACAAATGGAATTGCGATCACAGATACTCTGAAACAGGTTCTGATCAGTGGAAATGGAGATATCAAGCAATTTGATACGATTGCAGAAAATCTTATATCTGATTCTATTGAAAGTGTACAGCTTGCTCCGGACGGTGTTGTAACAGATATTTATCCTGCTGAGGGAAATGAGGCAGGTAAAATTGATCTGCTCCATGATAAAGACCGTGGCAGAATTTCCTGTTATGCAAGAGACAACCATACAATCATTACACAGGGACCCTTTGAATTGAAACAGGGCAGTTATGGAATTGCTGTTCGCAATCCGGTCTACCTGAATGATGAGCACGGACAGGCGTATTTCTGGGGATTTACCATTGTTATCCTGCGTGTTCCTGATATTTTTTCCGACTCGATCCATGCACTTTCAGGTTTTGGATATGAGTACAGACTTTCCAAAACAGAAACTCCCTGGAGTGACACTTATAAAACCGTTTACCAGTCAGATGGTCAGATAACGCAGCCGGTTTCTTATGATTTTACCATAGGGAAAGAAAGCTGGAAGTTTGAATTAACTCCTGAAAGCGGATGGCAAGACAATTTATTAATAGCAAAAGCCAGTATAATATTTACTGTCATCACCTTACTTCTGTCGGGACTTATCAGGGCATGGCTGGTATCAAACGAAAACAAAAATAAATTTCAGATACTGGCACGCACGGATTCTCTTACAGGTATTTACAACCGCTATGGATTTGACGAATCAGCAGAAAAGATGATGGATAAAAATCCGAAAGCACATTTTGTGGCTGCACTCCTTGATATCGATGATTTTAAGTTTATTAATGATATCTATGGCCACGCCTATGGAGACAAAGCATTAAAGAGTCTGGCAGACAGCATGAAAACATTTTTTCCATCTGATGCATTACTGGGAAGAAACGGCGGGGATGAATTCTGTATTCTTTTACAAAATTATACCTGTGAAGATGCAAAAGAACTGCTACAGCAATTTACCGGACTTCCAAAGGCATTCTCATACAAGGGAAAAGAACAGTCATTTAACATTTCTCTGGGATATGCGGAATATCCCACATTTGCAGCCAGCCATTCACAGCTTATGCGCTGTGCAGATGCAGCCCTTTATGAAATAAAACTTCACGGAAAAAACGGGTGTATGGCCTACAGGGAAGGTCTTCAGTCCGGAATCCGTAAACAACTGGGATTCGCATTTAAAGATATCTCTGAACACCTTCCGGGTGCATTTATCATATACAGAGCGGACAAAGACGATGACGAACTCTTTTATGCAAACCATGAGTTCCTTCATATGACCGGATATAAAGATATGGACGAGCTCTTCAGACTCACCAATAAGCGCTTCCGCAACCTGATCCTGAAAGATGAACAGAAACAGATAGAATCCAGCATCTGGGAACAGATTGATAGTGGTAATGAAAATGACTATATTCACTTTCACCTCCGAAAAGCTGACGGCTCCTATCTTTCTGTCCTCGATCACGGAAGAATCGTAGAAAGCCAGCAATATGGAAGGGTGTTCTATGTATTATTCATGGACTGGGAAGATATGCATATTCATTACAGTGATAAATTTTCCGGATAATAACAGACATACGACTGTTTTTCACGAAAAGGCTTATTTTTCAACTATAATGGAATACTTTCTGCAAGACATAATCGCCCCGAGGATGTCAAGTCATTGCTACAAAAAATATGCGGCTTTTTTGCCAAGAAAATGGCTTAAAACCGCATATTTCTGTATAGAGGACGTTATATAATTGTCACAAAGTGGGTGGGGAGGATGTTACGTCATTGCTACATAAACTAGCCAATTATCTAATGCAAATATTTTTCCAGTTCTTCCACAACCTCATATACTCTTGTTGCTGGAATCATTTTAGATGGAACTGTTATGCCTTGATCCATAAAATTATTATATTGTATTTGTGCTCTTCTTTTTGCTTCTTGTAAAGAACCAAGGCTTGTTACTACTTTAAATAAATCTTCACGTGTCTTAGAATACTCAAAATATCCATTTAACTTTTTTATATAATCTTCTCTTCCATTATCTGCACCATAGTCTTGAAAATGTAATAATAACCACAGTTCAAAACTTTCATTAGACCATGCAACTTTTATTCTATTGTCTTTTCGACCTTCTGCTGAAAATTGCGTATTATCAAAATTATCTTCTGGGAAATCATCCTTATCATATACTAGCCATATTTTTTCATATTTTTCCCATTCACCATTAGCCACACGTTTATCAACATATCTTAAGAGTCCTTTTGTATTCCTCCCTGTTCCATAAACTAATATATGATTTTCTTTTGCAATAGTCTTATACTGCTCATTAATTTTATTTACTAAGCCATTTAAATATAATGGCTCAGTTTTTACACCTTCACTAACAATTAAAGTATAAGGCGGTAACTGATATTTTGTATCCATTTTGCTTTGTTTTTGTTTCATTTTCTCGACAATTTTAACCCGATCGCTATGTTTCTTCGGCTTTAGTGACATTCAATTTCCTCCCAATTTTGAATTTTATGCATATATGGATCTGCACCATAGCGTCCCTCTAAATACTGTTTATTATAATTTTCATCATTTCTAGGTTTGTCACCGTTTTCTTTTCTAAAATCGACTAATGAATATAACACTGACTCATCATATGCATTTATTGCCGAAAACCAAATCTCATCCCTTCGGAAAACCTTATTGTTCATAGTCGTTAAATCATGAGATGTAAATAGTAACTGTGCTCCCTTAGCATTAATCATCGGATTAGTAAACATTTCAATAATTCCTTGTAACAATACTGGATGCAATTTAGCATCTAATTCGTCAATTACTAATAAATTTCCACTCTTTATTACATTTAAAATAACTGGTAAAATGCTAAAAATTTTCCTTGTTCCACTTGACTCCTCTTCAAACCTTAATTCTTTTTGGCTTCCATTTTCCAAGATATGTTTTGTATAAACATTTTTTACATTTCCGTCCTCAGCATATTCAATATTTATATCACAAATTTCAATTCCCATTGAGTTCAATATATTCAGTATTTGCTTTTTATTTCTCTCCAATGCTGAAACTAAAATTCTTCTATCTTGTGCTGGTCTGTCAAAATCTACTATTTGTATGCGCAAAAAGAACTTAACTACTTCATCAATAACAGCAATATTTTTAAGCATAGAAATATAGGATATAATCGGCAAGGATTCATTAATTTGCTCTATATCGATAGATTGCAGTCTTTCGTCCAAATATATTTCTTCCCGATCTCTTTCAAAAATTGAACACATATCTCCAGTTTCTAAATCTTCAAAAAATAAATTTTCTTCATATATCATATTATTCAAAAGAGAAATTTCATATCTATATTTATGATTTTCCAATGAAAATAATATGGAAAACTCTGTCGGTTCATTACTACACTTGGAATCCCATTTATAATATTCATCTCCAATAGCTATTGGTTTAATTGTATCTTGAAGTTCTTCTATTGATAATGATGCCAGCTTTTCATTTTTGCGTTTCATAAATGCCATCTGTACCAATGGTTCGATTATAATATTTCTTAATGCTAATAAAGCAAATAATACACTACTTTTGCCACCTCCATTAGGTCCATATATGGCACAAACTGGCAACAATTCGGTATTATCAGCTTTTTGAATAATAAGTGACTCTTTAAATTCTCCTATTGGTTTTGCAGTAAAATCAATTCCTGCACTAGACTTATAAGACCTAAAATTTTTGAAATTGAACTCGTAAATCATGGTACTACCTCCCTGAGATTTTTTCTCACATCTATTATATACCATATTTTTCGTTTCTATTCAATATATTGTGAGAAAAAATCTCACGGTATTTTTCCTGTTTTATACTTTTCATTTTTCTTCTAAAAATATCTCACATAAGTATCTTAGCCCAATAGGCGTGCTTTTTATAAAACGTATATTTCTAATTCTCATTATCATTTCACTGCTACTTCTTTTTGTTGTTCTTTAAAAACAATTTGGGCATTTTCTCCGTGTACCATAGATATAAGTTCATCTTCCCCTAGAATTTTTACAAGATTACTAATTTGATTTCCAAGGGATTCTTGGTTATGATAGAAAATAGTTGTTCTTGTATGCGGCATATTAATCAATGTGGAAAGAATATCTCCATCAGTTATATCCAAAGAATGTCCTAAAATATATATATTATTTTCTGACGTTTTTACTTTTGAATATCTTTTTAACCATTCTTCATTTGTTTTTATCCAATCCACATACTTACACCCTGTCCTTTTATAAATTCTCTGATAAAACTTTTTAAACTGAATAAATTCATTAGCTTTTGTTTTCTCTTCTCCCTCCAAATACTCATCTATTCCAAGAATCAAATTACAATTTTCAAATGTACTATTCTTTCTTATTTCTCCATGAATATAATCATATTTAACACTTTTACTCTTATCTAAATCATATAGGCGTTCATATGTATGTGTATAATTAAAACTCAACACACAATTTATATCTAATTTTTCAATATCTGGTAATTTTACTTGTGGTTTTATCCCTTCTACGAATTCTCCCAAATATATTTCCAAGCATCTTGTAATTCTATTTAAATCTTTTAGAAATTGCTTTTTCCTATATGTAATTGATTTTTCTTCAAAGGAAATCATTTCGTGATTCATACCATTTTTCCCCCATAAAGGAGAAAGAATATCACACTGATATTGTGTCATTCTTCCTGTTTTCTTACCTTGCTTTATTTCTTTTAATATTGTTGTCCTGGCTTGATCAAGAGTCTGTATTATTCGAGATATTTCACTTTCAAAATCAATCCACCCAACCTTTTCTAATGTTTTTCGTTCACTATAAAGTTTCCAAAAATATTCTATCCAAACATTATTTGATATTAATTTTTCTATCTCTTCAAATACACTTTTCTGTTTATCATATAAATTTGCCAAATCTAATATATACTTTTTATCTTCAACTGTTGCATTTTCCCATGCTGTTTTCACACTCTCTTTCTTACAAATATCTTTAAACCTATTAAATGCATCTATAAATTTCAAAAAATCTATATATGTAGTCTGCAAATTATGTGCTAAATCAAATCCATTTCCAATAATAAGTATATTCAAACTCATTTCCTCCTTCATAACGGTTTTCCTAATAAGATAAATAAATTTTACCAAAAGTCTTTCTTTACTTCAATCCTATTACTTACACCAATTTTATATTGGTTTCCACTCCACCTCCACTCTCCCGTCATCATACACATATATTCCCTGCACATAT
>OGPW01000499.1_pt1 | contig 31325 bp, 20 predicted proteins | sample 1553061 | NCBI WGS metagenome assembly OGPW01 (sample SAMEA2580292, study PRJEB22360) | human gut metagenome | biome: human gut; feature: human-associated habitat; material: faeces | place: Denmark | collected 2008/2010
CCGATTTGCAGTCATTTTTCGCATTTTTCGCATTGCGCAGGTAGGACGCCAAAAGCGGCTAAAAAAGCCCCGTCCCAAATGAGCTACTTGAGGAGTTGTGCCATGGCGTTGACGAATTTTTGGACTTGGGGGGTTGGCTCGAGCGGGTAGTGCAGAAAGACCGGTACCTCGCGGCCGCACAGGAACGGCACGCCCACAAAGGCCGGGTGCACCCCCGACCATGCGCCGCAGGTGAGCACCGCGTCGCCCTTTTCCTCTGCCTCGTTAAAGAGCGCAAAGTCAAAGCTGTCCACGTCGATCACGTCAACGCCGCCGTCGGCCAGAAGGTCGATGCGCAGGCTGTCCATGGCGTCGTTGCCGTGGCGGAGCACGCGCAGGCGCATGCCCTCCAGGTCGGCAACCGTGATGCGCGTCTTACGCGCCAGCGGGCTCATGCGCGGCACGTCGATATAAAACGGCACGTTGACAATGCGGAGCTTTTGGCAGGCATCGCCCCAGCGTGGGGTCGAAAAACTCGACTGCACCACATCGACCTCGCGGCCCAAGCTGCGCATAACGGTCTCGCGCGCGTCGTAGAGGTCGCTTACCGGCACGATCTCAAATCGCAGCGACGGTTCCAAATCGTGGATGCCCGACCACATCGACAGCGTTTGGCGCCCCGGGCACATCATCGACACGCCCAGGCGCACGGCGCCGCCATCGCCCGCCGCGCGTCGGGCACGGCGCAACGCGTCCTCGGACTGCCGCATGATCGAGCGCGCATCGTCCACCAGCAGAGCACCCGCCGGCGTCACCTTGACGCCCGAGTGCGAGCGTTCGAACAGCGTGATGCCGAACTCGGCCTCGAAGCCCGACACCTGCTTGACGAGCGCCGGAGTCGACACACGCATTTTTGCCGCCGCACGCGAGAAGCTTCCCAGCTCCGCGGCGGCCGATATGGCCTCGAGTCGTCGATCGTACACGTCAATCTCCCGTTTTCGCGCCCGTGACCGCATGGGGCCACAGGGGGTTGTTTTCGCAGGTCACGCGCTCAATTGAGAATAAACTGCATCGCACAGTGTAAACCTACGGTTAACGCTATTCTAACAAATATGCAATTCACCTGCGCAAATGCAAAGCATACGATAACCAGCGAAAACCACGTGGGTCGATTAATGGGAGCGGCCCACCGGGAGGCACAAGAAGGGAAGTTCCTATGAGCAATTGGCTTAAGCTCGAGGGCGATGTCTGCGCCGTGACTGGCGCGCTCGGCGGTATGGGCGCCGAGATCTGCCGCGAGTTCGCCCGCAATGGCGCCAACGTCGTCATGCTCGACCTGGACGAGGAGAAGGTCAAGGCCGCTGCCGCCGACCTCGCTGCCGAATTTGGCATCCACGCCGAGGGCTACAAGATGAACGCCACCGACGAGGCCGAGGTTCAGGCCGCCGTCGATGCCACCATCGCCGACTTCGGCCGCGTCGACGTCCTCGTCAACACCGCCGGTATCCTGCGCTTCGCCGCCATGGAGGACCTGCCGCTGAGCGACTGGGAGCAGGTGCTCAACGTCAACCTCACCGGTTACTTCATCACCTCGCAGCGCTTTGGTCGCGAGATGATCAAGGCCGGCCAGGGTCGCCTGGTGCACATCTCGACCGTCGCCAGCCACTCCCCCGAGACGTTCTCGGGCGTGTACAGCTCCACCAAGGCCGGCGTCAACATGATGTCCAAGATGCTCGCCGCCGAGTGGGGCCCCTACGGCGTCCGCTCCAACTGCGTCGAACCCTGCTTCGTTAAGACCCCGATGTCGGCCAACTTCTACGCCGACCCCGAGGTCGAAAAGAGCCGCAGCCGTCTGATCGCCACGCGCCGCATCGGCGAGGTCAGCGATATCGCCAACGCCGTCATGTTCCTGGCGTCCAAGCGCTCGGACTTTACCACCGGCGACGCCATCAAGGTCGACGGCGGCTTCTCCAACATGATGGGCGACCTCACCGCCAAGCCCGGCGGCCGTCGCGCCTATGCCGACAACTACCTTAAGAACAAGGGTGTCGAGCTCTGGTCCGATGAGTCCGGCGTCGCCAAGCCGACTGACCAGTAAACCAACCTGACAGGGAGGTCCCGCGGACACGCCCGCTCCTCCCCCGTATCGATTAGAAAGAGTCCAATGGCTTCCACCAACTCCAACAAGGGTCGCGCCGTCGTGCTTTCCGCCGCGTGCGTCACCATGTTCTTCATCAGCTCCATCGCGCTGTATTCCGTCGTGAGCAAGAACCTGCTCGCCGTCTACCCCGAGTGGTCGAGCGCCCTTACCTGGGCGTTCCCGGTCTTTCAGACCATCATGGCCGTGACGGGCATCTTCGCCGGCCGCATCTCCGATAAGATCGGCCCGCGCAACGTCGTGATCGCCGCCGCCGCGTGCTACGGCGTGGGCTGGTTCATGTCCGGCACCGTCACCGAGCCGTGGCAGTTCTACCTGTGGTTCTCGCTCGTCGCCGCCATCGGCAACGGCCTGGGCTACAACCCGGCGCTCACCACCGGCCAAAAGTGGTTCATCGACAAGAAGGGCCTTGCCTCCGGCATCACCCTGGCCGCTTCGACCGCCGGCCCCGCCGTGCTGTCCCCGGTGCTCGCCTCGCTGCTCATCCCGAGCCTGGGCATCTTTGGCGCCCTCAAGGCACTCGGCGTCATCTTCTTTGTGACGATCGCCGCCTCCGCCCTGTTCCTGAAGGCCCCCGAGGCCGGTTGGCTGCCCGAGGGCTTCGAGGCCCCCAAGGGTGGCGCACATGCCGGCACCTTCGGTGACCTCACCCCGGGCGAGATGGTCAAGACCCCGCGCTTCTGGGTCCTCATCATCACCTTCGCCTTCGCCGCCACCGCGGGTACCCTGCTCGTGGGCAAGGTTGCCTCCATCGCCGCCGTCCAGCTCTTCGCCGACCCCACGAGCGCCGCGGCCGTCGCCCTCGGCGGTGTGGTGGTCTCCGTCAACACCTGCGCCAACCTGGTCGGCCGCCTGTCCTTTGGCCAGATCATCGACAAGCTCGGCGCCTATAAGTCGCTGCTCATCAGCCTTGTCGTCACCATCGTCGCGCTCGTCATCATGTCGATGAGCTTTACGCAGAGCATGTTCTTTGTGGCACTCGCCCTGCTCGGCTTTAGCTTTGGCGCCCTGCTCGTCATCTACCCGCCGCTCACCGGTGGCGCCTTTGGTACCAGCAACATCGGCGTCAACTACGGCATCATGTTTTTGGGCTATGCCGCTTCCACCTGGATCAGCCAGCCCATCACCGCCGTGCTGTATCACGCCGAGGCTGGCAGCGCCGCCTACCAGCAGTCCTTCTACGGCGCCATTGTGATCGCCGCCATCGCCGTCGTGCTCACCGTCTACATGATGGTCTCCGACAGCAAGAAGAAGTCCGCCTAGTTTTACCGATGCGACAAAGGGACAGCCCCTTTGTCGCATTCCACCGGTCACCAGTATTAAGGAGTCGAAATGTCTGAGCTCAACCCCGTCCGCATTGCCGTTATCGGCGCCGGCGCCATGGGCCGCAACCACATCCGCTTTGTCACCGAGGAGCCCGAGGCCGAGCTCGTCGCCATCGCCGACGCCTTTGAGGGCGCCCGCGCCACGGCCGAGGCCGCCGGCGTGCCGTTTTACACCGATCCCGCCCAGATGATGGACGAGGTCAAGCCCGAGGCCGTCATTATCGCCACCCCCAACGACCTGCACCTGGGCGTTGCTCGCGAGGCTGTGAAGCGCAATATCGTGCCGTTGGTCGAAAAGCCGATCTCCAACGACCTGGAGGATGCCCGGGCTTTCGCTGCCGAGGCCGAGACCGCCGGCGTGCCCGTGCTCGTGGGCCAGCACCGTCGCCACAACCCCTTCGTCAACAAGGCCAAGGAGATCATCGAGTCCGGCGAGCTGGGCAAGCTCACCGTGTCGAGCTTCCACTACATGATCTATAAGAATGACGAGTACTTCGACGTCGAGTGGCGCCGTAAGAAGGGTGCCGGCCCGATCCTGGTCAACCTGGTTCACGACGTCGACCTGCTCCGCTACCTGCTGGGCGAGCCCGTTGCCGTCCAGGGTATGCAGTCCAGCGCCGCCCGCGGTTTTGAGACCGAGGACTCCGCCGTGGTCAACGTCCGTTTTGCCGATGGCGCGCTCGCAAGCATGACCATCTCCGACGCCACCGCCAGCCCCTGGAACTGGGAGGCAACCGCTCGCGAGGATCCGCAGTACCGCCCCTTCGACGCCGACGCCTACTTTATCGGCGGCACTAAGGGTGCCCTTTCGCTGCCCCGCCTGCACCAGTTCTCCTACGACGGCGCCTCTAACTGGCACAAGCCGCTGCAGATGGAGATTCCGGCCGTCGACCCGGCACTGCCGCACAAGATGCAGCTCAAGCACTTTGTGAAGGTTGTCCGCCGCGAGGTCGAGCCCGTCGTGACCCCCGCCGATAACGTCAAGACGCTCACGCTGCTTAACGCTATCAAGGAGGCCGCCGAGACCGGCCAGCTCGTCGAGCTGTAATGCTTTAGGGCGAGCCGCGGCAGACTCCCCGCCGAGCGCCTTGGCCCGCCGCCAACAAGCCCCTCTTCTTTACCCCGCGAGCAGCCTCCTGCCCGCGGGGCCTTTTGCTACCTTGCCGACGATTTTTCTGGAGCGGGGGCTATTTTGCACCTCAGTCTGATTCGTTCGCCACGAAATGGGCCTATCTACTACGTTTAACCGATCACCCTCAAGCATGCCGAATTTCGAGAAATAAAAACCGCAGGTAGGCGGGTTGCGTATTTTCGGAAAACCGAGGGATGGTCGACCCATATGGTTCAAACGTAGTAGATAGGTCGTTTTCGTGGCGCGGCCCCAAAACAGTCTTTTGGGACGGGTGGTATCCTTGGTAGCCCTGTGCTGCAAACGCACCTTAAACGCAAGGAGTCCCATGGATCTTATCGCCCAGCTCGCCCGCGAGCTCAACCTTAAGGCCGCCAACGTCGAGGCAGCCGTCAAGCTCATCGACGAGGGCAACACCATCCCCTTTATCTCGCGCTACCGCAAGGAGGCCACAGGCGGAATGGACGACGTCGCCCTGCGCGCACTCGACGAGCGCCTGTCCTACCTGCGCAATCTTGAACAGCGCAAAGAGGACGTCCTTCTGCTCATCGACGCCCAGGGCAAACTTACGCCCGAGCTCGAACAGCAAATTCGCGAGGCCGCGCAGCTCCAGCGTGTCGAGGACCTCTACAAGCCCTACCGCAAAAAGCGCATGACCCGCGCACAGAAGGCCCGCGAGGCAGGCCTGGAGCCGCTTGCCAACATGATCATCATGCAGGCCTCGGCCAAGGGCAGCGCGCTCGACACCGCCGCGGCCTACGTCAACGAGGAAGCCGGCTTCGACACGCCCGAGAAGGCGCTCGCCGGCGCGGCGGACATCGTGGCCGAGACGGTGGCCGAAGACCCCGAGAACGTCGCCGACCTGCGCGCCTTTACGCAAAACACCGCCGATATCGTCGTCGAGGCCACCGACCCCGCCGAGAAGACCCCCTACGAGCCGTACTACAGCTATGATGAGCCGCTGCGCCGTATTCCCAACCACCGCGTGCTGGCTATCGACCGCGGTGAGCGCGAGGGCAAACTCCGCGTGCGCGTGAACGTCGACGGCGCTGCCGCCACGGCGCGCCTCGGCAGCCGTTGGCCCCGACGCCAGGGCGTCTTCGCGCCCGTCTTTGACGCCGCCATCGCTGACGGCTACAAGCGCCTCATGGCCCCCTCGCTGGAGCGCGAGGCCCGCGCCAAGCTCACCGTTCGCGCCCAGACCGAGGCCATTAATGTCTTTGCCAAGAATCTCGAGGGCCTGCTCTCGGCACGCCCCGTGCGCGGCGCCCGCGTGCTCGCGCTCGATCCGGGCTACCGCACCGGCTGCAAGGTCGCCGTCATGGACGAGACCGGCAAGCTGCTCGACCACGGCGTGGTCTACCCCACCAAGCCGCGCCACGACGTCGCCGGCACCAAGCGCGAGCTCGCCCGCCTCGTCAAGAAGGACGGCGTCAACACCATCGTCATCGGCAACGGTACCGCCAGCCGCGAGACCGAGGAAGTCGTCTCGGAGTTCATTGCCGAGCAGGCGCCTGGGCTGCGATACACCATCGTCAACGAGGCCGGCGCATCGGTGTACTCCGCCTCCGAGCTCGCCAGTCAGGAATACCCCGATCTGGACGTCACTGTGCGCGGCGCCATGAGCCTGGGTCGCCGCCTGCAAGACCCGCTGGCAGAGCTCGTCAAGATTCCGCCCCAGTCCATCGGCGTGGGCCAGTACCAGCACGACCTTGACCAGGCCGAGCTCTCGCGCACTCTGGGCCACGTGGTGGAGGACGTCGTCAACCGCGTGGGCGTCGACGTGAACACCGCGAGCGCGAGCCTGCTGGGATACGTATCGGGCATCACGCCGAGCGTGGCCAAAAACATCGTGGCTTACCGCGAGGAAAACGGCGCCTTTACCGATCGCGCCAGCTCAAGAAGGTCCCCAAGCTGGGACCCAAGGCATACCTCAACGCCGCGGGCTTTTTGCGCATCAGCGGCGGTAAGAACCCGCTCGACGCGACGAGCGTCCACCCCGAAAGCTACGAGGTGGCCACATCCGTCTTGGAGCGCGCCGGTGTGGCGGCCAGTGAACTCAGCCGTGGCGGCGTGCCCGATATCGAGCGCCGTCTGGGCAGCATCTCGGCGCTGGCAAGCGACCTGGACTGCGGCACCCTGACGCTCATCGACATCGTCAACGAGCTCAAGAAGCCCGGTCGCGACCCGCGCGACGACGCGCCCGAGGTGGTCTTTAGCCGCTCGGCGCTTTCCATCGATGACCTGGAGCCCGGCATGGAACTCAAGGGCACGGTGCGCAACGTTGTGGACTTTGGCGCCTTCGTCGACGTGGGCGTGCACCAGGACGGCCTCGTGCACATCTCCAAACTGGCCAACCGCTTTGTCAAGCACCCCAGCGACGTGGTGCGCGTCGGTGACACGGTCAAGGTGTGGGTCGAAAAGGTCGATCGCGACCGCAAGAAGATCTCCCTCACCATGGTGCAGGGGAAGTAAACCGCCAAAGCAAGGGTACCCCCTGTAGCGACGTGCAAAATCGCGAGTATTCTGTAATTTCCGCCGTTCCGAACGCCCCACAGAGACGAAAAAGCAAAAAACAGCCCCCGTTTTAGCGTCGTCAGAGCCAAAACGGGGGCCGTTCCATGCTTCGGTTAACTGATAAAGACCTTTACGTTGCTGAATACTCTCGATTTTGCACGGCGCAGGCGGGGGTACCTTTGCCCACGGCAGGATATGGAAGCCAAGCGCCAACTTGCTGGCAAGCTCGTGTCGGCAGCCCCGGCCTTTCCTTTGCCTAGCGCGATCCTCGCGAAGCGCGTGAGCGATAGGGAAAGGAAAGGCCGGGGCGAACAGCCCACGGTACAGTCGGCGTTCGCGTTACGGCAGGATATGGAAGCCCAAAGCGGCGATATCCTTGGCAAAGCCGCGCACGGTGTCGAGCGAGACCTCGTACGGGTCGCGACCGATGTTCTTGCGCTTGGCCAGGATGCTGTTGGGCACTGTAATGATCTGGCAACCGCAGGCTTCTGCCTGGTAAATGTTAATGAGCTCGCGCGTGGACGCCCACAGGACCTCACAGTTGGGCTTGGCGGCGGCCTTCTTGACCGACTCCGTCATAAACGGAATGGGGTCGACGCCGGTATCGGCGATACGGCCAGCAAAGAGCGAGATGATGGACGGCGTCTCGGTGTCAACGGCCTCGACCATCTCGTCAACCTGCTTAGGCGTAAAGATGGTGGTGACGTTGACCTTGATGCCGTCGGCCGAAAGCTTGCGCACCAGCTCGGCGGTGGACTCGCCCTTGGTGGTCACGCACGGAATCTTGACGTAGACGTTCTCGGCCCAGGTAGCGATCTCGCGGGCCTCGACCTCCATGGTCTCGACGTCGTCGGCAAAAACCTCAAACGAGACGGACACATCGGTGATGTGGGCCAGGACCTCCTTGGCAAACGCGCGGTAGTCCGTCACGCCGCCCTTCTTCATAAGGGACGGGTTGGTCGTGAAACCCTGAACGTTGCCGTTCTCGTACATGTCGAGCATGCCCTCGAGGTTTGCACCGTCAGCGAACACCTTGATTGCCATCTGCCTGATTCCTTTCGTTAGCATACGGCCGATAAACTGCTAAACACTTTACCTACGTTTATCAAAGCGTGAGCTGCGGTTTTTTATCTTCTCGGCGAACGGTATAAACACCTCAGTGTTTGGATTGATAAATCGATTGAGCATGCAAAAGCAAAGAGTCGCAGTTTGAGCAAACGTCAGAACGTGGGATTCATTAGATGAGGCCGAAATGCTGCATCGCTGTGACGGTGCCGTCGTGTGCGACATCATCAGTCACGTAGTCGGCGAGCGCCTTGACCTCGGGCATAGCGTTGCCCATGGCCACGGCCGTCTCGACAGCGGCGAGCATACCCAGATCGTTGCCGGAATCGCCAAAGCCAAAGGTGCGCGCGTTGCCGGTGCGACCCAGGTATTCCAGCGCTCGCGCCACGCCCACGCCCTTGTCAATGCCCTTGGGGCTCAGCTCGCGATTCTGGCCACCGGTGTTGCACAGCTCAAACTCGCGATCGATAAAGCCGTCATCGTTGGCCACGCGAGCCAAACTGGGCACACTGAGGCATACCTTGCCCACGCGCAGACTGCCGTCGACGCGCATTTCCTCGGTGCTGTGCACCACAGAAGTGCCGATCAGAGACGACTGTTCAACACCCGCGGGTTCCAGGGCAAAAGTAGCCACGTTGGTCTCGAAAAAGGCCTCAATCCCTGCCGCGGCCATACGGCGCGCAAGCTCCTCAATAACGTCCTCGTCAAAGCAGTCCTCATGCACCACGCGGCCCTCGACCTCGAGCGTCGCTCCCGCCATGGCAACGACACCCGCAGGCTCCAAAGCACGCAGACCATCGGCAATCAGCCACAAGGGACGACCCGTGCAGATAAACGCCTTGTGCCCTGCGTCGCGCAGACGATGAAACGCCTCGACGACCGCCTGCGAGGGGCAAACCGCCGAAAAGTCCTTGTCGGTCATGTTGTCGGGATCGAACGACGTCAGCGTGCCGTCCACGTCAAAAAAGAGCACGGCGGAATCGGGGCACGCATCAATCATATGGGTTCCTTTCGGGGGCGAGAGTAAACGAAGTATCCATCATATAATGGAGCGACGCAACCAGAGAGGTCACCCATGGAATTTTACGCAAGCTGCCCCGAGGGCTTTGAGTCCGCACTCGCCGATGAGCTTAAACGCCTCGGGCTTTCGCATGTTCGCCGGCTGAAGGGCCGCGCTACATTTGAGGGCGAGCTCGAAGAAGGCTACCGCGCCTGTCTGTGGTCGCGCCTGGCGAGCCGTGTGTTCGTGGTACTCGGGCGCTTTGAGGCGCAGGATGCCGATGAACTGTACGATAGCGTTTACGACATCGCCTGGGAGAGCATCGTCCGCCCCGGCGCCACCATCGCCATCACCGCCCGCGGCGTGACCGAGCAGCTGCGCAACACGCGCTTCTCGGCCCTGCGCGCCAAAGACGCGCTGTGCGACCGCCTGGCCGAGACCACGGGACGTCGTGCCGACGTCGATGCCGCCGACCCCGATGTTCACCTACTGCTTTCGCTGCGTCAGCGTCGCGCGAGCATCAGCCTGGACCTTTCGGGCGACCCGCTGTTCAAGCGTCTGCCGCCCGCTGCGACTCGTGCCGGCGAGGGCGCACACGTGTTGCGCCCCGACTACGCCGCCCTGGTGCTGGCGCAGGTCGGCTGGACCGCACTGTGCGAGCGCGAGTTAACGGCTGACGATTACGAGAATGAAGCCCTTCCCACGCTAATCGATGCCTCGTGCGCCGGCGGCGGTCTGCTGCTGGAGGCCGTGAACATTCTGACCAACCGCGCCCCGGGCGCCGCACGCGAGCGCTGGGGCTTTGAGGGCTGGCAGCTACACGACGCCGCCCTGTGGGAGCAGCTGCTTGCCGAGGCGCGCTCGCGCGAGGCGGCAGCGCGCGAGCGCCAGGCGCGCATCGTGGCCGCAGACATCGACCCCGCCGCCCGCAAGACCGCCGAGCGCATGGTCAAGTGTGCCGGCTACAAGCGCTTTGTCGATTTTTGCGCCGCTAAGTCCGCCACCGTGCTGGACCACGCGGGCACTGTCGCCGGCGCCGCCGTGGTCGCAGACACCACTGAGACCCCGTTTTCGCTCATGCACGACGCCATGACGCTGGTCGGCGAGCTGCGCCGCGCGCCCGAGCTCGCTTCGGCACCGGTCGCCGCGCTCACCCGCGATAGCCTTATGGCACGCGCCCTTCACGCCGAGCCCGAGCACTCCATCGCCGTCATGCCCAATAACGAGGAGGCGGCTATTGAGGTTTGGCCCTCGCTCGACCACGCCGCCGCTGCATTCGAAGCTGCGACCAGCGTAGATGCCGAGGAACAGTCCGCGGACGCCGTGGACGAAGCTGCCGACACCCCCATGTCCGAACCTACCGCCACGCTCGACTTGGGCGACGGCAAGCCGCTGCCCGTGCTCATCCCGGAGTCCGAGCAGTTCGCCAACCGCCTGCGCAAGAACGCCCGTCTGCGTCGAAAGTGGGCAAAGCGCGAGGGCGTTAGCTGCTACCGCGTCTACGATGCCGACCTGCCCGACTACTCCGCCGCCATTGACCTGTACGAGGGCTGCCCGCAGACGCCGGGCCGCTGGCTCGTCATCGCCGAATATGCCGCGCCCAAGACCATCGATCCCGCGCTGGCCCAGGCCCGCATGCTCGACATCTTGGCCATCGCGCCGCGCATCCTTGATGTTCCGGCCGAGCATGTGCACGCCAAGGCCCGCATGCGCTCGCGCGGCGGCTCGCAGTACGGCAAGCAGGGCGCCGGCAAGGGCGGATCGGGCGAGCGCGCCAACATCGCGCGCCGTCGTCTGCCGCTCATCGAAGAAGGCGGGCTCACCTTTGCCGTCAACTTTGACGACTACCTGGATGTGGGCATCTTCTTGGATCACCGCGTCACCCGCAACCTAGTGCGCGAGCACGCCAAACAGGCGCGCCGCTTCCTCAACCTGTTCGCCTACACCGGCACCGCCACCTGCTATGCGGCCGACGGCGGCGTCGAGGAAACCGTGACAGTCGACCTCTCGAACACCTACCTGGACTGGGCCGAGCGCAATATGCGCCAGAACGGCTTTGTTGGTCCGCAGCATCATTTTGTGCGCGACGACGTGCTCGCCTGGATTCGCGACCAGCGCCAGACGCGCAACCGCTGGGACCTGATCTTTGTCGACCCGCCCACGTTCTCGAACTCGTCAAAGATGGGCCGCCGTACCTGGGATGTCCAGCGCGACCATGTTGAGCTTTTGGCCGGCGTATCGCGCCTGCTCGCACAGGGCGGCCACGCCATCTTTAGCTGCAACCTGCGCGGCTTCCGCCCCGAGACGCGCAAGCTCGCGCGAGCGGGCGTCGTGCTGGAAGACATTACGGCGCAGACCATCCCCGAGGATTTCGCGCGCAACCAGAAGGTGCACCACTGCTATATCGTGCGCCGACTTCCCATCGAGGACGCCATGGCCGAAGTCGGCTTTAGTGCCGAGGAGATTGCAGAGCGAACCGAGGAGCTGCGCAACCCCGAGGCCCGCAAGTCTCGTGCAACGGCGCCCGCGCACGCGCAGGCCGGCGACCGAGGGTCGCACGGCAACGGCAAACCCTCCCCCGCCGGCAAGCCAAAAAAGAAGAAGTTCTACGCCAGCAAGCCCAAGGGCAAATAAACAAAGTTGCGGTGGAATATGGACTGCTTTGCCTGGAATTAGGCAAATTTAGACCGTATTTCACCGCAACTCATAATGGGATGGTGGTTGGCGATCTACCCTTGGGTGACCAGGCGATAGCCGATACCCACGTGCGTCTGGATATAACGCGGATGCGCGGGGTCGGACTCGATCTTCTTGCGCAGCGTGCCCATAAAGACGCGCAGGCTCGCCAGGTCGCTCTTAGTTGCCGTGCCCCAAATCTCGTGCAGGATAAACTGGTGCGTTAGTACCTTGTCGGCGTTATGTGCCAGCAGGCACAAGAGCTTGTACTCAATCGGCGTCAGATGCAGCTCCTCGCCATCCATCGTGGCAATGCCGGCATCAAAATCGATATGCAGCTCACCGGTATCGAACGAGCCCTCGGAGACAACGCCGCCCGTTTGCGCATACGAAAGGCGCCTGAGTGTCGTACGAATGCGCGCGAGCAGCTCCTCGACCGAAAACGGCTTAGTCAGGTAGTCGTCGGCACCGGCATCGAGCGCGCGGATCTTGTCCGCGTCCTCGCTGCGCGCCGAAACCACGATGATCGGCATGCCCGACCATGCGCGCACCGACTCCACCACCTTGACGCCGTCCATATCGGGCAGGCCCAGATCGAGTAGCACGATGCTCGGCGCCTGCGACGAGGCAGCGGCAATAGCGGCATGGGCGGTCTCCACGGCCATATGGCGCAAGCCGTGCGCCTCGAGCGCGGCAACGATAAGGTTGCGAACGGCGGGGTCGTCCTCAACGACCAAGATGAGCGGTTTTACGGCAGAGTTCGGCACAGCGTTACTCCTTATCAAACGAAACATCGGCGACGGGAAGCTCAATCGTAAAGACCGAGCCGTGCGGGTCCGCCGCGGCAACCTCTATGCTACCGCCATGCGCTAACGCAATGGAGCGGCAGAGCGAAAGTCCCAGGCCCACGCTGCGATGGCTGTCGGCCAAACCGTGGTTGGCGGTGTAGAACGACTCAAAGATCCGCTCGCGGTCCTCGGGCGCGATGCCCGGGCCGTCATCGGCCACCGAGCACGCCACGCACCCATCGTCGACGCTAATCGAAATCACGATATGCGAGCCTGCGGGCGTATAGGTGACGGCGTTGTTCACCAGATTGACCACCAGCTGCACCATCAGGCGCGCGTCGACGTTGACGAGCGCCGGCTCATCGCACGCCACCACCTTAAGGTCGTGCTCGCGCACGGCCGGACTTACATGGCGCAGCGCCTCCTCGACGATATCGTCCATGAGCTCGAGTGTGGTCGACAGGCGCATACCGCCACCCTCGAGCTTGGTGATGGCGAGCAGGTTCTCGACGGTGGCGTTGAGCCATTGCGCATCCGAGCGAATGGAAAGGAGCAGGCCGCGGCGCGTCTGGGCATCGAGCACCGCGGTGCCGGTCGAGCCCTGGTCGAGCAGCACGTCGGCATTACCCGAAATACTGGTAAGCGGCGTGCGCAGATCGTGCGAGATTGAGCGCAGCAGGTTGGCGCGCAACTGTTCGTTTTTGGCGAGCACCGCCGCCTCCTCGCGGGCCTCCATGGCGCGGGCGCGATCGAGTGCCAGCTCGCCTTCGCTCACGATAGCATCGGCAAGCGTCCGCTCCTCATGCGTCAGCACGTCGGGCTCGGCAACGATAGCCAGCACGCCCACCACCGAGGCGGGGTCGCCCGAGCGCGCGAAGCCGTCGCCTGTGCGAACCGTCAGGTAGATGCCATAAAACGCCGAGCCACCATAGGTGGCATCGAGCGGCGTTCCCACATAGGCGGACGCCGAGAGCCGCGGCGGCATCTGCGGCGCCAGTTCATGCACCGGCGCGGCATCGCCCACGGCCGTGTATGTCGCACGCGGCAGCAGGTCATCGCCCTCGGCGTCGGCGCTGTACCACACGACCGGACAGCCCGAAAGACGTGCCAGCTGCGTTGCCATGGCGTGAACGATCTGCTGCTGATCGGCGCACCGCTGCAGCATGCGGTTGGTCTCGAGCACCATATGCGTGCGGCGGTCGCTGGCGGCAGCCTGCGCCAAGGCGCGGCGCAGGGCCAACGCAATCGAGCTCGACACAAGCGAGACCACAAACATGATGAAAAACATGCCGGGATAGCCGCGGTCGATAAGCGACAGCGAGTAGCGCGGGTCGACAAACAAGAAGTTGTAGAGCGCCACGGCGGCAGCCGAGCTCAGCAAGCAATACAGGCGACTCCAGGTAAAGAATGCGCACAGCTGAACGGCGAACACATAGACGATCATGATGCTCGGCGCGAGACCCGGATGGTCGAGCAGCGCGCCCACAATCGTCGCCGCCACCAACAGCCCCACCGACACGCAGGCGTCATACAGAGGAGTGCGGCGCGTCAGCGTTGTGCGCCGCCACCAAAAGCTATCGGCAATATCGCCGTCCGTACGGACGTCCATCAGCGCCCCGCCCCTCTCTCGAAAACAAAAACCACCACAAAGGGACAGGCACCTTTGTGGTGGTTTCCCTTGTGGTGGTTCCAAGTGTATAGCCTTTACAACCGGCGGTCGCTAGACAAACAGCACGTGCGCGAGCAGGGCACACACGCACACTGCTCCAAATACCAGTGCCACGATCGAGATCACGCGGTCGGCCATGTCCATGTTGGCACGATTCGTAAAGAACCGATCTTCGGCGGCATCGGCGCGTGCCTCACGTACCAGCTCGGCAACCACCTCGCGGCCATCAAGCATCTTTGCATCCATGTTTGCCTCCCCGGTCTCAATCTTGTCCATCGAAAACCAACTCCGTGCAACCTGTCGGCGCCTACGGGCGCTCGTTGGGAGCCAGGCGCTGCATCTTGTTCACGGCCTTGAACTTGGTGAACAGCGGCACGTACTCAAAGCTTACGTTGGAGTTCTCCAGGCCGTACCAACGCGCGGGCGTGCCGGCGGCGCGGCGGATGATGTACTTGAGCGTGATGGCCGTACGCTCGCTCGGCTCCACATCGCTTTCGGGCGCCAGAAGCTTACGGATCAGGACGAACTTGAACGTACCGATGTTACCCGGATCCTTGTAGACCGAGTAGTCATGCGTCTGCGCAGGCAGTTCGCCGGTGGCAGCCAGGTCCTGAACGACCTGACGCAGGTAGGCATTGACGCGCTGGTTGATCTTGTAGCCCAGGTACAGATGCACGCGGAACACGTAGTCGGTGCCGAACGTCTCGACCGAATAGGCAAAGGTATGCGGCTCGTCCATGGTCTCGACATTCACGAACCACCAGGCGCGAGCGCGCTTGGGATGCTTGTCCAAGATCGAGTAGACGATATCACGGTCGATGTAATCGGTATGGGTGTCCTTGGTCAGGTACACGATGTTGTCGCTCATGCGCTCATAGCGATCGTCGTCGCGCAGGCGCTTGAGCTGCGGCAGGTAGCTGCGCAGCGGCAGCAGCGTAAACTGGCGCTGCTCGACCGCCGTGCCGTTGTACCAGCACACCATAATGCCCATGATGAGTGCAGCCATGAGAATGGTGAAGTAGCCGCCGTGGAAGAACTTGGTGAGCGAGCTCACGAAGAAGAAGCCTTCGAGCAAAAGGAAGAAGGCCGCGAAGATCCACGGAGCAACCTTGAGCTTGCGCTCCTCGTGCAGGTAGAAGAAGAGCAGCAGCGTGGTGCACATCATAGTCAGCGTAATGGCAAGGCCGTAGGCGGCTTCCATATGCGCCGAGTTCTGGAACAGCAGCACCACGATGACGCAGCCGACAAGCATGACGTTGTTGACCATGGGGATGTAGAGCTGGCCCTTGGTCTCGGCAGGGTAGAAGACCTGCATGTGCGGCATGAGGTCCAGGCGGCTAGCCTCGGACACCAGCGAGAATGCGCCGGTGATGAGCGCCTGCGAGGCAATGATGGCCGCGACGGTGGAAAGGCCTACGGCAAACGGGCGCAGGCCCGGGGCGAGCATCTGGTAGAACGGGTTGAGATCGGCAATGCCCATGAGCTCGGGGTTGGCAGCGTTGTTCATAAGCCAAGCGCCCTGGCCCATATAGGAAAGCAGCAGGCAGCACTTAACGAACGGCCAGGTAGCGTAGATGTTGCCGCGGCCGACGTGGCCCATGTCGGAGTAGAGCGCCTCGGCACCGGTGGTGGCGAGGAAGCAGCTGCCCAGAATCATGATGCCCGCGTGGTTGTTGGGGCTCAGCAAAAAGGCGATGCCGCGCAGCGGGTTGAGGCACAGCAGCACGGCGGGGTGCTGGAAGACAAAGAACAGACCCGTGCCGCCCAGGAACAGGAACCACAGCGTCATGATGGGGCCAAAGGCGTGACCGATCTTGGCCGTACCGATGCGCTGCACCAAAAAGAGCGCGATGATGATGGCGAGCGTAATGGCGACGACGCGACCCTGGTCATCGCCCAGCACGGCATGGACCGCCGGGATGGTGCGCAGGCCCTCGATGGCCGTGGTAACGGTAACGGCCGGCGTCAGGATGCCGTCGGCGAGCAGCGCGGCGCCACCCAGCATGGCGGGGATGATGAGCCATTTACCGCAGCGCTTAACCAAGCTGTACAGGGCAAAGATGCCGCCCTCACCATGGTTATCGGCGCGCAGCGAGATGAGCACATACTTGATGGTGGTCAGCAACGTGACCGTCCACACGACAAGGGAGAGCGCGCCGAGCACGAACTCCTCCGTGACGCTTCCGATGCCGCCGTTGCCGGCGACGAGCGCCTTGGTTACATACATAGGGCTGGTGCCGATATCGCCGTACACCACGCCCAGCGTGACGAGCATCGCCGAGATGCTCACAGGAATCGCAGCGTGCGAGGCTGCCTCCTTGGCCTTTTGTTCCATAAGCCGGTTTCCTCCCAACTTTAATGTTCGAAGGGATTATAGGTAATCGGCCCATGTTTTAATGCACAGTTTTCCCAGCTAGATAAAGATTTATACAGTCTTTAGGCTACCGCGGCGATATGGAATGTGCCAAAGGGACTGTCCCTTTGTCACATCGCCGCATTCGTTACTTGCCGAGCCAGTTTTTGAACCACCACTCCATGGAGCGACTCATCTCGGCCATAAAGGGGCTCGTGTGCTTGCGGGTGTAGATATCCACCACGCGCTCGCCTACCTCGCGGGCATGCGGACGGAACATCGCGTCCATCTCGGCCACCTGCGCGTCCATGGTCGCAGCATCGGCGCGGCAGTAGCGCTCCTCGTGCACCAGGTTCACCACGGGGTGCGCGATTGCCGGGCGCTCCTTACGGGGCGTGCCGATGATGAGCATCGACAGCGGCATGGTATAGGGCGGCAGATCCAGCAGCTCGGCCACTTCCTCGGCATTCTCGACGATATCACCGATGTAGCAGCTCCCCAGCCCCAGGGCCTCGGCGGCAACCACGGCGTTTTGCGCGGCGATCACGGCGTCCTGGGCCGCGATGGCAAAGTCGCCCAAACCCGGCGCGCGGCGGGGCGCTTTACCCGTGCGCTCGACAAACTCGGGCTCAAAGCAGCCCACGTGCTCAAACAGATCGATCCACTTGGCATAATCGACCACAAATATCAGTGCCCAGGGCGCCTTGGCGATCATGGGCTGGTGGTCGCACAGGTCGGCCAGACGGTCCAGCGTAGCCTGCTCGCGAATGCTCACGATGGAATACATCATCATGGCGCCCGCCGACGGCGCGCGACTCGCCGCATGCAGAATCGCCGCCCGCTGCTCGTCGGTCACCGCCACGGGACGGTCGTCGTCATCACGCGCGAAGGCACGCGTGGAGGAACGGTGCTCCAACGTGTCCAGCACCGCATTGCCCGTCGTCTCGACCGGATAGCCGTTCGCATCCACGCCCGCAGCTCCGCCGCAGTACTCGGCACCCGTCATACAAACCTGCTCGCCCATAGCTCTATCCTCGCTAATTCTTTAAGAAGCTTTTACGTTTCCGTGTAATTCCCGTCCATTATCGCGCAGGTCGCCACTACATTGCGCCACACCGCCACACGTGCGCGTTAATATGGCTGGTTGTTGTGCGCAGACACCAATTGCAGCGCATATCTTGGTAACAATCGGGTAAACCCCCGCTTTCGTACGTTTTAGTTTGTGAGGAGTCTCAGCATGTTCGCTGCCGCCATCTCGCTCGTCGGTCTTGCGGCGACCGTCTACCTTGTCTTGCGCGAGGCCAAGACCATTCGCGCTCAGTCGGGCACCGTTGCCAAAAGCGCTCTTGGGTGGAGCGTCGCCTTCGGCCTGTTCCAGCTCTTTTTGACCATTTGGGGCGCCATTGGCCTCGTCGCCCAAAACGAGCCGCTCGCCTTTGTGATGCTCATCCTAACCAACGCCATCCTCACCGGCTGCGCTTGGGCCAGCATCGCACGCGACCGCATCGCCCCGCGCGTCTTTGCGTTCGCCGCGCCCGACGCCCCCGCTCCCACCGGCAAGCTCGCCCGCCTGCGCGGCGCCTTTGTGGGCAAGCCACTCGTCGCCGCCGTGCTGTGCCTGCTGCTCGCCGGCGTCTTTGCGCTGCTAGGCATGGAGGTATCGTCCAACCACGACTTTACCTGGGTCTACCCCCTGTGCATCCTGCTCGAGTGGGCCATCATCACCACGCTCATGACCGGCCTGTTCTTCCTGTTCCAGCGCCACGGCGCAGCTCCCGCGGTCCTGGCCTTTGCCCTCTTTGTCCTGGGCATTGCCGAGTTCTTCGTCATCACGTTTAAATCCATGCCCATCCAGCCGGGCGACCTTTCGGCCATCTCCACCGCCGCCGCGGTCGCCGGCACCGGCTACACCTTCTCGATCTCACTGTTCTGCGTGCTGTCCATGGGCTTTACCGCCATCGCCATGCTGCTGTGCGAGTACGCCGGCCTGGTGGCACCGCACCGTCAGAAGGGCGCCGCCAACGCCAAGCGCATGCTGCTCACCAACCTGCTCGTCGCCGTGCTGTGCCTGGGCGGTGTGACCGCGCATGTCACCCTCATCGACTACTACAACACCCTCGGCATCACCGTCTACACCTGGCGCCCGCTCGAGAGCTACTGGCGCGAGGGCTACCTGCCCGCTTTCATTAGCGCAGCGCAGTCCATCAAGCCGCCCAAACCCGCCGACTACTCCGTCGACGATGCCAAGGCCACGCTCAAAAAGTACGCCAAGGCCTACGACAAGTCCGACGCGGCCGAGAGCGACGAGCGCGCCGCCGCAAAGGAGCAGTTCGACAGCGAGAAGCCCACGGTCATCGCCATCATGAACGAGACCTTCTCGGATCTTTCGATCTACCAGAACATGCGCGCCGGCTACGAAGGCCCGCAGTACTTTAAGAACCTGTCCAACTGCCTCAGCCGCGGCAAGCTCTACGTGAGCGCCTACGGCGGCGGCACCGCCAATACCGAGTTTGAGTTTATGACCGGCAACTCCATGGCCAACCTGGGCTCGGGCGTGTACCCCTACACCATCTACAACATGGAAACGACCGGGAACCTGGCAGAGCAGTTCAAGTCGCTCGGATATTCCACCACGGCCATGCACCCCAACCACGCCACCAACTGGAACCGCGAGAACGTCTACAAGGACTTTGGCTTTGACCAGTTCCTGTCCATCAACGATTTCCAGGGAGCCGACACCCTGCGCGGTATGGTGACCGACCAGGCTACCTACGACAAGATTCTTGAGCTGCTCGACCAGAACGCCGATCCGCAGTTTATCTTCGACGTGACCATGCAGAACCACTCGGGCTACGACACGGGCCTGCTGCCGGTCGACAAGCAGATGCACCTCAACATCGACACGACCGATCTGGACGCCAAGACCATCGAGGACGGCACGCTCTCCGATGTCGACGAGTACGTCTCGTGCATCGAGCAGTCCGACCAGGCGCTGCGCTACTTCCTCAACGCCTTGAGCAAGCTCGACCGCAAGGTAGTCGTGGTGTTCTGGGGCGATCATCAGCCGTTCTTCCCGTCCAAGTTCAACGATAAGTGGTTTACCGGCGAAGACGACGCCACGCATCAGGAGCGCCTGTGGCAGACCGACTACATCATCTGGGCCAACTACGACGTTGCCGGTTGCGACCAGACGAGCGAGGTCGACGACCTGTCCACCAACTACCTGTCCACCCAGCTTATGCAGCTGATCGGTGCCCCGCTGACCGACTATCAGAAGGCGCACATGACGCTGCGTAAGTCGCTGCCCGCTATCAACTCCGTGGGCTACGAGGACTCCAGCCTGCGCTGGGCACTCTCCTCCAACGTCACCGGTGACGACGCCGCTGCCGCAGCCGCAACCAAGGCGCGCGAGGATTACGCCAAGATGCAGTACTACGAGATGTTCCGCGACGGCAAGAACGTCTATACGGAGCACTTCCAGACCGAGGCCAACGAAACCGACCCCAACCTGGCGCCAGGCACGACCAAGATTAAGTAGCTGCTAGCTGCTGAGCCACAACTGAAACGTCTGTCCAGGCGGAGGCATATAAGGTTCCCTGCTCGGACAGTCCTGCGCAAGACGAAGGCCACGTTATGTGGCCTTCTTTGTTTGCGGAAAGTGTGTCCCGGAATTCTTGTCTGGAATGGGATGCAGTTTCCGCTTGGGACCCGATTGGGAAAGTGTGTCCCACTATTCAGCTGGATTCCGGGATGTATTTTCCGGTTGAGGCTCGTTGGGAAAATGCGTCCCACTTTGGGGGCTGATTCTGGGACGTGGTTTCCGGTTGGCTCTCATTGGGAAAGTTCATCCCATTTCCCGCCTAATTATGGGACGCAGTTTCCCGTTGAGGACCCTTTGGGAAAGTGCGTCCCGGTCTGGGCGCTCAAACTGGGATGGATTTTCCGGATGAGGGCTTGACGGAAAATGTGTCCCGTTCCGGGCACTAATTGTGGGATGCAGTTTCCGCTTGCGGAGTCTCCACTCAACAGAAAACCCGGGTGGCCTGTTTTTTGGCTACCCGGGTTTTTGGGTTGTCGATATGTTCGACTGGCTACTAGTGGGTCTTGCGGCGCTTGATCAGCATGATGAGGGCTATCCTACGAGCGTTGCTCCCGCTGCTGCTGCGGTGGCGACTAGGGCGAATGTTTGGTCGCCGGTGTTTGCGAGGTTCTTCGCTGTGGTCGTAGTCTTGACCTTGGTGTCGGTCTTAGCTCCGTTGTCGGACTTGGGCTTGTCCGGGTTCGTCGGGGTCTCAGGAGTCTCGGGGTCCTTTGAGCCTTCGGAATCGGTTGGGCCGGCGGTGTTTACCAGCGTATGGTCCAGGAACTTCTTGGCGCCCGCACTTGCCTGTGAGAACAGGCGGCGCGTGCGGATCGGGGTGGCGTTCACCGTTGTGAGCGCCGTCTCCTCGGCCTCGATATTCACGAGCGTCGTGCCGGTGTCGAGGCCCACGTCGTTGTATCCCACGTGGCAGTAATACTGCGCACCGTCATCGTCTGCGGTCAGGTCAATCTCGAGCTTTGAGGCCGTTCCAGCCGCGAGGTTGCCATCGGCACCCACGAGCTTAAACTCTGTCTCGCCGCGGCCCTTGCGGTACCACATATAGGTCGGTGCCAGCCCTGTTTCGCTATCGTCGGCACCGAGTTGCTTCACATAGCCAATCGCCGAGAGCGTCAGGTGGCTTCCCGCCGTGCGCTCAACCGAAGAGTCGTATCCAAGATCCGACCCCTCCGCAGCATCCGCTGCAGGTCCGCTCACGGTCATCGTCATGCCATCGGGCATGGTCTTGACCGTGATGATTGCCGAGCGAATACCTGTTTCGGTCGTGGATCCATTCTTAACGGCGGCGATGGCGAATCGATACTCCGTATTGGGCTGCAGCCCATCCCACTTGAGCGAGGTCTGCGTGTTGTCGGCAATCTTCCAGCTATTGACGACCGCATCCGCCGCATTGCTCTGCAGCATGCCCACGCCGTAGCTAAAGCCACTCTTGTTTGCGAGTACATCGTCCCAGCTAAACGTAACGCTGGTCGAATCGACGGCGTTTGCCGTAAAGCCCGTCACGGCCGGCGCGTCGGGCATCTCGACGTCCTTAACGTCATAGCCCACGATCCAGAACTGGTCGGTGTCCTTGGTGCCGAGCTTGTCGCCCGAGTCTGCCTCGAACTTGTCGACATCCACCGCGTTGACGCCCAGACGCCACACAAAACCGTACTTGCCCTGCGCGGCCTCGGGCAGGTTGTCGACGGTGCCGCCGTATTCGGTCGATTCACTCGAGGAGTTACCCGTAGTAAAGCCGGCGTTGGCACCAAAGCACAGGCCGCCAAACAACTCGTGCTTTGCGAGCTTCGCGCCCATGACAACGCTGCCGTTCAGCGTCAAGCCGAGCTCGAGCTCCTGCTCCTTGCCCTCCTCGACTTCGATGGTCTGCTCAATGCTCGCCCCCGACTGCGCGGCGGCGCCGTTAAACCCATCGTGCGTGTAGGCGCGCGTTACGCCAGGCTTGCCCAGGCCAAAGGAATCCCCAACGGGAGTCTCGCCGTTGAGCGTCGTTTGATAGGTTCCGGGTTCTCCCGACCGGTTGGTCAAAAAGTAGCTGAGCGGCGTCATATTGTGCTGTTTGGCAATGCGGTCATAGGCCTCGACATTAACGACCGAGGTCTGCGCGCCGAGCGACACGGGCGCCGCCATCACGCCCTTGCCACCAGTTTCCTCATTTTCGATCTCATACTCGTAATAGACCATCGGAATCGTGTAGAGCACGGCCTTGTCACCCTCGCCGGCATGCGACTCATAGCTTACGCTTGCGCTGACCGTGCGCTCGCTCCGGTAGTCATAGCATCCCTCGGCGGCAAAATCGACTGAAGCATTCATCGCGACCAGGGGCGGACCGGTCTGCACCTCGACGGCAACGCCCAACTCGGCGCCAATGGTATAGCCCTGGGATGTCCCCGTGCCCTTTTCCTCTCCGTATGACGTGCCGCCCAACACCAGATAGCCGTATGCCTGCTCCAGATCCTCAACATAGGGCGCATCCTGCAGCACGGCAAGCACGCGCGGGTTGGTATAGACCTTGTAGCGGTCCTTGTACGTGATCTTGACGCTGTCGTTGTCGACATCGGGCAGCGCGAGCGAGATAAATGTGCCGTAGGTAGTGCCGCGACGGTTGCTCTCGCTAATCACCTGCTCCTCGCCGCGGCGCACCTTTCCGTTCTCGTCGAGCGAAAAATGCGAGGCGGTCATCCAATAGTAGTCATCGTTCTTGCGCAGGTCCTCGTCGCGGTGCTTGCCCACCACGGCGATAAAGCTCTCGTTATAGCGGTCCGAACCCGAGACGCTGCCCGCCTTGACGTCGCTGATCCACACCTGTTCTATACCCTTGTGGTCATGCTTGTTGCTGCTGTTGTATTGCTGACCGCTCATGCTCATGGTTCCGACCATGGACCCCAAGCCCTGAGCCCCGCTCTGTGCCGTGTTGCAGGCAAAGTCGCGGAACACATCGCCGCCCACGAGCACCTCGTCAACCGCCAGCTGCTCGGACAGGCCGTCAAGGTTGGCAGTGGCAAGGGCAATAGGCGCCAAGGTGCACGGATAGCGCTTATCCTGAGCGCTATCCTTCCATGCGCTGTTGGGCGCATGCATCAGCCCATAGGAGGCGAGGAGCCCGTCTCTGTATTCCTTACAATCGGAAAGCTTGAACTCGCCAGACTCCGAGTCAAAATACGCGTAGCGGTACAGCGCGCCGTACAGCCCCTTGCTGCCGTCAGAAGCGCCGTAATCAAAAGCGCTGCGTTGCCAGTCATAGCCCGCAAGAATAAGGCCCGTGACGGTTTCACCCGTCTTCTTTCCTTCTTCATCGTAGGCGGCAAACGTGCCGAACGTCGCATTCGCAGCGACCATGGTCTTGCCGTTCGCGGAGAGGGAGATTGCGCCCGCGTCGCCCAGAGCATCGACATGGACGAGCGCACCCTTGGATGCATCCCACGAAAACAGCTCGCAATGCGTCGACTTATCAATATTCTTCTTGCCGTAGGGTGCCGAGACCACGATGGCGAGGTCATCGCAAAAATCGCGATCGAGGTCGCCGGCCGCTAGCGAAACGACAGGAGCTGACTGAAGCTGCGTCCAGGAGTCGTTCCCGCCCTTGTTGTGCGTGGTGTAGTCCGCGGCGTTACCGGCATCGATCTTGACGACGCTTTGCTTCCAGTTGCCGCCCTCCAAGTCATACATGTCGACCACAGCCTTGCGCACGCCGTTCTCGTCGACATAGCAGCCCGCGTAGACAAAAAGCTCGTCGACGCCGTCGCCATCGACATCGCCCGCCTCGACATCAAAGACGGCGTCGTGCTCTTGCAGGTAACCGGCATCCAAGTACTTAAAACGGCCTTCGTACATCATATTAGTGTTGACCGTCACCGGCAGGTGTGTGTCGAGAGTGCGCGTACGCCCGTTGCTAAACGAGTAGAGGACCAGCTCAACCTTTCCGGCGTATGACTTGCCGTCAATCGTCGTGGAGGAACTGTCGCCGTAGGCACGGAGCTCGGCAACGCGGCTCTTTTTGCCCGTGCTGGCGTCGCTGCAGAACTCAACACTCGTGGCGTGAATGCCCGAGAAACCGTTGTTGTCGTTGGCGAGTACTGTTGAGGACTCATTGTTGCTTAGGTACGACCAGGTGCCGCCACCGTAGTCGCTATGCTTGTAGAGATCGCTGTTCGTATCGAAGTTGTTGACGTTTTGCCAGAACTTTGCGGCGCCCCACACACTTCCATAGCCATCGGTGAGTTTGCTGCTGCCGCCAATGTCACCGCGCTCGACGTTCTCGAGCTTGTCGCGCAGAGTGTAGCGATTGCCATGGCTACCGTTAGCTGCCATATAGACCTCGCTGCGCGTGGCAAACGTCGTGGGGGTATCAGTGGAATAGGGGCCAACGGTATCGGCCGGAATGTCCTCGCTCGCGCCCAGACCCAGGGCTTGATAATCCTGCTCGGTCATATCGGTGATTGCGGGCGCGTCTGCCGCCTGGGCAACCTGGGGCGTGGCCGTGAAGCAGGCGACGCTCATGGCGATCAACGCAGCAAGCGCCGCCGTCCCAACAAGCGGGATTTTCGACAGCCTACGGATACGGGGGTGTGGAACGTACATGAGGGACCTCGCTTTATTCGAGTGGAGTGGACTCATTTTTACAAATGATACGTCCGATGCCCGATATCACGTGTCTCATTTTCGCCAACGGCGTGTCTCATTTTTGAGAATCCGAGATGCCGCGGAAATCTTATCCCAGCTCAAAGGCCATTTCTGGGATGTATTTTCCGTCGAGTGCCTCATCGGGAAACTGCATCCCATTTCAAGCGTCGATTCTGGGACGCACTTTCCCCTTAGACCCTCAACCGGAAACCGCATCCCACTTTGAGCGCAAATTCCGGGACGCATTTTTCGAAAGCCTGACCATCCGGAAAGCCCGTCCCACTTTGGGCGCATCCGGGCACGGAACCATCGACCTATCAGGCCTCCCATCAATAAAGAGGCGTCCTCCCGGACGGCGGGGCACGAAGTTCATCGCGAGTTCCGCACGCAAAGAAGGCCACTTAATGTGGCCTTCGTCTTGCGCAGGACTGTAGAGCAGGGAACTTCGTGCCCCGACGCCCGGGAGGACGTTTCATTTAGAAAGATGGACCGACCGCCGTCAGCGATGGGAGCTACTCCCCCAGCACGGCCTTTTTGGCGGCTGCAGCCATGTTGTCCAGATCTTCCTTGGTGGGATGATCCTTTGCGGCAACCCAGTTGTCGAGCAGCATCTTATAGCGAGCGTTGTCGGGATCTTGCTCGAGCATGGCCTCGTAGCGCTGCTTGACCGCGGGGCCCATCTTGCCCTGGCACATCGCCCAGCCCGCAAGCTCGGCATCATTGGCCAAGTTAGACGATACGCGGTCGATAATCTGCCTAAAGTACTCCTCGCTGGCGCCAAAACCGCAGGTGCCAAACAGGAAGACGCGCTTGCCGTGCAGAGCGGAGAGCAACGTCGCGACCGAAGGCGTGCACGCGCCCTTGTCGCACCAAAAACCGACGAGCACCGTGTCGGCCGCGCAGGCGCCCTGCGCCTCGAGCGCAACCTGATCCGCATCTGCATCGTCGCTCAACGCCGCGGCATGGACAAACTCAACGCCCGCAGCCTGCAGAGCGCGCTTAATCGCGCCCGAAACCATCCTGGTATTACCGCTCTTGCTGTTAACCACCAAAGAGCACGTCATAGTCACGTTGCCTCGTTTCCCCCAAAACTAAAGCTACTAATGCAATTTATTAGATGAATATCTTAGTACTAACGTGACAGATGTAAACCACCGTCTGTCGATTGATTAATTTGCCCCACGGGCTTGCTCACTGGGCGAACTGGCTGCGGTAGAGCTCGGCGTAGAAGCCGTCTGCCGCCAGCAGCTCGTCGTGTGTGCCCCGCTCGATAATCTCGCCGTCGCGCATGACCAGAATACAGTCGGCGTTGCGAATCGTGCTCAGGCGATGCGCCACCACAAAGCTCGTACGACCGGCCATGAGCTCGTCGAATGCCGCCTGCACCTGCAGCTCGGTACGCGTATCGATACTCGAGGTCGCCTCGTCCAGCAGCAGGATAGCCGGATCGGTGAGCATAACGCGCGCGATGCACAGCAGCTGCTTTTGGCCCTGGCTAAACGTGCCGCCGTCCTCGCCGATGACCGTATCGTAGCCGCCTGGCAGCTGCACGATAAACTTGTGCGCGTGCGCGCGCTTGGCGGCTTCGATAACCTGCTCGCGCGTGGCTCCTGGGCAACCGTAAGCGATGTTGTCCGCCACCGTGCCCTCGAACAGCCAAGTGTCCTGCAGCACCATGCCAAAGGCACGGCGCAGGCTTGCGCGCGTGTAGTCACGCGAAGACCGGCCATCGACCATGATGCGGCCGGCATCGATATCGTAAAAACGCAGCAGCAGATTGATGAGCGTTGTCTTACCGCAGCCCGTGGGGCCGACCAGGGCAAAACGCATGCCGGGCTTAGCCTCGATGCAGATGTCCTGCAGCAGCTTGCGGTCGGGAACGTAGCTAAAGTCCACGTGTTCAAAGGTCACCTCGCCCCGCGGGGCGGCAAGCTCCACGGCATCTGGCGCATCGGGCTCCTGCTCGCGGGCATCGAGCAGTGCAAACATACGACGTGCCGAGGCATACGCCGTCTGGATCTGCGTAATGACGTTGGTGACCTCGTTGAACGGCTTGGTGTACTGGTTGGCATAGGACAGGAAGATCTGCACGCCGCCCACCGTAAGCGCCGCGGGCACGCCCGTGATCACGCCCACGCAGCCGATCACAGCAACCACGGCATAGATGATGTTGTTGATAAAGCGCGTGCCGGGGTTGGAGAGCGAACCCATAAACTGCGCGCGCTCGCCCGCGGTGTAGAGCTCGGCATTGAGGGCATCGAAGCGCTGCTGGGCGTTGGGGCCATAGGCAAAAGCGTCGACAAGCTTCTGCTCACCTACGTACTCCTCGATATGACCACCGAGCTGGCCCTGGATGCGCTGCTGGGCCGTAAAGCTTTTGTTGGAGAGCTTGGCGATGGCGCCGGCCGCAAAGATGGAGAGCGGTGTGACGAGCACCACCACGAGCGTCATGGCCAGGTTAATGGAGAGCATAAACGCGAGCGTGCCTACGATGGTGATGACGCCGGTAAAGAGCTGCGTAAAACCCTGCAGCAGGCCGTCGCCCACCTGATCGACGTCGTTGACCACGCGGCTCATAAGGTCGCCGTGGGCATGGCTGTCAATAAAGCTGAGCGGCATGCGGCTGAGCTTGTCGCTCGCCTCCACACGCATGTCGCGCACCGTCTCGTAGGACAGGCGGTTGACGCAATAGCCCTGTAGCCACTGGAAGGCCGCCGCGCCCACCACGACAATCGCGAGCTTGGTAACGAGCGGCAGCAGCGCATCGAAGTCCACCTGCCCGGTGGCGACGATGAGGTCGATGCCCTCGCCGATGAGGATGGGCGTATAGAGTTGCAAGATCACCGAGATGGCGGCGCTCACAAACGACGCCGTAAACGAGGCGCGGTGCGGGCGAACATAGCCCAGCAGGCGGCGGGTCACCGCACCCACGGGATAGCGCTCGGGGTCGCCGGGCTGGCGCGGACCGTCGCCCAGGTCGTTGAGGTTATCGTTACCGGACACGTTGGCCGTCATCGTGGCGACCGAACCGGAAGAAGTGTACGGATTCATTTAGCAGCCCTCCTTTGCGCAGACGGATGCGGGGGCGATCGGGGTGGGCGCGAGCGCCGCACTCCCCTGCTGGCCCTCGAGCTCCTCACGGCGCAGCTGCGACTGGCAAATCTCGCGGTAGAGCTGGCAGGTCGCGTACAGCTCGTCATGCGTGCCCAGGCCCGCGACCGAGCCGTGGTCGAGAACGCAGATCATATCGGCGTCGCGCACGGTCGAAACGCGCTGGCTCACGATGACGGTCGTCAGCGGCAGCCCGCCCTCGGCGGCACCGCGCACGCTGCGCTCGCGAATGGCATGGCGAAGCGCCGCGTCGGTCTTAAAATCGAGCGCCGAGGCGGAGTCGTCCATGATTAGGACCTGCGGAGAGCCCACCAGGGCGCGCGCGATGGTCAGGCGCTGGCGTTGGCCACCGCTAAAGTTCTTGCCGCCCGCCTCGACCGGGGCGTCGAGCCCCTGCGGCTTGTTGCGCACGAACTCGCTCGCCTGCGCCATGTCGAGCGCCGCCCAGAGCTCCTCGTCGGTTGCTGCCTCGTCGCGCCAGGTTAGGTTGCTGCGGATCGTGCCGCTCACCAGCGACGCGCGCTGCGGGACGGTCGCGACCACGTGGCGCAGTTGATCGAGTGGCCAAGCGCGCACGTCGGCGCCCATCACGCTCACGCTGCCGGTGCCTGCATCGTACAGGCGCGGGATAAGCGAGACGAGCGTGGACTTGCCGCTGCCCGTGCCGCCGATAATGCCGAGCGTTTTGCCCAGCGGCAGCTCCAGGGTCACATCGCTCACGGCATTTGCCGCGCCCGCGCCAAACGAAAAGCTCGCATGGCTCAAGCTCAGCGCGGGAACCGGAACAGCGCCACCCGCCAGTTCGCTCGGCTCGGGCAGCACGACCGGCTCGTTGTCCTCGTCGGTGATGCTCGGCTCGCAGTTGAGCACCTCGTTGATACGCGACGCGCTGGCGCTCGCCTTGGTAAAGACCACGACCAGGTTGGCAACGTACACGATGGAGGTCAGGGTCTGCGTCATGTAGTTCACAAACGCCATGACCTGGCCCTGCGTGAGTTCGCCCACGTTGACCTGGATGCCGCCCACCCACAGGATGGCGCACACGCCCAGGTTCATCACCAAAAACGTGACGGGGTTGAGAATCGACGAGAGCTTGCCCACCACGATGGCGGTATTGGCCTGGTCATCAGCGGCTTGGGCAAAGCGCTCGCGCTCGTGGTCCTCGCGCACAAAGGCGCGAACCACGCGAGCGCCCGAAAGGCCTTCGCGGCAGATAAGCGCGATGCGGTCGAGCTTTGCCTGCAGCTGCTTGTAGTACGGGATGCAGCGCGCCATGACAAACCAAAACACCAGGCCGATAGCGGGCGTGCAGATCAAAAAGATGATGCCGAGCTTAAGGTCGATGGCAAGGGCTGCGCACATAGAGCCCACCGCCAGGAAGGGCCAGCGGATGAGCATGCGCACGCCCAGCGCCACGGCAAGCTGCACCTGGTTGACATCGTTGGTGATGCGGGTGATAAGCGACGGCGTGCCAAAGCGATCGAGTTCGGCATAGCTCAGCTTATTGATGTGCTGGTAGAGCGCACCGCGAATGTCGGTGCCCATGCCCTGCGAGGTGAGCGCCGCCATCTTTTGGCAAACAAGCGTAAACGAGATGCCGATCACGGCCATGGCGCCAAGCACCATACCGTAGTGGACAACGGCGTTCACATCGTGCGCACCGATGCCCTTATCGATCATCTGGGCAATCACCAGCGGCGTCAGCAGGTCAAAGATCACTTCGATCAGCTTGCACGCAGGACCAATCACCATATACCGGCGAAACTTACCACCAAAACGCCTGAGCAGCTCAATCATGTATAGGCGCTCCCTATCATCATCCACATTCAATTCGAACCATGATAGTACCGCCACCCCAAAAGAAGCGTAAACAACTCGTCATTTCTAACGGGATTCAGTTTTCAGAGGGGTATACGCGCACACCCAGCCAGTGTCGGGTCAACTAGCATGGTATATTTACATTAGTGCTACCAAGTTAGTCGCCGACCCTTGAAATGAGGTGCCGAGATGAACGACATTCTCGCAAGAAGAGCAAGACGAGCAACCGTGGGCATCGCCCTTTCCGCGGCACTTGTCGCGGGAATCGCCCCCGCAACGGCGATCGCGGCAGAAACCAGTTCCCCCACCGGTGCAGTTGCCTTGCAGACGGAAGACGCGGCCGCCGCAAAAGAAAAAGCGTATGCAGCCATGCAGGAAGCGCTCAAAAACCTCGAGGCCGCAAAAGACGCCGCAAGTCCCGAGAAAATTGCGGAAATCGATGATGACATTGCCGCATTTCAAGAACTCTACGACATGGTGGTGGCGGAAGCCGCCAAACGGAGGGAACCCCTTCCCGCCATGCAAGCGAACGTCGATGCAGCCCAAGCCAAATACGATGAGGCCCACAACCGGACAAGCGGCCTTCAGGCAGAATTAGATAAGGCACTTGAAGTACTCGGCGGCGAGGAGCCCAGCACAGCTATTAAGGAGCATATTAAGCAGTTGCGCATGGAGATCATGACGGCAGAAAGGCGAGAAGAATCTTGTGAAGATGATCTTCACCGCTACCAACGCCGGCTCGAAAGCCAGGAAAAACAGGTTCAGTATTTCGAAAGTGAGGCAAAGGAAGCTAAAGCCCACATCGACGAGGACATAGCCAAGCGAAATGCGCTCCTCGGCGATTTGGAAAAGGCGCAAGCGGCCTATGACGACGCCTGCAAGGCATACGAAGAGGCAAAGGCCGCGGCAGACAAGGCCACCTCGCCCGAGATAACGAAACCGACCGAGACGACACCTCCCTCCGGCTCAACGCAACCCGCCGAGGCGACACCGCCCGTTGCCTCACCTGCAACCGGCAAAGACGCCCTACCAAGCTCCACCAAGCAGGCGAACTCGAGCAGCGGCAAGCAAGCAAATATGACCGCCGGCAAGCTCGCGAACACGGGCGACACAGCACCGAGCGCAATCGCACTCGCAGCAGTCGCCGCCGCAGGCCTCGGAATAACCGCCACAGCCACACGCCGCATCAAGAACTCAAAATAGATGCCAGAGCATTCTGCCTTCACCAATCCACAAGCCCAGAGACAAAAAGAGGCCCGTTTCCCCAACCTAGGGAAACGAGCCTCTTTAACTGCAAAAATTCAAGCAACAGCCCCGCCGCCTCTTGAACCACATAGCCATCAATGCCCAGACAACACCAGCAAGCCGCATTCCACAAGGGATAGATTTAAATTAGATAAACGCGCCTTTACGGATGATTTTTGGACGACGGGGCCCGGTCGGCGGCGAGGTGTTTGGTAGTCGAGCGATCCCGCAGGCGAAGCCGAGGACCAGCGAGACACCAAACACCTCG
>OGPW01000504.1_pt1 | contig 31218 bp, 24 predicted proteins | sample 1553061 | NCBI WGS metagenome assembly OGPW01 (sample SAMEA2580292, study PRJEB22360) | human gut metagenome | biome: human gut; feature: human-associated habitat; material: faeces | place: Denmark | collected 2008/2010
CGCCCAGCTTACGTTCCCATGACGCCAGCTCAACGTCTGCAGTTTTGCACATGATATCGAGCGCATTGATCGCAGCTACGACACCAGTGATCTCTATAAAACCATATGCTTTACTCATGAGCGAACTCCTTTAATGCTGGATGCATTATTTTATTGTAGGAAGAATTTTTTCTACATCATTGTGTGGTCTCGGAATTACGTGTGTTGCAACAAGCTCACCAAGTCTGGATGCTGCTGCGCTGCCGCTCTCTACTGCTGCTTTAACTGCTCCGACATCACCGCGAACCATAACTGTTACCAGTCCGGATCCGATTTTCTCTGTTCCTACCAGTGCTACTTCTGCTGCTTTTGTCATTGCATCTGCTGCTTCGATTGCTGCTGTCAGTCCTCTGGTCTCTACCATTCCTAAAGCTTCCTGTGCCATTGTTTCTTCCTCCTGAATCATTGTTTATACTTGTTCAAATATTCATACCGGGATATCAGCCATCAGCTTTTATCCAGAGCGCTGATTTTCAGCATCTTTACCGTATCCTCTGTCGGATTTGGTATTACGTAGTGCTGCACTACACCAGTTCTCCGGTTTGCTTCTGCCATTCCTGCTTCCACAGCGGCGGTAACGTCCTCGACGCTTCCGCGGAATTTGATGCATACCAGAAGCGGTACTGGCAGGCTGTCTGCGTTTGCAGGCTTGTTCTTGTCGAACACCTCCAGGCGGACATTTGCCGCCTTACAACCGGCATCTGCCGCTACAAAGGCTGTCGCCAGCCCGAACACTTCCAAAATTCCTACAGCTTCTGCCATTTTGCCTCTCCTTTATATTTCCGGATTATTTATTTACTACGGCAATCTTAAGACCTGTCATAGCCAGGTTTGTCTCAAGTGCTTCGTTGATCTGCTCAAGCGGGAATTTATGTGTGATCAGATCAGACATCGGCAGTCCGATTGCTTTTGCTCTCTTCAGGAAATCAAATGTTGTTGCATAGTCTCTGAGGTTGTATACCCAGGAACCAACAAGGTTGATTTCTTTGGAGCAAAGGTCGAAGTGCGGGTTGATTGTTGCATCTCCACCATTGATGAAGAATCCAAGTTCGCAAAGTCCACCGCCGTTGCGGATGAATTTGTAGATGTTTGCATGTGCATGCGGGTTACCTGTGCACTGGAATGCAAAGTCTGCAAGATGTCCGTCCTGAGCTGCTTTAACGCCCTCTGTAAGAGCTTCGATACCCTGGAACTGTGTGAAATCTACTGTTGTGTTAGCCCCCATCTTCTTAGCAAATTCAAGACGTTTTGCATTTCCGTCTACTGCGCAGATGTTCTGAACACCCATGGTGTGAAGAACTGCGATACAGATCAGACCGATCGGTCCGCATCCCTGTACAACAACTCTGCTGTTGAATTTGAGGATACCTGTTGTTTTTGCTCTTTCTACTGCATGTACAAGTACTGCACATGGCTCGATCAGTACACGGGATTTCAGATCCAGATCACTTACGTTGAATACTGTAGATCCCTCACGGATCAGGATGTAATCTGAGAACCATCCATTCAGATGAACATCATCGTCCGGAAGAAGTCCGTATACATCAGCTCCGCCTACGTTCTGTTTGTTGAGGTCGTACATTGTGATCTCCGGATCATCCTTAAAGATCATACATGTAACAACTTTATCTCCAAGATTCAGAGCTTTTCCAGCGCTGTCAACTTTAACGTTTTTACCCATCTTAACGATCTCACCTGTTCCCTCATGTCCGAGTACTACAGGAATAAGGCTGAATGGGTCTCTCTTGAATTCGTGAGCGTCTGTTCCACAAACACCACATCCTTCAACTTTAACAAGAATATCTCCGTCACCAACTTCCGGCATCGGATACTCTTTGATTTCAAAATGCTCAAGTGCTGTAAGCATAGCTACATGAGCTGTCTTTGGAATTTCATTTCCTGCTGCTTTCTGTGCCGGAGCTGCTTCTGGAACTTTCTTTTCCAGCATGCTCTCAAGTACCTGTTTTACAACAGCTTCTACATTAGCAGAATTCATTTCCATTGTCTATACCTCCGTTATCTTATACATAAGCTGTCTGTCATTACGCAACGTCTTCTCTTTGTGAAGCTGCTTGCGCTTGTAAGTCCTTCACCAGTTCTGCTGGCAATTGTAAATGTACAGAAGCCTTCGCCTCCGAATCCAAGTGCCGCATAGGATGGTCCGTTCTTAACAAGAATTGCTGTGTCAATTGCTTTTGCATATTTTGTAATACGATCTACATTCTTGGAATGAATGTGAGCGGAATGTCTGTTACCATGCTCAAGCCATACAGCCTGCTCTACAGCATCGTCGAAATCTTTCGCTCTTACTACACCAAGAATTGGCATCATAAGCTCTGTTGCGATCAGTGGGTGTTCCTTTGGTCCTTCAAATGTAATACATCTGATATTGTCCGGAACTGTAACTCCGATCATTCCAAGCAGTGTCTTTGCATCACGTCCAACACATTTTCTGTTCAGCTTTCCGCCTGCAAGAACTACATTTGTCAGTGCATCCTGCTCTTCCTTGGAAGCCAGGTAGCATCCCTGCTCATTTACCATGTAGTGCATCAGTTCATCAGCGATAGAATCAACTGCAACAATCTCTTTTTCTGCGATACACGGAAGGTTGTTATCAAATGTACATCCGTTTACAATGTCCTCAGCTGCCTTACGGATATCTGCTGTCTCATCAACGAGTGCCGGTGGGTTACCTGCTCCAGCTCCGATTCCTCTTCTTCCTGAAGAAAGAACTGCTGTAACAACTCCCGGACCTCCTGTTGCAGCGATCAGCTGAATTGCAGGATGTTTCATCATGATGTTACTTGTCTCAAGTGTCGGATGCTCTACTGTACAAGCAATGTTGTCTGGTCCACCAACCTCAACAGATGCTTCGTTCAGAAGATTAACTGCGTAGATTGATGTTTTGATTGCTGCCGGATGTGGGTTGAATACTACTGTATTTCCACCTGCGAACATTCCGATTGTGTTACAGAGAACTGTCTCGCTTGGGTTTGTGCAAGGTGTGATCGCTCCGATTACTCCGAACGGTCCCATCTCGATCAATGTAAGACCTCTGTCTCCTGACCATGCCTGTGTAGTGATATCCTCTGTTCCAGGAGTCTTCTCAGCTACAAGCTGGTGTTTTAAAATTTTATGTCCGACATTTCCCATGCCAGTCTCCTGAACTCCCATACGGGCCAGGATTTCTGCATTCTCCATGATCTTTTTACGGATGTTGGAGATAACTTTCTCTCTGTGATCCAGTGACATCTTAGCCACGATCTTCTGGGACGCTTTCGCTGCCTCAATGGCCTCGTTCATATCCTTGAATACACCGCGGTCTCCCTGTACATCAGAAGCGATCTGCATCTTTGCAAGAACGTCCTGTACAATGTCCTGAACCATCTGTTCATTTATAGACACTCTAATACCTCCTTGAAGACTTGTTTTCCGTAAGCTGCGATTGCTGTGTCCTGCTCAGCAGTTCCGCCGCTGACACCAAGTGCACCGACGATCTTACCATCAGCTTCGAGTACCTCTCCGCCTCCGAAGATCACGATCTTACCATCATTCGTAAACTGAATTCCGTATAATGGCTGTCCCGGCTGACTCAACTGACTCAACTCTGCTGTGGACATCTTAAGGCTCGCGGAAGTATATGTCTTGTTTAATGCAATGTCAAAGCTCGCTATGTAGGCGTCATCCATACACTGGACGGCTACAGGTCTACCTGCCTTGTCGGAAACTGCTACAACCGCATTCACACCCACACGTGCCGCTTCTGCCTTAACTTTTTTAATCAAGGCATTGGCAAGCTTCAATGTCATCTGATGCTTTTTGCATTGACAGACATGTTTGTGTGTATGTTGTGGAGCTGCTTCCTTCATCTGATCCAGCACAGCCTGAACTGCACTGGTAATTTCCTGCTCATTCATAGCATTGCTCCTTTACTAATCTGTCAGATTACATTCCCAGCTGTTCCATAACTTTCTTTGTGATAGAAGCTACAAGATCAGCATCTGTTCCTTCTGGAGCTGCTGCTGAAGATCCGCCACAGTTTCCACCGCATGAATGGCAGCTTGGCTTACCAGCTTTAGCGTTCGGGCAAAGGTTTGCCGGGTGTTTTCCTGGAAGTCCCATCTGTCTTCTCAGTTCGTACAGTCTCTGAACCTGCTCATCGTTCAGTTCCTGAGGTCCACCAATCTGCATGGACTGCCATAACAGACGTGCGTAGAACTCAAGAGACTCCATCTTGTGGTATGCGCTCAGAAGGCTGTCTGAGTAAGCAAGTGCTCCGTGGTTCTCAAGAAGAACTGCATCAAAGTGCTGAAGGTATGGCTCGACAGCGTCCGGAATCTCCATTGTAGAAGGTGTACCGTATTTAGCGATCGGAACACATCCAAGAGCGATAACTGCTTCTGGCATGATTGGCTGTGTAAGCGGAATACCAGCGATAGCGAATGTTGTAGCGTACAGTGGGTGAGCATGTACTACAGACTGAACGTCTGGTCTCTCTCTGTACACACGCATGTGCATCTTAATTTCTGAAGATGGTCTGAATCCTTTATTTGCCTGAAGAACATTACCATTCTCATCTACTTTACAGATGTACTCTGGTGTCATGAATCCTTTGCTGACACCTGTTGGTGTACACAGGAACTCATGGTCGTTCAGTTTTACAGAAAAGTTTCCGTCATTAGCTGCAACCATTCCACGGTTGTAAACTCTTCTTCCGATTTCACACATTTCTTTTTTGATTTCGTATTCGTTTTGCATTTTTTCTCCTCCTTGGAATCGTGTCAAAACTTTTGTTTTGTGTTGTTTCTTAACTTATTTTACCACACAATCCCACATTAGTCAATTTGAACAGCCGTTGTTTTTGTTGTTTCTTGTGATTATTTTCACTATTTTCTCTGTTTTCGACTTCGTGTAGATTATCTGATTGTGTTTTTTTATTTTTAACCACCGATCCGGCACTCTACACCGGAAACTTCTTCTGCTACTTTCAGAAGTCGTTCCATCTTTTCATTTGTCGGTGGTTTTACATCACCCATCAGGTATGGGCGGTTCAGTCCGTCATATTTATCCTGTCCCAGCCTGTGGTAAGGCAGAAGATGCATTCTTCTTACATTGCCAAGTTTGCGGACATATGCGGCAATATCACGGATTTCTATCTCTGTATCATTGAATCCCGGGATTACCGGAACACGGATGCTCAACTCTGTCATATGAGAGTCTGCAATCTTCTTTGCATTCTCTAACATCAGTTCATTCGAGCGTCCTGTAAATTCTTTATGTTTCTCTGGATTCATGTGTTTGATATCCAGCAAATACTGGTCTAAATATGGAAGAATCTCTTCGATTGTGCTGTATGGTGCGCATCCCATACTTTCCATCGCAGTTGTGATTCCTGACTCTTTCGCTGCCCGCAGAAGGTCTCTTGCGAACTTCGGCTGGCAAAGGCTTTCGCCTCCGGAAAGTGTAAGTCCGCCTCCGGTTCTTCTATAATAAGTACGGTCTTTTTCTACCGTCTTCATCACTTCCGCAACCGTTGTATCCTCACCGATCACTTTTGGTTCTCCCTGCACCATCATTGTCTCGATCTCGTAGTGCTGTGATTCCGGATTACAGCACCAGCGGCATCTGAGCACGCACCCCTTCAGGAACACGATGGTTCGAATTCCATTCCCATCATGGATGGAATACCGCTGGATATCGAAGATTCTTCCTTTGGTCTTCAGATATTCTTCCATGCTGTCTCCCTCTTATTCTTAAAATCCCTGCTCTGTTCTGCGAATGATATCATCCTGCAGTGACTTGGACAATGTCGTAAACAGTGCACTATATCCAGCTACACGTACAACCAGATGTTTGTACTGTTCCGGATGCTTCTGTGCATCCAGAAGTGTTTCACGGCTGACAACGTTAAACTGCATGTGGCTTCCCTTCTGATCAAAGTATGACTGGATCAGTCCTACAAACTTCTCAAGTCCTTCTCTTCCACTCAGTGCAGACGGATGAAACTTCTGATTGAACAGTGTTCCATTCGAAGCAATAAAGTGATCCAGTCTGGAAACAGATGTTGCTGCTGCCGTCGGACCGTTGACATCTTTACCTGCAGAAGGAGAAACACCATCGGCTACCGGCATATGTGCCAGACGTCCGTCCGGTGTGGCTCCTGTCTGTCCGCCAAGCGGTACATTCGCTGATACTGGATATAATCCCGCCTGGAACATACCTCCACGTGGATTTTTGTATTTCTCCAGTGGTTTTGTATAAGTATAGGCAACGTCTCTTGCAAATGCATCAACCTCCGGAATATCATTTCCGAACTTCGGCACTGCATCAATCAGCTTGAGGATTCTCTCACCATTCGCCTTCACCTGCTCTGATTCTGTCGCTGCAACAACAGTCTTCAGGATTGCCGCAACTTCTTTCTCGCCTACCGGCTGTCCGGCAGACTTCATAGCAGAAGCCACTTCTGATACCATCTCTGCAACATCATCACTTCTCAGACCTTTTCCATAGTTTGTACTAAGAGCCATCTTCAGGTCATGCATTGTAATCTTGTTCTCGTCATAAACAAGTTTCTTTACTGCGTAAAGTGCATCTGCCATGTTGGCAACACCGAATCCCTGCGGACCTGTAAAGTTATATACAGCTCCTCCCTGTTCCAGTGTCTTTCCTCTCTTGATACAGTCATCGACCATACTTGCCAAGAACGGAAGCGGTGCTCTCTCTGCGTGTGCCATATCAATAGCATTGTCAGCATTAACAAGTAGTGCGATTGCGTAATCCATCTGTGCTTTATAAGCATCATAGAATTCATCAAATGTCTTCATATCCTCAACGTTACCTGTCTTTGGACCAATCTGTACACCCTTGTCCACACCATTTGAAAATACCAGTTCCAGCGGACGACACATATTGAAGAATGCTGCATCATGCCATCCGTTCGTCTTACCGGACTTCTGTGGTTCTACACATCCGATGATATTGTAGTCTCTCGCATCCTGTAAAGTCAGTCCACGGCTCTCCAGTGACGGGATAATAACCTCATCATTATAATACGCCGGGAGTCCGATTCCTGTTCTTGTAAGCTCTGCCGCATAGATCAGGAAATCATGTGGTGATCCATTCCAAACTCTTACGGAAAGAGAAGGCATTGGAAGGAATACATGCATAGATGATGTAATACACATAAATGAAAGATCATTCGTAACATCTATACCATCTTCATTCTGTCCTCCTGCGATCAGGTTCTGGAACAGACTGTAACCTGCGAATCCTTCTGCTGAAGCCGCATCACGGCACTTGTTCAGGTCATTTAATTTAACCCAGATACAATCCAACAGTTCCTGTGGAAACTCTCTTGTGATCTTTCCGCTGTCGAGATCCTTCTTATAATAAGGATACATATACTGGTCGAATCTTCCCGGGGAGATTGAATGTCCACTGGACTCGATCTGTAACAGCTGCTGTACAAACCAGAAGGACTGACAAGCTTCATAGAATCCTGTCGCACCCTTCTCCGGTACATTCGCACAATTCTGTGCAATGATAAGAAGTTCTTTCTTTCTTACCGGATCAGAACATTTCTCAGCCATCTCAAGTGCAAGCTTTGCATAACGGCGGGCATATGTGATCGCTGCATCACAGCTGATCATCACTGCCTCAAGGAAACGTGATTTTGTCTGATAGTTACCATCACTGACCTTCATAGAAGCAAGCTCATCTTCTGCTTTCTTGCGGATTCCGGAAAATCCGATCTCGAGAACTTCACCATACTTAACTGTCACATGTCCTACACCATTATAGAAATAGTTTCCAGGTGTAAAGATATTGTGTTCAATGTCAAGTAATGTCTCCGGCTCCATGTATGCTGTAGCCAGGTCACTTGTTGTACGGCCTTTCCAGTAAGCATTCGCCTCTTTCAGTTCCTTCTTCGTCTGCTCAGAGATGTAGAACGGATCAGCACTTCTTGTTTCAACTGTATCAAACTCTGCCTCCAGCCACTCGTAAGAGAACTCCGGAAATGTCTGGCATCCTCTTGGAGCAAGTGTACTGCTTCCAACAACAAGTTCCAGGTCACGGATCGTGATCGGAATATTCTCCAAAATATGCTGGAACGCGTTTGCTCTACGGATGATCATTGGTTCATTCTCAGTCTGTTTGTACGACTCCGTAATCAGTACCGCTCTCGCCGACTCAATCTCAGGCATCTTCGCATACAGGTTTTCTACCAGTTTTGGAATTCTGTCCGACTTCGGGATGGGAGTACTGTCATAAGTATAAAGTCCCATTTTGCTCTTAAACTCCTTTCTTCCAATATTAACATTTATTATACTTTATTTATCCCCCAAAGTCAATCAAAACACAATACATCCCACATTATATTTCTGTAAAGTTACAATAAATCCCAATACGGTTCATGTTGTGTTTTATTTGTTTTTTCTTTACGTTTCACCTCGAATTTATTGACATTTTACTTAAAATACCGCATACTTAAGGTATATATGCGGCATGGCGAATGAATCAACACAATGTCTGCCGCGTGAACGATTAGAAAGAAGGGTTGGATTATATGGCTTCTTATGAATTTGATATCCACACACATTCCATCGCTAGCGGGCACGGAACCTGTGCGACCATGACTGATATGGCAAAAGCTGCCAATGCAGCTGGGCTTAAGATGCTTGGAATTTCCGATCATGGTCCAAAAACGCTTGGTGGCGGACGCATTTCTTATTTCCGCAGCCTTGCATTTGCACAACCAAAGCGTCTCGGTGTTAGAATGCTTTACGGTGCAGAGGTAAATATTCTGGATCAGGAAGGAAAACTGGATCTTGATGATGAAATTTTAGAGTCTCTGGATTATGTTATAGCAAGTATGCATCGTCCAATTTTTAAATCCGGAACAGCAGATGAGAACACCCGTGCTTATATCAAGACTATGGAGAATCCTAATGTTAATATCATCGGTCATTGCGATGACGAAAAATTCCCTGTAGATTATTTTGCGCTTTTCCGTGCTGCAATGGAGAACCATGTTCTGCTTGAGATCAATAACAGTTCTTTAAGTCCGGATGGATATCGTGGGGATACGACCTACGCTGATCTCTTAATATTGAATCTATCCAAGCACTTTAATTATCCGGTTCTGTTCTCCAGTGACAGCCACGGCACAGAACATATCGGTGACTTCCAGTATGCGGAAACTCTTGCTCGAAAAGCCGGCATTCCGGAAGATCTTATCCTAAATTACTCTGTACGTAAGTTTATGGGATTTTTAGGTGAGAGATAATACTATAATATAGAAGGAATACTTACAATGGGAAAATGTCTTTTCTTTGATGCAGATGGAACAATTTTAGATATTGTAAAAGGAACACCAGAAGATACAAAACTTGCACTTCAACAGCTGAGAAAAAACGGACATAAGACTTTCATCTGTACCGGTCGTTCAAACGCTTTTGTTCCTGAATATCTTATGAAGGAGATTGGATTTGACGGACTTATCGCTAATCTTGGAGCATATATCGAATATAATGGAACACGGGTATTTGAGCGTGAGATGCCAACCGATCTGGCATGGAAGACCGTAGAGATCATTAAGGCAAACGGTTTTATCCCTGTACTGGAAGGCAATGATTATATGTACTATAATCTGGATGAATATACAAGTGACATAGACTGGTTTGCTGATCTGATCACTCAGGAACTCGGTGACAAACTGCTTCCTATTCGTGGAAATGAACATAATCTTCACTTTAACAAAATAAGTGCCAAGCGCACACCCGGATGTAATCCAGAGAAATTATGCCAGGAATTATCCCTATGGTATGATTATATTATTCACAGTGGATCTTTTGTTGGAAGAACGATTGAATTTGTCATGAAAGGCTGTTCCAAAGGACTTGCGATCAGTGTTATGAGTAATGTACTTGGATACGAAAAGAGGGATGTTATTGCTTTCGGCGATAGCAATAATGACTTGCCAATGTTCCAGGCTGCCGGATTTAAGGTTGCTATGGGAAATGGATCTGAAGACTTGAAATCACAGGCTGATTATGTGACCGGCGCCTTGGAAGACGGCGGAATCCGCCAGGCGCTGGAATATCTGAATTTGATTTAAAAAGGATACTCCATTCCTTGACCAACTTCGCATTTTCGAACAAAAATGGGGCATATCAATTTCCTGATATCCCCCATTTTTTCACTCTTTATTATACTCTCTTAGACAGCACTTCATCCTCATATTTCTGAATGTCGTCAAACCATCCTTCAGCTTCTACACCACACTGACGGCAGTACTCTTCCCATACATCACCGATTGGAAGTGTCTTACACTGTTCCATAACAACCATCTTCTTGCTCATCTGGTTTGTATCCTGAAGCTCTTTGAGCATCTCGCTTGGTTGACAAAGTGCATCAAGCAGTGCTTTCTGGAAGCTGCGGAATCCTGTTACCCATGCGGAAATACGGTTGATGGAAGCATCAAAGTAATCCAGCGCAATATATGTACGGTCAATTCCGTTCTCGCAGCGAACGATCTCTTTTGCGATCTCTTTTGTCTCATCATCAAAGAGAACTACATGGTCTGAATCCCAACGGATCGGACGTGTAACATGCAGAGCAATCTCCGGGAAGAATGTAAGCAGTGCCGGAATCTTATCGGATACTACTTCTGTTGGATGATAATGTCCGTTGTCCATCAGTGGCAGACATTTGTCTTTGTTCATTGCAGCGTAGCTCAGTGAGAATTCAGCTGACCCTACTGTATAAGCCTCAACACCGATACCGAATACTTTAGACTCTACACAAGGTTTTACAAGGTTTGTGTCAAATGGCTCGGAAAGGATTGCATCGATAGACTCTTTGTAGCGTACACGAGGTCCCATACGGTCAGCCGGAATATCTTTGAATCCGTCACCTGTCCAGATATTCATTACACAAGGAACTCCTGTCTGCTCCGCAAAATACTGTGAAATGCGGATGCAGGCTTTTCCATGCTCGATCCAGAAGTTTCTTACTTCCTCATCCGGGCTTGAAAGTGTAAGTCCGTCTTTTACCATTGGATGTGAGAAGAATGTTGGATTAAAATCAAGTCCCATTCCTCTTTCTTTTGCAAAATCAACCCATTTCTGGAAATGTTTTGGCTCTAATTTATCACGATCTACGAATTCACCATCTTCAAAGATCGCGTAGCATGCATGAACATTGATTTTCTTTTTACCCGGCATCAGGCTCATTGCCTTATCCATATCAGCTAACAGTTCTTCCGGAGTTCTTGCTTTTCCCGGATAGTTTCCTGTTGCCTGGATTCCTCCTGTCAGAGGGCCGTCGTGGTCAAATCCCGTTACATCATCTCCCTGCCAGCAGTGAAGAGAAACCGGAATTTCTTTACATTTTGCGATTGCTGCGTCTGTGTCCACTCCTAATTTTGCATAGATTTCTTTGGCTGATTCATATCTTGTCATCTTTTCTTCCTCCATTTTTGTGAATTTGAATTACGCATTTTCGTATATTTTTACATCAAACGATTTTCCAACACATGTTCTTGCTTCCGGCAGGTCTTTAAATACTCCATCATGTAGCATCTGGACAACAATATTTCCGATTGCTGTTGCTTCAGAAGGCCCTGCGGAAACTTTTTTTCCTGTATATTTTGCTGTCAGTTCGTTAAGATATCCTGCATTGGCACCGCCACCGACAACATAGATTGTAGTGTATTTTTTTCCTGTTAATGCTTCAATCTCTTCGATCGTATCGCCATAACATTTTGCAAGACTGTTGTAGATAACTGCTGCGATCTCGCCCACTGTTTCAGGCACCTGCTGCTTGGAATCACGGCAGAACTTCTTCACAGCTTCAATCATGCTCTTCGGAGCAAGGAAGCAGTCATCATTACAGTCTACTAAAGATGTGATCGTCTCTTTGGAAGCTCTCTCACAAATCTCTGCAAAAGAAAGATCTTCTGTGAATTCTTTCTTTACAGACTGGATCATCCAGAGTCCCATGATATTTTTCAGGTAACGGAAACGGTGATCGTATCCACCTTCGTTTGTGAAGTTTGCCTGCATACTTCTCAGTGAGCAGTCTGCTTCTTTTCTCTCAATTCCCATCAAAGACCATGTACCGGAGCTGATATAAATGGCATTGTCATCGTTGGTTGGTACCGCAAGTACCGCTGAGCCTGTATCATGAGTGGCTGGAAGAACAACCTTGCAGTTGAATCCAACCTCGTTCTGAATGTCCTGCGTAAATTCGCCTACAACTGTTCCCGGCATAGATACCGGCTGGAACATCTCTTTGTTGTATCCGAGCATATCGATCAGTTCATAATCCCAGTCATTTGTCGTCGGATTCACAAGCTGTCCTGTTGTCGCATTTGTATATTCATTTTTCTTCACACCTGTCAGCAGGAAATGAAAGTAATCCGGGATCATCAGGATTGCTTTTGCCTGTTCAAGGTACTCCGGATGAGTCTCTTTTACAGCCATCAGCTGATAGATTGTATTGAATATCTGCTTCTGGATACCTGTCCTCTCATACAATGCGGAAAGGGAAATCTTTTCATACACTTTCTCATCCATTCCGTTTGTGCGGCTGTCACGGTAGCCTACTGTATCTCCGAGGATCTGATCCTTCTCATCAAGAAGCACATAGTCAACTCCCCAAGTATCAATTCCCATTGTTGCCGGAATCTTGCCAAGTTCTTTACATTTCTTCAATCCGTTCTTGATTTCTGTAAAAAGACGATCTACATCCCAGCATAAAGTACCGTTTTTGTTATCCATTCCATTTGGAAAACGGTAAACCTCTTCCAGTTTCATCTTTCCATCTTCCATGGATGCCAGCATATGACGTCCACTGGATGCTCCGATATCAACTGCCAGATAATAATTGCCCATCGTTTTGGTGCCTCCTTATTATTTTTCTATTACTGTTCATTTCTTATGGCTTTATTATATCCACGCTTTCTATGTAAAAAAAGGACGCTATTTACGAAAAATAGCGTCCTTATTTGCACTGTATTTTATTTTTAGGGTTCCCTTTTGCATTTTGTACAATTTTAACCCCTCATTTTTGTTGATATTGTGTAGTGTTATTTAAAATGTTTTCTCTCCACAAAACAGACACTCTATTTACCGGAGAAATTTCTATGAAGAAGCTCATGCTCTTTTCCCTTCAACAAAGTATCGTACAAGGAAAGAATCATTGGGTTCTCATTTGATTTCTTGATCTGAGTGTTTACATCTGTATCATATAAGCCCTTCATTCTTGCTTTTCTGGTTCTCGGTCCTGCATTCACCGGCTGACCTCCACCCATGATACATCCACGGCGGCATGCCATAACCTCGATCAGATGATAGTTTGCCTCGCCGTTCTTTACACGTTCCATAACGGTTCTTGCATTTGCAAGGCCACTGGCTACGCATACATTGATATCCATTCCCTTGTACGGTACGGTAAATTCCTTGATTCCCTCTTCACCACGAACACCGCACTCTGCAATCTCATGCATGGCTTCCTTGCTGTGATCCGGGCTCAGTCTTCGAAGAACTGCCTCGGTAACACCACCGGTAACACCGAAGATAACGCCACCGCCGGAACCAAATCCAAACGGCATATCGCATGCTTCCGGATCCAGTGTTGCAAAATCAAGACCAAAGTTATCGATCATGCGGAGAAGCTCTGTGGTTGTGATAACGATATCGGTATCCTGCTCGCCATCGGTAAAGCTGTTGGGGCGAATTGCCTCTGCCTTCTTGGCTGTACATGGCATAATGGAAACCATAACGGTCTTCTTGCCTGCTGCATGCTCCGGATCACGGAAGTATTCCTTGATAACCGCAGACATCATTCCCTGTGGGGAACGGCAGGTAGAAATGTTCGGAACATATTCCTTATACTGATCTGTGATGAACTTCACCCATGCAGGACAGCAGGAGGTCAGAAGCGGAAGGTTCTCACCCTTCTCTACTCTGTTTAAGAACTCCTTGGTCTCTTCCATAATAGTAAGATCGGCACTGAATGTGGTATCGTATACTTCATCAAAGCCCATTCTGTGGAGTGCGTTGACGATCTTGCCCATAACGCTCCTGCCCTTTGTGAGGCCGTAGTGATCACCAACTGCTACACGGACTGCCGGCGCGATCTGGGCAACCACACGGGTATCCTTGTCCGCAAGTGCATCCCAAACCTCATCCATATGTGTACGAATGGAGATGGCTCCTGTCGGACAGTAAACACGGCACTGACCACAGTTTACACACTGTGTCTCAGCAATCTTTTTATTGAATGCAGGCATAACCATGGCCTCTGTTCCACGGAATGCGAATCCAAGAGCTCCGATTCCCTGAAGTTCCTCGCAGGCACGTACACAGTTGCCGCAGAGGATACATTTGTTCGGATCACGGATGATGGACGGTGAACTGTCATCGATCTCGTGCTGTTCTCTTGTATTTTCAAAACGGATATCCCGCACGCCAAGGCGATGTGCCAGCTCCTGCAGGATACATTCGCCGCTCTTTACACAGGTTGTACAGTCACGGCAATGTGCTGCAAGAAGCAGCTCCACGATCAGTTTACGATATTTCTTAATACGACCGGAGTTGGTATAGATAACCATTCCGTCTCTCGGCTGCTCGGAACAGGAGGCAAATGTTTTGCCTCTGTCATCCTCAACTGTACAGAGACGACAGGCACCAAAGGTGGAAACCTCTGAATGATAGCACAGTGTGGGGATATTGATACCGGCATTCCTGATGACTGTCAGGACATTTTTTTCGTCGGTAAATTCTACTTTTCTTCCGTCAATTGTCATTGTACCCATAAGATATCCTCCCTTCTATGCTTCCACATAAATCGCATCAAAGTTACAGTTATCCTTACAGGATCCGCATTTGATACATACGTCATTGTTGATTACATGTGGATGCTTGATCTTTCCTGAAATCGCACCAGTCGGACAGTTCTTTGCACACTTGCCGCAGCCGATACAGAACTCAGGATTGATATGGAATTGACGGAGCGCCGTGCAGACCTTCGCACGACATTTTTTATCTACGATATGCTCTACATATTCGTCACGGAAACGCTTCAGAGTACTGATGACCGGAAGCGGTGCACTCTTACCGAGTCCGCACAGGGCCATGCTCTGAACCATGTTTGCAAGCTCTTCCAGCTCATCCAGATCGGAAAGCTCACCCTTACCTGCGACGATTCTCTCCAGGATCTCAAGCATACGTTTGGTACCCTCACGGCAGGGAACACATTTACCACAGCTCTCACGCTGTGTAAAGCTCATGAAGAAACGCGCAACCTCTACCATACAGGTATTCTCATCCATAACAACCAGTCCGCCGGAGCCCATGATGGCATCCAGCTTCTTAACAGAATCAAAATCAAGCGGATGATCGATCTGATCGTCGATCAGACATCCACCGGAAGGACCGCCGATCTGTACACCCTTAAATGCAGCACCGCTCTTAAGACCGCCGCCAATGTCATAAATGATATGACGGAGGCTTGTTCCCATCGGCACCTCGATAAGGCCGGTGTTCTCAATGGAACCGGTAAGTGAGAAGGTCTTTGTTCCGGGGCTTCCCTCTGTACCGATGGTGTGGAACCAGTCAGCACCCTGAAGGATGATCTTCGGTACGTTGGCATAAGTCTCTACGTTATTGAGAACGGTAGGCTTACCCCACAGACCTTGCTCGACAGTTCTCGGAGGTTTTACTCGAGGCATACCTCTGTTGCCTTCGATAGAAGCAGTCAGGGCAGAACCTTCACCACATACGAACGCTCCGGCACCGCGATTGATATGTAAGTGGAAATTAATACCGGAACCAAGGATATTATCACCAAGAAGGCCATAGGACTCTGCCTGCTCAATAGCCATTCGAAGTCTCTGTACAGAAAGAGGATACTCGGCACGCACATAAATATAACCATCTTCTGCACCTACTGCATAGGCAGCGATCACCATACCCTCGATCATCTTGTAAGGATCACCTTCCATTACGGAACCATCCATAAATGCTCCCGGGTCACCCTCATCACCGTTACATACTACATAACGGACTTTTTCCGGCTGGCGTGCAACCTGTGACCATTTCTTGCCTGCAGGGAAGCCTGCACCGCCACGGCCGCGGAGACCAGACTTCGAGATCTCGTCGATAACACCCTGTGGGGTCATCTCAAAGAAAGCCTTCGCCATAGCGGAAAATCCGCCTACGGAAATATATTCATCAATGGACTCTGCATCGATCTTGCCACAGTTCTCAAGAACGATCCTTGTCTGCTGGTTCAGGAACGGAATGTCACTGGGATGTGGACAGGCCTCATCATTATGACGATAAAACAGACGCTCAACAGGCAGTCCGCAGATCACGGTCTTCTCTACGATCTCGCGACAGTCGTCTACCTGAACATGTACATACTGATAATCATAGGGCTCAATTCTCATAAGAGGACCAAGTTCACATAAGCCCTGGCATCCGGTCTTAACGATTCCTACATGAGGAACATCCTTCTGCATCTCAACCGCAACACCCTCGATTCCCTCACAGAGTCTTGACATTTCTTCATAAATCTTCTGAGCACCGGAAGCAATACATCCGGTACCGGAACAGACGAGAACACGGCAGGTATAGCCATCAAGATTCTTCTTAACCTCAGCCTGTTTGTTTTTCAGATCTTCCATACTGGTTATACTCATACGCTCTCACCTCTCAATTCATTTAAAAGCTCAACAGCCTTCTCAGGAGTCATCTTCGGGTGAACTTCATCATTTACAGTCAGTGTCGGTGCAAGTCCGCAGGCACCAAGACAGGAAACTGTCTCAACGGTAAACATCATATCATCTGTAGTATGCTTCTTATGACTCAGTCCAAGTTCCTTCAGCATTGCTTCCTTTACAGGCATGGACTTACGTACATGACAGGCAGTACCGTCACATACCTTGATGATGTACTTGCCTTTCGGCTCAAAGGAAAAGTTTTCATAGAAAGTAGCTACACTGTACGCCTTCGCTTCTTTTACACCAATCTGTTCCGCAACATAAGTAAGAAGCTCTCCCGGAAGATAACGGTACTCAGCCTGAATATCCTGCATGATCGGAATCAGTGATGCAGCTTTCCGGCCGTAGTGCTCGATGATCTCGTCCGTTTTTCTGTAATACGTCTGGTCTAACATTCGGTTCCCTCCTTGTTTCTCATAGATTTTCCACTTGATCAACCTGTTCCACTACAGGTTAATGCTTTAACACTCTGTCAGTGCCGCGCATTTATGCAAATCATTATTTTGCACTATTTTATGCCTTTAATTATAACTTATATGGTCATTTTTCACAAGCGGTTTTTTTGCTTTTTTCAGAATATATTGAAATGTTTACAGTGGCTTACTGATTTTGTATCTATTTTCCATAAAATATGTTCAATTTTTAACAGCCTTGATAATAAAGATACAAATCTGCTCTTTGTTTCTGCCCCAAAACATTAAAGCCGGTTATTGATTTTATTTCTCAATTACTTTAAGATAGATAAAAAGTGCGTGGAAAACATTTAATTAATTTATTTTGTAAAGGAGAACATCTATGCGAAATCTTGACACACCAGTAAAACAGATCCGGCGAAAGATTTTTACCGAAATTGCTAAGATCGGATTTGAATCCACGGACGAATCAATGATCCATGATATCGAATCCATTCCCTACAATATTGTAGAGGAACGCGCGAAATACCGCGAAAGCATCTATCGTGAAAGAGCTGTTGCAAGCGAACGTGTCCGTCTGGCCATGGGACTTTCCCTCCGCCCGGAAAATCGTTCCGTCCACCTTACCGATGGCGTGAAGGCCAGCAACATTGACGAGAAATATTATGAACCACCTCTTATGCAGGTGATCCCTTCCGCATGTTCCGCATGCGAATCCAACAAATACGAAGTCAGCAACATGTGCCGCGGCTGTGTCGCACATCCCTGTTTACTCACCTGCCCCAAAGGCGCCATTTCCATGGTAAACGGAAAATCCTTCATCGACCAGGACAAATGTATCCATTGCGGAAGATGCAAAGCTGTCTGTCCTTACGATGCCATCGCCCATAAAGAACGCCCCTGCGAACGTGCCTGCGGTGTAAAAGCCATCGAGAGCGATGAACAGGGACGCGCCTCCATCAACCAGGATAAATGCGTATCCTGCGGCATGTGCATGGTCAGCTGTCCATTCGGAGCTATCTCCGACAAATCCCAGATCTTCCAGCTGTCCCACGCCCTTCGAGAAGGAACTGAGATCATTGCAGAAATCGCCCCCGCCTACATCAATCAGTTCGGCGAAGACATCACCCCGGGCCAATTCCGCTCCGCTCTCAAACAGCTGGGCTTCTCAAACATTTATGAGGTAGCACTGGGCGCAGACATCGGCTGCATCTCTGAAGCACACCACTACGCCAAAGAAGTAGCAACCGGCCACCTCCCGTTCCTCCTCACCTCCTGCTGCCCATCCTGGTCCGTCATGGCAAAAAAATACTTCCCGGCTATGATCGACAACATCTCCCAGGAGCTGACCCCGATGGTGGCAACTGCCCGGATCGTAAAAAAAGAGCACCCCCATGCGAAAGTAGTCTTCATCGGACCATGCGCCTCCAAAAAACTGGAAGCCATGCGACATTCCGTAAGAAGTGATGTAGACTTCGTGATCACCTTCGAGGAACTCTGGGGCCTGTTCGACGCCAAAAGCATCACCCCATCCACCTGCGAAGAGCTCCCGGAAGAAACCCAGGCCGCAACCGCAGCAGGACGAGGCTACGCCATTGCAGGCGGCGTAGCCGGAGCCATCGAAAACTGTCTGAAGGAATACTATCCCGATGTACCAGTCCACATCGAACACGCAGAAAGCCTTGCCGAATGTAAAAAAGTCCTCACTCTGGCAAAAGCCGGCAAGATCAAAAACTGCATGATCGAAGGAATGGCCTGCCCCGGAGGCTGCATCGGAGGCGCCGGAACCAACGCCGGCTTCGCAAAAACCTCCAAGGCCCTCAAAAAATACGTAGACAGCTCAGAACCAAAACTCCCCTCACAGGAACTGGAAAACCTGGAGTTGAACTAACTACCTCAAAATATTCCACTATATAATTCCCAAAATATTTCAATTTGAATAAAAAACGGAGATGCAACCTAGATCTTTAATCTTCAAGGTTACATCTCCATTATTTTATCAACCAGGACAGGGCAAAGCCCGCCTCCATCCCTCATCCACATCCTATCGTTTAGCCAGACAACTTACCCCAACCAACGCACAGGCCCGGAAGGGAGTGCGGTACTGTCTGCGGACGACTCTGCAGGAGGTGTGCTGGATCTTAGGCGGCGGGACTTCTGCGTTATTTTTCAAAAGCCAGCTGTCTGAGCGGCAAAAAGCCGCGAGTTCTGGCTTTTGGAAAATGGTTTTAGCAGAATCCGGGCGCCTTAGATCCAGCCGCCGACGAAGCCCGGCCGCGGACAGAACCGCACTCCCTTCCGGGCCGTCCCGTTCGCCACCACCACTACTTCTCCACCGTCTCCGTACTCTCCGGCCAGGTATACTCCTCCCCCTTCAACTCCGCCAGAAGACTCCTAAGCTTATATCCATAATTCCTCCCGGCGGCCCATCCACCACCATAAGGATTCTCCTGGATCCCAAGCCACTCCACATAAGGCGCACTCTCACGGGAAACATACTGGAACCGATTATCCACGCAAGCCTGGTTCAGCTCCTCCGAAGAAGCATAAGCCTTCAGATGCTGCACCTGCGCCCGAATTCCCGTCCTTACATCAGGAAAAGAATTACCGGCAACACCACCACCGGTAGTCCCCAGCCCCGAAAAATTAAACTGCCCTGCACTGGCATCCCCACCAAACTGAAGCCATCCGGTCTCAAGCATGGCCTGTTCAAAAACAACCTCTCCACGGACGCCCTCCGCATCCGCTTCCTCTATCACAATCGTGCAAAACGTATCAATATCCGGTGCACCACCCTCCGTCAGGATGCCGGAAGGATACTCCACATTCTGCGCCTCATACTGCACTACCATATCCTCCGCATCCACTGTGGTACACCCCATGATCGTATAATATCCATAAGTATTATCTGTGGAATCATCCACAAAACCCTCTGTATCACTCTCTCCAGATGACTGAGGCTTCGAAATCTGACCCTCCATAGAATGATCCGCTTCCTCTGCCAAAACACCTGCAGGCGTTCCGAACACCAGAACGCCTGCAAGTACCATCATCCGTAAACAAAAACTAATTCGGAATCTGTACATATATAAATGATCAATCCTTTATTACTGTTATTACTGCGCTTTTCTCATTGCAGCTTCAACCACATGACCTACAAGAACAGAAGTTGTAACACTTCCTACTCCGCCAGGAACCGGTGTGATCGCATCAACGATTGGCTCAACTGCCGCATAATCAACATCACCACAAAGCTTGCCCTCTGCATTGACATTGATACCAACATCGATAATAGTCTGTCCCTCTCTGACATAGTCAGCACCAACAACACCAGCACGGCCAGCTGCAACGATAACGATATCCGCCTCTTTTGCAACGGATGGCATATCAACGGTTCTTGTATGGCAGATCGTTACTGTCGCATTTTTCTTAACAAGCATCATGGCAGCCGGTTTACCAACTACAAGACTTCTTCCGATAACAACCGCTTTTTTGCCTGTGCAGTCGATTCCATAGTGATCAAGGATCTCCATGCATGCCTGCGGTGTACATGGCGGGAATCCGATCTTCTTGCCTGTAAATACACCAGACATGGAAAGATCTGTCATACAGTCAACATCCTTCTCTGCTGCAAGTGCATTCTCGATCACTGCCTGATCCAGATGTTTTGGCAGCGGACGGAACAGAAGAACTCCATGGATCTTGTCATCTTTGTTTACTTTATCGATGGTTGCAAGAAGCTCATCCTGTGAAACATCCTCCGGAAGAAGGATTTTCTCACATGCAACACCAAGAGTCTCACAGCGCTTTGTAGCACCTCTCTCATAGGAAATATCGCTTGGATTCTCACCAACACGGATAATGCAAAGTGTAGGATCTACACCTTTTGCCTGAAGCTCTGCAACGTTCGCTTTGATCTTTTCATTGAGAGCCGCTGTTACTTCTTTACCTAATAACTGCTTTGCCATTTGTCTGGTTCCTCCTATTTCAGTCTTCCGAGAACACTGTCAAATGTCTCGTCTGCGATCTTTGTATATTTCTCAAGCATAGCGTCTGCTTTTTTGTTTAATTCCTCTGCATACGCACGGTCAGCCATAGATTTTGTGTTAATGTACACATTCAGGCTTGCTCCCTTAAGAGCTGCTTTGCAGAATGCAGCACCTACACCAGCATCACTGATTGCAAGCTTAGAACCTTTTGCTCCGAACTCAACGATAAGTTCAATAGCCTCGCAGCATTTCTCCATGATCTCCATAGGAACAGAGCATGCTTCCTTGAGGGCAGCTTCCATTACTCGAGCCTTCTCAGCCTTCTCTTCTTCTGTCTCTCTCGGCATTCCGTAAGCCTTGGAAAGAGGCTCAAAAACTTCCGCATCTCTCTCGATCAGATGAAGGAAATCTTTCTGAAGCTGATCACATTTCTTTTTCAGCTCCCACATTTCATCTTCTACATCTGCATATTTTTTCTTACCAACAGTAAGGCTTCCAACCATGTTTCCAAGAGCTGTACCAACAGCACCTACAAGAGCAGAAGCGCCGCCGCCGCCTGGAACCGGTGCCTTGGAGCTTAATACCTCGACAAATTCAGTACATGTACTGGTAGAAAATCCCATAGGACTCTCCTCCTTATATTCTTATTTTAGCACTCTTTAGAGCCCATTGGGGGCTTTATAAAAAGCCCCCTCCGGTTGTTTTTGATCTTATGTTCCGATTAGAAGAGACCTGTGATCTTACCTGTCTCATCTACATCGATCTTGGTTGCTGCCGGAACTTTCGGGAGACCTGGCATAGTCATGATCTCACCTGTCAGAGCAACGATGAATCCTGCACCTGCGGAAATCTTCAGGTTACGTACTGTTACCTCAAAGTCTGTCGGTGCACCAAGTTTTGTCTGATCATCAGTCAGACTGTACTGTGTCTTAGCAACACAGATCGGGCAGTTGCCAAATCCAAGTGTTTCCAGCTGTTTTGCCTGTTTCTGAGCATTTGCTGTAAGAACAACTTTCTTACCACCGTAAACTTTCTGTACGATGTTATTCAGTTTATCCTCGATGGATCCCTCAAGCTCATAAGCATATGTGAAGTCATTCGGCTCCTCAACAAGACGGATTACTTCCTCAGCAAGCTTCATGCCGCCTTCGCCGCCTTTTGCCCATACCTCGGAAAGTGCAACGTTAACGCCAAGCTCTTTACATTTTGCCTCAACCAGGTCAAGCTCTGCCTTGGTATCGGTCGGGAATGCATTGATAGCAACTACACATGGAAGTTTGTATACATTCTTGATATTGCTTACATGTTTCAGAAGGTTTGGAAGACCTTTCTCAAGAGCCTCAAGGTTCTCGTTGTTCAGATCTGCCTTCGGAACACCACCGTTGTATTTCAGTGCACGAACAGTAGCTACGATAACAACTGCGCTTGGATGAAGGCCTGCCATACGACACTTGATGTCAAGGAATTTCTCTGCACCAAGGTCAGCACCGAATCCAGCCTCTGTGATAGCATAATCTGCAAGTTTCATAGCCATCTTTGTAGCTGTTACGGAGTTACATCCATGAGCGATGTTTGCGAATGGTCCGCCGTGTACGATTGCAGGAACATGCTCCAGTGTCTGTACAAGGTTTGGTTTCAGGGCATCTTTCAGAAGTGCTGTCATAGCACCCTCTGCATGAAGATCACCAGCTGTTACCGGTTTCTGCTCGGAAACTTTACCATAGGTATATCCGATGATGATTCTGGAAAGTCTCTCTTTCAGGTCTTTGATGTCACTTGCGAGGCAAAGAACTGCCATGATCTCAGATGCAACTGTGATGTCGTATCCGTCTTCACGAGGCATACCGTTTGTTCTTCCGCCAAGACCATCTACTACATTACGAAGCTGACGGTCGTTCATGTCCACGCAACGTCTCCATGTGATCTTTCTCGGGTCAATGTTCAGGTCATTGCCCTGGAAGATATGGTTGTCGATCATTGCTGCAAGAAGGTTGTTTGCCGCACCGATTGCATGGAAATCACCGGTAAAATGAAGGTTGATATCCTCCATCGGAACTACCTGTGCATAACCGCCGCCTGCTGCACCACCTTTTACACCGAATACCGGTCCGAGGGATGGCTCACGAAGAGCTACCATTACTTTTTTGCCCATTTTCTGCATTGCATCTGCAAGACCAACGGTTGTTGTTGTTTTTCCCTCTCCTGCAGGTGTCGGGTTGATAGCTGTTACGAGGATCAGCTTACCATCTTTCTTGTCACTCTCTTTTAACAGATTGTAATCAATTTTTGCTTTGTACTTACCGTACTGCTCCAGATATTTGTCATCAATACCTGCCTTCTCTGCAATCTGTGTAATTGGAAGCATTTCGCACTCCTGTGCAATTTCGATGTCACTTTTGAATCCCATAATGTTACCTCCCTTTAGGTATTTTTACAGTTTTTAATCCCTTAAAACTGCATTTCTATAAAAACAGGTCCCATCCTGTTCTTAACTATTTTTCATTTTTAAAGACATTTCAGAAATGCCTTTAAAGACCCAATGATAACGTCTCCCATAACGGCCATATCCTCAGCCGCAAAGGAAACCGGAAAATTATCGGAAAACAAGATCTGCGAAGACGGCGGGAACTCATCATCGCCCTCCCAGAGGATCATCTGAACTACATATCCCGGAAAGATCTCCACCTGGTATGCAATATCTCCATGATCCACGGGAACCGCATGGATGTGTTCCATGATCTCCTTGAAATCCTTAAGTCTGTTTCCGTATGTGAAAGCCAGGCGTTTGATGCACCTGCCATCAAACTGACGGAGATAAACCTCTCCCCAGGGCATTTCCCTGTATGTTTTAAACCTTCCGCTTCCCTGAGATACATTCCCGTTCAGCAGAAAACGGATAGCTAGGATCTTTGCATAATGCATTTCCTCAAGAGGATAAAATCCCGCATCATCTTCCTCATGAGTTATCTGAAAATCCGGCCAGGAAATATAATAAACGCTTCCCAGGAATTTCAGAGTCAGTTCTTTCTTCTCTTCGTCATAAGGAAGCGAAAGACGTCCGGCAATTTCTGCCGGGTCTGCCTTAGCGAACTCCTCTGTATAATGCTCCCAGGGCATTCTTTCTTTGCTGTCTTTTTCATAATTCAAGTCATTTATACTAAAAGCCATGTTTTACCTCTGCTGTTTTAGTCTGCTTTATCTCTTCTGCTGTTCTTCCATAACAGACGGAAACAGATTTGTGTCCGTATGCGGAATAAAGCATGCACCTACAAACTCATCCATATAGGTAGGAACTGTAGAAAGCTCCAGGTAAGTCATATTGGAAGCCAGTTCATAGGTTTTCTTCTCTGCTGATGTGGAATGAAGCATCAGATAAGCACCTGTAAGAGAAGAGTTTCCAATGTAATGGAACTTCTCAAGAGGAATATCCGGGAACATTCCGATATGCACTGCATTGGCCATATTGATTCCGCTTCCGATTCCACCGGCAACATATACATCGTCGATCATGGAAACATCGAAGTCAAGAGAATTCAACATGGTACGGATTGCTGAGAAAATAGCGCCTTTGGCACGAATAAAGTTATCAATATCTACTTCTGTGATCTCAACATCCTTGGCAGAACCGGCTTCCTCTTCAAACGCGATCACATAGCTTCCCATACCATAATGATCGTGACGGATTCTTTTGCCTTCACGGACAAATTTTCCCTTCGGATTGATGATTCCTGTCATAAAAAGTTCACTGATCACATCAATGATACCGGAACCGCAAAGTCCTACCGGTTTGGTTCCAGGTTCACCTACAACCTTATATGTCGGCTCCATAGTTTCTTTATCAATGGTACATGCCTCAATAGCACCGTCTGTAGCACGCATACCACAGCTGATATCTCCACCCTCAAAGGCAGGACCTGCGGAACATGCACAGCTCATCATAAAATCGGAATTACCGAATACAAGCTCTCCGTTAGTACCAAGGTCGATAAACAGAGAAAATTCCGGTCTGTTCCAGATCATACTTACCAGTGTACCGGCAGTGATATCTCCACCTACATAGCTTCCGATATTCGGAGCCATGATAATATGTGCATCCGGATTGATCTCAATTCCCACATCCGATGCAAACAAGGAATTTGTTTTGAAAAACGTAGGAATATACGGTTCCATACGAAGCGGATCCGCATTGATCCCTGCAAACAGATGATTCATGGTTGTATTAGAAGCAACACACATCCGGTAGATCTGTTTCTCCGGGAAATGAATGCTTCTGCACATCTCATGGATCATCGGGTTAATGGTCTCTTTGATCACCGCGTCCTGAAGTTTCTTCTTTCCGCCAGGTTTCTGAGATTCGATGATACGGTTGATAACATCCGCACCAAAACGGATCTGTCCGTTTCCGGAAGAACTCTTGGCCAGGATCTCTCCTGTTTCCATATTGATCAGGACTGCCGAAACGGTTGTGGTACCGATATCTACAGCAAGACCACCGATCACAACATCTTTCTTACTGTCAAAAATATCATAAACATACATGTCATTTGGTGCTGTACGAACCACGCACTTCACAGAAAATTTACTCTCACGAAGTACATCTGGAAGCTTCTTAAGCACCGCATACGGAATTCTGACACGCTTCAGGTTCATAAACTTCTGAAGTGCACGGGTCAGTCTTTCATTATCCGGCATGGTATCATCCAGTGATGGAATATCCATCTGAAGTTCCACAACATCAAGACTGTTTGTAAGTTCTATGCCAGCCATCTCAACTTCATGCTTGGCATTTTCAAAAATAGCGATTTCTTCTTTTGAGCTCAAATCAGCCACTTTCATTCGGCTCTTATATGCGGATGCAATATCCGGAACAAGAACCTCCACATCTGCACTGATCTTGCTCATACAGGCCAGACGCCAGCCTGCGCCATATTCTTCATCCGAAATATGAAGAGTTTTCTTTGAGTCCAGTTCTCCGCTTTTTAACTGTACCCGACATTTTCCACAGGCTCCGTTTCCGGAACATGGTGCATCGATAGCCACATTGGCACCACGAGCAACCTCCAGCAAATTATCCCCCGCATTAGCAAATGCTTCTACCGTACTGCCATTTTCAAAAGCAAAAGTCACCTTAAACATTCGGCAACCACCTTTCTCGCCTCGTAAAAGTTATTCGTCTTCCACCTGTGGCGTTGGGAGTTAGACTAAACTATATTAGTAAAAAAGAGGCTGAAGGCCGAAGCCCCCAGCCTCTGAAACAGCGCTCCTGTTTTGTTCACACGCCAAATTAGATCTCAAGGTAAGAATCTGCGTAAAGTGTGTTACCCTTGAATACGTCACAGGATTTGATTGTCTCCATAAGACGAAGGTCGTTAGGGTTAACGATTGCAGATGTAAGACCATTCATCATAGCCATTGCTACAAGAGCAGAGTCCATGATCGGACGGATATGTTTTGGCATACCGTTACTGTTGTTGGAAAGACCGCCAGTGGAGTTCAGACCCATCTCGGAGAACATCTTGATTGCCTCAAGAACTTCCATCTGTTTGTCCTGCATTCCTTTTACAACAAGGAAAAGCGGATCAAACCAGAGATCCTCTGCTTCCATACCAAGGCCAAGACCTCTCTCAAGCATGTTCTGGCAGTGCATCATACGCTCGTCATTGTCTGATGCAACCATACCGGAAGAGCAAAGTGCGATACAGATCGCATCGTTAGCTGCTGCAAGGTCGATATTGGAAATTCTGTCTCCAGCATCTGCAGAGTTTACGATCGGTTTACCTTTGCTTCTGTTGTATACGGAAATACCAGCCTCAATAGCTTTCTGATTTGTAGTATCCAGAGCAAGCGGAACATTGTCAAACTCAGACTGAAGGAGCTGTACTGCCCATTTCATAAGGTCCTCTCCATCGTTCTCAGCCGGTCCGATGTTTACATCAAGATATGTAGCGCCCGCATCAAGCTGCTGTTTTGCTCTTTTGATGATCGGCTCAGGATCTCTCTCAGTAAATGCTTTATTTACTGCCGGTGCTGTTGTTGAAAGTCTCTCCCCAATTGTTACAAATTTTGCCATACTCGTGTTCTCCTTTACATATTAGTAGGATATGGCTGTGCAGCAAACCTGCACAGCCGTTTATAACTGCCGGCGATATTGCCGGACAGCTGATTTCTTAAACCTTAAGTTTATGCATCAAGGTCTTTTAAGAATTTCACAAGCTGTACTGCTTCTCTTGGTCCTACGATGATCTCCCATCCAGGAAGCTTAGCCTCAAGATCGCCCTTAAGAACTGCTACTTTACCAGGAATAACCAGTCTTCTACATTTAACCTTCGGCTCAACATTCTCTTTGATATACTCGGAGATGCTGTTTCCGGAGAATTTACCTGCTGCCCAGGATGTAAGTACGGAAAGTCCGCCTGCATCATTGATCACCAGGTTAAGCGGAACACCGGAACGCTCCAGCTCGCCAGATACTACGAAATATGTAAGAGCAAAGTCTACTGTTGTTACAACGAGAGAATTCTCGTCTGCTCCGTTCAGAGGATAAATGCCCGGTTCTACCTTCATTGGCTTCTGCGGGTCTGTAAATACGTTCTGACGAAGACCGAACAGCGGAAGTGCCTCTGCATATGTCATCTGCTCCATAACGATGATAGAACCATATTTCATAGTAAACATGGAAGCAAGTGCTGCCTGTAAATGTTTGTCACCCTTCGCAAGTTTAACAAGGTTAACGATAGAAGGATAACCAAATGTTCTGTCCTGATTCTTAAGAGCTGCACGACGAACCTGTACAGTATTTGCAAAGGTCTCTTTGATGTCAGCTCCTGTTGTATCAAGTACAAGATTCTTGTTGCCAAGTTTCTCAATAGCTGCTGTAGTATCATATAACTCATTGATGTCCTTACCGGATACACCGAGAACTACGCCTGCATCTGTAGCAACCTTGCTCATTGCCTCGTAGTTGGAAGCGTTTGCTCCGTTAAGAACCGGTTTGCCGTCCTTACATACTTCAAGGGCAGCTTTTGCGATCTCAGGATCTGTACAGCCAAGGATCAGTGTTCTTCCAAGACCTTTAGCCTTCTCTACAAGTGCTGTAAATTTTGCAGCATCTGCATTCTCATCGCAGTTTACATACACAAGCTCTACATGCATTCTCTCACCGATACGATCATAGTCAACGTGTGGGATCTCTGCAAGTTTTGCTTCTACTTCTTCATCACTCATGCATGTGCAAAGTGATACGGCATATCTTGTTTTGCTTACAAATGTCTTCTCATGTCTGAAAAGAACAGTCTCTCCACCAAGTGTAAACTCTCCATCGCCTGTTCCGATCTTGATAGTTTTCATTGGCGGTGCAGTTGCCTCAGAAAGAGATGCTAATGCATCCTCGGACATATGAGGACACTGCTCAATTTTCATAGCGCCCTGTGCAACTTTCATAGAGAAAGCCATACATGTAGGGCATCCACATTCCTTACAGTTTTTCTTTGGTGTTAATTTAAAGATCTGAATACCATTCAGTGCCATAGCTCTTTATCCTCCTATTTATTACGCAAGTGCTTTGATCAGCTTGGAAATTGTCTTAACAGATTCCGGATGTCTTAAGATAACTGCATCAGAACCAGCTGCAAGATCAGCTGCTGCTGTCTCAACTTCCATGTCGATTCCACGCTCGTCCTGTGGTCCCCATGCCGGCATGTCTGCTTCAGAAGCCATTGCCTCTTTAACATTCCATGTCTCAGCGGATACAGGTGTAATAATAGGCATCTGCAGCATGTTATCATTCTGCCCTAAAGCGGCACCTTTGATACGGTCCATAGTAGATACTACGTACTCATATCCATAACCAACTGCTGCACTACCGATATTCATAACGATCTTCTTAGCATCTACACCAAGCTGTGTAGTAACAACGTTAAGCTGTTTAGCAAGGTTGATATCAACGGCAGACTCAGCGCCTACGATCTGATTGTAAGCAAGACCTGCTGCTGCACCGATCGCTTTGTAGTTCTCCTCTTTCTCGGAAAGGATCAGTGCATTTCTGCCCTGAAGAGCCTCTGCAACCTTCGGAAGGAGCTCTGCATCCTTCTCAACATTCTTGCAGCCCTCTACAACCAGTGGACAGTCAACTGCATCTGCAACTTCTTTAACAACTGCGATCAGCTCATCGATAGATTTGTTAACACCGTTCGGGTCGCCGCCCTCAAGAATAAGTGCAACAAAGTCAGCACCCTCCATAGCTGCAGCTTTCTTAGCAATGTCAGCCATTGTAGTAGCGCCTTCATAGTAAGCTTTGATACCTTCAGATACGCCCTCAAGACCCATATCAGAGATCTCTACACCGATCTTCGGGCAGTTCTCTGACTCTGCGTCAAAGGAATAAAATGGGAATGTACAATCCCCACCAATTGTCACAGTCTTATCTCCGCTTCCGATTGTGACAGCATTAATCTTTGCATTGAACTTTTGTGGTTTCTGATTAAACGGCATTTTTCGTTAGCCTCCTTAAAAATAATAATTAAAAAACTACAGAGCTTCTTATATTATACTACATAGCACCAGTTATTGGCAAGATGCAGCACTATATTTCTGTTAAAAAATCAACAAACTTTTTAACAGTTTACAGGAGAAAGGATGTCCGCACATCCTTTCTCCCTGATAAATTACATCATCGGATCAAGTCCGAGAGCCGGATGTCCTTTTTCTGTAAGGAATGCAACCAGTGTCTCCGGATCTTCTGCGATCGTCTCATCACCGATCATGTCTGTAAAGTTATCGATTCCGTAAAGCTCTTTTGCAGTCTTATTAAGTCTGTCAGCTACGAATTCTTTCAGTTCTTTCGGCATCCATACGATACGCTCGATACCGCCCTCAGCCTTCATGAACTTCTTGGAGGAAATGAAATGTTTACCATGTCCCATGAATCCAGGTGTCTGAACTCCACCACCTGTCATGGATGCCATCTCAGGGAATGTCATTCCAAGTGGTGTCATGCCTGCATACTCACGGTTAGCAATAACAACACCGTTGGAGAATGGCTCGATACCACAGATACACTCGAAGCATCCGCAGGAAGTCATCGGATCCTGCATGATGGAGTACAGTGTAACGTGCTCCAGAGCACCCTGGGAGAATTTCTGAACTGCCTCATCAACGTCCTCATAAGAACCAAGATTCTCATCGATCGGACGCTCTTTTGTGATGATCTGGCAAGGACCAGCTGGGTCAAGCTGATGTGTAGCTTTTGCATCCAGCCATGAAACCGCACCGCAAAGACCAAGTCTCTCAGGTGTTACTACACATACGTGGCTTGGTGCGAATGCCTGGCAAAGGATACAGCTGTAATATACGTCAACAGACTCATCTGTCAGAGTATCAAGACGCTCATCACGTTTGTCAAAGATCGGAATTGCAACCTCATGACGGATTCTTGTACACTCAGCAGGATCTGTATAGATAACAACCTCACATTTATCAACAACCGCATCGAACTCATTCTTAACAGATGCATAAAGAACCTCACCGATATGTTTGATTCTGAAGCCTGCATTAAATGCCTCAATGCTGATACGGATACGCTGCATATCACGCTGTCCTGTATGGTATACACCCTCGATACAGTTGATGTAGTTGTGGAATTTACGCTCGATAACCGGCTCAAAGTCAGACTGCATATTCTTACCTGCAACTTTAACAACATATGCAATGCTGTTCTTGCTGCCGAATTCCATCTCATCTACTTCAGGTCCGATTACTGTGATCTTGTGATCCTCGATCTCAGAAGCATCGCAGGTCTGTACAAGCTCTGCACAGTCTACACGGGAACCATCGAACTCAACCTGCATATCTTTACGACGGATGATCTCACCCTCGAATGCAGATGCGAAAGCAACCGGAATATCGATATTTGTAATTTTGATCTTAATGTCACGTGCCTCAAGGGAAGTAGCGTTGAATTTGCTTACGTCCTCCTGAACGATAAGGCTCT
>OGPW01000519.1_pt1 | contig 30864 bp, 28 predicted proteins | sample 1553061 | NCBI WGS metagenome assembly OGPW01 (sample SAMEA2580292, study PRJEB22360) | human gut metagenome | biome: human gut; feature: human-associated habitat; material: faeces | place: Denmark | collected 2008/2010
CACCAAGCGGGTTGTTCTGATCCATGAACTGTGACAGCTGAGAAGATCCGAAGAATTCTTTTACCGCTGCAGTTACTGGCTTTATGTTGATCAGGGACTGTGGTGAAATTCCTTCCAGATCCTGAGTTGTCATTCTCTCTCTTACGACTCTTTCCATTCTGGACAGACCGATTCTGTACTGGTTCTGAAGAAGTTCTCCTACCGCACGGATACGTCTGTTACCCAAGTGGTCGATATCGTCATCATTACCAAGACCATACTCCAGATGCATATTGTAGTTAATAGAAGCCATGATATCTTCTTTTGTAATATGCTTCGGAATCAGGTCATGGATATCTCTCTTGATAGCCGCTTTCAGCTCATCGATATCTCCTGCTGTTTCCTCAAGGAGATTTGCAAGTACCGGATAGTAAACAAGTTCTGTTACACCGACCTCTTCCGGATCAATGTCAACAACTTCCTTCAGATCTACCATCATATTAGAAAGAACTTTGACATTTCTCTCTTCTTCCGGTCTGTCGATCCATACATACGGAACAGCTCCGTTCTGGATTCGATCTGCAATTTCTCTTGTCACCTTTGTTCCAGCCTCAGCGATTACCTCGCCTGTAATCGGGCTTACTGCATCCTCCGCAAGAACATGTCCTGAAATACGGTTCTTGAGAAGAAGCTTTTTATTGAATTTATAACGTCCTACTTTCGCCAGATCATAACGTCTTGGGTCGAAGAACATACTTGTGATCAAACTTTCTGCACTGTCAACGGCAAGTGGCTCACCCGGACGGATCTTCTTATATAATTCGAGAAGTCCTTCCTGATAGTTTGTTGCAGCATCTTTCTCAAAACTTGCCATAATCTTCGGTTCTTCACCAAAGAGTTCAATGATCTCCGGATTTGTACCGATTCCAAGAGCACGAATAAGTACTGTGATCGGCACCTTTCTTGTTCTATCTACTCTAACATAAAAAACGTCATTGGAATCTGTCTCATACTCCAGCCATGCACCACGGTTCGGAATGACAGTAGAGGAATAAAGCTTTTTACCCAGCTTATCATGTGCAATTGCATAATAAATACCAGGGGAACGTACCAGCTGACTTACGATTACACGCTCCGCACCATTAATTACAAATGTACCAGTACGTGTCATCAGCGGCAGATCTCCCATAAAGATCTCATGCTCGTTAATCTCATCCGTCTCTTTATTATGAAGTCTTACTCTGACTTTCAGCGGTGCTGCATAAGTTGCATCACGATCTCTGCACTCATCAATGCTGTATTTCACATCATCTTCACACAGTGTGAAATCAACAAGCTCCAGGCTTAATTTACCGCTATAATCTGTAATTGGGGAAATATCTTCAAATACTTCCTTCAATCCTGACTTAAGGAACCAATCATAAGAATCCTTCTGCACTTCAATCAGGTTCGGCATCTGAAGAACTTCTTTTTGTCTGGAATAACTCATTCGTGAGCTTTTTCCGCTTTTCATGGGACGAATTCTGTTCTTTTCCATATTGACGTTTCACTCTCCTCTTATTTTTTTTGTGGTCCGCAAAATGCCCTGTTATCGCAAAAACGACGAAAAAGAGCTTTGTGACTCAGTTTTTCGTGCAATATCATGGCATAACTTTCCACAATAGCGCATTTTTTACTATAGCACAAAGCCCTTTTTATTGTCAAGAGCAAAATCATATTTTTCCATATTATTTTCAATTGTACACTATTTTTCCCCAAAATGCAAACCCTCAGTTTAAAAGTTTAAGCAAATTTCAAATTTCTATTGTTTTTTGTTGTCTCCCGCTCGATAAGCTTCACGTCAAATACATTTTTCTTCTCATAAGGTTCCCCATTCACAGCTTTGAGAATAATCTCTGCTGCCAGATGCCCCATCTCTTTAATCGGCTGATGTATAGTCGTCAGCTCTGGAATAAATAATTCGCCGAACCCGACATCATCGAACCCTACAAGCTGAACTTCCTGCGGTATTTTCTTTCCGTGTCTTGCGAACACCTTATATACCGACATTGCTACAATATCATTTCCTGCAACTACCCCGTCAACTTCCGGATACTTCTTAAGAATTTCTTCTGCTGCCCGAAGTCCACTCTCATAGTTATAACGGCAGTCCACACTCTGTTCTTTAAGATTATATTTTTTACACACATCCAGATAACCTTCGTATCGTCTGCGCCCGCTGGAATAACCGGTCGGCTCTTTCATACAGACAATATTCTTGCAGCCACATTTCACCAGATGCTCTGCTGCCAGACAGCCGCCTTTATAGTTGTCCGCCTCAATTAATGCATTTTCTTTAAATCCATCAAGCTTGCGGTCAACAAGGACGACCGGTATCGGACAGTCCTCCAACACTTTCCCTGTCTCTGCGCAGTTCGTCATCACAACGATTCCATCTGCCCGGAGCTGATTGAACATCTGAATGTTTACAGCCTCCTTCTCTTCGTCTCCACCCGAACTGCAAAGAAGAATCCGGTATCCGTTCTGATATGCTGTATCTTCCACCGCTTTCGCAAGCTCACTAAAAAACGGGTTTTCAATATCCGGCACGATCATCCCGATCATCTTCGATGACTTCTTATACAAAGCTCTCGCCAGTTCATTTGGTTGAAATCCTGTCTCCTTAATCGCTGCCTCCACACGTTTTTTCTTCTCTTCATTTACATTTGCTGTTCCATTCATCACACGTGACACCGTTGCCGGAGATACTCCGGCAAGCTTTGCCACTTCTCTTATGCTAGTCAATGATCCGTTCCCCATTTTTCTTCTGTTTATTTCAATTCATTGGCAACTTCTTCTGCTGTCGGCATTCCTGTCTGTGCACCGAATTTCTCCGTGGAAAGGCTTGCCGCTACATTCGCATAAGCAAGAGCACTCTTCATATCATCACCTGCTGCAATTCTTACAGAAAATGCCCCATTCAGTGTATCTCCTGCTCCTGTCGTATCCACCACATTTGCCTTTCTTGCAGGTACTGTCAGCACTTCTCCATTTTTCAGGCATGTAGACACTCCTCGGGATCCCTGTGTAATCACAAGCTTCTCCGGATACTTCTTCAAAAGATTTTCTGTACTCAACTCGTCTCCAAAAATCAGCACTGCTTCATGCTCATTTGGTGTCACGTATGTAACTTTATCGATGATATCCATCGGTACTTCTGCTGCCGGTGCCGGATTCAGTACGACTGGAATATTTTTTTCGTAACAAAACTCTGCGATATAATGAACTGTCTCAAGCGGAATCTCATGCTGAAGAACTACCATGTCATATTTCACCAGTTCGTCTTTGATTCCATCCACATAAGCCTTGTCAACTTTCCCATTTGCTCCCGGAACAACAATAATTGTATTGTCACTCTCACCAACTGTAATCATCGCAATTCCTGTCGGCACGCCTTCCAGAACCTGGATATGCTCTGTCTTTACGCCAACACGATTCAGATTGTCCAGCATTCTGCGTCCATTGTCATCATTACCAACACAGCCGAACATCTCGACTTCAGCACCAAGCTTTGCCATCGCAACTGCCTGATTCGCACCTTTTCCACCCGGGATATAACTCAAACTGTCGCCCATCAATGTCTCACCTTTAAGTGGAATTCTTTCTGCTGTTACAGTCATGTCTGTGTTAATACTTCCTACAACTGCCAGTTTCATAACTCTTTCTCTCCTTTTCTTGTCTTTTTATTTATTCATGTCTTTTTCTCTTCTGTTTGTGAAACGCATTTCTGAAACCCGTTTCATTTGTCTATATTATAGTAATAAAAAATACCGCCGTCAATTATATTTGGTAATTTTAGCGGTATTGCACAATTTTAGCAAAGTGTTTTTATGCAACTTGCATATTTTTTATTATTTTTCTTCTTGAGATGTTTTTATATACTCTTCTACTTCAGAATATATTGTTTCTGCTTCCTGATGTGACACATTTAATTCATCACTGATTTGATTGATAATCTGTTCTTTCTCTGCATGATACTTTTGAGCGGTCTTAACTATTCCAATCGCAATTCCATTTTCCCGACTTTCTTCTCGTTCCATCCTCATATGTTTTTCTTCATCATACTCAAATATGCTCACTCTTAACACCTCTGCTCTATTCTTCCTCAAAAACTCTGCAAGAATACCTTTTTTGATACATTCGTCAATTGCCTTTTCCACAGCTTCCGGAAATGGCATTTCCTTCTGATATTTGCGAACTATATCTACAAATTTCACATATTGATATAATGTCGGACTTTTTTCTACCATTTCCTCATTATATCCAGGATTTATATTTATGAATCGGATCCTCAGTTCTAAATCCAATTCTTCAGATTTACTTTCATAAGCATCTGATAAACGCAAAACACTCTGTTCCGGCATCTTGTCTGTTCCATTATAGAATACTACAAATCTTGGTTCTGGTATCTTAATCAACTTCCGTCCATACAGATTATCCCCAAATACATACGCCATATAAACACAAGCCACATATGCCAGATTCCGTAATGGCATGTTAGGATTCGGCGTTGATTGATGTTCATATAAAACCAGCTGTGTTCCTAATATAAATGACACATCATTCTTCATACCTAAATAAACTGCATTTTCCAACGTTGTTATAATCAGTTCGTCTGGATTATCGTACAAAGTTCCATTCATAGCGTTGTAAACTTCCAGTGCTACTTTGGGTTCCTTCAGCAACATTCGGAACACCCGGTCTTTGTACTCGCGATTTGGATATCCAAATACTTGTGCCATTTTCTTAAAGGCTTTTTCCATATTTTGTGAGATTCTTCTGTTATCCGTTTTTCTGTCCCTTACTGCTTTCATACTTTTTGTCATTCAGTATCCTCCTTCTTCTGTGTTCGAAAGGACTCTCCTCCTGACTTTTTCTAAGCTTTCTAAGAATCCCTTCTGCTTGTTCATTGTGGTAATTCAAGCATTGAAAATTCCTAGAAAATATATTGAAATTAGAAATGGTACAAACCTTCAAGATCTTGGAAATATAATGCTTGAAAGAATTGTACCACAATTAATATATTATGTCGAGATATTTTCCTAAAATAATGCTACTGGAAAGCAACGGGAAAGCAACGCTAAAGCAACTATAACCATTAATTGCTTTTTACTTTACATTCACCGTAATACTGCCTTGCACTACGCTAAATCTTAGCTTCATATTATCCTGATCTAATTTTTCCCAGTCACTTTCAGACATGAGTTGTCTGTACGCCACATATGGTATGACGATTGTTTTCGTTTTGCCTGCTGGTATCGACCAGACTAACTCTGAGTTGTCATTCATTTCCGAGAATAAATCCCAGCTCACTGCTGAAGACCATTTTCCAACTTCCAGATTCACCTTGTAAATGGTAAATGACTGCCAGTCTTTTGTAGGATTTTTTATATCTACCGTCAAAACCGGAATCTTGATATCTTTTCCTGATTCTCTCAGGTTTTCCTTTACAGAGTCACTGCAAGAAACCTGCCCCAGAGTCTGCACAGTCAAATCTTTTACAATCATCTGTGTCGCTCCCAGATCTACTCCCTGTTTTGGCTCTTTCCATATGTGATTGACAATCATAGCTCCCAATCCTGTTCCCAATAGAACTGCCAAAAGACCTATACATATTTTCTTTCTCATAGCAGCTTCCCCTACTCCGCCAGTCCTTCTGCCGCGGTTCCTTCAATCTGAATCTTCTTTTCTCCGGTATACTCTTCTGTCGGATTGCTTTCCGGCACATATTCTTTTACTTCTATCGGCAGGAATTCGGTTCCGATATTTGTTCCGGCGGCGTATATCTTTCCGTCTTTTTTCAGGATAAATGTATCATCATAACAGGTCGTACCGTAATCATTCGGGTTCACATTTGCCAGATCTGTCCAAATTGCATTCTGCTCAATCTCATCACACCAGACCATTCGTACATTTTCCATGACCTTTTCCGGCTCTGTCAGAAATGTTTTCTCACCAGTATATCCACACTGACCATAGGTATTATCGCCCCAGGTGTACAGGTCACCATTCGCCGTTATCGCTGCTGAACGTCTGTTGGTGGTCGTGACGTAAATTGCCTGATCCAGCATCTTGTGTGGTTCGGTGTACATCAGCGCTCCTTCCCCGTAAATGCTGATTGCTTCGCCGGACATAAACTCACCCCACCAGTACGCTTCCCCGTTCTTTTTCAGTGCAATCGCACAGGTCGCACCAGCCCGCATATAAGCCACATCACTCATCAGAAGCTTCGGCTGGTTCACCACATTTTGCTGTGGATTCATGGCATCGTTTTCGCCTGGTTCTTTTCCAAGAACTCCCTGCAGATTCGCACCTGCGCCGTACAGTTCTCCATTTTCCGTGAGATACATCATAAAATATCCATTGGCTGATGCGTCTACATGAACAACATGCTCTGCTATTTTCTGAGGTTCCATGTACTCCTCGTGATACCAGTTGCCCACATCTTCCGGGTGATTGATTCCAAGCTGGGCATAGTAGTTCATGCCCTGTCCCCACAGCACATGATTTTCGTCTACATAATAGCGATTGCCTGCAATCACCTTATTCGTAATATAATAATCAGAAATGTGAAAATCTTCCGGCTGGTTCAACAAGGACATATCTGTTGTATAAAATTCCTTTTTTTTCTGATTTTCTGCATTCTTTTCGGCTTCTTCTTTTGCTTTTTCTTCCTTCGATTTTTTCTTCTTTTTGTTCAAATCGTCTGTCGCCTTTTCCAGGTTCTCTGCTTTCGCAAATACATTTTCCCCAAGCTTTATTTCACGGATATTCTCCCAGTCACTAAGTTCCAAGGCATAATAGCAGTGGATCTCTTCTGATTTTTCTTTCCCTGTGGAAGTCACTTTCGGAACGATAATATCCGCAGCTTCATACTCTGATACGTCTGCATTTGGATCAAACTGAATCCGTTTCTCTTTCCCATTTTTCCAGCATACCGTCATAAGCCCGGCGGTCATTGCCTGCGAATTGTAAAATTCTTCATCAGTTCCCGCATCTAACAGAATTCCTTCCTCACTCACATACAGATCTTTTCCCCGGTACTCATATCTGCGCGCGTCCTTTTTGACTTTCGGTGACGTCTTAATGTTGATAAGCTCCTTACCCGTTTTTGCGTCATTCATCACCAGATGCATTTTCCCTTGTCTGCCGGAAGCTTCATGGTTTACATAATAAAGCGTAAGATACTGCGTCCCGCCGGCATTTTTCTGCTCATAAATATTTCCATCATAGGCAGACGCATCATCGACAAGCCCCAGTTTATAAGAATCTTCTACGATCTGAAAAGACTGGCTCTGCTTAAGCTCCTGCTGTGTCTGCAGCAGCTTAGCCTTCTTTCCGCCTTTTCGCCTGATCTGCAGATCCACTCGCCCTGTCTGCGTCTTCTCACAATACACATTCTTCTTCACAACAATATCATAATTCTTATAAGTGGCATGGGAATTCTCCCAGCGAATCCACAAAACTAGCAGACTGACTGCAATTACAGCCAGAAAAATAATAAGTTCTGCTCGAAACACATTTTTCCTTTTCGTCCGTTCCATAGGCACCTCTCTTTTCCCCTAATCAACAGTTTCACCGGTTCATCTTGATAAATTTAAAATCCCCATTTATCATAACATTTTTTCTATACATATGGAATCCATTGGCATAACTGGTAACAATCCGGTATTATCTCGCACATTTTCCTGATTGTATGAAAATACCGCTGGCAATTACTATAAGCAACTCCAGCGGTATCTTAATGTCTTATTCTATAAAATTTTAATCAAAGTGAAATTCTTCTAATAACTTCTTCCTACATTCGGAATCTGCAGCCATTTTTACAATATCTTCCGTTCTACCTTGTCGATTTAATTCTATAATCAATTTTGCTATTCGCACTTCACTACATTTTTCACCCTCTTCAAAGCCTTCCTGCCTCATATGTTCTTCTTCATCGTATTCAAATATGCTCACCCTTAACACCTCTGCTCTGTTCTTCCGATTTACTTTCATAAGCATCGGATAAACGTAAAACACTCTGTTCCGGCATCTTGGAAATATAATACTTGAAAGGATTGTACCACAATCAATATATTATGTCGAGATGTTTTTCTAAAATTAATATAGTCAGAATTGTATCCAAATTGATTTATTCAACTAATATTGCATTCATGTAAAATAGTGTGATTTTTGCCTTATTTTTCACACTAAACTGCACGAACTTTTCTTTATTTTTTACATTATTCTACACATAAGCACTTCATTGGTCTGACTTAATTGTCTTTATTAACCCTCCAGCTCTGCCGGATCTACTCCCTGTTTCTTCAGCTTCAGATACACAATTTCCCGGAACAGTGCATATGCCACCGACACGATCGGTATAAATATCAGCATTCCGACTACTCCCATAAGGCTGCCTCCGATGCTGACCGCTGCCAGCACCCAGATGGACGGCAACCCTACAGAATTACCTACTACATGCGGATAAATCAGGTTCCCTTCTATCTGCTGGAGCACAAGAAACAACACGATGAACATAAGCGCCTTCATCGGATCGACCATGAAGATTAAAAATGCTCCCACCGCACAGCCAAGAAATGCTCCAAAAATAGGTATCAGTGCGGTAAATGCGATAAAGATTCCCACCAGCAGTGCATACGGCAGCCGGAAGATCGTCATGGCCAATACGAACATGCTTCCAAGAATCACAGCCTCCAGGCACTGTCCGGTCAGGAAGCTTGAAAATGTGCTGTAAGTCAGGGAAGAGACTTCCACCACAGCCTCCGCACGACCTCTTCTTACGAACGCAAACAGTACCTTTTTCGCCTGAATTCCCAGTTTTTTCTTCTGCAGCAAAATATAAATTGCAAATACAAAAGCTATGACAAATGTAGAAACTCCGCTGATAATGCTTTTTGCAGCGGTGAGTGTCGAATTCAGCATATTTCCTGCACCATTTTTCAGGAAATCAATCAGTGTCTCCACAATCTTGTCCCAGTCAAACTGTACACTGTTGATCAGTTCGACAACCTCCTTGTTTCCATGAAAGACCTCTTTCCCCCACGCCTGTGCATGTGGGATGAACTGGGTAATACTCTGCCCCAGATTTCCAAATGTATTTACAAGCTGAGGTACAACACCAAAGATCACTACCGTCAACACGCCAACTACGATACAAAGTACACTCAACAGACTCACCGGTCTTGCAAGCTTATCTGCCACTTTATTTTTTCTTACTTTTTCCGTAAACAAATGCCGCTCGATAAAGTTCATCGGTACATTCAGTACAAATGCGATGGCTCCTCCAAGCAGAAATGGAAAGATCAGATGCCCCACATATCCCAGTACCTCCAACACCTCTTCATATTTCCACAGCACCACGATCAGCAGTGCTGTGAACAAAATCAACTCCCGGATTTTCCGCATATTTTCCTTATTCAGTTCCATTCAATTCCTTCCTTTATTCAATATCCTGTCAAATCCTCTATTTCTTTCGCGTTCTGATCCATTTCAGCAGCTGAATAACCGGCAGATTCAAAAGAGCCAGTCCATATACAGTCATCAACTGTACTACCGTCAGTGTCTGCACTTTGAACATTCCCTGAAGTGCCGGGATCATCAGTACTCCTGTAATCAAAAGCCAGCCAAGTACAAATGCTCCGATCAGATAAATGTTATTCCAGAATCGTTTCGTAAAAATGATCGGTTTGTTTGCTTTACAGTTAAATCCGTGAACCAGACGGCTGCTGCAAAGTGTTCCAAATGCCATCGTACTTGCCAGCACTGCATTTCCATCGTGATATCCGATCATAAATGCTGTCATGGTCATGATTCCGATACACAGACCTTCCACTCCGATGCTTGTAAGAAATGGTTTTGTCAAAATGGACTCTCCCATGGCACGTGGTTTTTCTTTCATCACTTCTGGATTATGCGGCTCCAGTCCAAGCGCGATCGCCGGCAGGCTGTCTGTCAGAAGGTTGATGAACAGCAGATGTACCGGTGCAAATGGAACCGGCAGACTTGCAAGTGATGCGTACAAAACTGCAAGAATCGCTGCAAAATTTCCGGAAAGCAAGAACTGAATCGCATTTTTAATATTCTGATAAATGTTTCGTCCATTTTCCACTGCCTTGACGATCGTTGCAAAGTTATCATCCGTCAGCACCATAGCTGCCGCATCTTTCGCCACTTCACTTCCCGTGATTCCCATAGCAACTCCGATATCTGCCTGCTTCAGTGCCGGAGCGTCATTCACTCCGTCTCCCGTCATTGCCACAATATTTCCACGCTCCTGCCATGCCCGCACGATACGGATCTTGTGCTCCGGTGAAACTCTTGCATACACAGAAATGTTCGGTACGAACTCCTGGAGTTCTTCGTCCGTCATGTCTTCGATGACCGCACCTTCACAGGCTTCCGACATATTTTCCAAAATTCCGATTCGTTTTGCAATGGCCGCTGCTGTTACTTTGTGATCGCCCGTAATCATGATTGGCTTGATTCCTGCCTTGATACATTCTGCAACTGCATCTTTAGACTCCACTCTCGGCGGATCCATCATGGAAATCAGTCCCAGGAATGTCAGGTCATTTTCATCATTTAATGTAAGCCCCTGCTCCTGTTCCATCGTCTTAAATGCAAATGCAAGAACTCGCAGTCCGTTTTCTGAAAAATGTTTATTCTGCACTTCAATTCTGAGGTGGTCTTCTTCTGTGATCTTTCTTAGAGTATCTCCATCCTGAATGTGGCTCATACGCTCAAGAAGCACATCGACCGCACCTTTTACGACCATAACATACCGTCCGTCTATAAAATGCTCCGTGGACATGAGTTTTCTGTCACTGTCGAACGGCACCTCAGAAAGCCTTGGATACTCTTCACGCACTTGTGCATAATCTTCTCCCAAAAGGCTGCCAAGATTAATAAGGGCCGTCTCCGTCGGATCCCCAATCTCCTGACCATTTTGATTTGTAGAATCATTGCAAAGCATACTGAACATCAGTAACTCTCGCTGTGCCGGATCCTTCAGATCAATCTCTCCGGAACAGACACTCTCACCATTTACATAATAATTTTCCACAGTCATTTTATTCTGCGTCAAAGTTCCAGTTTTATCAGAGCAGATGATTGACACACTGCCAAGTCCTTCGACCGCTTGAAGCTTACGGATGATTGCATGCTCCTTCGCCATCTTCTGTGTACCAAAGGAAAGCACGATGGTCACGATAGAACTAAGCGCCTCCGGGATAGCTGCTACCGCCAGCGCTACCGCAAATAAAAATGCATTTACAATAGATTCTCCACGGATCACACTGATGGCAAATAAAATCCCACAAAATACAAGGATTGTGATGGACAACTTCTTACCAAAATCATCCAGATTCTTCTGAAGCGGTGTCTGCTTCTCTGATGCATTTTTCAGAAGCCCGGCAATCTTACCGACCTCCGTACTCATTCCGACTTCCGTTACTTCATAAGATGCTCGCCCATAAGTCACGAAGCTTCCGGAAAATACTCGGTTCGTCTGATCTCCGAGTGCTGCGCCCTCCGGCACTTCATCTAAAGACTTCTCCACTGGAAGACTCTCACCTGTCAGTGCACTTTCGTCCACTTTAAGACTTGCAACTGTAAGTAACTTTCCATCTGCCGGGATTAAGTCTCCCGCCTCCACAATTACTTCATCACCGACGGTCACTTCTCTCGCCGGTACCTGCATTAACTGCCCGTCACGCACGACCTTCGCATCCGGTGCCGACAGCTGCTTCAAACTATTCAGCGACTGCTCCGCCTTCACCGTCTGCACCGTTCCAAGAATCGCATTCATCGTAATAACTACAAAGATTACAATCGCACTCTCCACATCTCCAAGAAATCCTGAGATCACCGCGGAGATGATCAGAATAATTACCAGAAAATCCTTGAACTGTTCTAAAAATATTTGAAAGACACTTTTTTTCTTTCCCTCTTCCAGTTCATTCGGTCCGTATTTCTTTAGGTTTTCCTTCGCCTGCTCATTTGTCAACATAATTTGTACCTCCTTTTTCCTATTATGGCTCATCTGGTGTACAAAAATAGAGACCTTTATTGCACACCAAAAATATGCAATAAAAGTCTCACCATTTCATTACGATACGGATGATCACTCATCGTACTGACGACATCGCAAACGCCTGATTTTCTACTTTGCAAGACTGACAGGCGCCAGTTACTCCCTTTTATTAATGTTAATATAGTCGATTCTTTCGAATCTGTCAACGGGGTTTTTTACCTTTCCATCAAAAAATCTATAACATTCTGATGTATAATTCCATCTCTTGAAAAATCAAATCTGTCCATGGAAAGTACATACTTCGGATAATTATCTTGAATATCCTTATATGCTCCAAATTTTCTTTCTATGACATCTTCCGTTGCCAGCAAATATGCGACCTGGTAATACTCTTTCTTTCCGTCTTTCACTGCTACAAAACCAATCTCACCCTTTGTCGTTTTCCCTACATCGTATTCCGGAATCCTTTTCCGATGATCTCACTACTGTTCGTGATCATCATAAATGCGTATGGTTCTACGCTTCTTACGAATTTCCGCAGTTTTAATGCCTGGTCACGGTTCACAACAGTCATGATGACTTTCTTCGGCTCGTGTGAGTAAGAGCCTTCCGCTGACATAATGGTCGCACTGTGATTCAGCTCTTTATGAATATAATCGCAGATTGTATCAGCATTATCTGACACGATTGTAAAATATTTACACAGATTCAGACTCTCAATTACGGAATCAATGAAAAATGATTTTGCAAGGAATCCGGCAAATGAAAACAGTCCAACGGTCGGATTATATACAAAGAAAGAAATCAAAACAACTGCGAAGTCTACAAGCAGTAACGCCATTCCAATTGACACGCTGGTATACTTTTTTAATATCAAAGCAATAATATCGGTTCCTCCGCTGGACGCATCCATGAAGAAGAATATCGCGGAACACACTGCCAGCAGCATAAAAGAAAATACAAGCTCCAGCACCGGCTGGTTCGTGATTGGCTTGTCTATCGGATACACATACTGCGCAACTTCCAGCACACCACTGAATACGATACTGACATAGAAAGACCGCATTGCAACTTCCTTTCCCAATATTGGAAATGCGATCAATAACAGTAACATATTGATTACAAATGTGTACGTACTGGCGGAACCGCCAAACATTCCACTTAAAATAACTGCAAAACCGGCTACACCTCCGAAACTAAAATGGTTCGGAAACTTAAATACATAGTTCGCCAGTGCAAGTACGACTGCCCCCACAGTCAGTATACTGTATTTTTTAATCGGTCCCATGTGCTCATCTAACATAATTTATCCCCTCTTTCCCTTACTCATGACACTTGATTGTTTATCTTTGTTATAACATACTCTCCTAAAAAAAGGAATGCCCTCCGGCATTCCTTTTCGTAATATTTACATTCCAAGTCTCTCTGCAATTTCAAGACCCTTCGGACTTGTTGCGACACCACCCATACTTGTCTCTCTGAGTGACACGTCCATCTTCATTCCGACTTCGCCCATAGCATCAATGACCTGATCTACCGGAATGTGGCTTGCGATTCCTGCCAGTGCCATATCTGCTGCCGCCAAAGCGTTGACTGCACCGCCTACATTTCTTTTCACACACGGAACTTCTACCAGCCCGGCTACCGGATCACAGACAAGTCCCATCAGATTCTTAAGTGCCATGGCGCATGCATATCCCATCTGCTCTTTACTTCCGCCGCGTACACTACAGATTGCCGCTGCTGCCATTCCGGAAGCAGAACCTATCTCTGCCTGACAACCGCCGGAGGCTCCCGCCAGTGAAGCACGGGACGCAATGACCTGACCGATTCCTGCTGCCACATACATCGCCTGGATCATGGTTTCCTCTGAAGCTTCATATTCTTTATAATAAGTAACAAGAACTGCCGGCATTACTCCACAGGCTCCGGCAGTCGGAGCTGCCACAATTCGCTTCATACAGGCATTGTTACATCCCATTTTTAATGCATTTGCAATAACCTTTGATACAAAATCGCCGCACAACGGTTTTTCCTGCTCCCGATATGCATCCATCAGCTTTCCTTCTCTTCCGACAAGTCCACTTCTGGAAATTGCCTCCGGGTCATATGCTGCAACACTCTCTTTCATAGAGTTCCACATATGTGTCATCTGATTCCAGGACTCTTCTTCGCTGATTCCGTTTTCCTCGCAGTCCTCAAGCTGAACGGCTTTCCAGAATTCTACACCGTCTTTTTCGCATCTTGCCATAATCTCATCCACTGCCTGATATGCCATAACTATCGTCCCTCCTCCAAATTCAGAGATATTACTTCCAGAATATCTTCTTTCATTTTCAGTTCAGCCACAACATTTTCCGGTATGGACTGATCTGTCTCTACGACCATAACGGCAAGACCGCCTCTTTTGTGACGGAACACCTGCATCGTCGCAACATTGATCTTCTCCCGGCTCAGTGCCGCGCTTACCTCTGTAATACAGCCCGGGCGGTCCATGTTCCGCACGATCAACGTATTGCTCTCCCCACTGAAATCAACTTCTATCCCGTCAAGCACACTGACACGGATCCGGCCTCCTCCAATAGAGTATGCCTGCATAACCATCTTTTTATCCGCACCATTTTCCATGATCACTCTTGCTGTATTCGGATGTGCGCCGCGGATTTCTTTTTTTGCAATGGTAAATTCCATGCCATTTTCTTCTGCTACTGTAAAACTATCCGGGATTCGAAGATCATCTGGTTTCATTCCGAGAAGACCTGCAATGATCGCCTTGTCTGTTCCATGACCTTCTCCTGTCGCCGCAAATGATCCGTGCAGATACACTTCTGCTTTTTTCACCGGTTCTCCAAAAAGTTGTCTGGCTGTATAGCCGATCCGCACTGCCCCCGCTGTATGAGAACTGGACGGACCGACCATAATTGGCCCTAATATGTCAAATATGCTGCTCATTGCAAACTCCTCCTATTCTATAAATCTTTTACCAATAATCTCGCTGCTGTTGGTGATCAACATAAATGCGTCCGGATCTACTTCGTGAATCAACTCTGCATTTTTGGAAAATGATTGTAAAATATTTACATAGATTCAATGTCTCAATGACCATGTCAATAAAAAATGACTTCGCAAGGAATCCGGCCAGTGAGAATACCCCTACTGTTACACCATACACGAAAAATGACACAATGACAACTATGAAATCTACGACCAGCAGTGCTGTTCCGATTAAAACATTGGTATACTTTTTTAATATCAAAGCAATAATATCCGATCCCCCGCTAGATGCATTCATGTTGAAGAAAATTGTGGAACATACTGCAAGGATTATAAAGCAAAATACAAGTTCCAACACTGGCTGATTTGTAAGCGTCTTTGACATCGGCCACACATACTGTATGACTTCCTGTGTTACACTGTACAAGACGCTCACATAGGCAGACCGCATTGCCACTTCTTTCCCAAGGACTGATGAACACATTAGAAAACTGTGTACACCATACCTCGAGCTAATCTAAACAATCAGCAATATGAAACAGACATTTTCATTTCCCTATTGATAAATCTTATAGAAGAAGGAGCCGGCACATACCGGCTCCTTCTTCTATTACTTAGATTGCTTATCTGTATAAATTTTTTTAGCAAGTGCAATGAGCACTGATAATGCAAAGATTAATAGTAATGCTGTCACTACCATCTTTACACTTCCTGTCAGCATTCCTCCAACATATGAATATACAATTGTAGCTGGAAGCTGACCGATTCCTGTTGCTATAAGAAATGATGCCAGACCCATAGATGTAAGACCAGCTGCATAACTTATAAAATCAAAAGAAACAAAAGGCAATAATCTGCATATCAATATTGTGTGTTTTCCATATTTTTTAAAATATTGTTCAACACTATCCATTGCAAATTTTGTTGTCAATTTTTCTACTACATCTCGTCCGGCAACTCTTGCAATCAAAAAGCATAACAATGCTCCTGCCATCGCACTGCTCCAGGACAAAATTGCGCCCCGCCACCAGCCCCAGATTGCAGCATTTGCAAATGTTATCAAAAATGCCGGAAGCGGTGCTGCAACAGATTGAAATACCATCAGAAAAAATGATACTGCTACGGCATATGGTCCAAAAGATCTTATATATCCGATAATACTTTCCACACTCATAGAACTAAACAACATAAATATATAGTTTATCTTTGAATTCACTTGTGGATTCCAGATATAAAGAACAACAATTACCAGTATTATAAGACCCAGTATCATTCTGGCTATCTTTTTCTTGTTCACATCTTACTCCACATCTTCTACTGCACACCAGCGATAATAAGATTCATCATAGTTCTTTGTATTGTTAAATCCACACATTTCTAAGATAAGCTGCATATAACCAGATCTGATGCCGGCTGTACAGTATGTTACAATCTGATCATCTTTTGAAACTCCTGCATCTTCAAACATCTTCGTAATTTCTGCATTACTCTTTAACATACCAGATTTTTGGAATAAATCCGTGTAACGAATATGAATTGCATTTGGTAAATGACCACCCTTTGCTTCTCCATATAATGTTTCTCCATCATACTCTTCGTCTGCACGTACATCAATGACTTTATAGTCATCATAATTTTCTTTTAATTCGTCTGTATTGATTACATGAGTTGTATCAATAGAATCAATTTTTACATCTACAGCTTTCGGCTCACTTCCACCTTTTGCAGTCTCAATTCCTGCAGCTTTCAGTGCATCAAATCCACCATCAACCATCTTCACATCTTTATAACCAGCTGCAACCAGTTCCCATGCAATACGGCCATCATCGCCCCAGCCATTCTGAGCTGCTGCAAATAATACGATTTCTTTTTCTGGATCAAGTCCTTTTTCTCCCAGACGCTCACTTAACCGCTCAGTATCAAGAATGCATCCCCAATTTGCATCACCTGATTTTCCATCTTCACATGTTGCCAGATACTGCCATGCAATTGGAATTGCCCCTTTGATTGTTTCTTTTGCCGCTGCTTCTTCACCTCTTGCATCTACAAGAATAATATCATCTAAATGCTCTTTTACATAATCTGCATTGACAATATATTCCCCTTCAAATGCCTCTGCTGTTGTCTCCTCTTTTGTCTCACTTTTTGTGTCCTTTGTTGACTCGTTATTAGAATTACCGCATCCAACCATTCCAAGTGTCAGTGCAAGTGTCAACAGAACTGCTACTCTTTTTTTCATTTTTTCCTCCTTCTTATTCACATATCTATATATGTAAATATATTGATATAAAAAATAATACAGATACGATCTTTAAAAGTCAAGCAATTCAGCCCACTTCATAATTGATTATATCTATATGTGCATCAATATATTTGCGTTATCGATATTATGTGATTTTTTCCAATATTTCAATAATATCAGAAACTAATTGTGGACAAAAAGTAATCATTTTTTGCTCTTCCTTGATTTTTTTTGCACCTTCCTTTGTTGAAAAATCTGCTCCCATTAGTTCTCTACACATCGTGGAATCATATTTTTCTAAAAATTTTTTTCGGAATTCTACATCTTTCATAATAGACTGAACTCGTTGTTCATCACCTTCCGGATTGGGTAAATGACTTCCATACTTTAATCCTAATGCCATATAAGCTCCTATTATAGCACCACATGTTTCTCCCTGAAACATACCTGCTCCAAATCCAGATGATACCTTATATGCAAGTTCAACGTCCATTCCTAACTTTTCCGCCCAATATCGGAATACCACCTGACAGCAATCATATCCTTTATCAAACTCTTCCAGCACTTGTTCTTTTGTCATCATTATTTTCTCCTTCTGTCACTGTATCCACTTACTTTTATAAGTGCATCAATAATATCCATAATCTGACTGCACCCTTCTTCGCTAATAGAATAATAAACAAACTTGCCACTTTTTCTCATTTGAACAACACCAGAATCACATAAAATGCGCATATGGTGTGATAATGTAGACTGTCCAATATCTAATTTTTCGATCAGTTCACTGGCGCTCTGTTCTCCATTTTGTAATTGTATTAAAATATCAAGTCGCCGTTCGTCAGCAAATGCTTTTAATATTCTTGCATTTTCGAAATTATTCATACTTTTTTCCTTTTTATATTTTATCTATAAAAATTCTACCATATGCCCCCATCATATTCTAGATATAAATTTTTCTTTCACTCTTTTAAAATACACCAAGAACTTCCTCATATAAAAATACAGATAACTGCTTTTCAGATGATTGATAGATTTCCGGTATTTTGTGAGCATCATTAAATCTGTCACATCTACAAAGCAGTTATCTGTATTACTTATTACAAGAAGTTCCCTACATTCCAAGTTTTTCAGCAATTTCTATTCCTCGTGGACTGACCGCTACGCCTCCAAGGCTGGTCTCTCTAAGACTTATATCCATCTTGATTCCGACTTCTCCCATAGCATCAATGACCTGGTCCACTGGAATCTGACTGATAATTCCGGCCAGTGCCATATCTGCTGTCGCCAGTGCATTGACCGCACCGCCCACATTTCGTTTCACACATGGAACTTCCACAAGTCCTGCTACTGGGTCACACACAAGCCCCATCAGATTCTTGAGCGCCATAGCACAGGCATGTCCTATCTGGACTTCACTGCCGCCACGGACACCACAGATTGCGGCCGCAGCCATGCCAGAAGCAGAACCTATCTCTGCCTGACAGCCGCCGGATGCTCCCGCAAGAGAAGCGCGAGAAGCAATCACCTGACCGATTCCTGCTGCCACATACATAGCCTCAATCATACGGTCTTCCTCGATTCCATACTCCCGGCAATATGTCACAAGAACTGCCGGCATCACACCACAGGCCCCAGCCGTCGGCGCCGCCACAATTCTCTTCATACAGGCATTATTACAGCCCATTTTCAACGCATTTGCAATGACCTTTGACACAAAATCCCCGCAGAGCGGCTTTTCATTCTGACGATACTCGTCCATAAGCCCGCCTTCTTTTCCCACCAGACCACTTCTGGATCTCTCGGAAGGATTGTATGCGTCTACGCTTTCTTTCATCCGCGTCCACATGAGTGTCATCTGCTGCCAGGATTCCTCTTCTGTTATCCCATTTTCTTCGCAGTCTTCTAACTGAACTGCTTTCCAGAAAGGAATGTTCTCCTTCTCACATCTGACCTGTATTTCCTCCACTGCCTGATATGCCATTATTCCTTCCTCCCTTCCAGATTCAACGAAATCACCTCCAGAATATCTTCCTTCTTCCGCAACTCTTCTGTCACGCCAATCGATATCGGTTCGTCTGTCTCTACAACCATCACCGCGCCACCGCCTCTTTTATGTCGAAACACCTGCATCGTAGCCACGTTGATTTTTTCGTGGCTCAGTGCTGCTGAAACTTCTGTAATACATCCTGGACGATCCATATTCCGGACAATCAATGTATTGCTCTCACCACTGAAATCCACTTCAATTCCATCTAAAATGCTGACCCGGATTCTTCCTCCACCGATAGAATACGCCTGAAGCACCATCTTTCTTCCTTCTGCATTCTCCATCACAACACGTGCCGTATTCGGATGTGCATTTTTGAACTCTTTATTTGAAATAGTAAATTCCATTCCTGCCTTTTTCGCTTCCTCAAATGCCACCGGAATCCGAAGGTCGTCCGGCTTCATTCCAAGAAGTCCGGCAATAATTGCACGGTCTGTACCGTGCCCTTTTCCCGTTGCCGCAAATGAGCCGTGAAGATAGACTTCTGCTTTTGTTACCGGTTCCCTGAAAAGCTGTCTTGCCGTATAACCAATTCTTGCAGCTCCGGCTGTATGGGAACTGGACGGACCGACCATGACTGGTCCCAAAATATCAAAAATACTTCCCATATATTTTATCCTCTTCTGCAAAGCCGCAGAAAAAAACTTTTACATTTTCCCTACGGCTTTTGCTTTCTCAATTGATTTAACTATGTATTATCCCGCTTCTTAAAACGCTCTTTTATTTCTTTTTCTTCGGCATTACATGGATAGCTCCGCCTTCCAGCTCTTCAAGCGCTTCTCCGATTCCTTCATTGTAAGTCGGATGTGCCCGCATACCTTTCAGAAGCTGTGATACTGTCATATTATTGGCAACTGCTGTCACGAATTCACCGATCATGTCGGTCGCTCTTGCGCACATCATCTGTGCTCCGACAATCACGCCACTCTCTTCTTCTGCAACGATTTTAATAAATCCCCGCTCCTCTTTTGTGATGAGCGATTTTCCATTTGCGCTCATAATGAACTTACCAACTTTAACGGCAATACCTTTTTCTTTTGCCTCATCTTCCGTAATACCGACAGATGCAATTTCAGGATCTGTGTATACACAGCCCGGAACTACATTTACATCGACAGACACTTCTTTTCCGGCAAGCTGCTCTACAACCTGGATTCCCTGGGCACTTGCTGCATGGGCAAGCTGTGCTCCAAAGATCAGATCTCCGATTGCATACACGCCCGGAATACTTGTCTCGAACTTCTCATTTACAACGACACGTCCGCGGTTCATCTCCGGTGTCGCATCTTCTGCAAAGAGTCCGTCTGTGTTCGGGCATCTTCCAACCGCACATAATACATACTGGGAGGCTGCACTCTGCTCTTTTTCTTTCTCCACATACTTACAAATGTACTGGTCTCCGTCTGCTTCTACACCCTGTACAGCAGCTGCTGTGTGAATATCAATGCCGCGTTTTTTCAAAATCAATTTCAGATTCTGAGAAATCTCCTTATCCATATTCGGAAGAATTCTTGGGAGTGCCTCAAGAATCGTCACCTTACAGCCAAGTTCTGCGTAAACCGTTGCGAATTCCACACTGATAACTCCGCCACCAATAATTGTAAGGCTCTCCGGCACACTCTTCATACGGAACAGTTCATCACTGGTCAGGACTCCCGGAAGATCCATTCCCGGAATCGGCAGAATCAACGGCTTAGATCCTGCTGCCAGAATGATATGCTCTGCTTCCAGCACCTGTTCCCCGCTTTCAGACACAACTTTTACTTTCTTATCTGGAAGAAGGGTTCCTTTTCCGGAGATCTGGTCAACTTCGTTGCCCTTAAACAACCCTTCCACACCGGAAACAAGCTGCTTTGTTGTCTCTTCTTTGTATTCAAATATTTTTTCAAAATCAAATGTTACATTTTCTGCATGGATACCAAAGCGCTCACACTCTTTTGCGCTTCTATATACTTCTGCTGCATGAATCATTGCTTTTGCCGGAATACATCCACGGTTCAGACATGTTCCGCCTGCTTCTCTTGCCTCAATAACAGCCGTTTTAAATCCAAGCTTTGCTGCCTTAATAGCAGCCACATATCCTCCCGGTCCGGCACCGATCACGATTACATCATATTTCTCGCTCATACGGATGTCCTCCTGTAATTATCCACAATACTGCCAGATGGCAGTGTCTTTTTCCACAACTTCTTTCATATCTTTCCACCTTGTTCAACTGGATGTAACACTTGAATTGAATTCGGAAAGACATTTTTTCTGCTAGAGTTCTTCCTCTTTTATCCACTCGATAATATCTGCTACCATCTCTTCTTCCTGCTTATCCTCAGCCCAGTAAAGTCTAAGCTCCGAGCAAATATTCTTCTTATGATAACGGATACCTTTTAAATACTTCGGAAGCTTCTCGATCGTCATAGGTTTCAGCGAATCTGAGTACACATTGACATCAGAAATCTTTCCTTTATCCACCTGGAACTGAATATTCATCTGCCCCCACGAAAATCTCTTTGATATCTCATACTGGAAATCAATTTTCCGTCCAAAGCGCCAGTCCCAGGAGGAAAAATGTTTCGTCCTCATTTCGATTTCTTTCTGATCCAGGTCTTCCATCTTACACTCATTCGATGTCAGGCCATAGACTTCTTCAAATGCTTCACGAAGTGCTTTTTTCAATGCTTCCAATGTCAGATCCGGTATGTAATCCACCAGATTAGTCACTCTTGATTTTACAGAGTCCACACCTTTGGACTGTAATTTTTCCTTTGATACAGTCAGATACTTGGAAAGCATCTCTTTGTTCACATTCATCATCAATGTTCCGTGATGATAGCAATGCTGCTCCTGCTCATAAAATGCATTTCCGGAAAATTTCTTTCCATCAATCAAAATGTCATTTCTTCCGGACTTCTCCGCTTTTGCCCCTAACTTTTGCACTGCTTTGACAATAACTTCCAACTGTCTGTCAATGCTGTAATTTTCTTTTGATACGAGAAATGTGAAGTTCAGATTTCCCAGATCATGATATACCGCTCCGCCACCGGAAAGACGACGTGCCAGATGTCCTCCATTTTCCTCAAGACTTTCAACTTTACATTCTTTCCAGGCATTCTGATTTCTTCCGATTACAACGGTATTCTGATTCTGCCACAAATATAAAATACACTCCTGAGGTTCACAGTGGAGGAGTAAATACTCCTCCACTGCAAGATTTTTATATGGATTAAACTGACCGCTCTCAATGTATGTAATCTTCTCTACCATACGCGATCCCCTTATCCTATTCTTTTCAAATTTTTTATATTCTTGTTGTTACATCTGCAAATTATGATTCAAACTCATATTTCAATACCGGATGTCTTGCTGCCTCTACCTCATCCATTCTTGTGACCGGTGTTGTCACTGGTGCCTGAAGCAGGCTTTCCGGCTTCTCAAGTGCATCATTGTAAAGCTTACGAAATACCTCAATTGCATGATCCAGTACTTCTTTTGACTCTGTCTCTGTCGGCTCTACCATCAGCGCTTCATGTACGATTAACGGGAAGTACATTGTAGGCGGATGGATTCCGTTATCCAGAAGTCCTTTTGCGATATCCATTGCAGATACGCCTGCTTTCTTCTTCAGATCTTCCAGACTCATAACAAACTCATGCATGCATACCTCATCATATGCCATTGTATAGAGGTCTTTTAACTTGTTCATCATATAGTTCGCGTTCAGAACTGCGTTCTGGCTTGCCTCCGGAATTCCTTCTTTTCCAAGTGTCATCAGGTAAGTCAGTGCTTTGACAACTACAAGGAAGTTTCCGTAGAATTCTTTCATCTCACCGATGCTGTGCTCGGCTTTCTCCATTGCCAGAGCCCCTTCTTTTTCTACCACTCTGTAGGATGGCAGGAACTGCAGCAACATACTCTTACAGCCAACCGGTCCGCTTCCCGGACCTCCGCCTCCATGAGGTGTTGAAAATGTCTTATGAAGGTTCAGGTGAATCACGTCGAATCCCATATCTCCAGGTCTTACAGTTCCCATAACTGCATTCAGGTTTGCTCCATCGTAATAGCAAAGACCGCCGCATTCATGTACGATTTCTGTAATTTTTAAAATATTTTTGTCAAACAGTCCGACAGTGTTCGGATTGGTCAGCATCAGTCCTGCAGTATCTTCTCCACATGCTGCCTTTAACGCTTCAAGGTCTACTCCTCCGTCCGGTGCAGATGCAATGCTGACTACCTTATAGCCTGCCATTGTAGCACTGGCCGGGTTGGTTCCATGCGCAGAATCCGGTACAATGATTTTTGTTCTCTTCTCGTCTCCTCTGCTCTCATGATATGCCTTAATGAGCATCAGACCTGTAAACTCTCCGTGAGCTCCTGCTGCAGGCTGGAATGTCATACCGTCCATTCCTGTGATCTCGCACAGGTATTCTTCGGATTTTTTCAGAACTTCCAGGCATCCCTGTACAGAATGTTCTGGCTGCAGCGGATGGATTTGGGTAAATCCAGGCAATGCTGCCATATCTTCATTAATTTTCGGATTGTACTTCATCGTACAAGATCCAAGTGGATAGAATCCATCATTGACTCCATGGGATTTCTTTGCCAGTTCTGTATAGTGTCTGGAAAGGTCATTCTCAGACATTTGCGGAAGGTGAAGCTCTTTTTGTCTTGCATCCTTCTCACCAGGTTTTTTGATTTCTACATCGCAGGCTGGGAGCATGCTCATGCCTCGTCCGGCTCTGCTTTTTTCAAATACTAACATGCTCTACACCTCCTTTAAAATGCGGACAACTTCATCCATTTCTTCTTTTGTGTTCATCTCTGTACAGCACCATAATACTCGGTGGTTTCCAAGTGGATATCCTCCCAGGATTCCATGCTCTTCCAGCGCCTTTAATGCTTCGCAAGGACATTTTTCAGATACAGTTACAAATTCGTGGAAGAATTCTCCCTTATTCTCTACTTTGAATCCGATCTTATCAAGCTCTGCTGCCAGATAATGTGCTTTGGAAGCAGACTGAAGCGCTGCTTCTTTGATTCCTTCACTTCCCATAGCCGACATGTACACGTCAACTGCCAGCGCACAAAGTGCCTGATTGGAACAAATGTTACTGGAAGCTTTTTCTCTGCGGATATGCTGCTCTCTTGCCTGAAGTGTCAATACATATCCGGTCTTTCTATTATGGTCTTCTGTCTGACCGACAATTCTTCCCGGAAGCTTTCTCATCATGCCTTCTGTGGCTGCCATAAATCCTAAGTATGGTCCTCCAAATCCAAGTGGAAGTCCCAGTGGCTGTCCATCTCCGACTGCCACATCTGCACCGTACTCTGCCGGTGTCTTGATAATTCCAAGGGAGATTGGATTCACACCCATGATATATTTTGCCCCGGCACCATGAGCAATTTTCCCGATTGCCTGTGCATCTTCCAGATTACCGTAATAGTTCGGATGCTGGATATAGACACATGCTGTCTGCTCGTCTATATTTTCTTTCAGATAATCCAGATCTGTCACGCCGTCTTTTTCCGGAATCTCCACGATCTCCATTCCATTTCCATGACAATACGTATGTATCGTTGCCAGTGCATCCGGCAGGATCGCTGTGGATACGAAGGCTTTCTTACGCTTTCTCTCCTGGCACATTGCCACACCTTCTGCTGCCGCCTCGGCACCGTCATACACACAGGCATTGGACACGTCCATTCCGGTCAGATCACAGATCATTGTCTGATACTCGAAAATGGACTGTAAGATTCCCTGACTGATCTCTGCCTGATACGGTGTATATGCTGTCAGCAGATTTTCTTTTGAAATCACACTGTTCACTATGGATGGAATAAAATGTCTGTATGCTCCTGCACCTCGGAAAATGGTCTTAAATACCTGATTCTTTGATGCAATATTTTCCATCTCTCTGCGGACTTCCAGCTCTGACTTTCCTTCCGGAATATTCAGTCCGCCTTTGATCTTAACCTCATCAGGAATATGTGCGAACAAATCCTCGATAGAACTGTATCCGATCTCTTTTAACATTTCCTGACGTTCTTCTAACGTATTCGGTACATAGCTTCCCATATGCCGTCCACCTCCCGTCTTTGTCTTACTGCTCGCTTGCTACAAATGCCTCGTATTCTGATGGGGATAATAATTCCTCTTTCTCAGATACTTCTTTTACTTTGATAAACCATGCATCATATGGTGCTCCGTTGATAGATTCCGGTGCATCTAAAAGCTCCTCGTTAATCTCACACACAACTCCGGAAACCGGTGAATATACATCGGAAACAGCCTTTACAGACTCAACATCACCAAATGCCTCACCAACGGATACGCTATCTCCCTCTTCCGGAAGATTTACAAATACTAAGTCTCCAAGCTCAGACTGTGCGTAGTCTGTAAGACCAATTGTAACAACATCTCCTTCTTCTTTTACCCACTCATGTGATTTTGCATATAATAATCCTTCTCTGATTTCCATCTTAATAATCTCCTTTTTTATATATTCTCTTTTTTAATCCTTCAACAAAACTTATTTCGCTCTCTTGTAGAATGGCAGTGCTATGACTTCTGCCTCGACTTTACGTCCTCTTACATCTACTTCTACTTTATTACCAATCTCTACACTTCCGGCATCTACTAATGCCATTGCGATTGGATATCCCAGGAACGGACAATGTGTTCCGCTTGTTGTATGTCCGATTTTCTTTTCTCCAACATAGATATCCTGATGTTCACGGATAATTCCTCTTCCGGTTACTTTGAGTCCGATTCTTGTAATTTTCGGCTCACCACGCTCTTCCATGGCTTTCTTTCCGATGAAGTCTTCCTCTTTTCCCATCTTGACTGCAAATTTCAGGCCTGTCTCAAGTGGTGATATTTCATCATCCATCTCATGTCCGTACAGTGGCATCGCTGCTTCCATACGAAGTGTATCTCTGGCTCCAAGTCCACATGGAATCAGCCCTTCGTCTTTTCCGGCCTCTAAAAGTGCATCCCACATTTTCTCAGCATTTTCACTTGCCAGATATAACTCGACTCCGTCCTCTCCTGTGTATCCTGTCTTGGAAATGATACATGGGATTCCAGCTACCTCTGTATCGAATACTGCATGATAATATTTCTTTGGAATGTTCTCTTCTGCCGTTAATTTCTTCAGGATTTCCATTGCTTTGGGTCCCTGAAGTGCGATCTGCCCATACTCAGAAGATGCATCTGTAAATGTGACCTCTCCGAATTGATGGTCTAACATCCACTGATAATCTTTATCTTTGTTCGCCGCATTTACTACGATAAAGTAATCATTATCTCCACGTTTGTATACGATCAGGTCATCTACCGTTCCACCATTCTCGTTACACATCGGGCTGTATCTTGCCTGCCCATCTACCATGTTGGTAAAATCATTTGTCAGCAGCTTCTGCAGGTTTGCAAGTGCATCTTTTCCCTGGCACAATACCTCTCCCATATGAGACACATCGAAAAGTCCTGCTTTTTCTCTAACTGCCATATGCTCTGTGATAACACCTGTTCCATACTGTACCGGTAAGAGATATCCTGCAAATGGAACGATCTTACCGCCTGCTTTCACATGCGCACCATAAAGTGGTGTTTTTAACTCCATATCATATCCTCCTTCTTGTTTTTAATAGGGACGTTAATTATAGGTACATTAATTTATTCATATAATGGATATTTCTTGCAGATTTTTGTAACTTCATCTCTGATTTCATCTGCCTTTGTCTCAAAGTCTGTCACTGTCATCTTGATCAGTTTTGCGATTATCTTCATATCCTCTTCCTTCAGTCCTCTTGTTGTAACTGCCGGTGTACCAATTCTGATTCCACTTGTTACAAATGGGCTTGCCGGATCATTTGGTACTGAGTTCTTATTGACTGTGATGTAAACCTCGTCCAGTCGGTTCTGAAGTTCTTTTCCGGTAATGTTCATGTTCTGAAGATCTACTAACATCAAGTGGTTATCCGTTCCACCACTTACCAGATTGAAGCCTTCTGCAATCAATGCATCTGCAAGTGCTTTCGCGTTATTCACTACCTGCTTCTGATACTCTTTGAACTCTGGTTTCAATGCCTCTCCGAAGCAGACAGCTTTTGCTGCAATAATATGCATCAGCGGACCCCCCTGAGTTCCCGGGAAGATTGCTTTGTTAATTGCTTTTGCATGTTCTTCCTTACACATGATCACTCCGCCTCTTGGTCCTCTCAGTGTCTTGTGCGTTGTCGTTGTAACTACATCTGCGTATGGAACCGGATTCTGGTGAAGTCCTGCTGCAACCAGTCCTGCGATATGTGCCATATCTACGAAGAGATAAGCGCCAACTTCTTTTGCAATATCTGCAAAGATATCGAATCGGATCTCTCTTGGATAAGCGGAAGCTCCTGCAACAATCATCTTCGGCTTACATTCATGTGCAAGTTTTCGAATCTCATCGTAATCCAGTACTCCGTCATCATTGATGTTGTAAGGAACAAAATTATATAAAATACCGGATTGGTTTACCGGTGATCCATGTGTCAGATGTCCGCCGTGTGCCAGGTTCAGTCCCATTACTGTGTCACCCGGTTTAATCAGTGCCTGATATACTGCATTGTTTGCATTTGCTCCTGAATGTGGCTGAACACATGCATGATCACAGCCAAATAATTCTTTTAATCTCTCAATTGCCAGATTTTCAACGATATCTACATTCTCGCAGCCCCCATAATATCTCTTGCCCGGATATCCTTCTGCGTATTTATTTGCCGGTACAGTTGCCATAGCCATCATCACTGCCGGGCTGATAATGTTCTCAGATGCGATCAGCTCCAGGTTTCTTCTCTGGCGTCCAAGCTCCAACTCAATTGCTTTTCCAACCTCTTCGTCATAGTTCTTCACATAATCTGTTACCTGTTCAACCATGTTCATTTTCTAATCATCCTCCAAATTTCCCCAAAAATTTTTAAAAAAGGGTACAAAAAAAGCAGGTAAAAAATAATTTCTTAACAATCTTAAGACTAATTATTTTTTATCTGCCTCTGTCCTTTCACCTGAAAGATTACTTACCGGTCTTCGCGTGTATGGCAGGTAAGTTACTTCTTCGGTACAATCCCTTCCATTGTTCTCCAGAGTGTTGTCCAGACCCGTTCCTTTTGCCTGAGAGTTTCTGCTTGCCCCTTCGGCTCCAGTCTATCATTCCATGTGTCGCGTCTCACATGATAGTGGTATCTCACAAGTCCTTCCTTCAACTTAACCTCAGAATACAGCTGTCTGATAATAAAGTCAAGCGTTAAATATTTTTCTTACTTGTTAGAATTCTATCAGTGATTATCGTTAAATATCTGACACCGTATTTACAGCCTTTACATGCTTTTTTCTCAGTAAATAAAAACTATTCTGTACTTGCATTTGTACTACTATCATTACTGCTGTCCGTACTTGTGTCTGTACTACTAACTAATCTTGACTTAGGAATTTCGATATTCTCCTTCTTGTATGCATCCAGTACAGCCTCCTTGATACATTTTGCATATGCTTTCGCACCTGCCGAGAGCAAATGTGTATCGTCTGCATCAAAATACTCATCATGACCCTCGCTTGCAGCATACCAGTCGATCAGATATGTATGATCATTTTCTTCTACGAATTTTTTTATCTTGCTGTTGCTTTCCTCTTCGAACGTCTCATGCGGAATCCGGACTGTTGTCAGAAACAATGGCATATCCTTCTCTATCTTCTCCCGAATAGCTTCAAGTTCACCATTGATCGGACTGTTCGAAAGTGATGCAAATATGACGCCTTCTCCTTCCCATTTCTTTTCATCAATGTAGGAATCAAGAACTTGTTTACCAAGTGATGTGATCCGTCCGATTTTAGTATCACTGACACTGTTTGGAAACATTTCATAAAAATCATCTGTCACATCAACTGCAATAGAATCCCCAATGAGCAGGAGATTTAAACCTTCCAGAATCTCATCATCCGTCAGATCAGCCGTACAGATGGTATCATCACTCTCTGAACCATTCGCTTTCTGCTTTGCAAGTTGTTCTTCCGTCATCTTACCGGTCTCTTTTGCCTTTGTCTCACGTTTTTGTAATGTATCCAATGCATTTTTCTTCGGCACAAATACCATGCAAAGTATCAGTGACACGGTCAGTACAAATGTGCCTGCCATTACCTTTAAACTTCTTCTTGCCACCTGTACCTGGTGCTTCTTCTCCTGCCTGGATTTCGGTCTGCTTCTTAAAATATTCAAATATTCCCCAATAATACCATGTCGGATCGGTGTTTCAATAAAACGATAAGAAAGCTCTGCCAGGACAACACTTAATACAATTTCAATCAATGTAATCCACCAGGATGCCTTTATCCCCTTACTGATTAACAAAATGATTGGATAATGCCACAGATATATGCTGTATGAACGATCCCCAATCCATTTCAATACTGGGTTACTTAAAAATCTGCTAAGCCAGGTCTTTCGTCCTGATACTGCATAGACCATCAATACGGTCAGAATTGTTCCAAAAAATTGTCCTCCTCTGTACCAGAAATTACTGGAACCATTGATTGCTATCGTCATCACGAGCAACACTGCAAAAGACACACTGCCCAAAACCATATTGACACTAGCTGAAAGTCTTCTTGGAACCATCCGATACTCCCACAGAATTGCAAGTAATGCACCGAATAAAAGGGAAAATGCTCTCGTGTCTGTCCCATAATATACCCGGCTGGCATCCTTCTGTGGATCAAATAATACAATCATCAAAATGACTGAGATCAGCGCCAGCAGCAACGTTACTCCTGCAAACAAAAGACCTCTCTTTGCCCGTCCCTCTCCTCTGCTTTTTACTAACTTATAGATTCCCAGAAGAATCAATGGATATATCAGATAAAATTGTGTCTCAATCGCCAGTGACCAACAATGCGTAAATGGTGACGGTACTCCGGCCGCTTCAAAATAAGATACCTTATTAAAAATCTGCCACCAGTTATTAAATCCTAGAACAGATGCCAGGAAATCCTTACAGCCCTTTGTAAAAATAATCCTGTTTACGACTGCGCTGACAAATATGATAACAACTGCCATTGACATAACTGCCGGAACAAGACGCCTGATACGCCTCAGCCAAAAATTCTTCAAATCTATTGTTCCTTCTTCTTCTACTTCGGAAATCAGTATACCTGTAATTAAATATCCTGATAAAACAAAAAATACTGTCACACCAAGAAAGCCGCTCTTAAATAAAGCCAGCTTCAAATGATATGCCAGTACCATAATAACCGCAATTGCTCTTATGCCATCAAGCCCTGTGATGTATCTTCTCTTTTTCCCCATAACTCTTCATCCTCATTTGTACTTTTTATTGTTTAGCTCATAACTTCTGTTGCTTCTCCTCTTGTCTCTAATATCTATTATACATAATATTAAATAAAAGTACAAAAAAAAGCAAGAACCTTTAAAGTTCTTGCTTGTCTGCATGAGCGTGCGGGGATTCGAACCCCGGACAACTTGATTAAAAGTCAAGTGCTCT
>OGPW01000521.1_pt1 | contig 30691 bp, 27 predicted proteins | sample 1553061 | NCBI WGS metagenome assembly OGPW01 (sample SAMEA2580292, study PRJEB22360) | human gut metagenome | biome: human gut; feature: human-associated habitat; material: faeces | place: Denmark | collected 2008/2010
AGCTGGTGGCCGGCCCGATCGTCCGCGCCCGGGATTTCATCCCGCAGATCCGGCAGAACCCGGTCGTGGTCACACGCGAGATGTTCGGCACGGGCATCTATCTCATCGCCATCGGTCTGTTCAAGAAGGCCGTCATCTCGGACTATATCTCGCTCAACTTCGTCGACCGCATTTTCGACGACCCTGCGCTCTATTCGGGCATGGAGTGTCTGGCAGCCGTCTACGGCTATGCCCTTCAAATCTACTGCGACTTCTCGGGTTATTCGGACATGGCCATCGGCATCGCGCTGCTGCTCGGCTTCCACTTCAACAAGAACTTCGACTCGCCCTACAAGTCGGCGACGATCACCGAATTCTGGCGGCGGTGGCACATCTCGCTGTCGAGCTGGCTCAAGGACTACCTCTATATCTCACTGGGCGGCAACCGCAAAGGACACCTGCGGACCTACCTGAACCTGATCGTCACGATGCTGTTGGGCGGCCTGTGGCACGGCGCGGCATGGCGCTTCGTGCTGTGGGGCGGCTGGCACGGCGCCTCGCTCGCGGTGCACAAATGGTTCATGGCCCATGTGCCGGGCTTCAAGGCGCAGGGTGCCGACATGCCGCGCTGGCGGCGGATCATCGGCATCGTCGTGACGTTCCACGTCGTCTGCTTCGGCTGGATCATGTTCCGCGCCAGCGACCTGCAGACCGCCCGGAATATGCTGTCGCAAATCTTTACCGACTTCAAGCCGGAACTGATCCCGCAGGTCGTCTCGGGATACGCCGCCGTAATGGGACTGATGGCCGTGGGTTACCTGCTGCACCTGATGCCGGTGCGGAGCGAACTGTGGGCTCAGCGCACCGTGACCGAGTCTCCGCTGCCGGTGAAGGTGGTGACGATCGCGGTACTGGTCTGGGCCGTGATGCTGATCAAGTCGGCCGAGATCCAGCCGTTTATCTATTTCCAATTCTGATCGCGGAGACGCCGAAAACCGCCCCCGTACGCGACAGCAAGCAACTGTACCCCCTCATTTAAACTTCCGGTTAACAGTAGGTTAACAAATGCTTATATCCGGCCCCTGGGAGGGGAAAGTTCCGGAAATATTTGTTATCTTTGGGTAATTATCTGTTATTAACCAAGATAACCTGCAAAGCCATGAAAATGAAAAAACTGCTCATCCCGCTGTTTCTCTGCTGTGCGGTCGCGCTACAGGCCCAGCCCGAAGTGCGTCCCGGCAACGAAACGCCCGAATTCACCGACCACTTCTATACCCATACGCGCGACCTGATCCGCGTCCCCGACATTCCGGGGTACACGACGTTAAAATGCGACTTCCACATCCATTCGGCCTATTCCGACGGCAGCGTGTGGCCCGACGTGCGGGTCAACGAGGCGTGGAACGAAGGACTCGACGCCATCGCGATCACCGAACATATCGAATACCGTCCCCGGGTAAAGGAAGGGCTGGTCTGCGGCGACCAGAACCAATCCTACAAGATCGCCGCCGAAGCGGGCGAACGGATGGGCATCCTGGTGGTACCCGGAGCCGAGATCACGCGCCAAAAACCCTTCGGCCACATGAACGCCTTTTTCCTGACCGACGCCAACGCGCTCGACACGGACGATCCGGTACAGGCGGTGGAAAACGCCGTGAAACAGGGAGCGTTCATCATGTGGAACCACCCCGGCTGGCCCGACAGGCAGGTCACGATGTACGACGTGCACCGCAAGCTGATCGACGAAGGCAAAATACACGGGATCGAACTGATCAACGGGCCCGAATACCATCCCAAAGCGATCGCATGGTGCAAAGAGAACCGCCTCGCTTACATGTGCGGCTCGGACGCACACCAGCTCATCACCGGCAAGTACGGCCTTTCGCGCATGCCGCGCCCGATGACGCTCGTCTTTGCCAAAGAGCGTTCGGTCGGGGGGATCAAAGAGGCCCTGTTCGCCCGCCGCAGCGCGGTGATGTTCCACGACCTGCTGATCGGTCCCGCCGACCTGCTCCGCGCGCTGATGGACGCGTCGCTCGACTACCGCCGTTTTGCACGTGACGACAAAAATAAAACCACCACGTACGACGTAACGAACAATTCGGATATCTCCTACAAGGTGATTATCGACGAATTGCCGGTGATCCTGCGGGCCAACTCCATCACGCGTATCAGGATTCCCGACGCCCAGCGCACCACACCGGTACTGAACTGCCTGATCACGGCTGATGAAACGCTTGAAGCGCAACTGCCGGAAGCCCGTATCCAGTAAACCCGCGCCAGGTAACACAGGGACAGCACGCCTGCCTCCGGGAAACAGGTCAAACAGTAACCGCACAAAAAGCCATCTTCACATGCCTGGGGTATTACATCCAAGAGTGTGCCAACGGTTTTACCGGGCCCCGCTCCGGAGTACGAATCCCTGCCGGTTAGCGGCAGGGATTTCGCTCTCAGAGTAACCCTTTCGCTTTTATTTCGTATATTTGGATTGCTTTTGCCTCCGGGCGGACGTTGTCCGCCCGGAGGCACCGCAACAAACAACCATCAGCCATGTGGCAGCAAATCCTGCATATCGACCAGCAACTGTTACTGGCCCTGAACGGAAGTTGGGGCGGTTTCTGGGATACGTTCTTTTATATCGTCACGGCGCGCCTGACGTGGATTCCGCTCTACGCGGCGATCCTCTACTTCGCATGGCGCAGGATCGGGACGCGTAACCTGCTTTGGATGCTCGTCTGCCTCGGCGTGGCGGTAATCGCAGCCGACCAGATATGTAACTTTTTCAAGCACTATACCCCGAAGCTGCGCCCGTCGCACACCCCCGCGATCGAACAGTTCGTGCACACGCTGCACGGCTACCGCGGCGGCCTGTACGGCACCGTATCGGCCCACGCAGCGGTGAGCTTCACGATCGCGATGTTCAGCGCACGGCTCTTCTCTCGGAGCTGGTACACCTGGACGATCATGCTGTGGGCGGCGCTGGTTTGTTACAGCCGTATCTATGCGGGCCTCCACTACCCGATGGACATCCTGTTCGGTACCACACTCGGGTTGCTGCTCGGAGCGGCGGCTTACCGGACATACCGCAAAGCGACGGCCCCCCGGCCGGAAAAAGGGGATGGAAACGCACCGGCCGCCTCCCGGGAAACGCCGAAAAGCCTTAACGATCCAAACGCATGACCCTCTCCGAACAATCCGCCGCACTGCGCAGGCGTCTTTACGATAACCGGCACTGGCTGCCGCTGCTGCTCTACCCAGCCGCACTGCTGGCGCTGCTCATCGCACGGCCGTTCAACATCATTCCCGACTCGTTCGTTTTTACGCTGCTCTGTGCGGTGATTTCGCTCTCGGGCGTGGCGGTGCGCGTACTGACGGTCGGCTACCTCCCCCGAAAAAGCGAAGAAGAGGTCGAAAGCGGCGTCCACAGCACGACGCTCATCACCCAGGGCATGTACTCGACCGTCCGCCATCCCATTGCGCTGGGCAACCTGCTGGCCTGGTACGGCATCATCCTCTACGTGGGCGTAACGTGGTTCATCATCGGGGCCGCGATGCTCTATACGCTGTTCACCTACCTGGTGCTGATGAGCGAGGAAGAGGAGCTCAAACAGCGCTTCGGCGAGCGCTACACCGACTGGGCCCGGTACACGAACGCGCTGATCCCGAACCGCAAGCTGTGGGTCAGCAACCGCTACCGCTTTTCGCTGATGCAGGTCATCCGCCGCGAATACGTCGGTTTCTTCTGCCTCGTGCTCGCTTTCGTAACGATCAACCTGATCCGGAACCGCATGATCGAATTCACATGGGGCCTCTCGCCGCTGTGGAGTACGGTGGGAGCCATCACGTTGCTGTTCACGATCTTCATCCGCGTCATCATCAAACTGATCAACAAATAAGCCCTCTCCCCATGACAAGAGTTCTACTCACAGCGACCCTCGCGGCCGGTTTACTGGGTTTCGCGCCGCCGGCCGGGCATGCCGGCTCCGGAACCGGAACAAGGTCCGGTGCTGCAACTGTAACCGCCCCCCGGACTGCGGATCAGGCAAGGATAGACGCGGCAGCTGCCGCACAGGCAAACGGCATCCAGCGACCAGACAGCCGACAACGGAACACCCCGCAGCAGAACGCTCCGCAACAAAACACCCGGCAGCCGGACAGTTCCAAACCGCAACGGGGGCTGCACTCCTCCCGGGGCATGCATCCGGGTCCGGCCGTTCCTCCGTGGGCGACGGCGCAACCGTTCACGATCACCCCCTCTCCGGCACCCGGGCAACTGCGGATGCCGTGGCGCAACTGCGTCGCCGTGGGAAGGGCCTACCTGCTGCTGCGGGCCGACCTGCTCGAACAGTTCGCCGCGGCGCAAAAAGAGCTGGGCTACCGCTACTGCCGCTTCCACGCGCTGTTCGACCGCGACATGGATGTAGTCGAACGGGCGAAAGACGGCTCGCTGACCTTCAAGTGGCACCAGATCGACAAGATCTACGACGCGCTGCTGGCGATGGGCATCCGCCCGTTCGTCGAACTGAACCCGATGCCCGACGCGCTGGCTTCCGGCACGCAACAGCTCTTCTGGTACAAGGCCAACGTCACCCCGCCGCAGGATTACCGCGAATGGGAACTGCTCGTGCACGAGTTCGCGAAGCACCTGGTGCGGCGCTACGGACTCGACGAAGTGCGCAAATGGTATTTCGAAGTATGGAACGAACCGAACCTGTCGGGATTCTGGTCGGGTACGAAAGACGAGTATTTCAAACTCTACAAAGCGAGTGCAGACGGGCTCAAATCGGTGGACGGGGGCCTGCGCATCGGCGGCCCCGCCTCGTCGAAGGCCAACTGGATCCAGGACATGATCGACTACTGCACCGACAACGGCGTACCGCTGGACTTCATTTCGACGCACCTCTACCCGCAGGACGAACAGGTCGACTACCCCAACCGCAAAGGCAGCCCTTACGGCGTAGGCGAGTATTTCCCCGCGAAGATCAAAAGCGTGAAGGAGATCGTCGCGAACTCGAAGCGCCCCGACCTGGAGATCCACTGGACCGAATGGAACACGCAGCAAGCTCCGTCGGCGGACAAGGTTACGTGGGGGGACAACCGGTACGTGGACGACCTGCACGCCGCCGCGACGATCGTGCGCAACTGCGTCGAGACCGACGCCGATGCACAGACGATGGCCTACTGGGTGCTCAGCGACATCTTCGACGAGGGATCCATTCCCGACGCACCGTTTTCATGCACCTACGGGCTGATGACGATCCACGGCATCCGCAAGGCGAGCTACAACGCCTTCGCACTGATGCGACGCATGGAAGGCGACCTGATGCAGGTCGCTTCTCCCGAAGCCATACAACCGGGCAAAGGCATCACGGCCACCGAAGAGGGCGACATCGTCCGGGTATTGGCCTGGAACCAGAATTTCGTCGAGCTGAATGAAGCCGTCCCCTTCAACGCCGCCATTACCCTGCCGACACTGAAAGACACCGCTTACATCATTACGCGCGCCACGATCAAAGAGGGCGCCGGAAGTCCGTGGGAAACCTGGGTCGCGATGGGACGCCCGCTGAACCTGACGCCGGTACAGCAGAAATTGCTCGAAGCGGCCTCAGTACCGGAATACAGCCTCGTACAGGACTACACGGCAGGACCGGGGGGCTTGTCGCTGAATTGCTGCCTCGCACCGGGCGAAGTGGCTTTCTTCGAGATTACGCCGCGCGCATCGGGCTACGGCCGCAGCCGTATCGACGACGCGGAATTCCGCATCTGGGACAAGGCCATGGGCGACCGGTCGAAGTAACAGCGCAATCCAGCAACGGGAACGACAAACAAAACGGCACAGGAAACGGCGGACCGGAAGAGTCCAAACGCATATTCCGCACCCGGGCAGGCGTTCCGGCAGGAATTACAGTTCCGGACCCGACGTCGGGTCCGGTGCCGGCGCCGACTCTGTTTCGGATTGCCCGTTCACCTCGTTGCGGCGCTTAAGCGCGATTCCTTCGCTCTTCATATAGCGGTAGAAACTGCGCACCTCGAGACCGCTTACCGCGCAGATTTCGCGCACGCTCATGCCGGAACTCCGGTAGAGCATCACTCCGGCCCGGTAGCGCTTGAGCCGCTCGGGCGGGATGCCTTTGGGGCGCCCTACCGACTGCCCCGAAAGTTTGCATTGGCGAAGCGCCTCTTTCGTACGCTCGGAAGTCGACCGGGACATAAATTCGAGTAATCCGCCGACCAGATCCGTCCAATTGCACCCTTTCGCCTCCATATCGAGCCACGGGTCGGACTGCGAATGCAGCGAAGCCCCGCGCGAAGCTACTGCATGAAGTACCCGCAGCAACCCGGACACACTCGTACAAACATCCCCGAGCGAACAGACCTCCAACCGCTCGCCGGCACGCAACCGCTCCACGACCGTCATACAATCCGCACCCACCGTGATCCGTCCGAGCGGGACACCGGCAGCACAAAGCCTGTCGATGTCCCCGCGAATCATCTCCGCATGGACGTGATACTTAACAAACCCATTTCGACCCGACACGGTTTCTTGCCGATGTACCGCCCCGACCGGTTTGCGGAGCGCCGGTGACCCGGGCCGATTATTCCGTTCCATAACCAGCAAGTTTTATCGTATTAAACTTATTACATGCATTTTACATATATATATTATGGCTAAAACGTACGTTTTTAACATATACTGTTGTTGCCGTATACATCACCCGGAAAGATGCGGGGCGGAGCTCCGGCAAAAAATTGACGCTGATCTTTTTAACAAGCCGATGGAATTACACGGGGAAATTCGTATATTAGTAGCTGTCAATCAAAGATTAAACGTACATTTTTTCCCCATAAAAAAGCGGCTGTTCTGCATAAGAACGGCCGCTTCTGTTTTCGGGTGCCCGCAGAATGGGCGAGAAGGGATGGGACTTTATCCGAAGAGCGCCGCCCGGCAAGAATCATCTGGCGGAAAAACGCGTACCAGGCAGGCATAATCCGGACCTGCGATCGAACCGAAAAAGATAGTTGCCGAAAACTTCCGGGGCCGGGACGTCAGCATCAAAACGGGCATCAGAATCGGAACCAAGGCCTGAATCGAAACTGGAATCAGAACTGAAATTATCCCATCTACAAACAAAAAATCCCCGCACTTACGTGCGGGGAACGGCATGGACAAAAAGAAAAATTTGGCGGAGAAAGCGGGATTCGAACCCACGATACCCTTTTGGGGTATACGCACTTTCCAGGCGCGCTCCTTAAACCACTCGGACATTTCTCCAAAACGTCGCTTCCCACACCCGATCCCCCGGTGACAAGCCCGGTCGCAGGGCCGCATCGAACGGATCCCGGCCGGAAAGCGCTGCAAGATACAAAATTATTTTGGTTCCGAAAAATCGCCGTCGATTTTCTCTCCGATCCCGTCTCCGACAGCGCCACAAACCGCCAAAGTAACGCTCCGCTGCGTACCAACATGCGCCCACTCCACAGACGGAACGGATCAATCGGAAATCTCGCCGCACCGGTCGGCCTCAAGCCCGCGGCGCACCTCCTGCGGATCGTCCGAAGCACCGAGCACGACCATCATCTTGGTCACGGCGCTCTCGGTAGTGATGTCACGCCCGCTGATCACGCCGGTCTGCCCGAGCCGTTTGCCCGTTTCGTACATCTCCATCGAAACGCTGCCGCCCAAACATTGCGTGACGTTCAGCACCACGACGCCGCGTGCGACGGCTGCGGACACCGCATCGATGAACCAGTCGGCCGTGGGGGCGTTGCCCGCACCGTACGTTTCGAGTACTACCCCGCGCAGCCCCGGAATGCCGAGCATCGCCGTGAACGTCTCGGCGCTCATGCCGGGGAACAGCCGCACCACCGCGATACGCGTATCGAGCCGCGTGACGATCCGCAGCGGCCCGGGATCGGGGGCAGGCCGCCGGATAAAGGGACGGTTGTAATGGATGCTGACGCCCACCTCAGCGAGAATCGGATAGTTGTCGGAACGGAACGCATTGAGCTGCTCGGCGCTGTGCTTGGTCGTGCGGTTCGCACGGAAGAGCTTGTTTTGAAAACAGATGCACACCTCCGGCACCACAGCGCGGCCGCCTTCGCGCGCCGCAGCGATCTCGACCGCGGTAATCAGGTTTTCGCGCCCGTCGGTACGCAGCACGCCGATCGGGATCTGGCTGCCGGTAAAAATCACGGGTTTGGCGAGGTTCACCAGCATAAAACTGAGCGCGGAGGCGGAATAGGACATCGTGTCGGTACCGTGCAGCACGACAAAGCCGTCGTAAGCGTCGTAGTTGTCACGGATCAGCCGCGCCAGTTCGCACCACAGTTCCGGCGTCACATTCGACGAGTCGATCGGCGTGAGGTTGATCACCTCCAATTCGACATCGAGTTTTCCCAGGTAGGGAAACTCGTCGTAAATGGTACTGAAGTCGAACGGCGCCAGTACGCCCGTTTCCGGATCGGGCTTCATGCCGATCGTGCCGCCCGTGTAGATCAGCAATACGGATGATTTGGCACGTGGTTCCATGCGTTAGATTCTAAATTTATCCGCCCCGGCTACATGCCGGGCAACGGGTACAAAATTACGAAATTCTTTCACCGAACAAAGCCCGCGCATTGCGGGTCGTCACCGCAGCGACCTCTTCGGGCGTCGTCCCGTATATTTCGGCCAGCCGGCAGGCGACCAGTCCGACGTAAGCGCTTTCGTTGCGCTTGCCCCGGTATGGTACCGGCGGCAGGTAGGGCGAATCGGTCTCGAGCACCAGATCGGACAACGGAATTTCGCGCAACGTATCGGGAAGCGACGACTTTTTGTAGGTGACCGGACCGCCGATACCGAACAGGAACCCGCCCGCCGCTTTCAGCGCCCGGTAGTGGTCGACCGTGCCGCAAAAGCTGTGCAAGATACCGCGCACGCCACGCCCCCGAAACGCATCGAGCAATGCACACATCTCGTCCCATGCATCGCGCGTATGGATCACCAGCGGCAGGCCGTACTGCAACGACAGCTCCACCTGGAACCGAAGCGCCTGTTGCTGCTGGGAGAGAAAATCCCGGCTCCAGTAGAGGTCGAGCCCCACCTCTCCCACCCCGCAAAAACGAATCCCTTCGGGCGGAGCGGCCAAATAACGCGCCACCTGCTCCAAATCCTCCCGCCAGCGGGGATTGTCGTTGACCGAGGTGGGATGCAGCCCCATCATCGGGCGGCACAGTTCCGGGTACTGCCGCGCCAGAGCGAACATCGCCCCGTAGGACTCGGCATCCACAGCCGGGAGCAGAATCCTCCCTACCCCAGCGGCGCGGGCCCGGGCAACCGCCTCGTCGCGGTCGGCATCGAATTGCGGATCGTAAATATGCGAATGGGTATCGATCAGTTGCAAAGACATCGGTGTATTGCTATTATATAGTATGTTCTGTGTATGGATGGACGTAAACGCTGTTCCGGCCGCCGGCCGTCACACTCAATTTTTCATATATAAGTTCCCGGGCAGTGCGCAGATCCGTCCCGCAAGCTCCAACTCGAGCAGCAGGGCCGGCAGCTCCGCCACGGCAATACCGCTGCGGATGCTCAGCTCATCGAGCGAAACGGGATCGTCGCCCAGCAATCCACGCAACGAAGCGACGCGACCGTCTCCGGCTGCAGAAGCGGCGACCGAATCCGGCAAAACCGCTTCCCGATATGCCGCCCCGGTCGCTCCGGCAGATTCGTTTCCGACGGACGGAGCAAGCGGGCCGGTTTTCGCAAACAACGACTGTCCGACGGCCTTCCCGGACGGAGCGGGCGCTTCCCACCCCAATATCTCGGCAATATCCGCGCCGCTGCACACCATCTGCGCCTTCAGCGAGCGAATCAGCGCATTGGTTCCCTCGGCACAGCGGTCGCCTACACGCCCCGGTACCGCCATCACCTCGCGGTGGTAACCGCCGGCCATGTCGGCGGTAATGAGCGAGCCGCCCCGGGCAGCCGATTCGACGATCACCGTCCCGTCGCTCAGTCCCGCGATGAGGCGGTTGCGCTGCACGAAACCCGCCTTATCGGGCCGGGCCGTGGAAGGATACTCGCTGATTAGGGTTCCGCCGAGCGACACGATCCGCCGGGCGGTTTCGGTATGGGCCTGCGGATAGATGTGCGTCAGCGGATGCCCCAGCACGGCGACGGTACGCACCCCGTGCTGCATCGCGGCACGGTGCGCCGCCACATCGATCCCGTATGCCAGGCCGCTGACCACGACCAGATCGGGAAACAGTGCCGAAAGCTCACCGATCAGCCGATCGCACATCTTCTGCCCGTAAGAAGTCGCCTTGCGCGTACCGACGACCGATAACCAATGGCCTCCGCTGAGTTCCGGGGCGCCTTTGAGGTAAATTACATGCGGATAATCGGCACACTCGAGCAACCGCCTCGGATACGACTCATCGCCTGCCGCAACGGGCCGGATGCGGTTGCGTTCGCAAAACGCCAGCTCCCGTTCGGCCGCCTGATGGTACTCGCGGCGGCACAGACTGCGGGCCAGCGCCGGTTTCAACTCGGCCCTCCGGACCAGTTCACCGGCAGATGCGGCGAAAACCGCCTCCGCCGAACCGCAACACTCCAGCAGATGGATCGCCGTACGGCACCCCAACTCGGGATGCAGCGTCAATGCGAGATCATCGATCGTCATGGGTTATAGTTTAACATTTCCGGCCAAAGGAGTTCCCGCAACCCGGACGAAACTTCCGAACTGCAGGCAACGCTGCAACGAAGCGCTACTGCGACGGGATAACGCACACTCCCCCGATAATATCCGATACGTACAAGTAAAGGTAACAAAATCCCGGCAAATACCTGCAGTCGGATGAATAAGCGGACCCGGGGAGATACCGGTTCTTCGAAAACCCGGCACCGCACAATACACCGGAATGATTTCCGGAAAACGGGCACAAGGCTATCGGATTCTGCCACATCGTCAACCGGCATGCAAATTCCTCCCAGATCGATTGCAATGATGTGCTAAATTTATTATATTTACTTTCGGACCAGGGTCGCGGGCAGCGACCCCGCTGTGCCGCCGCAACACACCCGCTGCCGGGATCCCGGCGGCGAATCGTGAGCCCCTTGCCGCATCCGCCCTGGCAAGGGGCTTTTTCACAGTGAGTAATTTGGGAATTCAAAAAAATGGCGTATATTTGCAGTCCGTTCGACAGGGTCTGATGGCCGAGCGGTTAGGCACAGCTCTGCAAAAGCTGCTACAGCGGTTCGAGTCCGCTTCAGACCTCAAGGAAGGCTTCTAAGTAATGCTAAATTAGCGACTTAGAAGCCTTCTTTCTTTTGGAGGGGCGGATATAGGGGCGCAAAGAATTATTTGACTCGGTATTTGATATTATCAAAACTAACTCCAAAATGCTTTTCATATAAAGAAATAGCAAAAGTATCCATCATCCCTGCTATATAATCAATAACTGCCCTATGCAAATATTCTTCGGTTTTGGGTCTATAATCAGGAGGCAATAGGCTATAATTCTTATTATATCCAACGTCGGTAAACATCTGATATAAACCTTCAATTACAACTTTCCCTCGTTGTTCATACAATGCAATATTATCACTGCGATTTATACACTCAAAAGTAATTTTCTTTAATCCGTGAGCTAAATCTTTGTAATTACAAAAACCAAGTTCTTCTTCTATATTAGTTCCATGTTCATCGTTACTCTTTTTATCAATCTTAACGACCCCAATATCTCTTATAAGAATATTGGTCAATGTTGAAACTAATTCCTTTCTGAATATTTGCGAGAATTCTTGGATAGTCTTATATGAATTAATTGTTTTAGCTGATTCTTTAGCTTTTTTTACACACTCTTGAAACTTAATAAATGAATCACTTTTGTCCCCTAATCGTTTCTCCAAAAGATATGTCAGTTCGTTTATATCAAAATAACCTATTGACAAAGCATCCTCTAAATCATGAACCGCATAAGCTATTTCATCTGCAACATCAATAATCTGAACATCCAATGTTCTTTCACTAATCAGGTCAGTCTCTCTCCTTTTTGCTGATAAAATCTCATAATCTTCATTATATAGGAATTTTTTGACCCCTGCATATTCATCTTCTTTGACAAGGTATTTGTTAATAGATAACAATGTTCTAAATGTAAGATTCAGTCCTGTATATTCTGGAATCTTCTTTTCCAAAACGCGCAATACCCGATAATTCTGTGCATTCCCTTCAAATCTATTACATTCACTCAGCTTATCTAGCACTCGTTCTCCACAATGACCAAATGCAGGATGCCCAATATCATGAGCCAATCCCGCAGCTTCAATAACATACAAATCATTTATATTCGTATATGCCTTATCACCAACTACTAATCCAATTTGTTCTGCAATAAATCTTGCTATCTGGGAAACCTCTAAGCTATGAGTTAATCTGTTCCTAAAGAAAGCGTCAGATTGAATTCCGAGAATCTGCATTTTGCCTTGTAATCTTCTAAATGAAGAAGAGTACAAAATTCTTGTATAATCTCTATGGTACGGATTCCGTTCCCTTTCTTGGGCTGTTTTATCGTTATGCTCACGCTCCTCTAACTTCGGATTAGACAATTTTTGATAAGATGTCTTCAAAAAAATTGAGGCGTTTTCGTTTTTAAGGTTCACTAATAATAGTTCTTCTTTCATAACTTATTAACTTTAAGATTAGTAAAGTTACAACTAAAAAGACGAATTGCAAAACATCATCCGATTTACTTCGCTTCGGCTGAAAACCTTTCACCACTCCAAGCCCTAAAATTCGTGCCCCGTTTATAAAAATCCTATCTGACGAAAGCCAGAAAAGATATACATATCATACAACCATATTTGCGCTTTCACTGCAACAATGGAATATTATGTTTGTACTTTCCCTATACCCGATAGTGATTCGGTTGTATATTCCATCATTTACAGGCGAAGCGCAATAACCACCGCCATAATACTGGGTAATGCATTGGGTTTTACGATTAAGCTATTAATGGTTAGTGATTCGACTCCCACTATATAGCACCAAAGACTATATATAGCTATTCTATATTACTTACTTTTTCTATTTATTATTACAAGGGGAAACGCCCCACAAATTCCGTAGTAACAGAGGTAAATCCATCTCTTCCGACTTACTTTTTCTAATCAGGTATTTTGCGATGTCGGCTCTGAGGTTGTACATATTGTATGCTTTGCGGTCATAGTATTGATCCAATACCTTGCAGATGGCTCGGTACGCTTCACTTCGTGCAGATTTGATGCTATTAGCCGTTTTCGCATTTATCTTGCATAGTTTCTGATATTCTTCTGCAAACCATTCGAACCCGTATTGCTCCAGACCGTGCGCGATATATGCCTCTTTGCCGTTCAACTTCGCGTTGCTATAATCCAACTGATTAAAGAATATTAAACGAGCAACCTCCCTTGTCCAAAAAGCATATAAGTCGTAATAGTGTTCGATTAGGTCTCCAACCGTTTTTATATGCGCCATCCCGTGATGGTTGAATGATCGCTGATATTTAAGGGTAAACTCGATTCGCAGCATATGATTACCACACTCCTTCAATCGTGCAAAAGCCCTCTTCCGGCTCTCTTGCTTTTTAGGAGACGATTTCGCGGCAATTTCATCATCTTTCACATACAGTTTCAAATCCTTGTCAGCTCCCTCGAAATATAGCGTTCCGTCCTCTATCCGTTCATCATTCCTTTTGAGTCTGGAATAGGCTACGATCATGTAAAGAACCTCCTTTGCGGGGTATCGGATATTTATATTCGCCCCGATTTCGCAATCGGTAAAACGGGCTTGCTTCAATTCTGCAAAAGGGATATTCAGGTCTTTGGCCAACCCTCGCAAGGATTGCACAAACTTGTTTTTATTGAGGTCTAAAAGAGTCGATTTATGATAGGCGCGTTTGCGGAGACTGCCGACGACGTTCACAGTTCCCGTTTTGAGGGCACGATGAACCTTCATCGAATGCCGGTCAAACTTCGTATGATTGGGCCAACAGATAGTTTTCGTACTCCTTTTCGTCTGGGTGCTTGAATACCTTTCGGGAAGGTTTGAGCCTGCAATTATCGAAATTACCCGAAAAGTTCTTCAATATGATTTTGATGCTATCTATCATCTGTCAACCTTAACAGGTTCAAAGATAACACATATTACAATCAGAATTTTACTTTTAGGGATTCTTCTTTCGGTTGGCGCTGCACGGCTCTGATTGTCCGTTTTACCCAAGCACCTTTCTCCGGACTATATACGATACCATTCTTTTCAAGCACTTTGTCAAATGCCTTTTGGGATTCTTCATCGTCTATGGAGGTGGTATTCCAGTCCACATTATCGTCCCAGCCCGTACTGGAATTGAAATAGTCGTTCAAATCAACCGCTATGTCAACTGCTTCTTTGGGTTGAACTTCTACCGCCGATTCTTTTTCGATGATAGCGGGTGCTTGCAACTCTATGCTGGTTTTAATTCGTTGGGTTCTCTTATTAGAGTAGGAATAGAAAAAGTAAATCACGGTTCCGATTATTAAAACCGACACGATAAACGGAGACATACACCCCCATTTCTTTTCGGTTCTTCCATATTCATCGGGTTGCAATCTATCAGACAGAAGAACGGCTATCAAGCTGACAATCGGAGTCAGCCAAACACCCAAGAATAGCGACCATCCGAAACCGATTTGCCGTTTTGCTCCTGCGTTGGCTATGATGAATGATAGGACTAAAGAACAAACAATGCCGAATAATCCGATTAATTCCATTATATTTTCTCTCTTGTGCCTGATGCAACCTGTGTAGGCATTATACAAAAAGAAGCGGGTTGCAGCCCACTTCTCGTAAGGTATCGCCAAACACCTGCACACGAATAGACGAACAACCCGCCCTATGGCGAGGTATTCGTACCAAAGTGTGCTCATTTTGTTTCAATTGGCGATTTCTACGAGAATGGCACTTCTTAATATGTCTTGTCCCGAAAGACGCTACAAAGATAGCGATTTCACAGGAACTATTTCTTTTTCAATAATTCTTTCAAATCAAATAGTTTCACCTTCTTTGCCAACTGTTCGGCAAGTGTCGGACTCCATTTGATATAACGTTCGGTGGTTTTGCTGCTACTATGTCCCATATATTGCTTCAAGTCTTGCAGAGGCACGCCCTTTGCGCTCGCAAGAGTGGCGAACGTTCTGCGTGACGAATGATAAGTCAGACGCTTGTCTATCTCGGCCATTCTTGCAAGTTCCCGTAAGGTCTCATTTATAGCTTGTTTACCATAGTGATAAAAGATATGATTCCCTTTTTCTACGTTGTTTAAATTGCCTTCTGGAGCAAATTCCAACATCTCTTCTGCCAATGGTGGCAATGGAACATATAGTGGTTTTTTGACCTTTTGCATCTTTATTCCCAAAACAATGGGGTTGCGGTTTACATCCAAATCTCTCCATTTGACCGCCAATGCATCGCCAATTCTTAATGCCGTAGCACAAGAAAAGAGATACATCACTAATACACGATATTGCTTACTCCCAACTTCAACCTTATTCAACAAGAGATAGAGCCGTTTTACCTCCTCTTCTTCCAGAAACACATCGTTGATAATATCTTCAGGCAAAGCCAAATCTCCCGTGCGATACGGATTCTTGATAGGGATATTCTGAGCTTCGATATATTTGATTACGGCTCTGATATGCTTTATACGATTATACCGACTGCCTTTTACGTCGCCCCTTCCGCTTTCTTCACCACGCTTGATAAGGAACTTTTCAAAGTCCGAAAGCAACTTTGCGCTCACGTCCTTAATCCGTATCTCAGCACGAAACTCCCGTAATGATTTAAGCGTGGTTTCATACCCTTTTAATGTGCTCTCTCTGATTTTGCCGGTACTCCTTCGCTTCGAGACGTAATCATTGTAATAGGCATAAAAAGATTGGTTTTCGGGTCGCTCCGCTTTGGCCTGTTTCTGAGAGACGATTTCCCGTAATCTTTCTTTGGTTATCTCGATGCCTTCCAATTCGAGTTTACGGACTTCTTGCCTGATGCGGGTTATCTCTTTTTGCAGAATCAGATCAATGTCGGGGTCAGATGCGTTTTGTCTTTCGCTATCCCACTCTTCGGGTAGCAAATCAATCCCTATTGGAAATTTAGGCTCTTCGCCGTCAATCCTGCGGAAACGGACATACAAAGGTATTCTGCCGTCTTTCTTTTTCTTATCGACACGCAGATATAAAGTCGCCCGTTGCAGTCTGATTGCCATATTTATGCATTTTCTCTCTGCTAAGATAATGATTATTATTCGTTATTGCCTGAAAATGTGCTAATGTCTTTGGCCGACTCTTTGGCGATTGAGAGGTCATATTTCAGATAGCGTTGGGTCATATTAACTGACTTATGCCCTAAATATTTCGAGATTTTGTATATATCTACGCCATCCATAACGAGAAGGGTCGCGAAAGTATGGCGGCCGGCATGATAAGTTATATGCTTGTCGATACCGGCCAAACGGGTCTGCTTGCGGAGGGTTTGGTTTACCGTTGGTTCGGCGTATTGGTAAAATATCTTGTCGGTATCTTTGATTGTTTTGTTCCGTATCTTTTCCAATAGAATCTCACAAGCCATCGGGAACAGCGGAGTGATAACCTCGGTTTTGGTCTTAATCATCACTTTGCGGATAAGGTTATTTTGGAAGTCGATATGCCGCCACTCCAAATCCATTGCATCGGAAAACCGCAATCCGCAAAAACAGGAGAATTGATACATCTTCAAAATCTGATACTCTTTGGTAGTTGGAGCAAAGCGTTTGGTATATTCGATTAGCCTATGAAGTTCCGACTTGTCAAGGTAAATTTCCTTTACCTCCGAATTAGGCATTTTGAAAAACCGATATGGATTCTCAATCGGGATATTATGTTTCTGAATATCGAGAATAACCGTCCGCAGATTCTTATGCTTGGGATTGCGTCCACCCGAAGAGTTCCCGTTTACATCTCGCATATGGTCATCAAACTTCTCGATAAGCGACAGCGATACATCGCAAATTCGGAACTCCTTGCGAAATTCTTTCATCACGTTATACGTTGTCATATATACTCGTATAGTTTCGGGATTGATGCCCTCTTTGCGCTTGCGTTCTACAAAGTCGAGGTAATAATCATAGAACGAGCTGAATTCGGGTTTTACTTTTCGCTTTCCCGAATAGAAGTCTCGGATCAAATTCAACGTCAAATCCTGCCCGTCTGCCAAACAACGGTTAATATGGAGGTCTAAGTCTAAGATCTTCTTGTTTAACTGGATTAGCAATGCCTTATTTCGTGGCTCGTTTTTCCGTTTGTCCCATTGGTCGGGAAAGGCATCGAGGTTGGTCGGTATCTTGGTATCGCGAAACCCAACCCGAACACGTAGGTAGATTGGGTATTTCCCGTTTCGCTTCAACGGCTTATCGGTTCTGATGCATTTACAAATTGAATATTCTGCCATACAATAACTTAACTCGCATGAGCTAAGTTAGTTGGCAGTTTGGAGACGGCAAAATATTTATGGTGAAATTATAATTCTTTTGAGGTTTCAATTATCACAGCCTCAGCCAAGAAGCGAATTAGATATATCTCTAAAAACAATGCTCTATCATCTCGAAAAGGAGTGTACTTATTTTTATCCGTTTCTTTACTATGAACTATAGAATTTCTGGTGTAGTAAACCCTTTTAGCCATATTTTCATAAACTTCATCTAAATCAGGATTTTCTAAATTCACTTTATTCCCTTTAGAAAAAGGAACTTCAGTTGTCTTATAGTAATTAACATAAAATTCGGATATATTATTCAGTTCCTCAACTAAATGATTGATGTCTTTAACATAATTCTTTAGTGTTAATTTCAGTGCTTCTAATTCATTAATCTGATATTCGTCATTTTTATATTTTAGCTTCTTTTGAATAATAGCTATTAATTGAGAAATATCTTTCGTTCTCTTATAAGAGAAATCAGGCTTTGTTAATTCGTATTTTATACTATTAATAATCTCGTCATTATATACTTTCTCAAAAAAGTACTCTAATATATGATAGAATGACAGATATTTAAGGTCGATATTATCACAAGATACTCCTCTTTGATAATGCAACACTAATTCATTAATATACAAACGACGAGGGTATTCGACTTCTGAAGATTCAGCTCTTCTTCTAATTCTATTCAATCGATATTGTTGTACTATCTCTTCAATAAACCTTAAAGGTTGAAGAATTTGTTCCAAATTATACCCAAGATTGAATAGATAAGCATATACTAATTGTTCAAATTCTTTTTTATTTTTTGAACTTTCACTTTTTATTTGTAGCACATAAGGAATTCTCAATATCTTCTTAATGATATTGAGAATGTCGTCCATAGAGTCTGGATCGTAAACCTCATCATCAAAAAGATTACCCTGCTGGCTTTCTGAAGAATTATACATTCGTCTAAGACGGTGCATTCCTATACCATTTCTTAAAATACGAGGAATGCCTTGTAAAAACATATTATATAAAAAGAAAATCAAGTATCTATCACTCGGTTCTTTAATAGCATATTCGATTTTATTTACGTTGTCGAAATTTGAAATTTCATCACGATAATATCCTCTTTCTGAACTCACAAAAACCTCATATGAATTTGAATCATATAACTCTATGCTATCTCCAATATCTATTAGTTTTAGTTCTTCGATTATCTCTTCGACTTTTGATTTGTATAAACAAGCTGTTTTGTCATCATAAAGTCTATATATTATTTTGTCATCTCGCTCCTCAACTATTGAGAAGTTGAAGAGATTGCATATAGCATTCTTTATATCTTCTAATGTCATATTAACTATTTTTTAAGGTTAAAAATATGTATATATATTCTGAATTCCAAGTTTACAGGGGGCGTAAAAAGGGGCGTATATTTTTTGATATTGAGTAAAGCATTATAAACACTGGATAATCGAGGAAAATTTAGCCATCTCAAAGCCAAAGACTAAAAACACAACTATCAGATAATCAAGCACACAAGCCTTTCGCTTCAGACCTCAAAGAAGGCTTCTAAGTAATGCTAAATTAGCGACTTAGAAGCCTTCTTTCTTTTGGAGGGGCGGATATAGGGGCGCAAAATCAATCTCGTAAGTGGAAATTGGTGGAAGTTTCTCGCATTATCTTAAAATGAAAGATATGAAATCTTTTCCTTTGGAAGTTAGCTTGTCATCCAATACATGAATAGGATTACCATTCGTTTGCAACCTATATTCGCTTGCGTTTTCACTTACCAACCGATTTGACTCTAAAAAATACATAGCTTCGGAAATATCATCTTGAGAGATTTTAGTCAAATCGCTCATAATTTTCTTAAATTCACTTACAAGAGTATAGTGAACCCGATAAACAGCATTAGATTGCCTTTCGTTCGGATTCTTAATTATGCCTCCTTGCTTCTCATTGTAAACCTCTGGGTTTTTCAGAATTTTCAAGAGGAGAAGTTCAGTGTTATTCATTTGCTCTAAAATCCTCAAATATTTTTCCGTTTTATCGTAGCTACACCCTTTTGCGATAATACTATTGAGCAAAATATTTCTGAACAAGACTCTTTTCTCCTCTCTACGTTCATTTACAATATGCTTGGCGGTTTGCTCAAACACATCAAGAAAATCAGATTGATTAATATATGATTCATTGATTTGCTCTTTAATCTTTTGGACTTCCGTTTCCAAAGCAAGATAAAACTCCTCAAGCCGTTCGTGCTTTCTTTTGGCTTGAATTGCTTCTATATCTGACCAAACGGAAGTTAAAGTACCTCCAAGTACAGGTATCATTGCCGTGATACCTTTAATCGCTACTACTCCTTTTTCAATAATATTCTCTTTCTTCATATCTCTATTGATGCCCTCTTTGGGCTTTTATCTGCCTTTTACAATACTTTTATCTCGAAAGCGAAGCCGAGTAACCTCACGAGGGAGAAAAGTAAAATTTCGGCATAGAAACGCTTGAACGAAAATTTGCGTCAAAATATACTTCGTAAGCCCTCTTCTAAGGCTTCGTTTCACTCAGCCTTAGAAATACACCCAACCTCCAATAAATTAGATGCTCTATAAAGTCAGCTTCACATTTCGGTACTCCTACTATCGTTTACATAGATAAAAGCTCAACGAAGGGCAAACAATATACTGTACACTCTATCCTTAAGCCTTTACGTTTAGATTACCACAAAGGTTTTATATTATCTGGATCGAGCTTTGTTATTCAACTCCGATTATCGAAACTTATCTTTGCATTTCTTAGTTATTCCGTTGCGCTTAGTAATGAATAACAGCGATACGCAAACGAATAGCCCTATACGTTGAGATAATATGACCCGTTGAACGAGTCACCCGAGAGAGATTGCTTCGAATAATCGATCCGTTCGGCCTCCGCAAGCCGGTTTTCGCCGAACAGCTTGCAGGAGCGCTGCGCACCGCACAACCGAACGGAGCGCAGCACGAGATGTCCCCTGAGTGCCGGAGCAACGCTGAGCGACAGATCGATCTTGGCTACACATCAGACAAGATTGACCGACAGCGACGCATCGCCTGTGACGCTTACCTCTTGATGAACGGCCATAGGCAATCGCCCGGCGCGTGTCAGTTCCTGTTCGGACGCGACCGTTGCTGTGTATCCGGCGATCTGCTCGCGGGATCGCTCGCCCAGATCACGCCCGACATTGGCTATGACATACATGTCGTAATCGGCCGGGAAAAGGTCCACCGGCACACGCGAAACACCTCCGTTCGTATAGACGTGTCGAGCAATATCGTCCGGAAATTTTCTACTGAAGAAATAAATATTCAGATCATGCACAGCACTCTCTTGAGTCGGATCGAGCGCACGGGTGATCAGTTCCATGCCGGGACACTCAACTTCAAGTGTCACGGTCGCAGGATCACAAGCCGTTCCGCCCGGGATCACCGTCTCCAGCGTCCGCGAAAGGCAGGCGTGGCTCAATGGTAAAAGGGCCGCTGCAGATAGTAAAATCATAAAATATCGTTTCATGAATAGATCGGTTTAACAGGTTATTGGGCGATTTCAGTAACGTCGATGGTTTTGACTCCGGCGCTAATTCGCACTTCGTATACGCGGTTGTTTCCTTTCGAGTCGCTAATCGCAAAGCGACCTGTATAATCGCCTGACGGTGTAATGTCGACCGGGCATTTCGTGCCTAACGCGGAATTATAATCGGTGGCTTTACTCCCTCCTGATATGATCTTCGAACCGTCGATAGACACACCTGCCGAGCCCTTGACAGAACGATAAGCGATAGTAAAACGTCCCGTATAACCGGATTCTTGAATCAGGAACGCGACGGTCGCAACCATACCTACCTTGCTAGTCAGATAGGTGACCAACATTGGATTCTCCCGATACTGCGTCGTCACCTCGTTCGTGACGGCGTTGCCGTAAACGTCGGTCAACTGAAACAGAATCCGCACGGAGCCGGAAACCGTTTGCGTGTACACCGCTTCGAGCAGGGCATCGGATGCGATGCAGCGCTTCTCACCCGCCGGGAAATTTGTCCCGTCGAGCGTCATGCTGCCGGCGCCTTCGGTCAGCACGTAGGAAAGCCAGAGAGCAGTTTCTGGATTATTCGTGCATGCCGCCGTCAGCGTCATGGAGGCCGGCTGCGGACACACGTACTGTGCGGTGGGTCCTTTGACCAGCATCAGCGTAGTCATCGACACACGTAGATCGTCGCCATTCACTCCGAGGATATTCACGTTCAGGATATAGTGCCGATTACGTCGGACATTGAAATCATCGCTCGTGTTGCTGCCGAGAAACACGTAGTAATCGATCTTCACACCGTAAAACGTCGCGTAAATATGGACATAGGTGGCTCCGGCGGGTGCGTGCGCCATATCCCTGTTCTGCTGATCCGTGATCGAGGGGTTTGCCCCGCGGAGATTCTCGGGCAGATAATGCGTACAGGACGCTAAGGTGTTGTTCTCAACATCCCGCTGCATAGATCGCCAACAGCTTATCAGGTGCCGGACGATTGTCGCCGAAAGGCGAAAGCACGGCCGGGACGCTTCGCAAAGCGACTGAATGGAGTGTCAGCTCCTCTGGACAGTTTTTGTCGACCGTGATACTCAGATCGACCCGAGCGACTGCCCGTTCCAGCAGGATTGGAATCTCCGCGTCAACCCCCACTTCGAGGGTCCGATGTGCACTCATCGCAAGTCCCTTTACTGCCGGATCGTCATCGCCGGCAATTTCACAGGTGTAGTCTTTCAACTGCTCGAGCGTCATTTCACCGGGATCGGATCCGGTATTGGCTATGGCAAATAATTCGTACTCTCCGCGCGGTAAGCTCAAATCGACCCGATCGTTTGGCACATCGATGTAAACGTGCCGGAACACTCCCGGATCAATCTTATTGTATACATACAGGCTCAGATCATATATCTCGGCCTCTTTGGAAGGGTCCAACGAGCCATCGTAGCTGCGGGTCATAACCGATGGAGTGAATCAAAGGGTTATTTTCGCTTCCGTTTGCGGAATATCCGGCGCAGGGATGTCATGCCCCGACAGGCAGCCGACCAGACAGCAGGCTGCCATCGCCAGTAATGAGAACAGGCATTTTCGGATTTTCATCATAATGTGTGTGGTGTTAAGGCAGGGGCTTTTGGCCCCTGCCGGAATACGAAAATAAAGACGTGAAAATCGGAAAAACACGCGGCTAAGCGCCGAGGTTGATGGCCTGCGTTACAGGAGTTTCCCAATCGGCCACCGTGATCGTAGCTGTTACGTCCGCACCGGTAAGACCGTCGAGAGTTACCTGAACGCGATAGTAACCATTTCGAACGATCTGACCGGCCCCACCTCCGGAGAGCTCGATTTCATAAATTACAGGAGCTTGATCCCCGGTCGTGGCGAAATCCCCGTCCCGGTCGTAAGTCGCATTAAGTGTCAACAACAACCTCGATCCGGCGGCGAGATTTCCATTCTCGAACGTATAAAATTGATTATTGAACTTCGACGCCGCTTCGACGGTCGCCTGAGTATGGGAAAAAGTCATGGCTCCCGGATTGGGCGTAGTCTGGCCGACCAAAAAACCGCGCGATGCCGCGCGAGAGAGTACAGCAGAGTTAACACGAACTTTGCCTAGATATCGATTGGAAAATCCTGAACCGAGAGTCGTTTGCACGGCGATCTTGGCAACGCTGCGCCGGAGTGTCACGGCCACTTCCGTGGGAGTGCCTGAGGCGGCTATCGTCTTGGTCGCCGCACCCGTCATCACAAAGCCGCCCGGTCGACGGGCTGCGGAAGATACTTTTGTGAAAGTGCCGTTGTAAGATATGGGGGTATTCTCTGTAAGAGCCAGCAGGGCCGTTTTGGTGACGATATTGTCGGCAATCGGAGTATTAGCTATGGCGTAAAACTCGACACTTGCTCCGGCCGCTGTTTTGGGAAGAGCGAAAGTCGCTTTCTTCGTGGAGACTTCCGAACTAGTGAAATTGCGCCTTACGATCAGGTTGCCGTCCGGATTGAAACAAAAAACGGTGACGGACGACAACGATTTCTCTCATCCGTCCGCGGTAAATGTGGGATCAAAAAAGGTGCGCGTCGGAGCCTCCTCGTTGATGAATGATATGGAAACCTCGCTCGCCTCATGCTGCGGACGAAGGTCGATCTGATTCTCCTGTTTATTACAGAATGAGGATGCAATGGCCAGCAAGGCTACCGCTGCGAAAATGGTTGTTCTCATGTCGATAAATATTTAAGTTGTTAGAAAAACCGCCTCTGGGGGCGTTATGGAAGCAAATGTAAATCTGATTTTTCATAAAAAATGTGTTTTGAGAGGAGCGAGACGATCGGTTGAATTATTTTTTTGCGCTTTCCGCCATAGTAATTCACATATAATTAAGGAAATACATAAGCTGCGACTATAAAAAAAACATAAATTCCCCCTCTGGGGTTCTCTATAAGGAAGCCGTGGGCAGTTTCGATGTCACTTCATGATCTTTCCAAGTCAATCATCTGAATATTACAGCATTATTTGTTATATTTATATATTTATAACAGATAATCATGATTAAGAAAGTTCACCCTTTTGTTAAACTAAACTTTTTTAATTATGAAGACTCAAACCTTTTGCGAGAAAATCTTTGCATTACTCTCTGTTGAGCATGCAGATCACCTGATGTCTCATTTTAATGACTTGCTGGACGAACAGCGCGCCCAAGAGCATTCCGTCGTGTCCTTGTACCGAACGCTCCGGCAAACGGAAATCCGTCTCTCGTTGGCCATGAACGCGTATGAAGTCTCGGGGAAACATGCTGAGATGGTCGTTCAGCTTCTGAAAACGGAAGAGGAATTGCTGCTTGAAATCCTGCATGGAAACGACGCGCAACCGGCTTCGCCGACTGTCGGAGGGAACCTTCGCTGGACAGGGACCGTCAGCGATCTGACCGAGCTGATCTACGGACTGCATACCATAGGCAGTATCAATGAAGGGAAATGTGATATAAGCGAGATCGTGCAGGCATTCGAGCGGCTGTTTCACATTCGACTACCGCAAGTTTACAACACGTTTCTGGCGATTCGAAATCGTAAAAAAGAGCGCACCGTTTTCTTGAAAAAGCTCTACGAGATGTTGGGCCAGAAATTCAGCGACATGGATCGATAGCGAAAAACAAAAACGGCCAGAATATCTGGCCGTTTTGCTGGGCATACACTTTCAATCATTTAACTGTTGCGAATTTTATGTCGATGCTTCCATACGCTGGTCAGGTTATCCGACAGCCCTTCCCGGACGAACTCGACTTTCCCTTTACCGGCGAGCTCGGGTCCGAATAAGATCGTACGCTTGTCGGCCGGAGAGTCACCGTTGATCTCATCGATGGCCTGCTGTAAATTCTGCAATTTACGACTCCTCTCTACATCTTCACCGAAACAGGGTTGCTTCGCACAATCCGGAGTGATTTCTTTCAGCTCGACTCCGCATTTGCTGAACTTATACTTGAACTGCCATGACCTGTAATCGGGCCAGACCGACTCAGCGGCAGACGTGAGATACGGAAGCATCTCCGACACCGTGTTGAGCGGAGAGGAAAAACGCACTTCCATGCTGCGGACCGCTTTCGGCCCCTTGTAGTCGGCATGTTGGCTGGTCATAAAGTACATAAACAGCTTACGCGCGTATGAATGCTGCTTTCGCAATTTACCTACTGCCGTGACCAGGTGGTGAGTCAATGCCGCTATCACCTGATCGTATTCCGTTACCGCAGGAGTGAGCATACGCGAGGAGCGAATCTGTTTTTTATCCTCCGGCTCCAGCTCGAGACCGTAGCATTGGATGCCGTTCAGTTCCATCCACATGCGCTCGCCGACCACACCGAGCAATTTACGGACACGCTTGCGGTTCATTACGGCAAAATCGTATGCCGTGACATCGTTCCATCGGCCCAGTTCCCATGTGATCTTGTCATAAGTGGCATTTCCGATGCCCCACACATCGCCTAGCTCGGTTTTCCGGAGGGCTTCGATGCGCTCCTGCTCGGTGGCGATCAGGTAGAATCCTTTCCGATCGCTGTCGGCTTTCTTCGCCAGCTTGTTAGCCACCTTAGCCAGCGTTTTCGTCGGCGCGATGCCCAGAGCGATCGGGATCCATTTGCCGTAACGGATCGTATCGATAATCTCCCGTCCGTAATCGTAAAGGTCCACATACTCGTCGAACCCGGTAAAATCCATATAGCCTTCGTCGATAGACGAAACCTCGTAATCAGCTACAAATGATGCGAGAGCCGTGTGCATATCGCCCGATATCTTGCCGTACATTTCGTAATTGCTTGGGTATATCAACACCCGATGCTCGCGGATCTCTTTCACTTTTTCGAATAACAGGTCGCCCATCTTGAAGCCGAGCGACTTGGCCTTGCGGTTCAGGGCGATAGCGATCTTGTCGCTATTCGACGCGACGATCACCGCCCGGTCCTCGAACCACGGCTTCTGGGAGATTTCGCAAGAACAGTAGAAGCTGTTTCCGTCCGCCAATCCGAACCATCGGATCGGCAGCCCGAGCGAATTGTATTTAGGCAGCTCTTTTTTTGACATCGAACCTCCTGAGTTGTTTAATGGAATAGGTGACGATCCCCCACACCAACTTGCGGGTATCTTCTTCTTCGGAAATGCGGACAGGCTCGTACTCACTGTTCCCCGGGACGAGCCACAACGACCCGTCGCGCACCTCGATATACTTGATCATAAACTCGCCCATGCGATAGCTGACGGCTAGATCGCCTTCTTCCGGATGCACGATCGTGTCGATGATCACGCTGTCTCCATCGTCGATGGCATCCTCGCGCAGCGACTGCCCCACGATCAGCCCGTAACCCGCATAGATCGGATGCTTGACAAGCTCCCGGTTCAAGTCGACCTTCATCTTCTCGTCGTTTTCGGTTTCCGGAGTGTATTCCCAGCGGATAGCCCGTTTTGTGGTCAGTTGCTCATCCTTCGGTCGCACGCCCCAACGGGGCAGCGTCCGCCGCTTACCGTTCAGCTTACGACGGATGAACAGCGTGGTGACGATTCCCATGACATACGATGGGCTGTCCTCGTCGAGAATTTCGGTCCGGTGATCCGCACCATCGACCAGACAATAATTACCCTGCCTGCGGTCGATGAATTTCAGCAGCATCTCCCCGTCGATCGTGCAGACGGCCAAGTCGCCCTTGCGGGGCCTGAGCGAAGCGTCGAAAAGCAACGCGTCGCCCGGCCGGAGGTCGCCCTCGAGCAAGGTGTAGCCTTGCACCCGCGCGTAATAGGTGTTGCCGGGGTCTTTGATGAATATTTCGTTCAGGTCGATCCGCTCGCCCGTGTAATCCGTGGCCGGGGACGGGAAACCTGCGGAGAAGCCGCCCAGCACGGGTATCGTGACCGGTGCGGATGTATCGTCGATTTCGAATATTTCGAGTTGTTGCTTCATATATCCACATAGTGCACAGGGATATAGCGGGGAAACACAACGGTTAGGTCATGCGCCTCGTGGGCAATACATAGTAAGTTGGAAGGTACGGCGGATACCGTCGCTATTAGAATGGTTCAGTAATCGCTCTCCTGTGCTGTTCGGTTAAATAACGGGAAAGGACCGTTTGATATTTTGGACTGGTTTCGGGTTTATATATAAAAGAGAGTGACAAGGCAGAATTATCTGTCTTGTCACTCTTGCTCTTAAAGGAACTATCGTTTATAAAAGTTCCCTTAATTTTTCCGGAGTATAGCGATCGAGATACTCCTGCGGCTGACAAAATTGCTTGTTGTTTAAATCATAGACAAGTATACTATGATCCTGAAGAACTAGCCAAACAGCGCCGCCGAGACCACGAACAAGAAAAAGCGATTCAGGGTTCATCCGACGAATATCGGTTGCCGCTTTTTCAAAGAGATTGCCATGCCTTGTGTGGGCAAGACTATTTCCCGTAATTCCCGGATTGGTATAGGAGTAGGTATCCTGCGAACCTCCCAGATAACGATCTCCTTTGAAATAAAAAACATCCGTTATACTACCCCGTCGGCTATCGACCGGTTTTCGCGCCGGTTTTACAGAAGCGACGAAATCCTGCAATCGGGTAAAATCACGGCCGGGAAACTTGCGGGTGTCAATTTTGAAGTACGGGATGTACACGATTTCGATCGTATCCAATATCGCTCGGCTATACTGTTCATCATAATTATATGCACCTTGGCAAAATTTGATAAAAGATAGCTGGGCTTCTTTCTGATACAAAGCATTCTTTTCTTTTAAACTCAGTATGCTCGACGGTAGCGTTACCTTTTCTTGAGCCGTTAGGATAACAGGTACCCATAGACTAGCGACTAACATGATAATTCGATTCATAGCTTTCATTGATAAAAAGCAAGACAACCTTTGGTGAAGTTGTCTTGCTTGGATGAATGAAATTTTTTATGATATTCTTGCGGCATGAAAACTCAGAAACAAACGTAAATCTTCTGGCTTGAATTGATTAAGATATTCTTGCGGTTTGGATAGCTTATCCTTATCTATTTCATAAACCATAAGACGATTACCCGGCAAAACAAACCAAATCGCATTTTCAATACCTGCAACTACAAAAGAAAACTCTGGCTTCATTTCTAATATACGCATGGCCAATTTCTCATGGCGGTTACCTCGCTTTGTATGAACAAGGCTATCCCCTGTAATACCCGGATATGTATATAATGGCGTGTCAACTGTCCCTCCTACATAGCGATTGCCATTAAAAAAGAGATGGTAAGAATCTTTTTTCACAGGTTTTGCGAATGCCAGAAATGTCTGTAATTGAGTAAAATCCTGATTTTGATTTTTATATACATCAATCTCACAAGATGGGATGCATACGATTTCAATGGTATCTAAAATTGCTCGTATATAATTTTCATCGTAATGATACTGTGCTTTCCAATATCTTTCTGTCAACTTGCGAGCATATCGTTCGTATACAATCTTTTTATCTTTCAGTCGTTCCAAACGAGATGGAAGGATAACAGATTCCTGACCAAAAACAAATACGGGAACCGCAAATATGAACATGACATAAACCAATAATTTCATAATTCACTATGTTTATTGTACAACTGCAGTCCTACGATAATTAGCACCTTGCACATGTTTTAATTCTAGAGGTTTTATTTTGCCATAATCAGGATCCATAACTTGAAATCGATACCTCCCATTTTTGACTTCAACAGAATGAATTGCAACAGCATGACCACTACCAGTGCTGCCGACAGGCAAATATTCCATTGCGATGGGCATGTTGTCATTCCCGATTTTTTGGATTATCTCCCCCACAGCTACCTCTTCTGAACTAAACCCATATTCTTCTGCCACACCGTCAAGTGTAGCACCTTGAGGCTTAATCTCTATATCCTTATATTTCTCGATTCCTAAATATTGGAGAATACTTTTCCATGTAGCATATACACATCCTCCCATACGTCCATTCTCTATCCTTTTTCCTGAATATCGGGGTAACTCTCCTTTTAATGAAGCCACAGTATGCCAAGCTGCTGCATTTAGCCCTGTAGTAATCATGCCTTGCCTTATGCCTTCCCGGAAGTTTCCTCCGGTGACGGTCTTGCCTGATTGATTATAAATACGGACAGGCAAAACCTGTCCGTATTTATTAACAACTTAATCACTTTACATCCGATACTTCATTAGCAAAAACTTGTTTTGAAATTAAATCACCATCACATGTAAATAATTCATTGGAAATAAGACTTCCTCGAACAAATTTAAGTTCGCATTCGTTATAGTGAGTAAGAAACATAAATAGGCCATGATTCGGAGGCATCTCTAGATTATTTTGATGCTTTTTATACGTACGATAAGCCTCTCTTGCCAAAGGAAAATCTTTTTTTAATACTTGTACGATTCCTTCTATCGTCATTTCCACACCAGAATAAGAAAGAAGTCTTACTCCGATATAACAGTTAGGGAGATCATCGATTTTGGCAAAGAATTGTATCGATGGTTCGAAAAAATCTCCAATGTTTCGAACAAGAACCATTCGGTAACAAATGGTATCTCCTTTCTCTGAGATTTTTAATAGCATCATCGTCATATCCGTATCTTGATTTTCAGACACGTATTTTTTAATACACTGTTTTAATTCTTCATTTTGAATTTCCGCAAATGAAGTGGACGATTTATAAACCGAACAACTCACGAATAAAAGACTGACTATTATTAGTAGTTCATATTTATAACGCCGATTTCCTGAGAATGTCCTGTTTCCCATATCCGATGTAATTTACCTTGATAAATAACCTTGTGATCTAACTCTTGCCACTTTGATATAAATGCTTTGTCGGCAGGACTAATCCCGATCCCTTGAGTGACAGGTATCGGGTGAGTATGAGTTGTACCATCAACAGCGTACTTTCTAAACCAGCCATCTTTATAATACACCTTGCCATCCCCCCTGCTTAGATTGTGCTCATAAGTACGGGCTGAGGTTTTTGTATTATACGTTCGTTTCATCAATAATGCACGGCCATCTTCTAATTCATATACGAAATGTTCTTTATAGGGTTTGCCTCCTTTATATGAACTTTTATTCATATAGGCATATGCTTCTTCCTTACTTGCAAACATATGATTAGAACCCTCAAAGAGACTGTGAGCGGCATGATTAAGCCCTGCAATCGTTAAACCAGTTGCCGCACCTTTCCAGAAATCGCCTCCAGTTACTTCTGATCCGATTCCGCCTGCGACTCCGGCAAAAGCAAACATACCAACTTTAGTTTTTCCTATTCCATTAGTTTGAAAAGCCGTACCGGCCCACGAGCTCAACGCACCCGTTGCAAAACCGCTGAGGAAATCACCTCCCTGCAATTCTGAGAAGCCTCCCTGAACAAGGCCATGAGTTAAGCCCCGGGCGACTTCCGTCCCGAACTTTCCTACATCTTTGAATATTTTTCCTATGCCAGAAGTGATAGCTCCGGAGGCTGCCCCGATACCGATGGACTGAAAGAATCCGCCCCAGTTCCAGTTCTGGAACCCGCCTTCGCTGAAAGCGATGCTCATCGTATAGGAAGCGGCACCGATAGCAGCACCGATGGCAATAGCCGGAATCATCCAGAAAATTCTTCCGTCTTTATCGATATACATCATCGGTGCGTTTCCGCAGAACAGATACGGGTTGGCCACCTGC